>Ga0210031_1001930_pt1 | contig 12513 bp, 19 predicted proteins | sample CryGeyCG2014_080_FD_185455 | JGI IMG/M metagenome (GOLD analysis project Ga0210031, IMG submission 185455) | Groundwater microbial communities from aquifer - Crystal Geyser CG03_land_8/20/14_0.80 (SPAdes) (version 2) | ecosystem: Environmental > Aquatic > Deep subsurface > Groundwater | place... | reverse complement strand
CTACAGGTCTCATCTCTATCGCCTCCAATTTTTAGAATATTGGGACACTTCCCGTATTTATTCCACTTTCTCCTTTTTAGAACGGCCCGCCTTTCCAGGTAAAATTCGCCGCGACAGCTTGTAGGGATAGGTAGGGATAGTAGGGATAGAAAGGGATAGAAAGGGATAGAAAGGGATAGAAAGGGATAGAAAGGGATAGGGGTCAAATCTTTATTCTTGACATTTCGGGGAAAATAGGGGACGTTCGTGCAGAGCGTGCACAGCGTTTGTCCTCCGGTTAAAAAATATAAAGGCGACCAAGGTTCAGAGTTGCGAGTAAAAAAGCTGTTAAGCAGATAAGGCGGGTTCATTTTCATTCCCTTGCAATACTCCGAATTCGAGCCCTTCCCGGCTCCAAAACAGTGAATTTCCCTAAAAGTTCATTTCCATGTCGATTCACAAGCTCAATCATCAACTCGATCATTACTGAACGCATGTTCGACGGATATCGAATCAAAACAACTCCTGCTGTTGCTGATTTATGAGCAAAAACCCACTCACCGAAATCCTTATCCTCAGTCAGCAGAATTCGGTTTTCGCTAACAGCAGCTTTCAAGACTTCGGGGTCTGGTATTCCAGGCATGTCTTCGACAACGGCCCTCACATCAAAACCGATAGAGCGAAGTCCAATAAGCAATAAGGAGAGGTAAGGAGAGAAGGAGAGGAAGGAGAGGGGTCAAATCTTTATTCTTGACATTTCTGACATTTCTCATCACTATCTCCTTTTTAAATCACTCATCGGGAAAATGGGGACGCCTTCTGGGATTACCTCCTGGAAAAATTTCCTATACCTCTCCTGGCGCATCAGTCCTTCTTTGGCTAAATCTTCATACCAGGGATCATAGTCTAAAATTTTACTCTCTTCTCCATAAGCCCGAAAACGGTAACTGCTCCAGGGATATTCCTCCAGGTTTTCAACTATTCCTGCCCTTAAGGGGTTCATCTCTATATAACGCAGACAGGCCAGAAAATACCTTTCCTCAAGAAAGAACTGATAATCATCCTCACCAGGGAATACAACACCTTTGTTATTTCCTCGGTGAATTATATGATGGGGGATATTGGAAATAACAGGACGAGGTTGTCTGGGCATGGGCTTCTCCTTTTTGCTCTTAATTTATTATCCACTCTTCTTGAGGTCAATAAAATAAAATTAATCACGTCCGTCCCCTTTCTCACTTTCTTAATCTTATTCCTTTACCCGGTAAACCGGAAAATGCGCCTCCGTATCGGCGCGATGCGCTTTGAGATCAGCAGCAACGGCGTCAATCCTGCCGGTCAGATCAGTGCTCACCGCGCATATTTTATTTTCCAGCTTGTCCATTCTCTCGTCGATCCTTTTTTCGGTACGGTCAAGTTTGTCCGAAAGCATTTGATGCCCCTCGGCAACAATGTCCAGCTTGTGCTGAAAACTTTCGGTTTGTATCCCCAACTGATGGCGGAATTCATCCTTGATTTCGTCTTTAAATTCCGAAATCATCTTCACTAAACCGTTGTATTCCAGTTCCGTCATAAGGGGTCAAATCTTTAATCTTGACAGATTATAGGTCGCGGTAGTGGCTTGCTTGGCTTGGGGTCGGACCTCAGCAAACCACCGAATTAACTACGGAAACATCCCAAAAAAGCCCCATTTCGAACCTTATAACCCACTTTTTGACTCCAAAAAGAGGCTTCTAAGAAAAAATGGTGGGTCACTTGTTTTTCCTCTTGATCACATGCTTGAATTTCAGAACGGCAAAATTAAGTTCAATGGTTGTCTCGGTATCTGTTGTTTGGAGGTCATCTTCCAGGAGTTCGGCAATCAATTCTCCGCTTTTCTGCATGAGAGCCTTTTGATCAGCCTTGTCTTGAACAACCGATAGCTCCTGAATGCTTCTTGACAGCTTTCTAAGTTTGGAAAAAGTCTCAATGATTGCGAATGTCGCTTCTATCGCCTGTTTGCTCTTCAAAATTGTGGCAATCATGTACAGGCCCTTTTCGGTGAATGCCTTCGGCAAGGCCCTTGTCTTTGCAAATTTTGCGGTCGAAAATTTCGACCGCAAATCCGTGAACTCCTGCTCACAGAGTTCAAACAGGTAATCGACGGGAAATTTGTCAGGATTATTTTTCACGGCCTCATTGACTCGTTTTGTCTCGACGCCATAGACCTCAGCAACGTCGCTATCGAGCAAAACACTCTGGCCCCGAAGCTCAATTATCATGTCTTTCAGTTTCTCAAATTTGGCAACTGCGCTCATATAGGTTCGTCCTTATCAAGGGAAAATGGGGACGTGATTATTTTCTGATCTCCCCAGGTCTTCCTACGTGTCTTCTTATAACCCTTCGGCCCAAAACCCTCTCAACCTCTTCTCTAACTTTCTTGTGAATGGTGACAGGTGACGAGTGAATGGTGATAAGCCTTTTTTCCTCTTACTCGTTACGATTTACTATTTTCCTCTTACTCGCTATTTACTTGTCACTCTTTCTACTTCGAATGCTTTTGATTAAGCCAATGATCATTTTAGAAATTCCATCCAGTTCTTGCATAATCTTATCATAATCTTTGTTGATATAGTTAAGATTCCTGGCAATAATAAGTTGAGTTTCCAGTTCTGCAGTTGAGCCTTGAGCAACTCCTAAAAACTGAATAAATTCCTTTGGACTGTTTCTCCCTGCACCCTCAGCTATATTGCTCGGTATGGAAATAGCGGCCCTTCTGATCTGGCTTGTAAGACCAAACTTTTCATCGTCTGGAAAAGTCTCCGTTACCTTGTATATTCTACTCACAAAATCAATTGATCTTTGCCAAATCTCTAACTTATGGTGTGGCTTCACCCGTCACCATTCACCCGTCACCATTCACCCGTCTAACTAACTGAAGAATTCTTTTAGCTTCTCTACGATGTACTCTTTCTGTTCAATGGTCAATTCAGGGTATACAGGAAGAGTCAGTGTCTCCTTTGCTGCCCTTTCTGCTTCAGGGAAATCCCCTTCTTTATGACCAAGGTATGAGAAACACTCCTGGAGATGAAAGGGGATGGGATAATAGATTTCCGTAGAGATTCCATTATCAGCTAAGTATTTCCTTAGCTTATCGCGATCTTTCCCTGATCACATATTGATTGAAGATATGGTAATTTTCATCCTTTGTTATCGGTGGTTTTATGAATTCATCGAGATCCTTGAATTTCTCAAGATAAAAGGCCGTATGTTCCCTCCTCTTTTGCGTCCATTCATCCAGATACTTCAGCTTAACCCGAAGGAGAAGGACGGCTGCCTGAATCTCATCCAGACGGAAGTTACCCCCGATAACCTTGTGGTGGTATTTAGGACTTCCCCCATGCACCCTCAATATCTTTATCTTTTCGTAAAGGTTTTGATCATTGGTGGTGACCATACCCCCATCGCCAAACCCTCCGAGATTCTTACTGGGAAAGAAGGAAAGGCATCCCACATCCCCAATAGAACCAGCTTTTCTACCTTTGTACTCGGCTCCGATAGCCTGCGCTGCATCTTCAACCACAAATAAACCATATTTGCGGGCAATCTCCATGATTTGATCCATCTCACACATCTGACCGAATAGGTGGACGGGGATAATGACCTTTACCTGCCCTTTTGATTGAGAGTCGTAAATCAAAAACTCCTCAAGCTTTACCGGATCTATATTGCGGGAAATCAAGAGGGTCAAATCTTTCATATTGACATTTCCTTTTCATCCTCCATCCTCATCCGCGAATCGTACATCTGCTCCCTCTAGGAAGTAACGATAGAGATTTTTGGCCACGATGGGTCTTTGTTCAGAACAACCTTTTCATCAAACAAAGGCTTTGAGACAAATTCCTTGATTTTCTGAGGGGTGAAGTTGGTCATGGTCTATAATATCTCCTCTCCTGCATCTTTTAATATCCCGTTTGCTATTTCATCCTTAATCCATATACCGTTGTCTCGTATCCTGATAATAAGAGGTTTTATTGAAGAGAGCAATCCTTTCTTCTTAGCTTTTAACTTTTTCGCCGAGAAGTCCCCTTCCGTGAGGTGGGGGATGAAAAGCGATTTTTTTCTTGACCTTTGTTTCAGTCCCATGTTATTATTCTCTTTTCCAGTAAACCGCAGATACAATTATCCAGGTTTGTAAATAGCCTGAAATCTGTTTCTGCAAGGCTGATATTCCGAGAGTTTCCTGAAGTAAAGAAAAAACTATGGAAGGGACATTTCCGGAGTCCATCTTATTTTCTTGCTTCAACAGGGCAGGTAACGCTTGAAGACCTGAAACGGTATGTGGAGAGTCAGAATGCGTAAGACATATAAGTTCAGACTTTTGCCAACTAAAAAGCAGACTCAAAAACTTGACTGGACGCTCGATATGTGCCGCATACTTTATAACTCCTACCTTGTAGACAGGAAAAACCATTATGCGCAAACTGGCAAAGGACTTTCCAGAATAAAACAACAGGAGATTTTGAAAGCCGATAAAGAGACAATAGAGTCTCTCAACGGCATACATTCTCAAGTTCTTCAGGATGTTCTTTTTAGAGTAGAACGAGCATTTCAGGGTTTCTTCCGTAGATTGAAAGAGAGAAGAGGTAAGGCTGGTTATCCGAGATTCAGAGGAGAAGGCAGATACGACTCCATCATCTATCCGCAGCAACCTGGATTTCAGTTGACTGAACAGGGACTCAATCTTTCTAAAATAGGAACCGTAAAACTCAAAAAACACAGAGAGATAAACGGCAAAACAAAGACATGTACTGTAAAGAAAGAGGGCGATAAATGGTATACCTGCCTTTCTGTTGAGTACGAGCCTGCCAAGAAGCCTATACCCGATAAGACGATTGGTATTGATGTGGGTATCAAGTCCTTTGCTGTTCTTTCTGATGGCGATGTCATCGTCAACCCTAAACATCTTCGTAAGTCCGAAGAAAAACTTATCTCTAAACAAAGACAACTTTCTAAAAAGAAGAAAGGGTCTGAAAACAGAAAGAAGGCAAGACTTAAACTTGCTAAACTTCACAAAAAAGTCAGAAACCAGCGTTCTGATTTTCACCATAAGGTATCTCGTAAGATTGTGGATACCTGCGGTTTTATAGTAGTTGAAGATTTGAATATAAAAGGCATGGTAAGAAATCATCATCTTGCCAAAAGTATATCCGATGCTGGATGGGGACAATTTGTCAGTTATCTTGAATACAAAGCGGCGGATGCTGGTGTTCGGATAGAGAAAGTGCCCCCCCATTATACAAGCATCAATTGCAGTGTTTGTGGTAATCCTGTTCCTAAAACTCTTGCTCAAAGGATACATCGCTGTCCTTTCTGCAATGCTGTTTTGGATAGAGACCTCAATGCTGCTCAAAATATTCTCCTAAAATCTACCGCAGGAACTGCGGGAAGTAACGCTTGGGGAGAGGCGGTGTATCAATGCCCCTCATTGAACCAAGAAGCTCCGTCCGTAAGGGCAGGGTAGTTCACCACTTTACGATTCGCTTTTACGATTTACGATATCGGCGTTAAGAGCAAAGCGCAAGGAGCAGGGCGAAAAGCGCAGAGTGCAAGGTGAAAGCGAGAAATACGAGAAAGGTCATCTTTTCTGCCTCAGATTTATTTCCAGGCACTTAAATATTCAAGACGGTTCTTCATCTCATCAGAAGTTAAAGAAAAGTTTAGCCTCATTAACCTTCGCAGTAGTACACCTATAGGCAATTGATCCGAGAGAATAATCCCCGCGTGAGTTCTCTTCATAGCATTCCAGTGATAATGAATTTTAGCAAAGTGGCGTTTATTGTATGAGAATAAGGATCGTTTATCTTTGGTAGCAAAAGCCAGCTGGCCTAAATCATCAAGACCTATATTACCCGCTTCCTGGGTTGTTAAAACGGCAACCCCTCTTATCCTTAATGCCTCTGCGAGTGCTAATTGGATGTGCTCATCAAAATAAAGAGAAATTAAAGCCAATTAATATTTCCCCGCCGGAAATTCTTTTGATACAACTTGTTCTCTATCCTTCTCAAGTTCCTGATTGATTATTTCTTTATGATCAAAATAAAAGGCAATAGCATCAAAAATCTGTGCCAGATTAAGGTGGGGAAGTTCTCTCTGGATTTCTTCAGGGCTAAAGCCCATTAGGTAATATCCCGCAATATTTGCCACCGAGATTCTTGTCCCTTTAATGATCAAAGCCCCCCCACAAACATTTTTTTTCATTGTTATATGGGAATGACCAATTTTTTTAGGACTAAGAGCGCTCTTCATGGTTTTATTCCTTTCTTATGCAATTTAAATTAATGGGGTGGGGGACGTTGTTGACTATGTTGAATAACTTTCCCTCCGGTCTGTTTGGTCTATTAAAACGTTGGGAGCATCAAATTAGCTAGTAAGCTGTTAAGCTGATCAGTCATTATTCTATAAGTTCACCATTTGTTTCCCAAAGAGATCACAGTTTCTGTAAAGTTCGATGCTTGCTTAACCAAGTTGATTTATTCCTGAATCCAATTCTCGTGTCTAAGCCCCGATATCCTCTTAAAGTGTTCGGTGTTGTTAATCCAAGGAAATAGGGGACAAAATAGGGGACGACAAAATAGGGGACGACCTTAAATATTCAAATAACTTCAGAATTACCTTGGCAATTTTGCCATACAATGCAGCTCGTTCCAAAATGGCTTACATGCTTTACTTTGAGGATTTAGATCCGTTCGAAGTTCGTAGGGTTTTCAGGAAGATTTTTCTTTTTTCTATTCCTCGGGCCATGACATGTGGATCTGTGAGAATTGAAAGGACTACATAGCAAGGTTAAGTAAACCCTTATTTTGCCCAGTTCTCAAGCAGCAGCCCCGGCGCCCGCACAAATTCTTTTACGTTGTTTGTTACGAGTATCAATCCGGATGCCCTGGCATGTCCGGCGATCATCATATCGTAAGGACCTAAAGGCTTACCGGAGCTGTACAACGCAGCCCTTATCTGTCCGAAATGATATGCTGCTTTGTTGTCAAAGGACAACACTTCAAGCCGGGCGACCAGCGACTCTATATCTGCCAGATTCCGTTCCACCTGTTGTGAATGTTCCGCGCCAAAAACCAATTCACCCAGGGTTACTACGGAGATGCACATCTGCCCTTCATGCCGCTTGAACTGTTTCCTCACCTTTTGTGGGCGGTTTTTCATGGTATAGATGACAATATTAGTGTCCAGCAGATATTTCAGCATTACAGGGTCTCCCGAAGCTGATCTTTAGGCTGCTTTCGATCCGTCATAAAATCACTGGAAACCCCCGGCGCATCAAACCAGTCATCCCATGATTGACCAGCCGAAGCTATAATACGCTTGTTGCCAATTGCCGTGATCTCAACATTCTTTACTGATTCCGGAAAGGCGATCTCCTTGGGCAAGCGGACAGCCTGACTGCGATTGCTTTTAAAAATTTTAGTTTGAACACAAGCCATGGCGACACCTCCATTGAATAATTGTTACCTGAATATTGCTATTATAGAACAAATCAGGGGGAATGGGGGAATGGGGGACGTTGTTGACTACGTTGAATAACTCTTTTTGTTTATCAACAGAACTCTTGAAATAAGGAGTATTAAAACCTTTATTTCTCATTGAGAACTCTCAAAAACCAATCCACGATTGCCCTTAGTCGTTTATCAATAAGAGAAAGTGAGGAGTAAAATGAATCTCTCATTCATGTGCCAGTTTTTTAGCCGCGGCCAATATCACTGGCTGTATTCTGAATCCCACTTTAGGAAGTCGGTTAAGAATAGGGGAAACTTTCTCAATAATACCTTCTTGCTTTGCCAACAGAATTATTCCGATGGTTCCGTGAACCTTGATAACCACCCACTTTTTCCTATGCATCGACCAACTCCTCGGCAAGTTCTTCAGGAGTTACCTGGAATGGCGAAACCTTGAAACGATCAAGGCTCTCCAGAAATTTCTGCCGACTGACCCCGGCTAGTTCAGAAGCCTTGGACTGGGATACCAAGCCCAGTTCATACCACTTGACAGCAGCCGCCAAGCGCATCTCATTGACGAAATTTTCAGGCCTCATCCTGAGTATAGAAAAGGCATTTTCTGGAAGATCTATGGCGATTTTAATGGTCATATATTTAACCTCCTTTTTAATCTCCTTAAAGAGATAAGGATTTAAATTTGGGGGACGCTGTTTCTAACATTGCATAATTTATAACACCGTTGAGAGCGTTGATCTGGTCTAAAAAAGCAAGGAGCTGGGAGTTAGTCATCCTTCTTGAGAGTCCGCATGAAATCTGAGATCATTCTACACTCTTCCTCCAGATTCTGGAGGAGTTTATCCTTTTTCTTTTGCCAGCAGCAAGAGTCCAATCAGCCCTGAAGCCTTGGGATGGGCTATTGCATTATACGCATTATACGCCCATCTTAAAGATTTCATCGAAGATACTTCTTTTCACCCTAAAGTTCATCTCTGACAAATCCCTGTAGAGCTTGTCCAATTCGTATTGGATAATGTCTAACCCCACCAATCTTCTTATAATTCCCAAGGTTCCTTTAACATTCAGACCAATTCGTGCGGCTTCCCCTCTTGCTACATGATCATCCAAAATCACAAAATCAGCGACTTGCTCCATTGCCACAACTATAGTCTCAGATTCCCCTTTCCCTAATTTTCCACAGAGGGCTTCAACCATGCGAAAATTTTTTGCTTCAACCACAACAACGTTCTTTGACTTTAAAAGGTCTTTCACCTTATCAGAGGCTATATCTTCTTTACGCGAAATCTCTTCCCGTACACAAACAGGAATAGTTACTTCAGAAAAAAGTTTAACAGCTTGATCAATCAGGTTTAACTTCGAAAGAAAGATCAGCGGCGAACTATTAAAAACGGCTTTCATCTAGCCAGGTCTTCTCCATTTCTATATCACTTTCAGTAAGATAAGAATAATCGATATCCAACGCCTCAAGCAGTTCTAAGAATCCGCTTTTGGTCATATTCATTATTTCCGATGCCCTTGCAAGGCTCACCAGTCTCAATTTAAGAGCACTAACTACAATTAGAAATTTTTCTTTATCTTCTATGTTCCTGAACAAAGGAACCGCCTCCACTATAGGCTTTAATACATCTATTTGCATATTATGATCTCCTTCTCATAAACTCATAAACTCCTTCTGGTTAGTTAGCTCTGTAGGTTCAGGTCACCCTTAACTTAGAACGAGGAATTACGTTTTGCAACAAATTCCCGAATCTTATTAACCCTACAACGTTACTTAGTCACCGTGGGAAAATGGAGGAACTTAGGGACGTTGTTGACCATGTTGAATAACTTTTTGTTTCACCACCCATTCGCTTCGCTCATTCGAGACGCAGAGGAAACCTCCGAGATGTTGAATAATAGGGGACGCTGGTGCCTTATGACTTTATTTTAGATATTGCTCTATTTCATCGTCATTATCAAGGCATTTTTGACCCCTTCTCATGCACCTGCTTACACTCTTTCTGCTAATCCCAAGTGCTTTGCCTACCTCCGATATTTAACCCCAGCAGCATAAAAGGGGCAATTCCAGGTGACAGAGGGTACGGATCGTATTTTTCTTGTCACTCATTCCTTACAGCCAATGATCTTGCTTCCTCAATTACTTCGCTAATTGAGGGTTGAGTGATGGGGATTACCTCTTCAGGAAGATGCTTATGATGAGGAGAAGTGTCAAGTTCTGGAAAATGCGGCGTATTGTCATACCGAAAGACCATGTTGTTCTTTGGATCCTGGAAATGATAGCGATAACCTAAATGGATTATTCGCTCTTTTTCACCAATAATTGATTCTATTACCGCAAATGACAGTTGGCACCTATCTTGCTTGCGCCCAAGAAAAGAGCGGATATTTTCTCCGGGAGATCTACTTGTCTAATTATCGATTTTACCCCCGGTGATATTTTTTCTTGATTCTTTTCAGCCTCCTTTAGTTGTTCCCGTACCATTTTCTCATCAAGTTGAGCGAACCGTTCTGCCAATGTGGAACATCCATTAAGGATGATTCTGGAATATTCATCATTCTCGAGATTTCTGACCAACGGGGTATCTGCAAGAATAGCCTTCAGAGTCTTATTCAATGAAGCCGTTCCGCTCCTTTTACGATCTCGTCTTTTTTCACCACGAAAAAACTTTTCCAAAATGTTGTTCGTCCGTTGAGGTACTATCACAGTTTTTCCTTCCGGGGTGTTTACGACTAAAGGATCAGCAAAAAGCTTCTCCCAATACTTATCCAACTGCTCGATCATTTTCCGGTAGGTTTCCTTTCGATTTTCGTCGCTTACCAGCCAGTCTCTAAAATCAGTCACTTTTTTCTCGATGCTCTTAAGGTCTTTTTCATTGCCCTCATCATTTAGCCCATTTTTGCCTCCGGGCAGTGCAATGCGCAGGGCCTCTCGTAGCTTATCGAAAACCTTTACTTTGGCTTCCATGCCGGCAGCCGATTCATTTAATTCCTTATCTGCCAACACCTCTTCAAGCAATTTCTGAGCCTCAATGAAAGGCCTGTTGTCCTTGGCTTTGTCACGTAAGCGAATATCCTTGATCTTTCCCAACAAACAATGAATCTTTCTCAACCTCCGATAGAACTCCAGATGGGGACAGTCAAATGGAAAACCATAACCTCGAGATTCGCTCGATGATTCAAAGGCCCAATGTATCAAGGTATAAGTTGCAAGTGCCGGAATACGCTCAACCGAAGCAGTATTAAGCTTACCGTTTTCTAAACTCGCCTTGAGATCGGCGATTACATCCGGGTCCCGATCGATCTTTTTTTCAAGGTATCTGGCCTTTTGTCTCAACAATTGACGGACATTATATTTTCTCAATTGCTTGATGACGCTTTGGTAATCTTGCAAAAGCAAATCCTTGCCAACATCTCGCAGAAAGTGGAAATGACAGATGAAATCGGCTACGCCCGGAAATACCTCCTCCACTGCCATAAGGATTCCGATTCCCATATCGTGAACCAGAGCAAGCGGATTACCATACTGCTTCTTGATTCGCTTAAAAAATGGGACAAGCACCTCCTTTCTCTCTGAAGGGATCTTGATGTTATCCAGCACTATCTCCGATATGCCATCGAGGCCGCAAAACAAATGGGGACTGTCTCCCTCACATGTGCCGTCTACATGGAGAATATATCCACCCCTTTTCGTCATTGAATGCACTAATTGTTCTCGACTTTCCCGATGGGCTAAAGCGAGATAAATAACAAACTTTCTACTCAGATACCCTATCTCACGCTCTGAAATAAAGACGTTCCTGGCTGCAAGATCTTTCATGATTTCCTGCCCGTTGCGACAATGAAAAAATAGCGACATGCCAACGTCAACGATCACATCGAAGCCATATGTGCAGTTGGCTGGAGCAAGGGGTCGCAGCTGGGGCGAAGGAAATACGGCCCTGTCATATGGACATTCCAGAACGGTCTCCTTGGCCTGAAATGCCCCAATATCCATGGTAACGATAGTTTTCTCCCAGGATTTCTGCACATTTAACTTCCTGCCGCAACAAGGACAGTTTTCCACTTCAGGGTAAAAGCGAATCGTCGGCTTTTGGGGAAATACAGCACCGGCGCTTACAGAGCAAATCAAGTTGTTGACATAGTCCTTAAGCAGCTTCAAGGCCTTGTAGTCAGAGTTTTTTTTAAAAGACCATGACGATCCAGAAATTCGCGAATAACCAAGGCAGAGAAGCCTCTTGCCTGTATCTCAGGTAACGCCATGATATCTTCTACGGTAATGTCATGATGCTTGATCAATGCCGCAAGAATCACCACTGCATCAGCATCGGTTACTACACCCTTTCTATATAGAAAAGTACGTTGTTGCCATTGCTTGTTGTAAATTCCAGGTTCCTCTGAAAAATAGACAAGCCGCCCCTGATGTTTTTCCCTCCTTATTCCATCGACATCCTGTAACTTTGAAAAAAATGAACTGTTTGATGGAAGTTCAACAACCTCGGCAAGTTCTCTGGCGCTAAGACCCCCCTTAGATTGCGCTACAAGTTGAATAATTGTCTGTTTAAGGTTCCCATACTTTGAAAAGAGAATCGACTGATATTTCCATATCCCGTTCTTATCAAACTGGGGAACTTCAGGAAGCGTATAATACCGCCCATTCATGTTAAAGCTCGTATAACCCTTCCATCTTTTAAGACGTCTTCTCACTGTAATCACAGAACATTGCAGAAGGCTCACAAGTTGTTCGATGGTTAATACTTTTTTATACCGGAATCTCCTCAAAACATCATTTTCATCCATTGTCTCACCATATGATAAAGTATGTGCTATAGATATCTAATTGCGCATACATTATCATATGGTAAAGAGAAATACAAGTTTTTTTACTACTAATTTTGAGCATTTTATGCGAAAATATACAAAATAGCTCACACCTCAGAAAACGCATACTTGATCACAAAAAAGGCAAACAACTCCAATATTACTAACAACAAGGCTTTCGCAGAATCCAACTGTCATTTGCTGTCATAGA
>Ga0210031_1001909_pt1 | contig 12586 bp, 13 predicted proteins | sample CryGeyCG2014_080_FD_185455 | JGI IMG/M metagenome (GOLD analysis project Ga0210031, IMG submission 185455) | Groundwater microbial communities from aquifer - Crystal Geyser CG03_land_8/20/14_0.80 (SPAdes) (version 2) | ecosystem: Environmental > Aquatic > Deep subsurface > Groundwater | place... | reverse complement strand
TTCGACTAAATTAATCTGAAACCTTCCTAATTTATTGAGAATTGAAGAAAGATGGCCAAATCCAGCGCCAATGTCAAGCAATTCGCCTTTTTTTTTATATCTGACTATAATTTTTGCTATTTTTTTTAACCTTTTTTCTAATCTTTTTTCCTCTGCTTGATATTCCTTAAACGAATACCACTGTTTATTCTCTTTGATTGATTCTCTGTCATTCTTCAAGATTGCTGCATAGCAACTATCGCATTGGTAAACACTAATATCATTAATTACTTTAATTAAATGTTTAATTGAAGTTTCACAAATTGGACATTTCATATATTTAAAAAAATATCTTGCTTTAACAATCTAAAATTTCATTTTTGTAGCATATAGTCCGTTGTTCTTACCTGATTTTCTTCTAATAATTGTTTAATGTTATCTTGTCAAATATGTAAAAACAAGCAGATTATTTTTTTTTCAAAGATAAATAGTTTCAACTATTTCCGCTGTGATAATTGTCGAACATTATTTGTTTATCCTCAGCCGTTGAAAAAAATTTTAAATAATTACTATAAGAAAAATTTTAGTTTCAACGCCGGATACCAAAATGAGAATAGAACTCGAGAACAGGCCAAAAAAATAATTGGAACTCTTATAAAACTTAATCCAAAAGGTAAAACCCTGCTCGACATCGGCAGTGGTTACGGATACTTCTTAGAAGAAGCTTATAAGATAAAGCTTCTAGTTTGCGGCATTGAACCATCAGAACGATTGTATCAACTTACTTCAACCTGCCTCGCCGGCAGGCAGGTTGAACATTTAATTAAAGTTTTTAATACAAATTTTGAAAACTATTATCAAAATAATAAAAATAAAAGGTTTGACTTTATTACTTTAAATCACATAATTGAGCATTTAGAAAATCCGTGCGATGCCATTGAGAAAATTTCTACCTTACTTAACAAAAGTGGAATTCTATATATCGAAACCCCAAATTTAAATAGTCATCTTTTCAACGCCGAACAGAAAAATTACACTTTTCTAACTCCACCGGAGCACCTGTGGATATTTTCACAAAAAAGCATACAACAAATTGTTAATAATATTTCTACCTTGAAAATTATTAAGTCGTCAACATATAGTTATCCCGAACACCTGATGGGAATTACTAAGAAAAAGTTCCAAATCTTAAATATAAAATCTCAAATAAATCCAAAAGACAGAAAAATAAACAAAAATGCTTTATGTTTTAATTTAAAATTATTACTAAAAAAATTAAAGTACCTTCTTCTCGATAAGCTAATTGCGCCTTCTCTTACACCTATTTTAAACCTGGGTGGATATGGCAGTATTTTAGAGCATTACATTAAGAAAAAGTGACAAAATTGTAGCGTATAGTCCGTTGACTAATATGAGTTCATAAAGTTATAAAGTTTATAAAGTTCATCAAAAATATATGAACAAGTACATGTCAAAAATTATAGTTTTGTTATTTTTATTATTCTCTTTCCTTATTCCACGAAAAATTTTTGCGGGACAATGGATCAAATATGACCAAAATCCAATTCTTTCCTCATCCAATAGCTGGGATAACAATGTAGCCTCTCCAACCGTAATCAAAGATGAAGGAAAACTGAAAATGTGGTACCAAGGTTTTGGAAATCTTTCCTGGAGTATTGGTTACGCCGAATCAAGCGACGGCATCGAATGGCACAGGGTGATAGATCAACCGATATTATCACCAGAAAATTCCGAAGGAGTGATAGAAACTGGCATCGTTGAACCATCAGTGGTCAAAACTGATAAATATTATCTTTGGTATAACTCTCAAAACAACGGCATTTACAAAATTCGCTATGCCAGTTCGAATAACGGTATTGATTGGGAAAAAAAATCAGGTTATGTTTTAGTAGGTAAAGAACCTTGGGAATCAAATGGGGTCGCCAATCCGACTGTCATATTTAAAGACGGTAAGTTCTATATGTGGTATATGGGTTGGGGGTCAGGAGGTTGGAAAATAGGACTGGCAGAGTCTACTGATGGAATTAATTGGTCGAAGCAGCAAAATAACCCTTTAACTCTTTCTAACTTGGGCCATGTCGGTGGGCAATCAGTTATCTTCATAAATGGAAAATTCCATATGTTTTATCATACCGGTGACTCTATTCCTAACCATATTTACCATGTGATTTCCGATGATGGTATCAACTGGAGCTGTGAGGGTGACTGCAATGTTTTATCGACTTCAAGTGAAGGCTTTGACTCTTACATGGTTGTCTACCCTGAAGTCATCAACTATAACTCCAATCTTTATCTTTTTTACACCGGTCATAACGGTAACCTCTGGCAGATTGGTCTCGCCAGCGAGCAACCAATTGTTGTTTACAACAAACCGCCAATTATCATCATTCCCGGTCTCTTTGCTTCGTGGAATAAAGAAGCAATTATCTACAACAAAACCGTCACCTATTCTGACTGGCGTCTTAACGCTTTTGTCAAGGAATATAAGGGTTTAAAAGAAAGTTTGATTAATCTTGGTAATAAAGAAAGTGAGGATTTTTACATATTTCCTTATGATTGGCGTCAACCAGTCGAACAAACGACCGATGACTTAAATAACTTTCTTAAAGAAAAAATTTGGAATAAAAAACCTACGCAAAAAATAAATATTGTTGGTCATTCACTGGGCGGGTTGGTCGGTCGGGTCTTTAGTCAAAAATACCAGGATAAAATTAATCGAATTATTTCTGTTGGTACTCCACATCAAGGAGCGGTTCAGGTTTACAAGCCAATCGAAGCCGGGCAACTTGATCGAGATAACACTTTTTTATGGTTAGCCGAAAAATTGATACTAATTTTAAATAAGTCAACCCTTGAGGACGATAAAGAAATAATCAAAAAACGATTTCCGGTAACCCTGGATCTTTTTCCCACCTTTAATTTTCTTAAAGATACCGATAATAACGAAATCTCGTCTAGTGATTTGACAATTAAAAATAACCTTCTCTTAAAATATAATCAAACATTTTCACAAATCTTCCCTTTTTTCTTTGCTATTTATGGCGAAAAGGATTCGCAAACGCCCGCCGGATATGTGGTTGAACCAGCCAATACGATCAATAAATTGTTTGGTAACTACATAGATGGTCAACCTAAATCGGTTTTTTATGGAACCGGCGATTATACGGTTTTATCAAAAAGTTCCAATTTTGACGAGGATTCCGAAAAACTTAATCTTGATCACGGCGAAATTGTCGCCGATTCATCGGCTATTAAAAAAATCTTCTCACTACTTAATCTTTCTTTTCAAGATAATCAAATCACCGCTGGGGAAAAAACCGTTATTTCCCCATCGTTAATTTTTATTATTCGTTCGCCGGCGGAAATGACGGTAAAATATACTGATCAAGAGTTTCATGAAGATGACAGTTTAATCTTTATTCCCAATGCTCAAACCGGTAGTTACCAACTCAGTGTCCAAGGAACCGATGTCGGCAAATATACCATTAATGTCGGCCAAATCGCTGAAGACAATGAAGTTTGGGAAGAGATTAACGGAGAGATTAAAAAATCACCGCCATCATCACAAACCGATAGCTACATAATAGAATACAACCGTTCAAAAGCTAATTCTTTTCTACCCACGCCGACTCCGATTCTAACTTTGACACCGACACAATCAGCTAGTCAAACAACGTCATCGATATCAACGAATACAACAGAATCACAATCGCTTGAATCAAATAACAGTGAACAACAAAACTCTTCAAAAAGTAGCCTGGAAGCTAATAAAAATATTCAAGATTTTCAAGAATTGTTAAAACCTCTATCTCAAGTATTAGGTATAACAAAGAAAAAAACCGATCAACCGCAAAAAACTGATAAAGAAAATCCATTTCTAAAAGTTATCTTACCTTCTTTTATTACCTCAACTGCTGGTGTCATTGGTTATATTTTGAAGAAGCGTTTTTCAAAGAAGTAGCGGAGGGCTGACTACTTGCCCGAACAAAGCCCGCCGACTGTGTCCTTCCGTAGCCAAAGGCGAAGGAAGGAGTCGGGTAATATTCAACTTATAGCCTCACAAAAGCTTTTTATAGGTATTGACTTTAAGCTCGGAATGAAGTATATTTATGACATAAACGCCTCGTCCATGCGCAAGCCCGACGAGGTTTTTTTTGTTATACTTATTTCATGAACAATATAGTTTTGTTTATCGACGGGGAAAACTTCCTTCATAAAGTTGAGGATGTCTTGAAGATAATAGCACCCCCGTAATAGCACCCCCGGAGTGAAATGGATCACTACATCTTCCTAGGTAGAAACTAAACAGAATAGTGTAATAAATTAATTAAGTTTTTATAACAACCTAACTGATATATTTTGTAGCGTATAGTCCGTTGACATGTGCCTCATCTTTCTTCTACTCTTTCAGTATGCCTACTCGTGCTGATGTCTTTTTTAATGGCGGTTTTTACCATATTTATAATAAAAACATTGAGCCATTGGCGATTTTTAATAATAGTGATTTGTGTGACGAATTTATCAACACTTTAATCTATTACCGCTCTAGCCGCTCTTACCCCAGATATTCTTTTTTTAAGAAATTGAATAAACACAGTAAATTAATTAAATTCAGAGAAATTTTATATTCTTCATATTTTAAGGTTGATATCATCTCGTTCATCACGATGCCTAATCACTACCACTTACTTCTTAAACAACTGAAAAAAGATGGAGTGATTGACTTTATGTCCAACGCCATTAACTCAATCACAAGATTTTATAATACTAAAATTAAAAGAAAAGGCCCGGTTTTTTTGCCTCAATTTCGTTCGAGAAGAATCTTATCAGTTGAACAACTTATTTATACATCAAGATATATTCACACAAATGTTTATGCTCATGGTCAAATAAAAAACAAGGAGGAAATTTTTTTTTATCCTTATTCTTCGATCAACGCCTATTTAAAAGTAGAAAATATCTTAAAAATTGATACAACACCAGTATTGAGTTATTTTCAAAACAATAGAGAACGGTATAAAAATTTTATTATCAATAACGCTGAAGATCAAAAAATGAGAGAAATGGTTAAATATACTAAACGTTGGTATTAATTTTTAGATTGTTATTATTATCCATTTCAGTCCGGAGGTGATAATATATAATAGGTGATAATATATATTATAGCAGATATTAACCCTTTATAATTTAGGGCCGTTTCATTGCATTTTCTCCTTTCTTTTTCTACCCTTTCCTTTCATATGAACAATAGATCGATCTACAGGAGGTTAGGAAAGGAAATAATAAAGTTAAGAAAGAAAAATAATCTTTCCCAGGAACAATTAGCACTTGATTGTTATATCGATCGTTCTTATTTAGCCGATATTGAGAAAGGGAAGGCTAATCCAAGTCTTAAGGTGCTTTATAAGATTGCGAGACGATTAAAAATAAAACTGTGGCAGCTTATGGTAACTGTCTGAATTCTGATAAAATGAAAAAAGGGTGGTAATCGATCTTCTTAAACCCAAACTTTGTCATCATCCTTTAACAGCAGGTTGGTCCAAAAGTCATACCGGTAAAGACTACGCTTATTATTACTGCGTCAACAAAACATGTCGTAAATACGCCAAAATGTTATCACTTGGTGATCTCCATGAAGAATTTATTGCTTATTTATGCAAAACTAAGCCAAAAGAAAAATATCTACCTTTATTTAAGGAAGTCTTTATTGATCGATATAACCAAAGACAAAAAGATTTTAAGAACGATTATTCAAAACAAATTGACGAAACTCGACCGATTAAAAAAGAAAAACTAACATTAGCCGAAAAAGGAGCAAAATGTGGCCGATGAGGGACTTGAACCCCCGACTTCTGCAATGTGAATGCAGCGCTCTAGCCAACTGAGCTAATCGGCCTTAATACCTGATGTGAGCCCAGATTTTCATCGGGACAAGCTTCGTGCTCTACCACTAAGTAAATAATCTTGATTATATTATACTTTATAACTTTATAAACTGAATTAATTCTCTTGTTTTTTATTTCCGGTTTGCTTAAAATGAATACTTATGAAAGTGGTTAAAGTAATCATCGATTTTGTGATGGATATTTTGGAAACGGTTGTCTTTATCGGTTCATTTTTTATTGTTGTTTATCTTTTTATCGTCCAACCAAACCAGGTTAAAGGAGCATCCATGGAACCTAGTTTTTACTCTAATGATTATATTTTAACCAGTAAGATAACTTATAAATTACGACCGCCAAAACGCGGCGACGTAATCGTTTTTGAATCTCCCAAAAATCCTGATATTGAATATATAAAACGGATTATTGCCTTACCCGGCGACTCCTTCATGGTCAAAAATAGTCAAGTCTACGTTAACAACAAACTAATCATGGAAAATTATATCTCGGCCTCGACTAATCTCTGGGATGGCGGCTACCTAAAAGAGGGAGTGCCGATTATGGTTCCTGATAATTATTTATTTGTTATGGGCGATAACCGTCCCCGATCATCTGATTCTCGAGAATTTGGACCAGTAACAATCCAAAGCATCATTGGCTTAGTGTTTTATCGCTACTACCCACCTAATAAGACCGGCTGGATTAAGAATCCTTTAAGTTGGTTAGTATCGTACGCAATATCTTAGTTGTTTTAGCTAAACTTCCTTTTACCTCAATCTCTAACTTACTTTTAATGCGGGTCTGAATTATTTTAAGTTTTATCTCCTTTCCTAACTGTTGGCGATAACTTTCTTTTTCTTCGCGTGTCAAGGCTTCTCCTTCTGTCTTAATTCCATACAAAATCTCCCGAACGATTTCTTCGGTTGCCAAAACAGTTAGATTTTTGCCTAAAACTTTTTCGTAAACATCAATAATTTTTTTTGGATCTTTTAATCTGGAAATAACAAACAGATGGCTGAGAGAGATATCTTCGGCGTAATAACCGTCGACGATCATCTCTGGTAGGCGATTTAACCGTAAATAGTGACAAAGATAGGCGGGTTTGAGATTAATTTTTAAAGCTAAATCTTTTAAACGCAATCCAGAATCTTTCCTCAATGACTGAAGAATTTTCGCTTTAACGAAAGGATCTTTTTCCATTCTAACCCGACTAATAAGAGCTTCCTGCTGACTATTCATGAAGTAATTCTATCAAGTTGAGATGACGGAAACAAACTGTCTCCCCTTTTTTCGAGAAAATTTTACCGTACCGTTTCTCAAGGCCATGAGTGTTTTATCTTTTGAAAGCAAAACCCCTTCACCGGCACGAACCTTTGTCCCACGTTGACGGATAATAACATTGCCAGGTCTTACTGACTGTCCCCCAAAAATTTTCACTCCTAATCTTTTTGATCGGGAATCGCGGTTACCTTTTACAGCTTTTTGAGCCTTAGTATGAGCCATTTTAACAAATTAAAAAATAAAAATGAAAAGTTAAAAATTTGAAAACTTTGAATTTTAAATTGTAACTTTTAATTTTGCACTTTGAACCTTTAATTAGATTTTAATAATTTTTATTTTTGTCAGTCTCGGCCTAAATCCTTTTACTTTTCTATATCTTACCTTCGCTTTGAATTTGGCTACTCGTATTTTATCTCCCTTTAGATTTTCTACCAGTTCTGCCGTTACCTTGGTTTTAATAAAAGGAGTACCTAAATCAATCTGTTTGCCCGTTTCATCGAATACTGCTAAAGTATCCAGTTCAACTTTATCCTTGACTTGGGCGGGTAATTGATCGACAATGATTTCATCACCTTCTTTAACTAAATACTGTTTTCCTCCGGATTTAATAACGGCAATTTTTGTCATAATCTTAAATTATACTTAAAAAAATTCGATTCGCAACCAGAGTTATGGTAAAAAAGCCAATCCAATCATAAAAGAAACCAGTGAAGAGCCGCCATAAGATATCAGTGGTAAAGTAATACCGGTAATGGGAAACAGACCCATATTCATACCAATATTGATGACAATTTGAGAAATCAAATAACAAGATAGACCCAAGAGAAAAAAGAAATTTTGCCTACCCTGTTCGTCAACTTTGTTAAAATACTTAAACAATTTTCTTAAAAGAAAATAGGAGAATAAGAAAAAAAGAATTATAACCGAAGCTCCACCAAAAAAACCAAATTGTTCAACTAATGAAGCAAAAGCAAAGTCGGTTGAATTTTCCGGTAAAAAATAAAGTCTCGTCTGTGTACCCAGACCTAATCCTTTACCGAAAAATTTACCCGATCCAATAGTGATAATTGACTGTATCATGTTGTAAGCAGTTCCCTGACGATCTAAATGAGGACTTAAAAAGCTTAAAAGACGAGTTTTCTGGTAGGGTTGGAGCAAAAACCATCCCAAAGGCATGGTCAAAAGAACAACAACAATCAACTGAACAAAATATTTTTTCGGTATGTCGGAAAAAAAAGTAAGAGATAAAAAGATCATCGTTAAAATAATAGTGTTGCCTAAATCCGGTTGTTTAAAAATTAAAAAAGCCGGAATCAAAAAATAAATTAGAATAAATAAAAATTCCAGTCTTTTATCAGCAAATCTCTTGCGTTTAGCCATAAAATTACTTAAAAAAATTAAGTAGAAAACTTTAAAAAATTCAGAAGGTTGAAAATTAATAAAATATAGATCTAACCAGCGTTTTGCTCCTCTAATTTCCGCACCGAAAAATAATACCAAAAAGAGAAAACCGATAAATAGCCAATAGAAAAACTTGTTATTGATAGAAAAAAAGTTTCTTCCAATTTTTTTAATTACAAACATTAAAAAAAGACCGACTAAAAAAAAAGTAAATTGAGAGAAAAACAAATTTTGGCTGATACCAAAAAGATTTAAAAAACCAAAAAATAAGATTAGTAAACCAGTGATGTAAATACCAATCATAAGGTTATTTTTAGAGAACCGCCGATGGTTATTTTTCTACAAATGACTTTTTTTCTAAGATAAGTACGATATTCGCTGAATTGTTCTGGAATAGTTAGATTAATCGGTTGATCCAAATGGGCTCCCATTTCTTTCCTCTTTGCCTGAATTAAACGAACCAATTCTCGCAACTCTCCTTCTTTTTTTAATTGGGCACTTAAGCGGGTATCAAAAACAACTTTTAGCTGTTCTATTTTTTTATTTGTTTTTAGAATAACCTTCTTAACATTAAGCTCACTGGCGATTAGTTTAGTCAAATCACCTTTTAATTTCACTGGTAACTCGATTTTTACCTCAGCCAGCGGTTGACGCACTTTAAGTTGTAGTTCTTTGCGGACGCGGTGACCTATTTCAACAATTTGCCTGATAACAGCCATTTCTTTGATTAAGCTAGTATCAATGTTTTCATTTGTTTCGGGCCAAAAATCTAAATGAACCGACTCTTTAGCGGTTAAGTTCGTATAGATTTCTTCCGAAATAAAAGGTAAAAAAGGCGATAGAATGATCGAGAGATTGACAAGAATATAATAGGTTGTTTGATAGAAATTTTCTTTATCCAATTCGTCGTCACTATTTACCCAAACTCTGCCACGGCTTCTTCTTATATACCAGGTCGACAGATCACTGACAAATTTCTCAATTTCAATTGCCGCATCTTTAACATTGTATGCCAATAATTTTTCTTTAACATATTCTGACAGAAAAATAAATCTACTTTTAATCCATTGGTCTAATATATTTTTTGATTTCGGATTTGTTTCGGATTTCGGATTTCGGATTTCGGATTTATCGAGATTAGAGTATTCCACAAAAAACTTATAGATATTCCAAAGCATCAGATAAAACTGTCGTCTGACCTCATCGGCCTTTTTATAACCGAAAAGTAGGTTTTCCATCATATCCTGTCGGCAGAACAGCCAGCGCATGACGTCAACGCCTATCTTATCAGCCGCTTGATTAAACTCAATCATGTTTCCCCAGCTTTTATGCATCGGCCGGCCATCTTCTCCAGTTAACGTCGCATAACCGATGACGGTTTTGTAGGGATTAGTATTCTCCAAAACCGCCGACATGGCAATCATGGCGTAAAACCAGTTTTTAAACTGGCCGGGAAATGATTCGCTGATCAAATCGGCTGGGAACCACTGTTGCCATTCCTTTCTGTTGGTTAAATAAAGAGGTTGTCCTTGGTTATTTTTAGTAATGGTAGAATAGGGAACAATCCCGGCGTCAAGCCAAGGATTACCCACGTCATTGATTCTTTTGACCGCTTCACCACATTTAGAACATTTAATTAAAACTTCATCAATGAATGGTTTATGAGGTGTGTGGCCTTCAAATTCTTTCCAACCATCTATCGCTTTTTCTTTTAACTCTTCTTTAGAGCCGAGAACTTCAAAATGTCTGCATTTTTTACATTCATATATCGGTAGAGCCAAACCCCAGTAACGATTTTTCTTGGATATTAACCAATCGTGCATATTTTTCAACCAATCAAGTTCGCGTTCTAACCCAAACCCCGGAACCCACTTAATCTTCTTCGCCACACCCATCATCCTTTGTCTCAGCGTTTTTGTATTTTGTTTTCTATTTTGAACTTTGAACTTTGAACTTTGAACTTGCGATGGACTAACGTCCATCGCAATGTACCATTCGTCTTCCACCTTCCAGACTAATTCTGTCTTACACCGCCAGCAGGCCGGATAACGGTGTTTATAATGATGAGTTTTAAAAACCACGTCTTTTTCGCGTAAATAATTAAGAATTATTTCCGGATGTTTTTTAGCATTTTTTCCAGATAAAAATCCTAAACCGGGCAGGTAGTCAGCATTATCAGCAATCACCGGAATCATAGGCAGTCCGTATTTTTTTCCTAATTTAAAATCCTCAACACCGGCTGAAACCGCCGTATGAACCAGGCCGGTTCCTTCGGTTAGGGAAATTGGAAGAATTAAATCATCAGTGGCAATTATTGTGTGAAACTTTTCCGGATAATTTTTTGCCACTTCTGAAACGGCCGGAAGATCATCAAATGGACCTTGATAATGTAAACCAACTAATTCTTTTCCTTTAACAGTTTTAACGATTCGCTTATAATCTTTGCCAAACACCGCGCCAATCAAATCTTTAGCCACCCAAAATAATTCTCCGCTCGTTCCTTCAGCTAATGAATAGTCATAATCTTTGTTGATAGCAACAGCAATATTGGCCGGTATTGTCCATGGAGTCGTCGTCCATACTAATAAATATGTATTTTGAAATTTGTTATTTGAAATTTGAGATTTGTTTGGAACTTGGAATTTAGGATTTAGGATTTTCAGCTCGAAGTATACTGATTCATGTACAATTTCTTTATAATCTTCTGTCAACATTTCGTGTTGAGATATGGCCGTCTCACACCTTGGGCACCAGGGAACTGATTCATGACCTTTATAAATCCAGCCGTTGTCAAAACACTTTTTCAAAAAAAGCCAGATCATGTAGTTGTTTTCGTCGCTCATCGTAAAATAGGAGTGATCCCAGTCGGCAAAGTAACCCAATCTTTTTGATTGCTCGGTCTGAATTTTTGAGTATTTTTTGACCCGTTCTTTGCATAGTCCAACAAACTTGGCCACTGAAGCTTTAGGATCGCCGGGAACCAGGTTTTCAATGTCTTTTTTTGACTTTAGCCGTAGTTCTTTTTCTACCTCGACCTCAACCCAGAGTCCCTGACAATCAAAACCATTCTGAAATCTTTGTCTATAACCAAGTAAGTTAAAAAATCGCGGGAAGAGGTCTTTATATGTCCTGCCCCAGGCATGATGGACACCCATCGGGTTATTGGCGGTGATAGGGCCGTCAAGATAAGAAAATCGTTTTGACAAAGGGGAGTTTTTCTTTAAATATTTGTCAACCACTCCCTTGTTGTACCAATTGCTTAACCACTTTTTCTCCATTTCGGGAAAGTTTTCATTAGAATTTACCGGTTTAAACATATCGAATAATTATAATACAACTTAAAAAAAATTAATAACCAATAATCCAGTATTCCAAACAAATCCCAATAACCAATTTACAATATTTAAAGATTTTGATTATTGGTTATTGAAGATTGGAGATTGTTTGGTTATTGGAATTTGGTTATTAGTTATTTCTTTCGGAGAAATGTCATCGTTTTAAAATTCATTACCCTTTCATGTTTTTTGTATAGCCATTCATCTCATCGTCTTGTTGACAGTTTGGTTGTTGTGTTGGTGTTGTCAAGACGTGGGCAGGATTTGGATTGAATAGATTTTGTGGTTGATTCCAGGATCGATAAAATAGTTTTTTTTACAATTTAATTGATTTAATTTCCTTAGGTTTATCATCATCTTTTTTTAATACTTTATAGACGTAAAATAAAATTATTGTTATTACAATTAAGATAATAAAAATCATAGTAATTTAAACGTTAGATAAGCCAAAACTACTCCCAAAATTATAGGAATAATAATTCGCCTCATAACTTCATTATAAATAAATCTAGTAATATAATCAAAGTATGGCAGATAATGCCAAAAAGACTATCTCCATTGAGCTTTATTGGTATTATCAAAAACAGGTAGGGTTTGGAATAAATAAGTTTTGTGGCTGATTGAAGATTTTATTATTTAAAATCAGTTAAATTGTGGATAGTTTATCTTCCAAAGAGACCCATGATA
>Ga0210031_1001905_pt1 | contig 12604 bp, 12 predicted proteins | sample CryGeyCG2014_080_FD_185455 | JGI IMG/M metagenome (GOLD analysis project Ga0210031, IMG submission 185455) | Groundwater microbial communities from aquifer - Crystal Geyser CG03_land_8/20/14_0.80 (SPAdes) (version 2) | ecosystem: Environmental > Aquatic > Deep subsurface > Groundwater | place... | reverse complement strand
TTTCCCAGATATGTTTGGGAATTATTTTTAAGGTCAGATTTTCCAAAAAGATAGCCGAGGGATTTTCCAATTCAAAGCCAATTTTTGAATCAGAGATTTTCTTTACCCTTACCCCTAACCAGCTTGGCCGGAGGGGTGACCTAATATCAGGATTTTGGAATGTTTCAATAGTAAAAATGACATCATCAACAGTTAGGGGGGCATTGTCTGACCAGAAAAGGTTTTCTTTCAAAGAAATCTCCCAGATTTTTCCGCTTTCAAAAATCTGGTAACCCCCGGCTAAATCGGGAATTATTTTACCCTCAGGATTATATTTCATTAAGCCGGAAAAAACAAGTTCGGTTAAATCTTGGTCAACATCAGAAACCGGAGCAAAAATTGGATTAATAAATCTTGGCCGACCAATCACCCCTTCAACAAAAGTGCCTCCTGCCGCCGGCCGAATTTCCGTGTTCTTAAAATAAAAAATGATTGAAAGAAAAGAGAAAGAGACAAGAAAGAGAAATAAAAAAAGAGAGAAGATAATTTTTTCTTCTCGGGAAAGAATTTTAAAAAACTGCCGCCATTGATTTTTCGTTGGCAAATCCATTTTAAAGGATAAGGTTTAAAAGGGCCAAAACTATAAATAAGACGCCAAAAACTATTGTTGCCCAAAAAATCTTTTTCTGAATACCTCTTCTAGTAGCATAAAATCCGCCTTCGCCTCCAAAAGCAGAACCTAAAGCCGTACCTCTCTGTTGCAAGAGTATAAACAAAATTAAAAAGATAGCAACTACAATTTGAGCAATTGGTAAATATTGAGCCATTTTTTATTTAGCCGGCATCCACTTAATAAGGATAAAACTTATTCCCCAGACAATCAGGGATGTCCAAAAGAGAGGAATGAGCCCCGGAATAATTAATTCAGGGAAAATAACATCAACCAGCCAGACCATTAACATATTGATGACTAAGCCAAAAAGACCAAAAGTTAGAATTCTTAAAGGCAGGGTGATTACTTTTAAAATTGGCTTGATAAAAAAATTGATTAGACCTAAAATTGCTCCTGCCAAAATTAGCTGCTGCCAGGGACCAATAAATTCTACTCTCGGAACATACATTACGGCCAACCAAATTCCCAATATCCCAGCCACAATTTGCAAAAATAAAGTCCACATGTTTCTCCATCTTATCAAGATTTTGGGAAAAAGTCAAACTCTCTTAGTTTAAGGTGGTATTTCCTGGCGAATCTATGGGCTTCGTCTCTTAGTTGCAAAATTAAATTAAAAATTTCCCTGGGTAAAGTTTTAAGTAAAATTGGCTTTTTTTGACCTTCAATAAATAACTTATTTTTTCTTTTAGCCAGAGCTATAACTTTAATTTGTTTAATCTGGCAGATTAGACATTGGAGGGCAGCGTTGAGCTGGGCACGGCCACCGTCAATTAAAATTAAATCTGGCAAGCCCCATTCAGGGTGTTTAAATCTCCTTAATAGTACTTCTTTTATCATGGCAATATCATTTGGCTTTCCAGCGATTTTTACCCTGTTAAATAATTTCGCCTTTGGCGAAATTGCCGCAAAGCGGCATTTAACAGGGTGAATTTTAAATTTTCGATAGAAATTTTTATTCGGCAAACCATTGATAAAAGTAACCATTGAGCCAGTAGCCTCCTGACCCTGGATATTAGAAACATCATAAGCCTCAATTCTCAAAATTGCTTTTTTTGTTTTTAATATTTTTTGTAAAATTTTTTGAAGTCCATTCCAGTCTCTAATCTGTTGATGTCTAACGTCAACAGTCTCAAAAATTTTGGCATGAGATAAAACTCTTCCCAAGGCTTCAATTTGGTCTCTAATTTTTCCAGCTGTTTCAAAATCCTGATTTTTTGAGGCTAATTTCATCTCTTTTCTTAATTCTTTCAAGACCTTGTTTTTTCCTTCTTTTAAAATCTTCATCAAATTTTTGGCATTCCTCTGGCATTCCTGCTTCATTCTCCTCCCAAAATTTACAGGGGGTCGCCCCCTGTAACCTGAAATCTTTAATAGACAAGGAGCGGGACATCTTCCGAGTTGATACCACAAACAAGGCCGTTTGGCCAGGGTTTTACACCTCCGATAAGGAAAAACTTTTTGTAACATCTTTAAAGTCTGTTTTAAAGCTTCACCGTCTACAAAAGGACCGATATAATCAATTTTCAATTTATAATTTTCAATTTTTAATTTTGTTTGGTGGGTAATAAAGATTCTTGGAAAATCTTCCTTAGTTATGCCGACATAAAAATAATTTTTATCGTCTCGCCAAACAATATTATACTTTGGTTGATATTTTTTGATTAGATTGGCCTCCAAAATCAAGGCTTCAATTGTCGAATTAGTTTTGATATAGCCAATTTTTTCAACTTTATCCAAAAATAAATTATCCCGGTAACCGGGCTGTTGAGGTCGCTGAAGCTTCGCTTCATCTCCCGCCTCGCCTCGCTTCGCGAGGCTCGGCAAATGCTGTTTCACCCTTTCTCTAAGATTAGCCGCCTTGCCAATATAAAGAATTTTCTTTTCATTTTTAAAACAGTAAACTCCGCTATTTTTGGGCAATTCTCCGGCTTTCTTTTTTAAAATAAAGTTGAGTTTAATCATTGTTCAATTTTTGATGAAATTTGTTTAAATCTTTCATTCTATTTTCTCACTTTGAAGGCAAAAATAAAATAGGAAGATAATTCTTGTTTTTTTTGGTTTCTGGAGTAAAATGAAAATAGGGAATTTTTAGTTTGGCTGAAGAAGAAATAAAAAACCCTAACTTTCTTCAGAGAATTTAAAAGCCCATCTTCGGTTTAGAGAAGGCTCCCTTATGAACAATCAAAATCAGCAACAAATTTCTTCTACTCAACCTCAGATTTTGGCTTTGCCCGGGATGGGTGATTTATTAAAAAGAACATTCTCAGTTTATAAAGCGAGATTGGGAATTTTTCTTGGGATAATGGTTTTTCCTTTGATTTGTAGTGTTTTCTTTTTAATTCTTCCGGCAAATTTAAAAAAGAATCTATTATTGGGTATTTCTCTTTTTATCATTTTCTGGTTGGCAGTAATGGTCACCAGTCTTTGGTCTTCAGTTTCTCTACTTTACGCCATTAAAGAAAGAGAAGAGAAAATAGGAATTGTAGAGTCATTTAGAAAGGGTTGGCATAAAATAATCTCTTTTGTTTGGATTTCGATTTTAGCTGGCTTTATTACCCTAGGCGGATTTTTATTGTTTATCATTCCGGGAATTATCTTTGCTATCTGGTTTGCTTTTCCAATCTATGTTTTAGTTTCAGAAGATTTGAGGGGAATGAACGCCCTTTTCCGCAGCAAGCAATTGGTGAGTGGAAAATGGGGAAGCGTTGCTTTGAGACTTTTTACAATTGGTGTAATTGCATTGGTTATTTATTCTGTGATTTTCTTCCCTCTTAGCTTTTTTGTTGGTAAAAAGGCAGCCGATATTGGTGACTCAATCATTTCACTCTTTCTGACTCCCTTTTCTGTGACTTTTACTTTTCTTATTTATGAAGATTTAAAAAAATTCAAAGGTGAAGTCTCTTTTGAACCGCCAAAAAGAGGAACAAAGATTAAATTTATTTTAATTGGAATTATTGGAATGATTGGAATTTTTGGAATTTTATTAATTCGGCAATTTTATTTTTAGTTTCAATTATCCCCAAAATTATACCTAATTTATGAGTAACATGGTTTAATTTTTTTAAAAAGGAGTTTTCTGGCTGGCGGGCGCTTCGCGCCCGCCAGCTTTGTTATTGAAGTTTTTTGAAATTTGGGGTATAATAGACAACTATCATGGCCGAAAATGTAATAAAAATCAGGGGGGCTAGGGTGCATAATCTTAAAAATATAGACGTGGATATCCCCAAAAATAAACTGGTGGTGATTACTGGCACTTCGGGTTCCGGGAAATCATCTTTGGCTTTTGATACTCTTTATGCCGAGGGTCAGAGAAGGTACGTTGAATCATTGTCTGCTTATGCCCGGCAATTTTTAGGGGTAATGGACAAACCCGATGTTGATAAAATTGAAGGGATTTCGCCGGCAATTTCTATTGACCAGAGAAAGGCAGCCCACAACCCTCGTTCCACTGTCGGCACCATCACGGAGATATACGATTATCTCCGTCTTTTATTTGCTAGAATCGGTAAGCCTCATTGCCCAAAATGTAAAAAAGAAGTTTCCCGACAGACAATTGACCAAATTACTGAACAAATTTTAAAATTGCCGAAAAATACTGAGATTACCATTTTAGGTCCGGTAATTCGGGGTAAAAAAGGAGAGCATCGGGGAACTTTAGAAGAAATCCAAAGAGCTGGATTTGTCAGGGTCAGAATCGATGGAATCATCTATCGTCTCGAGGAGGCCTTGGCAAAGACATTAGCCAAGTATAAAAAACACAACATTGAAGTGGTAGTGGATAGATTGGTTCTTGATAAAGAATTGGACAAATCGCGGTTAGTGGATTCTTTGGAAACCGCTTTGAAGTTAGGAAAAGGAATTGTGATGGTAAATAATTTAGTTTTTTCTGAGCATTTTGCCTGCGAGGAATGCGGAATTTCTTTGCCGGAATTGGAACCGCGGCTTTTTTCTTTTAATTCGCCTTATGGTGCCTGTCCGGCTTGCCAGGGTCTGGGAGAAAAATTGGAAGTTGATCCCAAATTGGTAATTCCCAATCTAAATTTGTCAATTGCCGAAGGAGCGATTTTTCCCTGGGCTCACGCCTCTCATAAAATTGGCCGGCAGGGATTTTTCTGGTGGAAGTTAGAGGAATTAGCCGAAAGAGAAAATATTGATTTATATGCTCCGATAAAAAATTTGTCAAAAGAGAAAATTGATTTAATTTTGTACGGGGATAATAATATTTTTGAGGGCGTCATTCCCTGGTTAGAAAGAAGGTTCCATGAAACCGAATCAGAGTATGCCAGAGAAGAGATTGAACAATATATGGTAGAAAAAAAATGCGAAATTTGTAAAGGAAAACGATTGAAACCAGAGGTCTTGGCCGTGACGGTAGCTGGCAAATCAATTGACCAAATGGTTGAGACAGAGATTAATAAGCTCAAAGAATTTTTTGAAGGAATTTCCTTGGTCGCTGAAGCAAAGCCTTATCTCCCGCCTCACCCCGCTTCGCGAGGTTCGGCAAAAGAAAAAAATTCCTTTAAAATTGCCCAGCCGATTATTAAAGAAATTATTAATCGTTTGCAATTTCTCATTGATGTTGGTCTGAATTATTTAACTATTGATAGAAAGGCAGCTACTTTAGCCGGCGGCGAGGAGCAGAGAATCAGATTGGCTACCCAGATTGGCTCAAAATTAACCGGAGTTTTATATATCTTGGATGAGCCCTCAATAGGTCTCCATCCTCGAGACCAGGGAAGATTGATTGAAACTCTGAAAAAATTAAGAGACTTAGGGAACACAGTGGTGGTTTGCGAGCATGATGCTCAAACCATTAGGGCAGCTAACATTGTAATCGATATTGGCCCAGGAGCAGGGAAACATGGAGGCCGAATAGTTTTTCAGGGCACGCCACAAGAATTACTGAAATCGCATACTCTTACTGGAGATTATTTATCCGGACGTAAGGGTGTCAGGCATGTGTCAGGCACGTGTCAGGCACTAGCGAGCCCAAAGTGTTCAAGGTGGAACCTTGAACAGTATTTAATTATTAAAAAGGCGGCTGAGCATAATTTGAAAAATATCGATGTAAAAATTCCTTTAGGGAAATTTGTTTGCATCACCGGAGTTTCAGGTTCGGGAAAAAGTTCTTTAATGAATGATATTTTAGCTAAAGCTTTAATGCGAAAATTTTATAATTCAAAAGAAGAGCCGGGAAAATATGAAAAAATATTAGGTACTGAATATTTAAATAAAGTGGCATTGGTTGACCAATCGCCAATTGGCCGAACTCCCAGGTCAAACCCAGTTACCTATACCGGAGCTTTCACCTATATTCGCGACCTCTTTTCCAAAACTAAAGAGGCCAGAATCAGGGGATATCGGCCAGGCCGTTTCTCTTTTAATGTCAAAGGCGGAAGATGCGAGGCTTGTGAGGGTCAGGGAGTAAAAAAAATTGAAATGTATTTTTTACCCGATGTCTATGTTCAGTGTTCAGAATGCAAAGGAAAAAGATTTAACCAAGAAACATTGGCAATTGAGTATCACGGCAAAAATATTGCCGATGTTTTAGAAATGACAGTCGAGGAGGCTTTGGAATTTTTCAAAGCAATACCCGGGCTTTATCAAAAATTAAAGACCTTGAATGAAGTCGGTTTAGGTTATATTCAGCTTGGACAACCAGCCCCATCTCTATCGGGCGGAGAAGCTCAGCGAGTAAAATTAGCCACCGAGCTTTCAAAAAAAGGAACTGGCAAAACTTTATATATTTTAGATGAGCCAACCACTGGTTTACATCTTGACGATATTAAAAAATTAATTTTTGTTTTAAAAGGTTTAGTTGATAAAGGAAATACAGTTCTTTGTGTTGAACACAATTTAAGTATTATAAAAAATTCAGATTATGTGATAGATCTGGGTCCCGAAGGAGGGGATGAAGGAGGATACATTATTGCTAAAGGTAGCCCCAGCGAGATAGCTAAAAATCGCACTTATACTGGTAAATATTTGAGAGAGGTCTTCTTGGGTAAAATCCTTTGAATAATCAACACCCGGTGTTGATTAAGCTAGACTGGGAAATATTTAAAAACAGTGCTAAAATAGAATTAGTTCAAGAACAACAAAATATTTATAGAATTTATAGAAAGGTGGTGAAAAAAAAATGCCTAGAAGGAGAAAGGCTTGGCGGAAGTTCTCGGCAAGGATGAAGAAATTCCATGATGAAGCGGTAGAAAAGATTGTGAAAGAACCAGGAATTTTAGGAATTGAAGGATTAAGATCAGAAAAGCTATTATATCCACCGATTAAATTTCCACAATTGAAGAAAGAAGGTCAGGAAACGGGCGATATCATTCTTATTTGGTCGTCCCTTCCTGGAGAATGGGAAATTTTAGTAGCCGAGGTCAAGATAGGTGCTCGTCGCCATCCCGGAAAAGATTTCCTTAAGTTGAAGTTTACCTTTAATTATTTGAAGAATTGCTGGAGAAAATGGTTTGAGAGTATTAAATTGAATTTGCCAGAAGGTTATACCCTTTGGATTAGGACTGTGTCTTTAAGCTACGCCGGGAAAGCTCTCTGGGAACAACCCTTCAAGTCTGAAAAAAGAATACGAATATTCTAAAAATGGTGTCGGAAAAACAGACCCGACACCATTTATTTTTAAATGATTTATCCTTAAGACTTGCCCTCCCAAATTTTGCCGTTGAATTTTTTGAAGCCTTGAGATACTTTTAGTGTTTATTTAAAAAATTAGTCTTGGAGTTCCTCCACAGCAAAATTTGGGAGGGCTTGACAAAGGTTTTTTGTTTTTCTAATATTAAAAAGAGGAATTAGCAGTCAAAAGTTTTAATTGCTAACACAATATGATACCAATCTACAAATGAAATGCAAATATCATGCGAAAATGCGAATTCGCATTTCTGTAGATTAGCATTAAATTCGCATTATTTGTATCACATCGATGAATATTAAACCATTATCAGACCATATTTTAATTGAGCCGATTAAAGAGGAGGAGAAAACTAAAACCGGGATTTTGTTACCGGAAACCGCTGAAAAGGAAAGACCTGAACAGGGCAGGGTTATTGCCGTCGGTCCCGGCAAAAAGAAAAAAGATGGAGATTATCTTCCTTTAGATGTTAAACCCGGCCAAAAAGTCTTATTTACCAAATATGGGCCAAATGAAATAAAAATTAATGACAAGGAATATCTTATTGCCAAAGAAGAAGACATCCTTGCCATTATAGAATAACTATGGCTAAACAGATTTTATTTAGTGAGACGGCCCGAAAAAAATTAAAAATTGGCATTGATAAAATTACTGATGCTCTTAAAGTTACCCTGGGTCCCAAAGCCAGATTAGTTGTTTTAGATAAAGGTTTTGGCGCGCCTGACATTTCTGATGATGGAGTTTCTATTGCCAAAGAAATTGAGTTAAAGGATAAAATTGAAAATCTGGGAGCGGAAATTATAAAAGAGGTGGCGGAAAAAACCTCAGAGGTGGCCGGCGACGGAACAACCACGGCCGTGGTTTTGAGCCAGGCCATAGTTTCTGAAGGCCTGAAAAATGTGGCAGCTGGCGCTGACCCCTTATCTCTCCAAAGAGGGATTCAAAAGGGAGTTAAAGCGATTATTGATTATCTAAAAACCAATTCCAAACCAATCTCAAAAAAGGAAGAAATTGCCCAGGTGGCAACTATTGCCGGTTTGGATCCAGAAATTGGCAATTTAATTTCCGATGTTTTTTCTGAGGTTGGAAAAGATGGTGTGATTACGGTTGAGGAATCAAAAAAATTTGGTTTGGAAAGAGAAATTGTTAAGGGCCTGCAATTTGACCGGGGCTACATTTCTCCTTATATGATAACTAACCCAGAAAGAATGGAGGCTTCTTTAGAGGAACCCTATATTCTGGTCACTGATAAAAAAATTTCCAGCCTGCCCGAAATTTTGCCGATAATGGAAAAAGTAGCCCAGACCGGAAAAAAAGATTTGGTCATTATTGCCGATGAGGTTGAAGGAGACGCTTTAGCCACCCTGGTGGTAAATAAATTAAGAGGAATATTCAATACCCTGGCAATTAAAGCTCCTGGCTTTGGAGATAGAAAAAAAGAAATGTTACAAGACATCGCTACTGTTTGCGGAGCCCAGGTCATTTCGGAAGAATTGGGGCTGAAATTAGAAAACATTCAATTAAATCAATTGGGCAGAGCCAGAAAGGCGGTGGCAGAAAAAGAAAAAACGACCATCATTGAAGGAAGAGGAAAAAAAGAAGATATTGATGCCAGAGTCAAGCAAATTAAAAATGAGTTAAAAACTACTGAGTCAGAATTTGACCGAGAAAAACTGCAAGAAAGATTGGCAAAATTAACCGGCGGAGTGGCAGTGATTAAAGTTGGAGCAGCTACCGAGGTTGAGCAAAAAGCCAGACAGAAAAAAACCGAAAATGCCTTAAATGCCACCCGGGCCGCCATTGAAGAAGGAATTTTGCCAGGCGGCGGAGTGGCCCTTTTAAGGGCGATTCCGGTTTTGGAAAAATTTGAACTAGTAGGTGACGAAAAAACCGGTTTAAATATTCTAAAGAAGGCCTTAGAAAAACCAATCAGACAGATTGCCGAAAATGCCGGCTTAGATGGTTCAGTGGTTTTCCAGAAAGTAAAAGAAATGGGAAATAATTTCGGATTTGATGCCCAAAAAATGGAATATTTAGATTTGATTCAGGCCGGAGTGATTGATCCGACCAAGGTTGTCAGGACTACTTTGGAAAAGGCAGCTTCGGCCGCCTCAATGTTGTTAACCATCGAGGCAGTGGTAGGGACTGAACCTGAAGAAAAGAAAGAAAAAGGAATGTCGGCAATGGGCGAAGAATATTAACTGAAAAATTTCTAATTACTAATTTTTAAATTAGACCACAAATTCTTCCTGTTGATTCGGGGAGAATTTTTGTGTATACTGATGGTAGGTCGACATTTTAAAATTTCTAATTACTAAACTTATGATGAGTTTAAGCACAATTTTAATTGCCATCGGGGTAATTATTGTTTTATGGTTAATTTTGACTTACAACCGCTTGATTACCTTGAAAAATCGGGCAAAAGAGGCCTGGTCGGATATTGATGTTCAGTTAAGAAGAAGATACGATTTGATTCCCAATTTAGTAGAGACAGTAAAAGGTTACGCCGGCCACGAAAAAACGGTTTTTGAGAATGTAACTAAAGCCAGAGCTCAAGCAATTACGGCCGGACAATCAAACGATCCAAAAAAAGTGGGACAAGCAGAGAATTTCCTTTCCTCAGCCTTAAAAACGCTTTTTGCGGTTGCTGAAAACTATCCTCAGTTGCGGGCTTCGGAAAATTTTCTTGAATTACAAAGAGAACTTCGCGATACCGAAGATAAAGTTCAGGCAGCCAGGCGCTTTTACAACACCAATGTTAGAGACATAAATATCAAGATTGAAAGCTTTCCGGCAAATATCGTGGCTAATATTTTCAGATTTGCCAGAATGGACTTCTTTGAAATAGAAGAAGCAGGAGCAAAAGAACCGGTAAAAGTAAATTTCTAATTATTTTAATCTCTAATTAACCTAATCAAATCCCAATTCTCAATGTCTAATGTCTAAAAATTTTGGTCATTAGAATAATTAGGTCAATTAGTTATTTTATGACGCTTTACACTCAAGCTGAGTCAAACAGCAGAAAAACTTGGCTGTATCTCACAGGATTTTTTATTTTGGTAATCGCGGTTGGTTGGCTTATTTCTTATTTTTTGCAAAGTCCGGCAATCTTATATCTTGCCGTGATTTTAAGCATAATTTTGAATTTTTTCGCCTATTGGTATTCTGATAAAATTGTTTTAAGCCTATCTCAGGCCAGAGAAATCAAAAAAGCAGACAACCTCGAGCTCTATCGGCTGGTGGAAAATCTTTGCATTATTGCCGGGCTTCCTTTGCCTAGAATTTACATTATTGATTCCAGTCAACCCAATGCTTTTGCTACCGGTAGAGATGCTAAACACGCGGTAGTGGCAGTAACTCGGGGACTGCTGGAAAAATTAGACAGAGTAGAATTAGAGGGAGTCCTTAGTCATGAGCTTTCTCACATTGGAAATAAAGACATACTGTTGCAGACAATCGTTGTGGTATTAGTGGGATTCGTTGTCATATTGACCGATTTTTTCTTCAGAATAGCTTTTTGGAGAGACATGACCGGAAGGAGCCGCGAAGGAGGGCAATTAAGATTGATTATGATATTAGTGGCTTTGGCCTTGGCGATTCTGGCCCCGCTTTTCGCCCAATTAATAAAACTAGCCATTTCCAGAAAAAGAGAATTTTTAGCTGATGCTTCCGGAGCTCTTTTAACCAGATATCCTGAAGGATTAGCCAGGGCTTTGGAAAAAATTTCTCGGGACGCAAATCCTTTGGAAGGAGCCAGTAACGCCACTTCCCATTTGTACATTACCAGTCCTTTCCGAGGAAAAGAAAAAACCTCCTGGCTTCATAAATTATTTATGACCCATCCGCCGGTAGAGGAAAGAATAAAAGCGTTAAGAAATTTAAAAATTTGAGGAGGAGTCGGATAGTGGTTTATTCCAACGGCTTGGAAAGCCGTGCTTCGCAAGAGGCTCGTGGGTTCGAATCCCACCTCCTCCGCCAGTCAGGGTTTTTCAAATGGATAGCTCCCTCGCCGCGCGCGCGCGGCGAGGGAGAGCCAGCGCGGCGGCTTCGTCGCATTCTTTCCAAACTACCAAAGAACCTGAAAAATATCGGCTCGAACCACATTTTGTAAAAGAAAATTTTTAACACTTATTATATGGAGTGGTGGCGAGATTTATACAATCGGCAAATTTATTTTGAATTATACGAAGAGCAAGATACCGCTCTTGCTCCACGGCAAGTGGAGGAAGCAATTCAGCTACTTAGAATTAAACCTCCAGCAAAAATTCTTGATGTTTGTTGTGGATACGGCAGGCATAGTATTGAATTTGCCAAACGGGGATTTGATGTGGTTGGTGTAGATATATCTCAACAACAAATCAAACACGCAAAAGAAATTGCCGGAAATATGGCTATTTCCTTTCAGATAGCCGATGTAAGAAAACTAAACTTCCAAAATGAGTTTGATGTAGCAATAAACATGTTTTTGTCTTTTGGTTACTTTCAAACGGTTGATGAAGATATCGCAGTTTTGGAAAGCGTGTTCCAGGCTCTAAAACCGGGAGGTAAATTTTTAATGGATTTTTGGAATCGAGAAAAGGAAATCAAAAATTTTAAACCGACGACATCTGAGAAAATTAAAGACATAAATATTTTTAAAGAATGGGAATTTGATTATCTAAGAGGGAGATTAAATTGGAGAAATACTGTGATATTTCCAGACGGAAGAAAAGAGGCATTTGAGCAATCTATACGAGCATATACTATAGTTGAACTAAAACAATTATTTGAACGTGCCGGTTTCGAGTTTAATAACGTGTATGGAGGCTTATCGGGCGAACCATTTTCTATTGATTCGGAAAGTGTCATAATCGTGGCAAGCAAGCCTAAACATCAGTAATTAAAAGAATTTGCCGCCAAAGAAAAACTTGAAACCCCGGTAGTAGAACGCTTCGCGTTCACTACGGGGCAGGTTGTTAAAGAATGCGGCGAAGCCGCCGCGGCTGCCTGTCTGCCTCGCCCGCCTGCGGCGAAGCCGCCGCGTTGGCTCTCCCTCGCCGCGCTGCGCGCGGCGAGGGAATTATCCATTTGAAAAATCCTGACTGGCGGTACCTTTTGGACAAAATCCGAACCTTTTTTGACGAAAATCCGGAAATTGATTTTTAAAAATTCCGCTCGGGCGGGGCGGGAAGAAAAAGGGGTGCGGGGAAAATAAAAGAAATTTTGAGCAATAAGAGTTTTAAGGATTTTAGCGCTGTTAATGTTTTGCCGTTGATTTATAACGAAAAAGAAATGAAGTTTAAGGTAATAGTTTTTGATTTACAAAA
>Ga0210031_1001882_pt1 | contig 12694 bp, 10 predicted proteins | sample CryGeyCG2014_080_FD_185455 | JGI IMG/M metagenome (GOLD analysis project Ga0210031, IMG submission 185455) | Groundwater microbial communities from aquifer - Crystal Geyser CG03_land_8/20/14_0.80 (SPAdes) (version 2) | ecosystem: Environmental > Aquatic > Deep subsurface > Groundwater | place... | reverse complement strand
TTTGCCTGACAAGCCTTTGCCTGATTTTATCTTTTCTGCAAAATCCGCAACGTCTATTTCTATTTTCATCTGTATTTCCTTCTGTGTGTTAATTTTACCAAATTGACACAGAATTATTTACAGTCCCAATAACTATCACTTTTTAGTAAATCATTCACAATAATCACATAAAACTTTTCTCTATGCAATCCAAGCTTTTTATGAAACCAAACATTCAGAGCCTTTTTTAAGGCACTCCAAGACCTAGATGGATTGTATTTCGCACTATCTTTGTCTTGTTTTTCTAATTCTTCAAAACATAAAAGATTGTAAAGTTTTTCAATATCATTTCTACTAAAATGAAATTCTGTTTCACTTGCTCTACTTTTTAACTGAACCATAAAGCCATCAAAACTATTTATTGTCGCATCAACCACGATTTTATTTGGTACTGCAATGACTTTTAAATCAATATTTTTCATAATATTTTCTTTATTTTCATCTAAAGTTTTAAGCATGTATTTTTGCCACATAGTTTCAGGACTTAAAGTGTTGAAATCAACTCTGTTATGATAAGCACTTTGCAAAGATACAGTTTCGATAGAATCCTTTAATTTTGAAAAATATATAGGGTACTTATTTTCTGTTGTCTCTTTCATATCTTTGATGTGTGTTTTATTGTAGTTCGTATAAATATATGCCTTATTTAACTCTTCATTTTCATAGTGAAGTGCTTCGGGCATTCTTTTTATTCTTCCGATTATTTGAGTGTGAAACGATGGAGATTTTATCTCTCTAAACATTACTAAAACTTGAGCTCTTGGACAATCCCAACCAGTTGCAGGTGCAACTTTAAAAAGCATAAAATTAACATCACTATTATTTAAAGTTATAAAATCAAGATTAATTTTATTTTGATTTCCAGAAAGCCAAATTGCTATTTGCTCATCCAAAATACCTTTTGATTTTAAATAGTTTAAAACTACAATCTTTTTATTTGTTGTAACTTCCTCTTTTTCGTTCATATCACTTGGCAGTTGAATGAGTACAAGAGGATTTATATCGAGTTTTAAATTTTCATACTGCTTTTTTAACTCGTCTCTTCTTTGTATAGCAAGCTCTATCATCATTTCATCTTCGCTCAAATTATGTAATTCTATTGCGTTGATTTCTTCTTGCGTTTGGATAATAAGAGATTTTTTTATAAGTCCACTTTCGATGACATCCTCTTCTAGCACTTCTACAAATCCAGCTTTATGATGCGTAACATCGCTAATATTTGGTAAGGAGTCAGGAGTAGCCGTTACTTTGATAATTATTCTTGGATTTATAAGGTTTATGACTTCATCTGCTAATTTTGTTTTTGTCTCTGTATGTGCCTCATCTATGATAAGAACTAAATCTCTTTTTGCTCTTGTATTGTGGATATATTCATCAAAAACACCATAATTACCACTTGTAATTTCACAATCTTTTCGCAAAACTTTGCCATCTTTGGTGCTTGATTTTATCTTTGACCAATTGATGAAAAAGATATTATTTTTGGATAGTTCTTTGGAAGATAAATCGTTTTTATCTTTAAGTGCCATATCTGTACCGTTGTTAAAATAGGTATAAAGTTTATCTTTTGACTGCATGTATGAATTATCACCGCCAAAAGAAATCCAAATATAAGCTTTATCATCATCAAAGTGATAATTGCCATCGAGTGTTCGCAAAAATTCTGCCATCATGATAGTTTTACCTGCACCCGTTGGAGCTTTAAAAACTAAAGGAAGATAATAATTTTCCGTTTTCCAAAGGTCAAAAAAACTTTTTGAGAGTGCATCAACTGCTCTTTTTTGGAAATCCATCAATATCATAAAACACCTTCTTTGTTTATCTCTTTGTATATTTCTATTATTGGCTCTGGGATGTCTTCTATTTCGAAGTTTTTGCCTAAATATTTATAAGACGATTTGTCAATTTTACCAAAGGAAAAAATATACAGTTTTGTTTTGTGAGGAGTTATTTTTTGTATCAGTTCATCAAAATGGCTTAAATCTTCCGTAAAGTAAATCGCTGTCTGTTTAGAAGAGGTTTCATTTTTAAATATTTGGTAGTGTTCGTTAAGTTCTATCATAGCATGAGTATTTTCTTTGATAGCTATCATATTTCCAGCTTTTTTTGTGAGTTCTTCTCGCGTCGTATCGGATATATTTGAGATACCGTCTGTGGGCACTAAATCGGTTTTATAATAGTCTAAATTGCCACCAAGTCCACCAACGGCTACGCCTTTTGGAGTGGTGTAACCGTTTATCACTTTACTTAATCGTGGGTAGGTTACATCGGTGCAAATATCATTTTCATTGTTTGTGCAGAGGATAAATTGTCTATTCCCGCCATCTTGATTTAAATCTAAGATGGCATGACCTGTTGTTCCTGAACCTGCGAAAAAGTCTAAAATTATCGAGTTTTTATGAGAACCTAAAAATATTAAATCTTTTATTAACATCAATGGTTTTGGATTACTAAAGACTTTATCATCAAATAAATCTTTTAATAAAGTTGTACCATTACCACTACTATATTCTGGCTTATAAAAAATAGATTTTGGTTTTTTAGATGGCAAATCTCCTAAATCTGGTCTTTGTTTTTTATATAAACTGTCTCCACTGACAACTATATTGTGAAGTTCATTTTTTATTTTATTTTTACTCCATCGCCACCTCATATCCTTACCATCACTTATAGGCAATATGATTTTGTCATTTTGATTTAGTGCTTGATTATTATTTGTAATATATACTTCATTACATTCATTGATAAAAATTGGAAAAAAAAGGTTAGGTCTTTTTTCTTTTGCACCATCTACACCCGTAGCTTTTAAATTAGCCCCTTGCTTATAAAATCCATATTCATCTTCTTCCCATTTTGATAAAACAATTTCTTCATCTACCTCATAAAGGTTAATTTTTGCTTCTGTTATATTTTTTGAATAAGCTAATGTAAACTCATGCGTTCCTGCAAAACCAAATTGGTCATTATTACCTTTCAAATTCATAATTGTGGGCAAATTAACTATAAAATTTCTTTCGCCAAAAATATCATCACATACTAGTTTGAGATTATAAACTTCATTATCATCAATACTAATAAAAATTATTCCACTATCTTTAAGTAGGTTATGAGCCAATTTAAGCCTTTTACTCATAAAATTAAGCCATTTACTATGTCTATAACCATCCTCTTTGTCCACAAAACTATCATTATATTTAAAATCTTTATTACCAGTATTGTAGGGCGGGTCGATATAAATCACATCTACTTGCCCTTTGTGCGTGTAATTTAGCACTTGTAACGCGTGATAGTTGTCGCCCTCTATCAAAATATTATTTGGCTTGTTTTCATCTGTATGTATAGTTTTGTCTTCAATTTTTTTCAAAATAGGAATATTGTTTTGACACTCAAGCACTACATTTTCAGGCTCTTTTTCATCATCCCAAACAAGACCATAATTTTTTTTCGACTCAAGTTGAGTTATTTTTGCTATTAATTGTTCTTTTGTATAGTTCTTGTATTTAGACATAAAATCCATTGTTCCCTAGTTTTTTATTTTTGCAAGTAATAATTGCAATGCAAATTATACATACATAGAATTATTCCTTGTTTAATAGTTAAAATATAGAATAATTCTAATGTTGTATTATCAATGATTGGCTTGTAAATTACTCTTAAAAAAGGGTGATTTTTTATGACAAAAAGAGATATTGCTGGATATTTAGGCGTAGATATTAAAACGATTTATAACTGGGAAAAATTCAAGCCAAACCTCTATAAAACAGTTATGAAAGGCTTAGCCTTCGATGAAATAGTGGAAGCTCAAAAAGAGAGTTATGAGAAAGCAAAAGAGTTGCAGGAGAAATATAAATCTTGATTTGTTGGCATGTGGAACTTTCCACATGCCAATTTGATTCTAAAAAAATCTGCAACTTTCCAATGATATTTATACGAAAAATACGCAAAAATAAAACTTCGTCCATGAGACGAATAAGTACCACAGTAGTATCATAAAGTGATACGATTAATAATTTTAATAGTATCATTGAACATAAGCGATAATGTGTCTTAAATGTTATTTTGATAGAATTGCGGCATAAGAAAATTATCTTTAATAAATGTTTGAAGATAGATATAGATTGGTTGGGTAAAAAAATGCAAAATACAGAGTATAAACTATATATTGATAATGTAATAAGAAGAGTGGAAGCGGCAAGATTAAAAGTGAGTGCGTACCACATCGTGAAGATTGTGGCTGTGAGCAAGTACTCTACTTCTGCTGAGATAGAAAAACTTTACGCAATTGGGCAAAGAGCCTTTGGTGAAAACAAGGTTCAGGATTTAAAAGCTAAAGCAGTTGAACTTGATGCACTCCCTTTAGAGTGGCACTTTATAGGAAATCTGCAAAAAAATAAAATCAATAACCTCTTAGATATAAACCCTGCTCTCTTTCATGCCCTTGACTCTTTAGAACTAGCACACGAACTACAAAAAAAACTCCAAGCAAGAGATAGGACGCTCGATGTTCTTCTTCAAATCAACTCTGCAAAAGAGGAGTCCAAGCATGGAGTTCTGCCAGAGTTGGCATGTGGAATCTACAAGCAGATTCAAAAAGAGTGTCCAAATCTACACTTAAAAGGTGTTATGAGTATTGGCGCGCATAGTGAAGATAAAGCAGTTATCAAAAAGAGTTTTGAGACGACCTATGAGATTTTTAAAGCGTGTGAAGGTGCAACGATTTGTTCTATGGGGATGAGTGGAGATTTTGAACTAGCGATAGAGTGCGGGTCAAATATGATTCGACTCGGTTCTGTTTTATTTAATAAATAATTAATTTCCCAAAAAAGGGAAATTAACTTTAGTCAATTACTTTTCTAGCGTTTGCAGGCTGAATAGGTCTATTATTTGCATGGTGAAGTATATGTAAAAACTCTTCTACTTGATGTGCTGATATATGGCTATAGTTTTTAAGGACTAACCATCTTACACCTTCGCTACATGGTGGTGTAGTTAATGAACCACTAAATCTGTAGTATGATTTATCTTCTGGTAAGAAAGAGTTAATCACTTTAGCAGATAAATCTATCGCTTCAGACTCTCCTGCATGGTGAGGCATTTTATTCCAGATACTGTTTATAACTTCATTCTCTTTACCATCTTCAAGCATTAAAGCTACAACAGCAAGTTTGCCATCTGAAGAAGCATGTACAAAGTGTGCTTCAAGTGGAAAAGAGACACCTTCAATATGGTTTTCACTTGGCGTATGAAAGTGAACTTGTTTCAATGAAAACTCAATACCATCAACACTAATGCTACTTCCATTTTTAATATTTACTTGAATTGTATGTCCATTATTGATAACTGTTTCTGAACCAGTCACATAATTAAAACCGATTTTTTCTAACCCCTTAGTATCGATTGTAATACTCTTTTTAATATCTATTGGAGATTGTGAAGAGCCCGCTTTACACATGCTATAGTTTGGATCTAAATCACCCCAATTTGCTGGACCTTCATGCCCTGTATAACCCCAATGTGTTGCAGAATGTCCGCTTGCTAAAAGCGCACTACTAAAGAGAGCAGCTGTGATACTGCTAGATAGAATTTTCCCTAATTTCATTTTTTTCCTTCGTATAATAAATTAACCAACCAAATATTATAAAATGGTTGAGTTCAATAAAGACTCATGGTTTTCACAAAAGCTAATAGCAAACAAGTTTTTTTCCTTTTTGGACTTATGTACCAGCACATTAAACGTCTTGTGTTAGCTTTATAAAATCATCTATAGGATGCTAAGGAGAAACTGATACTTTCTACCTTTTATAACACGAAGCTATGAGATCTTAAAACTGACACAAGGGGTTTATTATGTACTATGTAGGCATAGATGTTGCAAAAGAGAAACATTATGTTTGTATTTTAGATACAAGCAAAGAGTTGGCGGTTAAGCCTTTTTGGATCTATTCAGATATCTTAGGCTTAAGAGATTTAGTTAAAAGATTTGCTGAACTTTCACTCAACAATGATGATTTCATCATAGGTGTAGAGTCCACTGGAGCTTTTAGTGAGAATCTTTATGAATATATCAGTGATGCTGATTATAAAGTCATACTTCTTAATTCTTATCAAACTGCGAAATATAGAGACTTTAGCACTATGAAAAAGATTAAAAATGATTCTATAGATGCTTATGTAATTGCTGAGCTTTTAGCCAGTGGCAAATATAAAGAGAGTCATATATCCAATGATGATTATCAGTCACTTAAAGTATTGGGAAGATTAAAGCGTTCTCTTGATGATAAGATAAAAACCATCAAGCGAGAAATCTCGACTGTGATGGCGACTGTCAATCCAGAGATTACTAAAGTTTTTCCAAATATTTTTAGTAAAACAGCCCTGAGCATCATTAAAGCTTACCCTACAGCCGTGGATATCGCTCAGAGTACGCCAAAGAAACTGACTAAGATATTTAGACATATCAAAGGTAACAACTTCAATGAAGAGAAAGCTAAATTCTTAATAGAACTTGCTTCTTCTTCAATATATGCTGGTCGTACTCATGAAGCGAGAGCTTTAATGATTAAGACTAATATTAAGATATTAGAGCTTTTAAGTCAAGAAAAAGCTGAAATTGAGCAACAGATTGAGAGTTTGGTGTATGGAAAAATTGAGACAATAGATTCTTCAATTGACAACCTTAAATCTATTCCTGGTGTCGCAGACAAGACTATATCTGCAATCCTTGGAGAGTGTGGAGATATTAAAAGATTCGATTCTGCCAAAGCATTTATCGGTTATCTTGGTTTATATCCCACTCAATATCAATCAGGCAATTCCATGTCTGTTGGAAGACTTGCAAAGCGAGGCATCCCAATAGCTAAACATGCTCTTTATATGGCTGCAGTATCATCTGTGATGCACAATACTGAACTCAATAAGCTCTTTCGAGATAAAGTGTCTATTGGAAAAAGTAAAAAAGAAGCTCTGATAATCATCTCTAAAAAACTAGCAACAATCATTTATTCTGTTTTTAAATATAATAAACCCTATGAACCAAAAAGAGTATTTATTCCTAGATAAATCTAGTCGGTAAACACTAAAGTTAGTTTTAGCACTTGTGAAAACAATGAGTTTTTAATGAACACAGACCAAGCTTTTTAATTAGCTATATATTTGATCATCTGAGCATTTTTACAAAATACTCAAATAATGAAACACATTTTCAATGTCTATAAAAAATAGCTACTCGTTTAAGCTATTCTTTATAGGATGGTTTGTTTAGAGTATTTTAGGCTAATAGGAAGTTATTTCGTAGGGGTACATTGTCTGTTGATAGAGGCGCGCTGTGAAAAGAGAACTTAGTTTTTATACAACTCTTTTTCATTCACACAATATCTACACAAAAAGAAATTAGAATGTTTTTACGAAAAGAGATTTATCTTCATGAACTCTTCATTTAGATAGATTAAAATTCAGCTATCAAAACAAACAAAAGGATTTAAAATGAAAAGTACATCAACAAAAATTATCTGGGCTATCGTAGCTTTTAAAACAACTCTTATCGCAGGTGGAGCAGTTATTATGTTCCTTTTAAACGCTTAAAAAACTTAACGGATTTATAGTAACAGACCTCTTCATCTCGCTGTTTTAGTAAGCCCTTCCCTCCTACTGAAACAGCCACCCTTGCCTTACTTTTTCTTTTCCACATGCCAAAGTGTTAAAAAATCTCATTCTTTGTGTGTGGAGGGTTGACATATCAGATTATAAGGCTAAATTAGTTATAAATTTATCGTATAAAAATATGGTAAAAATAAGATTTTTAGAATAGAAGGATATTTTTTGAGTGATTTAAAATTAGAAAATGGTTCTAAAATTGCTGTAATTGGAGGTGGTCCTTCCGGATCATTTTTTACATATTTTGTACTAGATCTCGCAAAAAGATTAAACATAGAGATTGAAGTAGATGTCTATGAGCCAAAAGATTTTTCTGCGTTTGGTCCTAAAGGGTGTAATTTCTGTGCTGGTATTATATCTGAGTCCTTGGTTCAGATGATGGCAGCAGAGGGAATTATAATCCCAGACAACATACTTCAAAGAGGTATCGATTCGTATGTACTCCATACAGATACTGGAAGTGTGACTTTAAGTACTCCGCTTGAGGAGAGTAGAATTGCTTCTGTTTTTCGTGGTGCTGGACCATTACATGCCGAAAATCAAGCATTTGAGAGTTTTGATGGGTATCTGCAAAAACTTACAAAAGATTCTGGTGCAAATCTCATCCACTCCAGAGTTACCGATATATCCTTTGACACTGACAAGAAACCCGTAGTAACAAGTAAATCAAATGGATCCAAAACATATGAGCTTATAGTTGGTGCAGTTGGAGTCAGTCCAACATTTCTAAAAATATTTGAAGATTTGGATTTTGGATATAAAATGCCAGAGTTTACCAAAACATCCATTTGCGAAATCTATTTAGGTGAAGAGTTGATGAAAAGACACTTTGGCAGTTCCATGCATGTCTTTTTATTAGATATTCCAAAACTTATGTTTGCAGCAATTATTCCCAAAGGGAACTATGTGACTGTTGCGATGCTTGGTCATGATGTAGATACAGAACTGATGAAACTCTTTTTAGAATCACCAGAAGTAAAGGGATGCTTCCCTGCAGATATGGATTTATACAATCTAAGACCTTGTAAATGCTTCCCAAGTATGTATCTAAATAGTGCTGTTCAGCCTTATGGGGATAGAGTTGTATTAATTGGAGATAGTGCTACATCCAAACTTTATAAAAATGGAATTGGAGCTGGATATATTACAGCCAAATCAGCTGCTACAACTGCTCTAACACATGGTATAGCAAAAGAGGATTTTAAGAGACATTATTTGGATGTCTGTGAAGGCTTAAATCGAGACAATTTTCTAGGTAAAATTGTCTTTAGGGCAACTGGAATTATACAGACGAGTAAAATATTAAAAAATGCAATACTGAGAAAGGTGGCTAAAGAGCAATCTATAGATAATCAAAACAGATATATGAGTGCAGCGCTTTGGGATACATTTACAGGCAGTGGCTCCTATACCAGTATATTTAAAAAATTTCTAAACCCTAAACTCTTTCTACCTTTTATGAGGGATGTGATTATAAGTATTTTTTCTTCCAAAACATTCAAATATGAAAAAAGAGATGCAAGTGACACGAAAAGTAAGTTAGGCAAACTCTATAAATCTGGTGAAGTTATTATTACACAAGGCGATGTAGGTGACTGTATGTATATCATCTTATCGGGGAGTGTGGATGTCTTTAGAAAAGAGGACAATATTGAAAATAAAATTAGTACATTGAGCAGTGGGGATTTTTTTGGAGAGATGGCACTCTTTGAGAGTGATGTAAGGTCTGCAACCATTAAGTCCTCAGATGATGAAACAATGATATTAACAATTGATAAACAGATACTCATGTATAGGATTAAAGCAGAGCCAAGCATGATTTTAAGAATTATAGAAAAGATGTCACAAAGACTAGAAAATATAGCAGCTCAGCATGGTGTTAAAGTTGATTTACCCAATATAATTGATGTTCAACAGATTTCAGATATCTCAAAAGACCCAGAAATAGCGTTTGACATGCTTAAAGACATCTCACATCAACTCAGAGAATTAAATAAAGACAATCAAGAGCCATTAAATCAAATTCAACAGGGATGCGGTATTTAACTTTTGCAAAATCAATCAATAGAAAATAATATGAAACAAAAACATATCGCTATATTTGGCCCGACTGGTTATATTGGTACTAAAATGAGTATTGATCTTTATAATATGGGTCATAAAATATCACTCTTTACTCGAACTGCACGTAAGTTGGATTATCTTCAAAATGAGAATTTTTTTCTCAATCATAAAAATCCAAATATATGTATAGTAGAGCAATTTTTAGAAGAAGAGCTTGATAATATTGCAGAGGCACTACAAGGTGTCGATGTTATCTATTATTTAGTGCATTCACTCTACACAGAAAAACAAAATTTTATGGATAGAGATAATCAATTAGCTACATTAGTAGCTAAAGCAGCTACACAAGCATCCGTAAAACAGATTATCTATTTAGGGAGTTTAGGTGTCAACAAACCAGATTTTCCAATTTCTGAACATCTTTTAAGCAGACAAGAGACAGCAAATCATTTACGAGCAAATCATAGTTGCGTTACAGAGTTTCGTGCTGGAGTTATTATAGGTGAGGGTTCATCAAGTTTCGAAATCATTAGAACGCTTGGAGCAAAGCTTCCATTTATTCCACAACTTTATGGAAAAGAAGCTACTTGCCAGCCTATCTTTGTTGATAACGTAATCGAGTATCTGACGCATGCGCTTTTAAATTCAAACTATTTTAATCAAATAGCTGAGATTGGTTCTAAAGAAATTCTAACGTATCCTAAAATGGTTCAAATCGCTTCATCTACTATCTCAAATAGAGCGTTAAAAATAGTTCCACTCCCTTTAGTAAATAGGTTCTTAACCCCCTATATTTTAAGTAAAATAATTTCACGAATGATAAATATGCCATCGCTATTGATTGAACGACTTCTTGAGGGTATGAATTCACTCTCAATTATCGATAAATATCCTATTGAAAAAGTAGACCCAAATCATCACATTACAATCAAAAGTTTTGAAGAGTCAATTCAAATTGCGATACAAAGAACTGAACAATCTATGTATCCAAGTGTATGGTGCATGCCTTATGACCTCTCTATCTTAAATGCAGAGAAAAAGGAACAGTTTCTCCAAATAGATCCAAAAAAGATAGAAGGAATGCTCAATGAAGAGTATAGTAAAGAGATAGATTTCAAAGATATGGATGCCGTTTTTAATAAAATCAAAGATATAGGTGGTAGCAGAGGGTACTACTCTCCTTTATGGATGTGGAAGGCTCGTGGCTATATTGACAATATCTTTGGAGGTCGAGAGCTGACCCCTTATAAACGAGATTCTAGCTTGTTAAAAGTTGGTGACAGGGTAGATTTTTGGGTTGTGTCCTATTATGAAAACAACAAGCACTATAAAGCTCTCCGCCTTAGAGCGGACATGCTCTCACCAGGAAATTCATGGCTACAATTTACTATTACAGCATCAAAGGAGAGAAATACTGCCATCTTAACTTTAAAAGCCTATTTTGAACCTTTTGGTATTAGTGGGTATCTCTATTGGTACAGTTTTTTCTTCGTTCACAAATATATTTTTAAAGAAATGGTGAATAATATAACTAATCTCAAGTGAGATAGAAGCTAGATATTATAACGTTCCATAAATTCTAGTATTTATCTTTTTGACCTAATGGCTGTAGTCAGATTACTAGTACTTTAGCCGTTTATTTGAGTATAATTTTTCTATAATGATTGACAAGGTGATTAATAAAGTTACATAAGATGTACTAAAAGGTTGTCACTATGAGAACAAAACCACAAAGTAAGAAAGAGATTGCTTTACTTATAGCTGTATTTATATTTATTGGAATACTTAGTATGAGTGCTAAGTATTTTGAATATTATGTCGTAAAAATTATGAGTACCACCACTAGTGATATATTTGAACATCCTCTCAAAGTATCTAATGCTGCACTTACCATAAAAGTTGATATATACGACATACATAAAGATATTAAAGATATTATTTTATCCTCCTCTAAAAGTCAAATAATAGAACTTACTAAAGCAATAAATCAGCATGAAAAGCAAATTTATAAGAACTTAGATGTTATAGAGAAAAATATACTGGGAAAAGAAGGCTTACTTCTTCAAAAAAACACTAAAAAACTCTTTGACTCTTGGAAACCAATACGCGATGAAGTTATTGACCTTATAAATAGTAATAGAATTAAAGAGGCTATAGACATTACTCAAGGTAAAAGTGCTAAGCATGTTTTAAAATTGGAATCCTCAGCCTTAGAACTTTATGATTATGCACAAAACAAAGCAATAGGCTTTAAAAATAAATCTGTATCTAGTTTTGAAAAGATAGTACAAGTCACTATTTTAACAACTGTTCTGTTTTTCCTTATATCTATAGTTATTGGTTACTACATCATTAGGCGCATTTCACATTTCATGGATAAGAATGAACACTTAAGAAATGTTTTGTCTGTTATACGAGATGTAAATCAACTCATAGTTAGAGAAAAAGATCCTCAAAAGATGCTTCAAGAAAGTTGTAATATTTTAATATCAACGGGGGTTTATGGACAAGCATGGATTGTTACATATAATGATGATGGGAAAACTGAATATTTTACTACTACGGATATAGAAAACATCGATATGCTTAAAGATAAGATAAAGAGTGGATGGACTCCTTACTGTATAAAAAAGACAGAAAATATTAAAAAACTTTACTCCTTTGTTGAAGATACACTCTCTGAGTGTTCAACTTGCCCTCTAGCAGGCTTATATGATGCTAAAAGTGCCTTTAACATACAACTAAAACATGATGATAAAGTTTATGGGTTTCTAACTCTTTCTCTTGATAAAAAGTATATTACAGATAATGATGAATGTAAGCCTCCCCAAAAACAGTACCACTTAGAACGGAATAATTCTGATAAAATAAATCAGGAGTATTCATGCGAAGAAGTAAGTTTAGCGAGAAGCAAATCATAGAGATTTTAAAAGAGATA
>Ga0210031_1001866_pt1 | contig 12742 bp, 10 predicted proteins | sample CryGeyCG2014_080_FD_185455 | JGI IMG/M metagenome (GOLD analysis project Ga0210031, IMG submission 185455) | Groundwater microbial communities from aquifer - Crystal Geyser CG03_land_8/20/14_0.80 (SPAdes) (version 2) | ecosystem: Environmental > Aquatic > Deep subsurface > Groundwater | place... | reverse complement strand
CCAGCCACCTAAAGTTCCCGCAGAGTTATACCAATTTGTATTGTCTTGGGAGAATTGAACTTTCAAGCTCGTCCCAGAAGGAATGGAAGCCTCGCAGCCGAAGCTTTCTATGCTGCCAACGGTTTGCCCCGACAATAGGTTGTTGGAGCTAAGGATGCCCGAGGTGTAGATGGGACAAATTGCTAAGGTTATAGAGATTAACAGCAACATTTTCCTTGGAAGCAATTCTGGTCTCATCTGCGAAAGGAATAGGTAATCGTAATCGCGCCGGGCTGTGCCCGGACCACGCAGGCATTACCGACGGGCAGGACTAATGCTAGCAGCAAGGCCAGCAATAGGAACCAGAATAATCCTTTGTTTAATCCCCTGACATATCTTATCGCTTTCATCTCTGTATGGCCTCCTTCGTGGTAAGTATTCTCCGTATGCTGAAATATTATAGCCCGGGGGGGCGATTATCAATAGGTATGGCTTAAAAAGGTAGTGGCGTCATGATTTTACGAATTATTGTCATAGGTTCATAATGTATGGCGAAAAAGTGGAATTCACAACTTCGGAGCAAAAACGAGCTGAGCAAAACAATTTGAATTGCTGAGAAGAAGCATGGATATCGTTACTTTAGTAGAGAACACTGCGAGTAGAGTGGGCGTAATTGCTGAATGGGGATTGAGTATCCTTGTGGAAGTTGGCGGTTTAAAGGTTTTGCTTGATACCGGGCAAAGTGCTTCTGTGGTGCATAATGCCTCTGTTTTAGGAATAGATCTATCCACTATAGATAAGATTATCGTCAGCCATGGTCATTTTGACCACACAGGGGGTCTGCGCCAACTGCTTATGGCGATGAGAAAGGAGGTGGAGATAATCGCCCACCCTGATATCTGGGATGCCAAGTATGTGCAGCGTCCCGGGGAGACGGTCCATAGTTATATTGGCATACCCTTCCAGAAAGAGGAATTGGAAAGTCTGGGAGCATCTTTTACTTTGACTAGTAAGCCTGTATGGATCAGCGACCGTATCGTAACTACAGGTGAGATTCCCATGCTCACTGATTATGAGAAAATCGATGCTAACCTCTATGTTAAAAGGGAAGGTGTTTTTTGTCCCGATCCCCTCAAAGACGATATGGCACTGGTAGTTAAGACTAGCCAGGGCTTAGTAATAGTTGCTGGCTGTGCTCACCGTGGCATCGTTAACACCATGCGTCATGCCCAGAAACTGACCAGAGTTGAAGCTATTGATACTGTTGTCGGTGGCACACATCTAATCCGTCCCTGAATCAAGTTCAGGGAAGTTGAATTAACCATTGCCGAACTAAAAGGACTTGGCATACAAAGGTTGGGAACTTCTCATTGCACTGGCTTCCCGGCCTCAGTAAGGCTAGCTGAAGAATTTGGTGACATTTTCTTCCCCAACAATGCTGGCACACGCCTGAAGTTGCCAGAGAATTTCTAAATATAAAAAAACTGAACTGCCTCGCTTAATAATTTACCGAGGGGAAGAGAAGCTCCCGATCTATGTGAGGCAGGTAGAGAGCGGCTATATACTCGTCGGCAAAGGGGGCATAATGAGAAAGATCGATGTTGGTTATTCCTTGGGAAATATTGATAGCTTTCTCAAAGGCATAAGAAGAGACAAGAGTCATTCGGGCACCCATAAGCGAGCTGTTGCCAATGAACTCTATCTTTTCTCTCGGTATATCTGGTAATAAGCCTATGCTGATAGCCTTATCAACATTTAGATAGTTTCCAAAACCACCGGCAACATAAATCTGGTTAAGCTGGTTGAAGGTAAGTCCAGCGTAGTCCATTAGGGACTTAATTGCGGCAAATATTGCTGCTTTGGACCTCATAATGTTGTTTATATCTGTCTGACCTATGACTAAAGCCTGCCCTGTTTCTGTCTCCTCGGGGAAAGCCACTATATATTCCAGCTCACCATTTTCTTTGATAAGTCGTTTGTCCTGGAGGGAAGGGTGAAATTTGGCATCTATATCAACTATCTTGTTCCTGGCCAATTCATGAATTAAATCAATTAGACCGGAGCCACAAATTCCCCTTGGTTTGGCCTTACCAATAGTTTCATAGACTACTCTGCTGCTTATTTCCACCCTCTGTATTGCTCCCCGTGTCGCTCGCATGCCGCATTTTGTGTCTCCACCTTCAAAGGCGGGACCGGCAGAAGCGGAGCAGGAGAGCATCCATTCATTGTTGCCAATGACAATTTCTCCGTTAGTACCGACATCAATAAGACATGTCGTCTCGGGTCTATCTGCCAAGCCACAGGCTAGTATGCCAGCCACGGTGTCACCACCAACATAGCTAGCCACACTGGGCATCACTTGCAGCACCCCTTGCGGATTTATGTTAATGCCTACTTCTCTGGCTGCTACCTGAGGGTAAAGATCAACCGTAGGGACATAGGGATCGTCTCTAATAGAGCAGGGCACCAAACCTAAAAGAAGGTGGCTCATGGTAGTATTTCCCGCAGCAACAATGCAGGTAATATCTTTGATATCAACGCTTTTCCTTTGGGCTAACGTTTGGACCAAAGTATTGATGTTTTCTGCTACTGCCTTCTGGAGAACATCTAGAGAGCCTTTGCCACAGACAAAGGCAATTCGCGAGAGAACATCCTCCCCGTAGCGGGCTTGTAAGTTGTGGCTGCCTTCTACTCCCATAACCTGGCCTGTTTTAAGATAGACTAGCTGAGTTACCACAGTGGTGGTACCTACATCGAGAGCTACACCATAGTTTTTACCCGTAGTATCCCCCGCATCTATTTGCAGTATCCGACCTACGTCATTGTGCCTGGCTATAGTGGCGGTGACTTTCCACCTATGGCGGCGAAGCTTCATGGACAGGTCTTGTAGGCAAATTAAAGGTATTTCGTAGGAAGGATATTTGAGCTTCTTCCTGAGTTCCCTAACAATACGCCCGGTATCAGGGATATTATCGTCAGTGGTTGGCTCGGGAAGCTCCAGATATACTTTGCTCACCAATGGGTCAAAGAGAGATGCCGGGTCATAAGGTCTCTTATGCAGGGAGAGCCAATCAGGTTTACTGTAGGTGATGGGACATGTTTCCCCCCAGGTCTGCTGTTCCTTTAAGTGCGACTCTGTCAGAATTTGCTCCTCCTCTAGACGAGACTCTGGCGGGATAACCACTTCCAGGTTATGTTTCACTCGAGTCTGGCAAGCGAGAACGTAACCATTTTGTAGCTCTTCTTTGGAGAAAAAAGCAATTGAGTGCTTGTCTGCCTTAACATTTTCTTTACTTACTTGAACACGACATTTACCACAAACACCTTCTCCACCACATAAGCTGTTGAGGTACACTCCGGCTTTTTCTGCTGCCTCAAACAGAGTAGCACCTTCATCTACCTCGATCTCTTTTTGGTCGGGTAAAAAAGTTACCTTGTACCTATTCATAATGGCTTCCCTCCTTCAAAATTAGTCTTGAGTCATTAGTCATCAGTCAGTAGTTGTCTGATTCATCAGGCACAATTGCCCAATAAATTGGGCAACTACTAAAGACTCTTGACTAGTTTTAGATCGTTGCACAAATTTTCCTCTGTCATTGCAGTGAGCCGAAGCCCTGAGCCAAAGTTGCGAGCCGAAGGCGTGGCAATCTACGCCATCCTACCTTGAGATTAGCGTTTCTGCTACTTTGGCTAAAGGAATAATTTTCTGTTCCCCGCTTTTCATATCTCGCAATATCGCGGATTGGCTTTCTATTTCCTCTTTCCCTATAATAATTGCGTAGCTGGTGCCGCGGGCATCAGCCTGCTTCAATTGTGCCTTCAAGCTTTTATCACCCACGGCCACTATAGTAGCAATACCTACCTGCCGCAGCTGGAAAGCAAGTTTTATCGCTTCATTCTTAGCTTCGCTTCCCAGATAAGCAATAAAGACAACAGGTTCAGGCAAAGGAGGAATGCTTATTTTTTCTTCCTTTAATTTCAATATTAATCTTTCCATACCGGCGGCAAAACCGACTGCTGGAGTAAACTCTCCCCCCAATTCCTCGATGAGGTTGTCATAGCGACCTCCTCCTCCAAGGGCACCTTGTTGTGTTGTTCCTTTACCGGGCTGAATCTCAAATACAGTTCTAGTATAATAATCCAGGCCGCGCACTAATCTATGATTGAATTGAAAGGAAATGCCCAGTATGCTCAGATACTCTTGAAGGCTTTGGAAATGAGCCCGGCATTCTGGACAGAGAAAATCAACCGTTTTCGGAGCTGTATCAGCCATTTCCTGGCACGACGCATTTTTGCAGTCGAGCAAGCGCAGGGGATTTCTCTCCAATCTCGTCTGACAATCAGAGCAAAGATGACCCTGAATCGAGTTCAGGGCGGTGTAATGCTTCTTTAGTATTTCCCTATATCGTGGTTGGCAAAGCTTACAGCCAATGCTGTTAAGTTGAATAGTGAATTGAATCAAGCCAAGGGAAAGGAGAAAATTCCGCGCCATCACTATTACTTCAGCATCAAGAGCAGAGTCAGCATCGCCAATAGCTTCAAAGCCAAATTGCTGATGCTGACGATAGCGTCCAGCTTGAGGTCGCTCATATCTAAAAGTGGCACCAATGTAATAAAGCCTTACCGGTTGTGGTAAGCTAAATAATCCATGCTGTAAATAAGCTCGACAAACTGGTGCTGTCCCCTCTGGCCTTAAAGCCAGTTCATGACCTCCTCTATCCTTGAAGATATACATTTCCTTATCAACGATGTCTGTTCCTGAAGCGCTAGTGCGGGTGAAAATCTGGGAATCTTCCAGTAGTGGCGTACTCAAAGGCTGGTAACCATAAAGCTGGCACAAAGAAATAGCCTTTTCTTCTACATATTTCCAGTAGGCCTGCTCTGCTGGCAAAATATCTGATGTACCGCGGGGCGCTTTATACATAGAAATACTCCCACCCTCTCTTTTTCATAACACATTTTACAGGAATTCCTTTCTCAATGACAGAAGAAAGTTGAAATAACCTTAAATTACATCTAAAATGTTTAGTACAATCCTGAACTTGTTTCAGGACCAGTTTGTTATTTCTATGGCAAGCTCGCTTATAGGAAAAGTCAGAGAATATTTGCCCGATGAGGTAAATCTGGTAGAAAGGGCTTACGAATTTGCCGCCCAAGCACACCGAGGACAAAGGCGTAAGTCGGGGCAGCTTTTTTTGGAGCACCCTTTACGCACAGCTATGGCGTTGGCCGACCTGCGACTTGATGCCGATACCATAGCGGCGGCTCTGCTACATGATGTTCCTGAGGATTGCGGTATAACGCTCAAGGAAATTGAAACTAAGTTCAATCCCCGGGTAGCCAAGTTAGTTGATGGCGTTACCAAACTGAACAAGCTAACAAGTCGAGTTGAAACAGAAGAAATAAGGTCAAAATTGCAAGCGGAAAATTTACGCAAGATGCTTATGGCGACAGCTGAAGACCTAGGAGTCATTTTAATTAAATTGGCTGATAGGCTGGATAATATGCGCTCGCTAGGTGCCTTGCCTTTAGATAAGCGTCTCACTATTGCCCATGAGACTTTAGAGATATATGCTCCTCTAGCACACCGTTTGGGTATATGGAGAATCAAGTGGCAGTTAGAAGACTTGGCTTTTCGTTATCTCGAGCCAGAGCAGTATCATCGCGTCGCCAGATTAGTAGCTGGAAAGCGGGTAGAGCGGGAAAGCTTCATAAATGAGATCAGCCAAATATTATGCCAGGAATTGGACAAGGCTAGCATAAAGAATAAGGTCTTTGGCCGGCCAAAGCACATCTATAGCATCTATCAAAAGATAGACAAATATACTGCGCAGGGCAAAGATTTTAACGATATCCATGACCTCTTCGCTCTACGCGTGCTGACAAATTCCGTCTCAGATTGTTACAAGGCGTTAGGGGTAATTCACAGCCTTTGGCATCCGATATTTGAAGAGTTTGATGATTTTATTGCTAACCCTAAAGACAACGGGTATTCATCACTGCACACCACGGTAATATATAACACTACGACGCCACTGGAGATACAGATTCGGACTTATGATATGCATCAAGTTGCCGAGTATGGCATAGCTGCACACTGGCGCTATAAGGAAGGGAAGGCAGACGCTCGTTTTGATAAAGAACTAGCCTGGGTACGCCAACTTGTTGACTGGAAAGAGGAGCTGGATAGTGAGGAATTTCTGGAATCCGTCAAAAGTGATGTGCTTTCCGACCGGGTGTTTGTGTCCACTCCGAAAGGCGAGATAAAAGATCTACCCAAAGGCGCTACACCACTGGATTTTGCTTTCCGAGTTCATACAGACCTGGGCTACAGATGTATTGGTGCCAAAGTGAATGGGAAGCTGAAATCGTTGAATTATATTCTTAAAAATGGCGATGTCGTAGAGATCATAGCTGGTAAAAAAGACAGAGGCCCTAGTTTAGACTGGCTCAATTCAGAGCTTGGCTATGTCAAATCATCTCATGCCCGAACCAAAATCCGCCAGTGGTTCAAGAAGCAAGAGAGAGGTCAATGTGTGGCGACTGGTAAGCAAATCTGGGATAAAGAAATTAAGCGCCTTGGCATTAATCTGAACAATGTTGACAAGGCAATATCTTCCTTTGGCTACAGTAATCCAGATGATCTCTTTTTTGCTCTTGGCTGTGGTAGTCTGAGCGTTTCGCAGATAGCTCTTAAATTAAACACGGAGCTTGAGTCTGCTCAAGAGGGGATTGGTTTATTGCCAACTCCAGCCAGGATTAGCCCGGTGGGCATTAAGGTTCTGGGAGTGGGTGATTTGCTTACCCGCCTGGCAAATTGCTGCCATCCCTTGCCCGGCGACAAAATTATTGGCTACATTACTCAAGGGCGAGGTATCACTGTGCATAATAGGAATTGTCTCAACATCGTTAATGAGATGGAAAAGGAGAGGTTGATTCCAGTGGAATGGGGCAACGTGGAACAAGTTTATCCGGTAACCGTACAGGTTGATGCCTGGGATAGAGTTGGTCTGGTTCGAGATATCAGCGCTATTGTAGCTGAAGAGGGGGTGAATCTTATTGGTGTAAATATGGCTCCTCAGAATGATAATTTGACTTCATTGGATTTCACTCTAGAAGTGAAAAGTGCTGCTCAATTAGCAAAAATAATATCTAAAGCTTCTGTTGTATGGAATGTAATAAGCGTTGTAAGAAAAGGAGGGACAGATGTCAACCCTGAAACAAGTTCAGGGCAGTAAAACTGCCCGGGTAGCAGAGAGAAAACGATTGCGAAATCGCGCCGTAAAAAGTGGTGTCAAGACTCTTATAGCTAGGCTGGAGGAGAAGATTGCTGCTAAAGATATTTCGGCACGCGAGGAAACAGTAGCAGCTATAAGTAGTATAGATAGAGCGGTAAGCAAAGGCGTTTTTCATCGCAATAAAGCTGCTAGACTTAAATCTCGATTAACGAGGAAATTGAGTCCCCCGTGAGGATCAAAATTGAAGTCGCTTTCTCCAAAGCAAGAAGGTATCATAAACTTTATCACCAACTTTTTGCGTGATAATGGTTATCCCCCCAGTATTAGAGACATTGCTGTTGGGTGTGGGATAAGCTCTACCTCAGTAGTGGCTTATAACCTGAATAAATTAGAGCAAGCGGGATACATCCGTCGTCACAGTGATATATCTCGGGGGATTGAGTTTTTAAATAGGGAAAGAAAGGGAAAGCTCATCTATGTTCCTATTGTAGGGGAAATAGCCGCTGGTGAACCTATTCCGGTACCTATTTCTGATTCCGGAAGCCTTATTCCTATAGGTGGAGTAGAAGTAAGTGAAGAGCTAATAGGTGGAAAAGAAAAAATCTATGCTTTGCGGGTTAAAGGAGACTCAATGCTAGATGCTTTGATAGAAGATGGGGATATAGTTCTAATGGAGTATTTAAACACTGCTGAGAATGGCGATATGGTAGCAGTTTGGCTAAAGAAGGAGCAGGAAGCCACGCTCAAAAAATTTTATGCCGAACCAAATCGTATCTGTCTAAAGCCAGCAAACATCAAGATGAAACCCATCTACACTACTCCAGATAATGTTGAGATTCAAGGAAAGGTACTTGCTGTAATAAGGCGCGTGTCATATCCCTCTCCCTTGAAGGGAGAACACAGAGGAAAATCCTAAGCACTAAATACGAAATGCTAAACGACAATAGTTCCTTGAGTTTGTTGGGTTTGTTGAGTAGTTGCCTGATTCATCAGGCTTAGATATTTGGATTTAGTTTAGTCCTGAACTTAATTCAGGATAGAGCTTAGCCCTGAACTTGATTCAGGGTAGGATTTACGGAGGGGGTGAGGGTGAAATTTACACCTCCTCTAGCTTGTCAGGGCTTTCTATGTGGTCAATGTATAAGATGCCGTTAAGGTGATCTATCTCATGTTCTAATGCTTGAGCCAAAAGCTCTTCGCCTCTAATGTGGAATTCCTTGCCCTGTTTGTCCCGTGCCCTGACTTTGATCCTTACTGAGCGCTTGATCTCTCCTTGATAGCCGGGCACGCTTAAACAGGCCTCTTTTACTACTCTCTCTCCCTCTTTCTTCACTATCTTGGGATTGATGAGAGTGATGGTATCTTCTCCGGGCATCTCAATAACGGCAATACGGAGAGATACTCCTATCTGAGGCGCAGCTAGTCCTACTCCTGGAGCAGCTCGCATAGTCTCGATCATGTCATCAATTAACCTCCGGATCGAGCTGTCAATAGTAGTAACCCGCCTGGCTTTCTGTCGTAGCACCGGGTCAGGCAGGGCATAAATCTTGAGCACTGCCATTTTTTACCATTGAACAAACATGGACATGTCTGATATTCTGGATATGGTGTAAAATGAATTTAATTATCTATTTTATGATAATCCGCCATGTGTTGCAAACATTTTTTATTCCCAGGGTTATCCCGATGCCTTTCCCAAACCATTTCATATCTTATCAAGCGTAGTGGTAGGGCAAAGCACGTCCGGCTCGAGATGAGACGGGAAACAGGCCTTATGGTAGTGATTCCAAAGTCTTACGAGATCAGACAAGTGCCTGACCTTCTAGAAATGAAGCGAGGCTGGATTTTAGGCAAATTCGTAAAGTATGCTGAAGTCCAACGGCTTTCTGCCAACCAGGAACTCAAGAGTGGCGATAGTATTCCATACCTTGGCCGGAATTTGAAGGTGGTAAAAGAACAAAACAACGGGAATGCTAACAGTGTAAAGTTAGAGCAAAACAAGCTGTTGGTTAGCCTCAAATCTGCGAGTAGCAGGTTGAATGTCACATTGGAGCGGTGGTATCGGATGCAGGCAGTGAAACTTATAGGAAAGAGGGCGAGTGAGTTGAGCCCTCTATTGGGGCTTACGTATAATCGGCTTGTCATACGAGGGCAGAGAACCCGTTGGGGCAGCTGTTCCCATAAAGGCAACCTTAGCTTTAACTGGAAACTCCTAATGGCACCAGAGCCTGTTATTGACTATGTTATAATTCATGAACTTGCCCACCTGAAGGAAATGAATCACACAAAGAGGTTCTGGGAATTGGTAGCTGAATATTGCCCTCGATGGCGTGAGCACAAGAAATGGCTCAAAGATCATGAAACTGAGCTCGCTACCAAATTGTTGTACTCGTTCATATGATTAGTGACACTTCACCTCCCTCCTTGTCATTGCGAGGAGCGTATGCGACGAAGCAATCTTCATGGGGATGAGATCCTCCACTGCTCTCACGATGCCATTCCGAGATGAGATTGCCACGCCTTCGGCTCGCAATGACATAGAAAACTACTAGGGCAAGTCTCAAGGTTAAAGTGAAAGCTGGCTCTCCTTCTGAAGTGTCACCCATCTATGTGAACTAGATCACCCCCTCTGCAAGAGAACCACAAAAAGGTAACAATTGACAATCATATTTGGGGGGACTAGACTGTGTCTAATGTAGGCATATGAAATCACTCTAATATTGCAGCTTCCTGGAAAAATCAGGTCATATGGAGGGGTGGATATGAAGCAAGGGCGTTAAAACCACAACGCATAATGTTCGCAATGGTGGTAAATGATGCCCTTTTTTGTTTGATTGAATTTGATGATTTACCTTTCAGAACAAGTGTGAGCTGAAAAGTGATAAATAAATAGCAACAGAATAAGAGTTCTGCTTTCTTGAACGACAATGATTGGAGGTAATGAGGATGGTAGGCAGCAATAGAAAATCTGGAATTGGTGTTGTGGGTGATGTTCCCTGGGGTACGCACCTGTGCCAGTTTTATCAAACAAAAGAAGACCTGATTGAAATTCTGGTTCCCTATTTCAAAGCCGGGCTGGAGAACAACGAGTTTTGCATGTGGATCACTTCTGAGCCTCTACAGGTTGAGGAGGCAAAGGCGGCACTTAAGAAAGCGGTAATAAATCTTGATGATTACATTAAGAAGGGGCAGATAGAGATTCTCGATTACAGTGAGTGGTATACCAGATCAGGGAAATTCGATACCGATGAAGTATTGCAGGGCTGGGTCGATAAAGAGAAGCTTGCTCTTGAAAAAGGTCTTGACGGACTGCGGCTAACCGGGAATACCTTCTGGCTGGAGCCCAAGGACTGGAAAGATTTCAATAAGTATGAAGTGGCACTAGATGGTGTCATTGGCAAATACCGAATGCTGGCTATTTGTTCCTATTCTCTGGAGAAATGTGGAGCGTCAGATGTGATAGGTGTGATGAGTAGTCACCGGTGTTCTCTTGTCAGGAGGGAAGGCCAGTGGCAGCTAGTTGAAAGTGTTGAGCTCAAGCGGATGGAAGAAGCCCTGAGTGAGTCAAAGCAAAACTATCGTAACTCTATAGAGAACTTACCTCTAGGAATCCGCATCGTCACTGCAGAAGGAGAACTTATTTATGCCAATCAGGCTATACTGGATATCTATGGCTACAGTAGTATCGAGGAATTTGCAACCGTGCCAACCAAACAGCGTTATACTCCCGAAAGCTACGCCGAGCACCAGGAAAGGAAAGAGAAGAGGAAACGAGGAGAGTTTGTCCCGTCCAATTATGAAATAAGCATTGTGCGTAAGGATGGCGAAGTTTGCCACCTCAGCGTATTTCGCAGAGAAGTAATTTGGAATGATAAAACGCAATTTCAGGTGCTCCATGAGGACATCACCGAGCGCAAGCAGAATGAAGAGAGGCGTGAATTTACCAACCGCCTGCTTGAGATTGCCAATAGTGGCACAGAGCTAACTTCCACACTCCAGGCGTTTGTGAAAGAAGTAAAGAGGTTTACCGGCTGTGCTGCTGTAGGCATACGAATTCTGGATAGTAAAGGTAACATTCCCTACCAGGCCTACGAGGGCTTCAGCCGGAGATTCTATGAATCGGAAAGCCCTCTCTCTATCAAGTCAGACCAGTGTATGTGCATCAATGTCATCAGGGGAGACACTAACCCCAGCCTTTCATTTTATACCGAGAACGGCTCATTCTACATAAACGGCACCACGGCATTCTTGGCTACTGTTCCAGAAGAGGAGAAAGGCCACACCCGCAACGTATGTAACGAGTGTGGATATGAATCCGTAGCACTGGTTCCAATGCGCTTGGGAACTACTATCCTGGGTTTGATTCATATGGTGGACACCAGAACGGATATGGTGCCTCTTACGATGGTTAGAGTGTTGGAAGAATCAGCACTCCAGATTGGTTTATCCCTCCGTCGGTTGTGGGCAGAGCGTGAATTGAAAGAGGAAAAAGAGCGTCTTAGAGTAACACTGCGGAGCACCGGGGATGCTGTCATTGCCACCGATACTGAAGAAAAGGTAACCTTGCTAAACAGGGTTGCAGAGAATCTAACCGGCTGGACTCAAGAGGAGGCTGTCGGAAAACGGCTTGAAGAGATCTTCCACATAGTCGATGAGAGAACTCGCAGACGAATCAAGAATCCTGTGCAGAGAGTGTTTAAGACTGGCAGAATTGTAGGCCTTGTCAACCATGCGATTCTCATAAGTAGAGACGGCACTGAGCGGACTATTGCCGACAGTGGTGCCCCCATTCATGATGAAGCAGGCAACCTGTTCGGTGTTGTTCTAGTGTTTCGTGATATTACGGAAACAAGAAGGCTGGAAGAAGAACTTCGTAAAGTTGATAAGCTCGAATCTGTAGGCACTCTTGCCGGTGGTATTGCTCACGACTTCAACAACTTTTTGACTGGCATTATGGGTAATATTAGTCTAGTAAGGAGGTACATGGAACCAGGAAGTGAGGCTGAGGATAGATTGCTTGAAGCAGAAAAGGCTTCTCTGCGGGCCAGGGATTTAACCCAGCAACTCCTTACTTTTGCCAGAGGTGGAGCGCCAATTAGAAAAACAGTTTCTATCACGAAGTTACTGAAGGAGTCAGCTACCTTTGCCCTGAGGGGTTCCAATATTAAATGCGAGTTTTCCCTGCCGGATGGCCTTTGGCCAGTAGAGATTGATGAAGGACAGATAAGCCAGGTCATAAATAATGTGGTTATCAACGCTGAGGAGGCAATGCCCAAAGGCGGAATAATTGAGGTCGGAGCCAAGAATATCGTAATAGGCATATGCACTTGACTAGCCTTAATACAATATGTTGGTTCATGAGTCCGCAATTCTACCACGAATATCCTTTGCGAGGATGGGGGCGATGGCTGCTGCTTGCTGCACCAGCCGGTAAAACAGCTTCCCACGCGAACGGGAGGTTCTACGATTAAACCGAAACGTAAACTCGTCAAGGTAGTAATCCAGATGGGAAGGCTCCACACGAC
>Ga0210031_1001863_pt1 | contig 12748 bp, 16 predicted proteins | sample CryGeyCG2014_080_FD_185455 | JGI IMG/M metagenome (GOLD analysis project Ga0210031, IMG submission 185455) | Groundwater microbial communities from aquifer - Crystal Geyser CG03_land_8/20/14_0.80 (SPAdes) (version 2) | ecosystem: Environmental > Aquatic > Deep subsurface > Groundwater | place... | reverse complement strand
TATAGATGAAGTAGGGAAGATGGAAGTGGAAAGCAAAAAATTTGTTCAGGTAGTGAAAAAAGCTTTGGATACGAACAAATCAATTATTTTAACATTGCATAAAAAATCACGCAACCCGTTACTCCAGGACATCAGGAGAAGGGATGATGTGCGCATACTTGAGGTCACACCCATAAACAGGAGTCTTCTGCCGTATAAGATAATGAAACTGATGAGGGGAGAAATGCTGTAAATAGGGGTTAGGGGTTAGTAGATAGGGGATAGGGGGGTGCTTTGCTTTGTTTCCCTAATCCCTGATACCTGGCTACTAACTACTTGATAGCCCAAACCATTTAATCATCATAATGATATTGCTGTTCAATGAGATTCCATACAATTGTTGAGGGGGGAACAAAAATTGTTGTTCCAAAGGTTTTGAATACAAAGGGTCCTGGAAAGAAAGGAGGAGTTTTTTACAATCCTGTTATGGAGTTTAACAGGGATGTTTCAATAATGGTTTTGAACGCACTTAATAAAAAGAATATTCTGGACGGGCTTGCAGGAACAGGGATAAGAGGGGTCAGGATTGCAAATGAGGTTGGGGGAAATGTTGTAATCAATGATGGGAACAAGGAGGCTTATGAAATTATTAAAAGGAACATTAAACTGAATAATCTTGACAATGCGTTTGCTGAAAATAAAAATCTTAACACATTACTATCTGAGAACAGGTATGATTACATAGATATCGATCCTTTCGGCTCACCTGCATGGTTTATTGACTCTGCTATGAGGGCAATAAAAAAGGATGGTGTGCTTGGCGTTACTGCAACAGACACTGCAACACTGTGCGGTGTTTACCCTGAAACCTGTCTTAGAAGATATTCTATAATGCCTTTAAAAACAGGGTATGCAAAAGAAATAGGGCTCAGAATCCTGATTGGTTTCTGCGTCAGGGAAGGAGCAAAATACGATTTAGGGTTTAAACCATTGCTAGGGCATTCAACAGAGCATTACTTCAGAGTTTATCTGCAGGCTGAAAAAGGGGTTAAAAAAGCAGATAAATGTATGGAAAACATTGGTTATGTTTTGCATGATTCCAAAACAGGTGAAAGGAAAATTGGCAAAGAAATGGATAAAAATTACAGCACAGCAGGACCATTATGGATAGGTAAATTGTTTGACAAAAAATTTTTAAACAAACTTGAAGTAAAAAATTATTTTGGGACAAAGAAAAGAACAACAAAAATGCTTGGTTTGTGGAAGGACGAAGCAGATGCACCTGCACTGTATTATGAAGTGAACAACATTGCAAAAATGATGTCTACATCCCCTTTACCTATGGAAAAAATATTGAAACTGCTACCCTATTCATCAAGAACACATTTTTCACCAACAGCATTCAAAACAGATGCTAAAATGGAGGAGATAAAAAATGTTTTCTCCAAATAAAAGATTAATAATAAAATTATGAATTCTCAAATTATGGTTTCCAGCTTGAACATCACCTTGTAACCTTTGAGAGCGGCATGGATTTTATCCCCGAACCAGATGATGTCTTTCACGTTTGCGCTGCTGCCCCAGTCATACTCAAAATCATAGTTTCCCTGAACAGCATTAAAACCAAGGTTGTATAATATGTTTGCTACCTCGGAGGGACGTGCGCCTTCACTGTTAAACATCACCGTCAAATATGTTTTCATCAAGCAGTGTATGGAAATAGGAATATTTAATTGTTACCTTGAACATTTAGGTATATGGACTTGAAGGATGAAATAGGAGAAAAAGCAACCGTTATAAATGAGGAATTAAAAAAAAGTTTGGCGTTTAAAGGACTGAAAATTTATGATGCTATGAGACATCTTATTCTTGGAGGTGGGAAAAGACTGAGACCAGTTATTGCAATGCTATCCTGCGAAGCTGTCGGTGGAAAAAATAATGACAGTATTCCGTTTGCTGTGGCAGTTGAACTTGTTCATAATTTCACGCTTTTACATGATGACATAATGGATAAGGATGAGTTGAGAAGGGGCATGAAAACAACACATGTTGTGTTTGGTGAGCCAAGGACGATTATTGCCGGTGATGCACTTTTTGCGCTTGCTTATGAGGAAATATTAAAGCTGAAAATAAAACCTGAAAAACTCAAAATATTACTGAAAGATTTTTCAGTCATGGTCAGGGAGATTGCTGAAGGGCAGGACATGGATATAGACTTTGAAAAAAGGAAAGATGTTTCAGAAAAAGAATACCTTGAAATGGTTGGGAGAAAGACTGCAAGAATTATTAAAACCGCTGCAATGGGTGGGGCAATGATTGGGAATGGCACGGCTAAACAGATTGAGAAACTAGCTGAATATGGGAGGCTGGTTGGTGTTGGCTTTCAGATATGGGATGATGTCCTAGGGTTGGTTGGTGACCCGAAAAGAACAGGTAAGCCTGTTGGTAATGATATCAGAAGAGGAAAGAAAACATTAATTGTTGTTCATGGGTTAAGTCATGCAAATGAGGAGGATAGAAAAACCCTTCTAAACAGCCTTGGAAAAGAGAATGCAACCAATGAAGAAATTGAAATTGTTATTGAGATTTTAAGGAAAACAAACTCAGTTGACTACGCAAAAAATATGGCACTAAATTTGGTAGAAAAAGCGAAAGAAAACCTTAATGTTCTGCCGGACTCTGACAGCAAGCAGGTTTTGAGTATGGTGGCAGAGTACTGTGTGGGTAGGGATAAATGATAGAAAGTGCAAGAAAGTATGCGCTGCAAAATGCAGTGTTGCATAATGGGAAAGCAGAAATTGGCTCTGTGATAAATAAAATTGTTGCTGAAAAACCTGAACTAAAGCAAAAGATAAAAGAGATTGTTCCAGAAATAAAAAAGATTGTTTCTGACGTGAATAAACTCTCCTTGGAAGAGCAGAGAAAGGAATTGGAAAAAACTGCCCCTGAACTTTTGATAAGGCATAAAAAGGAAAAAGAGAAAGGTTTGCCTGAACTTAAAAATGTTTCAGGAAAGGTAGTGTTAAGGTTTGCCCCAGGACCGAGCGGCCCCTTGCACATTGGACACAGCAGGGCTGCAATTCTTAATGATGAGTACGCAAAAAAATATGATGGAAAATTTATTCTGAGGATTGAGGACACAGACCCTGACAGGATTGACCCTGATGCTTATAAGATGATTTCTGAAGACCTGAAATGGCTTGGTGTAAATGTGCATGAAATAGTAATACAGAGTGAAAGATTTGAAACCTACTACAAATATGCGAAAAAACTTTTGGAGAAAGGAAACGCCTATGTGTGCAGATGCAGACCTGAAGACTGGAGAAAACTAAAGTTGAAAAACAAACCCTGTCTTCACAGAAATCTGGAACCTGAAAAAAATCTTGAGGAATGGGAGAAGATGCTAAACAATGTTTATGGTGAGGAAGAGGCATCCGTTGTTGTTAAAACAGATTTAACTTTGCCTAATCCTGCACTCAGGGATTTTGTTGGACTCAGGATTTCTAAAACACTTCATCCAAGAACAAAGGATAGATACATTGTTTACCCACTCATGAACTTTTCTGTTGCTGTTGATGATCGTCTACTTGGTTTAACCCATGTTCTCAGGGGAAAAGACCATCTGAACAACACATACAGGCAGGCATACCTTTTTGATTATTTTGGATGGGAGAAGCCAGAGTACATACACTATGGAAGGGTCAGTATTGAGGATGTTAAGTTAAAAACCTCATTAATAAAAGAGGAAATAAAAAAAGGTTTTTACTCAGGATGGGATGACATACGTCTTGCAACAATAAGGGCACTGGCAAAAAGGGGCATATCACCGGAGGCTATTAGAAAATATTGGGTTGATGTCGGCGTCAAACCTGTTGATATAATGTTTTCATGGAAGAACCTTTACGCATTCAACAAAGACATTATAGATAAAAAGGCAAACAGGTATTTTTTTGTCTGGAACCCTCAGCCGTTAAACATAACAGGTGCTGAAAGATTGGAGGGGCATGCGCCACTGCATCCTGACATTCCTGAAAGAGGCATTAGGAAGATTATTCTTGAAAAACCTGTAAATGTTTTTGTTTCTGATGAAGATTTGAACAAAATAAACCTTGGAAACAAGCTCAGGTTAAAGGATTTATGCAATGTTGAACTGATTTCAAAAAACACAGGAAAATACATCGGACAGGACATATCAATACTGAAGGAAGGCGCAGGAATCATTCACTGGGTTTCAAAAGGCATAAAAACAAAGGTCTTCTTCCCAGACGGAAGTGTAAAAGAGGGAATAGCAGAAGAAAGGGTAAAAAAAGAAATTGGGAGCGTTGTTCAGTTCGAGCGTTTTGGTTTTGTTAGAATAGACAGAATGAACGATGAACTGGTTTGTTATTTTGCGCACAAATAAGAACCTCTATGAAATTTTAGCTTGACCCCGCCATTCTCCTACAAGTTTTTCATCATTTATACCTCTGCCCTCAAACACATCAATATGGATTACAGGAAGATTTCCTCCTTCCCCAACATGAAGGATAAAAACAGGGAAGATTTTTTGAAAAAGATGGAGCTGTCGATAAGAAGACGGCTCGACAGGCTGTAATAAAATTAAATTTTTTAAACAGAGCATAGTAGAATAATACAGAGAAAAAGTAAAGATCTACTACAACTCAAGATTTACGATTAAAAAAAAATAGTTAATACTCTATTTTTATGCCCCCCCTAAGTAGACAATTCCTCTCAATTCCTGTTATTTTTCCAATATCCCCCATACATATTTTTATGTCCTTACCTGATCTTGCAAGACAATTCATAATTTTCTTCAAATTATGCCCTATACACATCAGATTAAACTCACCTTTAACCCGTTTTATCCCACGTAAAAGAAAATGATGATACCCTAAATTGAATTTCATATCTCCAAACGGTGGTTCAACAGTATGCATTCTTTTTTTATATTCCATAACACCTTTTTCACTCAACATTTTTTTCAGATTCTTATACTGTATCTCATTATATGTTTCCTTAATCCTTTCCATATCCAGAATTTTTTCTTTTCGCCTGTTTTTATCATCAACATAAAAATCCGTTTCAGGAAATAATCCTACTGCTTCTTCCAGTTGTGGATAATATCCATTATCAACTTTAACTTGCCTTGGTGATTCACCTAAAATATTATCCTTAGTTTTTTGTGTCATTGGTACAAGTTGATGTTGATCATTACATTCCATTGTAACATCATTCGCTACAATGAATTGTTCTTTTTCATCAACAGCAATCTGAGGATTATAGTTCGGTTTAATCACGCCCTGTCTTTCTTTCATAAACTTTGCATCATGGTCTGTAACATTAATTTTCATTTTCTCAACCTTTTCAAGCTCAGTTTTAGTTGGCTCACGCCCTTTCTCTTCTCTGATTTGTTTTTTCATCAGTTCCTTTTGTTTTTTAAGTTCGTCTAAAGCATCCTTTATTGCTTTCTCTCTTGATTTTTTTGATCTAAGTCTCTTAGGGAGTTCATCACCTCTGTTTTCCTTCCCATATTTTCCATCTTCTATTTCATCAATTTTTTCTGCTTCTTCAAAGATAGTCTCAATCTCTTCTTGTACTTTCTCTAATAATTTTTCAAGTCCTTCTTCATCCTTTGATAGTTTTGGTGATGCATTCGCTCTGATTTTTGTACCATCTATACTAACCCGGATATTACCCAGTTTAACAAGGCCGAGATTTGCACCGATATGTAATATTTCTTTGAAGAAATATTTTAACTCCTCAAGATTGTCTTTTCTGAAATCAGAGATTCTATCATGGCTGGGTTTAAGATTCTGTGAGATATATACAAAATCAAATCTTTCTTCACACCCCTTCGATATTTTTCTAGAAGAACGAATACCTATTGCATAACCATAAAATAGCAGAGCAGTCATCATTTGTGGGTCATAAGCATGTTGACCAATAGCACTATATTTCGCTCTAATCCTACGAAAATCAAGTCTGTTGCAGATATCACAAACTAATTTTGCAAGATGACCATCGCTGAGATAATCATTTATTTTTGATGGCATTAAAAGTTCTTGATTTCTATCTAAGCCTTCTTTGAATTTTATCATTTTATCTCACCCCCATTTGTTTTTTACATATCACTAAATAAACTGTTCTACCAAGATATTCCTTAGGACAATCAACCTTTGCCCCATTACCAAATTTAGTAACCTTTCTTACTACAAAACCTTCTATATTCTCTACTTTTAAGATAGTTTTATTTACAAAATCAACTTTTCTCATCAGTATCACCTTTTTTCATATCCTATATAGTATATACAATATATATACTTTTCGGTTGTAGAGAACATTGAATAAAATGAAAATTCTATTTGAATTAAAAAATTAAAAATTCTCAGAGAAAATATTGCATTCTCTTACAGCCTGTCGAATGAACCAGCGGCTTTACCATGGCAAGGCACCAACAAACCTCTTTTGCCATGTTGTGACCAACATGCACTGGTATGGATATGAGAGGAATTTTTTGAGGGATATCTGAACTAACGATAGCACACGTCAGGAACTTGAACTTCCCAGTAACAGCATTCTTTCCATTCCATCCATGAATCCATATTCCCTGCACATCACCATAGAAATCTTCATCTGTGTAATCAAACGCTAGAACAACATCTTGTTCATTGAGTTTGAACTTCGTTCCCAGAATTTCAACTGTCTTATGATATTCCCAGTACACATCTGAAGCAGGAACTCGCTTAATTGCCAAATGAATTGAGTCCGCTCGTGAGCCAACCGTTTCCAGATATGTATTGGCCACAGCGGCATGGAGAAGATCTAGGTTATAATGAAAACCAGAAAGAAAAGGACTCCTCGGTATCAATCCCAGTGCTCGATCCACAAAAGTATCCATTGTTTTGAGCGTTCGAAAATATCTGTCCCGCATAACAATCATACAATCACCAAGTAAACAGTTCGTCCAAGATATGCTTTAGGACAATCCACTTTCGCGCTGGTTCCAAATTTGGTTACTTTTCGTATAAGGAATCCTTTGATGCCATCAATTTCAAGATGCGTTTGTACTTTTATAGGTCTCTTTTTCATCAGATATCTATAAGATATCTAAAAATATAAAGTTTTCTGTTGGGGACACAATATTCTATCCTTGGCCAAAATGATAAAAAAGCGGTCATTTTAGTGGCTGGTCAAAATCTTTCGGAGATACTGGATTTTGCGTATCATATATGTCAGTTTTTGGGATTCCAAAGCATGCCGGAACTACCCGTCCTGTCTGGGCGGGAAGTAATCAAAATTCTTAAGAAAATCGGCTTTGAGGAGAAGAGAAGGAAAGGATTCGAGAAAGGAAAAAGAGGTGTTGTGGTTCCTGATCACAAGGAAATTGACAAGGGGACTTTGGTTGAAATCATTAGACAGGCAGGTCTAAAAAGGGAAGAATTTCTAAAACTTCTATAATAGGGCATAAGGTTTTTAACAGATAAGAGCATTCTATTTTTGATGATTAGGGCTAAAATTGTTGCAGAAGGGGATGTTCAAAAGGCGGGTTATAGAGATATTGTGGAGGATATAGCAGTAAAACTTGGGGTGAAAGGTTTTGTAGAAAACCTCAGGGATAAAACAGTTTGCGTTGTGTGTGAAGCAGAGAAGGATGTTGTTAACAGATTTGTGGATGCAATAAAAATCAAGAATGATATTGTAGATGTGAAAAATGTAAAAGTTGTTGAAACATCACCTGCAACTAATGAGTTTGAGTATTTTGATATTAAATACGGCAGTCCTGAGGAGGAACTTGGGGAGAGAATGGTTGCAGCAGTAAAGTATGCAAAACTGGCACTGCATGAAACAAGGGGGGTTGGCACTGAGGTCAAAAGCTCCAGAAAGGATATTCAAGGTGTAAGAAACGAAGTAAAAGCCTCAAGAAAAGACATTCAAGGTGTAAGAAACGAAGTAAAAGCCTCAAGAAAAGACATTCAAGGTGTAAAAAACGAAGTAAAAGCCTCAAGAAAGGATATCCATGATATGCATAAAGACATGAACCAAAAATTTGACTGGACAGCAGAAAGATACGGTGACATCAGCAAAAGTGTTAATGAGATAAAAGATGACCTTAAAGAAATAAAAAGGATGAGAGAACTTTTTGAGAAACTTGTTAACCATATTGTCAAAAAATAGTGTAACAGCAAAAATAACATCCTTTGAACCAACATTAATTGGTGTTGGTATTACTGGGCTTGTTGTTACAGTTCTTGGAACAATGGTAATATGGAGAAAGAGGAAGGAAAAGAAAAAAATAGAAGAGTGATCTTTCTCCCTGTTTTTACTGAAAAGTCATGCTGATATCCTGGAGATTAAGGAGGTATATGTTTTTGTTCTCTTTCGCATAGTTAATAACATCTTTCTCGAAACCATTTCTGCTGAAAAATATAAAATACTCCTTCCTTCTTTTTTTCCATTCAACCTTTCCGGATTTTTTTTCCAATTCTTTTACAGTCTTCATACCAACCTCTTTTTTACTCCATTTGCATTCTCCAAACAGGATTATTTTTTCATCATCGTTCAATGCAACAATATCTATTTCATCCTCCTTATGCCACCATCTACCAATCTTTTGAAGGGAAAAAGGAAAATCCTTTTTAATGGATATGTTTCTCAGTGCCTGTCTGCAGATATCCTCAAATGCAGATGCAACATAGCTGTCAAACTCTGATTTGATAAGATTCAGTAAAGGTTTTGTTTCACCACTTTCAATAAGCGATTTGTGCGGGTAAACATATTTAAACCAGAAATTGAATAAATTATCGTTTATTGAATAGAGCGTGTTTCTCCTAAACTCTTGTCTTTTTGTAACAGGCGTTGTTTTGCTTACAATACCCAGATTTAAAAGTACTGATAAATATTTTGATAGTTTGTTAGGTTCAACATAACTACTCTGGGATATTTCATTGTATTTGTTTGCCCCCTGGGAAATAGCAGTCAGGATTGAAAAATATGTGGTAGGTTCTCTTAGTTCCTCTAAAAGTATGAATACTGGTTCTTTGTACAGGAATTCATCAGGGCTGAGTATTCTTTTTTCTATGTTTTCAAAAACATCCTTTTTTTCATCAAACTCATTGAGATATGCTGGTATGCCACCAAGCACAGAATAGAATTCTATCCTTGTTTTCTCATCTCTTGTCGGAAAAAATTCCCTAACATTTTTATAACCAAGCGGTTTTAACTCGATCTGCCCTGTTCTCCTTCCATACAACGGGCTCCGGTATCCCAACACCTCTTTTTCCATCATTGAAACTGATGAGCCGCATAGGATAAGGAAAATTTTTGTGTTTTTCAGGTGTTCATCCCAGTATCTCTGAAGTATAGAGTACCATGCCCTGTTCGCCTTGTTTATATATCCTACCTCATCAAATACAACAATAATTTGTTCTTTTTCCACAGAATCTTTTATATAACCAAACAAATCATCCCAAGTATCAAATTTAAGATAGTCTTTTTTTGCAGAAACCCTAATAACCTCTGAGAATGCTTTAAGGGTTTGCTCTTCTTTCCGCAAATCCCCGAGGAAATACAAGTGTTTCTTTTTTCCAAAGAATCTTTTTATTAACTCTGTTTTTCCCACCCTCCGCCTTCCATAAATTACAAGGAATTCAGGTTTTTTTGCATCACATCTTTTATCTAATATTTTTAATTCATACTCCCTGTCAACAAATTTTTCTAACATACTTTATAGTATCATACTTTAAAGTATTTAAAATTTTCGTTGTTTGGAAGGAAAGAAAAATAAAAAAACAACAAGTGAAAAACTATTTTTACCCTTAATCCGCTAGTGGTTGGATGATAAATGAAAACGATACCGTTGTGCTGATTGATGAAAAAGGCAGGAAAACCCTTGTAAGAATTGGGGAGGGAATAAAGAAAGTCAGAAGATTGGGTGTTTTTGATCCTGGTAAACTTAAAGAAAAAAAAATTGGTGAAAAGACAAGGATAGGAAACAGGGAATTCATCATCATGAGACCAAGTGTTGTTGACAAAATTGAAACAATCGAGAGGAAGGCGCAAATCATCCTCCCGAAAGACTCAGCCCTGATTATTTTGTACTGTGATGTGAAAAACGGTGACACCATAATTGAAGCGGGCGCTGGCTCGGGAGCATTAACGATCGCACTCGCAAATTGTGTCAGGCCTGATGGGAAAATAATTTCTTATGAGAAAAGAAAGGATTTCGCAGAGATTGCGAAAAGAAATATTGATAATGCACAACTGGGAGAGTATGTTGAAATAAAAATTGGTGATGTTACAGAAAGTATTGATGAAAAGGATGCTGATGCGGTTATTCTGGATATTCCGAACCCTTGGGATGCTGTGAAAAATGCCTGCAGTTCTTTAAAAACAGGCGGGCATTTCTGCTCTTATTCACCAACAATGAACCAGGTTGAAAAAACAGTTAAAACATTAAGAAAAAACAATTTCATAGGAATAAAAACATTTGAAACTTTGCAGAGGGAAATTATCGTGGGTGAAGGTGGTGTTAGACCAAGTTTTGACATGCTTGGTCATACTGGTTATGTTACGTTTGCGAGAAAGATACTATGTGTAAACTCCGCAACCGAAGGTTTTTCGGTTGAGATATTACGTTGAAATTTATGTTGCGGGGTTTAGCAGGCTCTTCAGCATAATGCTTTTACAATAGGAAAAGAGCATGTTATAGGAGAGGTTGACCCCTTCTAAGAAATATTTATATACTACGAAACACATAGTAAGTATAGGTAGGTGTAAGTAAGAAATGCAGGAATATAAAACCAGAATCAGTACGAAAGGGCAGATAGTAATCCCTAAAGAGATTAGGGGAAAATATATGCTAGGCGTTGGTAAAACCATAGTTATATTTGAGGATGCAGATGGGGGTATCAGAATAATGCCGAAAATGAAACTCTGTAACATAAAAATCAACATAGCCCTTGACCCTAAAGAAGTGGAGAAAGAGATAGAAAAGATGAGGGAAGAAAAGTGATCACAATACTCATTGATACTATGGAAATCCTGAATCTTTTAACCAATCCTGGATATAAGAAGCTTAAAGCAGCAATTGATAATCATCATGTTAAAGCAGAAATCTCCGCTGTTTCTTTCACAGAAATTTACAAGGTAATAGGAAAAACATCGGAAAGGGAAGCAAGAAGAATCATCCGGGAAATCATCGCGTCGGACATCAGTTTCAGAGTGGTTGACTACAGAGTAGGGGTCAAAGCAGGGGAACTTAGACTCCATTACGGCATACCTACAGTCGATGCTCTCATAGCAGCTACAGGTATAATGAGCAATGCTACCCATATTCTCACAACAGATTCACATTTCCAAACGATTAAAAAAATAATAAAACCTATAACCATGAAAGAAATCAAAAAAATGGTAAAGTAAAAAATGAGGTAGCGAAAGTATCATAACCAATTAAAACATTCTCATTTATGGTGATACTATGACTTTTGCGAAGGCGCAGGTGAAAAGGCTTATAAAAAAATCGGGTGGCAAAAGGGTTTCAAAGGATGCAGTGAACACGCTGTCCCAGCTTATGGAGGACAAAGCATTGGAGGTTACAGCGAAAGCGTTAAAGTTTGCCAAGTACGCAAAAAGAAGAACGCTGAAGGCATCTGATTTTGAAATGACGCAGCTATGAATATTGAAGGTTCTCCCATGGTCTATGAGCCTTCTGATGACACATTTTTAATGTTAAAAAACATTAAAATAGGAAAGGGTGAAAATGTTTTGGACATGGGCACAGGCTCCGGCATCATTGGAATACACTGCGCTAAAAATGGTGCGAATGTTACCTCTGCGGACATAAACCCTTATGCTGTCGAACTGGCTGAGAAGAACGCGGGACTGAATAATGTTGATATAAAGGTTGTTGAAAGTGACCTTTTTGAGAGAATAAAAGGAAAATTTGATGTAATAGTGTTCAATCCTCCTTATCTTCCAACATCAAAAAATGAGAGGACGGATGAGGAGATTAATTCTGCATGGGATGGGGGGAAGGAAGGGGGTCAGGTGGTTCTTGGATTCCTCAGAAACTTCAGAAAATATTTGAAAAAGAATGGCAGATGCTATCTTCTTGTTTCATCGCTGAACAAAAAAGCATTAAAAAGGATTGAGAAACTTAACGGAATTTTGATTGATGAGAAAAAACTGTTTTTTGAAAAACTGATGGTGTTTCAGATATGACTAAACTCCGCAACATGAAATTTACTCGTAAAATTCTTACCGAAAAACCCTCGGTTGCGGAGTTTACACATGTTGTTTCCTGTTTCATAAAAAGGAATGAAAAAATACTGCTTTTGAAAAGAAGCGAAAAGGTTAGGAGTTACAGGGGCAAATGGGCAACTGTTTCAGGTTATGTTGAAAAGAATGAACTACCTGAAGAGACCGCGCTGAAGGAAATCAGGGAAGAAATAGGCGTAGAAGTAAAGCTGATAAGAAAAGGAAAAATAATTCATGTGAAGGATAAGGAAGGAAACTGGTTTGTTCATCCTTTTCTTTTTGAAATAAAATCAGGTAATATAAGGATTGACTGGGAGCATGTTGAGTATAGATGGATAAAATTAGAGGAAATCAAAAACTATGATGCTGTGCCGATGCTGAAAGAGGCATTGGAGAATGTTCTCGGATGATGAAAATAGGGGGATGATTAAAAACATGATAGGATATATTATCAGAAAATGAAATAAAAATCTGCTTCTATTACATTTTTTCTATCAATCCCCTGAACTGTAGA
>Ga0210031_1001837_pt1 | contig 12819 bp, 13 predicted proteins | sample CryGeyCG2014_080_FD_185455 | JGI IMG/M metagenome (GOLD analysis project Ga0210031, IMG submission 185455) | Groundwater microbial communities from aquifer - Crystal Geyser CG03_land_8/20/14_0.80 (SPAdes) (version 2) | ecosystem: Environmental > Aquatic > Deep subsurface > Groundwater | place... | reverse complement strand
CCGGTCTCTTCTCTCCTTTTTTGTCGGAATCAACGGAGTCTCCCGGAGCAGAACTCTCCATAAGAGCTAACTGTAGTTTGAAATCCGGACTTTTTTATCTGGAGGCAAGGGTCTATAACATCACCGGGAATAGGTATCTTTTTGGAAAGCGGTATCAGGGAGAATATTTCCAGATTCGCACAATTATTCATATCTTTACTAATGATATCGTAGAAAGAATTACCGGGGAGGAAGGGGTTGCTCTTACCAGGATAGCTTTTATTTCAGATGAAAGCGGCTCCAAGGAAGTTTATCTTGCTGATTATGACGGTCAAAATAAAAATAAGATTACCTCTGATAAAGTAATCGTTACCTCTCCTGATTGGTCTGCAGATGGCAAAAGCCTCATTTATCTTTCTTATCTCAACTCCAGAACCGAACTATTTTTACATAATCTAAAAAACAATGAGAGAAGAAGCCTTTCCTCTTATCCCGGCCTTAATGCTTTTGCCAATGTTTCCAAAAGAGGGGAGATTGCCCTTACTTTAAGTAAAGATGGTGACCCGGAGATTTATCTGATGGATGGAAATGGATTTAATTTGAGGCGGCTAACCGATCACCAGGGCGTTGATGCTTCTCCTTCCTGGTCTCCTGACGGTGAAAGTCTGGCTTTTGTCTCTGATCGGGGAGGCTCTCCTCAAATCTACATTCTTCAGAAATCAACAAAAAAAGCAAGGAGAGTTACTTATCAGGGTTCCTACAATACGTCTCCCGCCTGGTCACCGCGGGGAAATCTGATTGCCTACAGTTCAGGGCTCGAAGGAAAATTTGAAATTGCCCTTCTTAATCTTGGTGATGGGAAAGTTGAAATATTAACCTCTGGTCAAGGAAATAAAGAGGATCCCTCCTGGGCACCCAATGGCCGACAGATTGTGTTTAGTAAAAGGATTGGGTACAAATCAAGTTTGCATATCCTTGACATTCATACCAAAGAGAGTTATCCTTTAATTGAGGGGAAAGGAAATTATACCAGCCCGGCCTGGTCCCCAAAATAAAAAGAATAGCCACGAATTAACACGAATAAACACTAAAAGAACGAAACTCCGGTCATTCTGAGTCGGAGCCTTGAGTGTAACGATATTATTCGGAAATTTCTGGTAGTTGCAGGATTTATTCTACGCTAATTTATTGTATGGAATTTCAAAGTTCCCCCTCACCTAATTTCCTCTCCCCAAGGGGAGAGGATGGAGGTGAGGGGCTAAGTTCTCGAAAAAAGGAGGAGACAAAATGGGAAAGGGAAAAGTAGTAATTTTAGGTGTTTTTGCTTTAGTGATTACTTTATATTTTAGTGGATGCGTTACTACTAAGAAAGTACCGGAAAGTAAAATCAAAGTTGAAGTTATCGCCCCCCAGCCTTCTCTTCCCGAAAAAAAGGAAGAAAGGATTAAAAAGGAATCTATTGCGGCAATCAAAGGTGAACCTATTCCCTTAGCCAAAATACCAGAGGAGAAAATTTTTAAAGAAGTTGAAGGCGAATTAAAAGATATCCTGGCCACTATCCATTTTGATTTTGACAAATCGGAGATTAAACCAGAGGCGAGAATTATCCTTACTAAAATTGCTTCTTGGCTGCAAAAGAGTCCCAACGTTTATCTTATGATTGAAGGTCATTGCGACGAAAGAGGAACTGAGGAATATAACCTTGCTCTGGGTGAGCGAAGAGCTCTTTCAGCCAGACGTTATCTGGTGAGTTTAGGAATCTTTTCAGAGAGATTAAATACGATAAGTTACGGAGAGGCAAAACCGTTGGACTCCGGACATAACGAACAGGCTTGGGCGGAAAATCGTAGAGTGCATTTCCTTATCTCTAAGTAACAATTGAACGCAGATTGTTGCAGAAAAACAATTTAAATCGGACGCAGATTAACGCAGATACACGCAGATAAATACAGAAATATATCTTTAATTTATAATTAATTTATTTAATCCTGATTTTATCCTGATGTTATCTGCGTCCATTAATTTAATTGCATAGGAATTTCCTTTTTCTAACCACGAATTAACGCGAATTACTCTAATTCGTAAAATTCGATAAATTCGTGGTTTTATAACTTGATAAAAAATGCGTTTAAAATTTCTCCTTCCTTTTTTTCTCCTTCCTTTTTTCTGGACGGTTTCTCTTCGGGGTGGTGATTTGGCAACCAAGGATGATTTAGCCAAACAAGAAAAGCAAATTCAAGCGTTCGGGGAGAGGATTGAGCAAATAAGCAAGGACTTACAGGAAAAGCAAGCGAACTTAAGCGAGGAGATTTTATCTTCAAAAGACAAAATAGAGGGGATAAACGGAGATACCGCTAAAAGCGACTACCAGTTAAATCAGCAGAAGGAACGGCTGGATCTTTTGGAGAAGAATCTCTTGCTCCGAGAAAAAGAAAAATCTGAAAAATTCACTTTAATCAATGAGAATTTAACTAATCTGGAAAAAAGTCTTCTTGAATTGAATAACAAAATTGAGAAAGTTTCTACGGAGCAAGGAAAATTTTCCTTATCCAGTAAAGAAGAGAAAGAATCTTTGGAGAAAAAGATAAATGTTCTTTTAGAAGAAGTGACTGCGGAGAATGATAATCTACGTAAAAGGCTTGCTAAATTAGAAAAAACGGTCTATTTGGTCGGAGTCTACTATACGGTAAAAGAAGGCGAGACTCTCGCCCAGATTGCCAAAAATTATAAAACTTCTTTGGAAGAAATTATCAAGGCTAATAAAATTGAAGATCCCAGCCTGCTTTCCATCGGCCAGCGCCTCTTCATCCCCCAAAAATAATTTACCGCATGAGATATCTTGTACCTTACTTTTGACAAACTATCTGCAATATGATAGAGTGAAACGCGATGAAAAAAGAAAAAGTTTATTTTGGAAGAGGGGGACGGAAAGAATCCAGAGCAAATGTGAGGCTTCTTTCTGGTAAAGGAAAGATTGAAATTAACGGCAAGAAATTGGAAGAATATTTCCCTAATGAGTTTTTGCAGCAGAGAATGATGAAACCATTAGAAGTTACCGGAAATAAAGAAAACTTTGATTCTTTCTGTAGAGTTAGCGGGGGCGGCATTAGTGGTCAGGCTGATGCCTTGAAGTTGGGAATTGCCCGCGCTCTGGTAAAACAGGATGAAAAACTCAGAGAGATTTTGCGAAAAAATGGTCTTCTTACCCGGGACCCCCGGATGAAGGAGCGGAAGAAATACGGCCAGAAAGGTGCCCGTAAGAAATTCCAGTTCACTAAACGCTAAACCTGCATGGAGAGATTAAGAGTAGGAATCGTGGGGTTTCGCGGCTATACCGGCAATACTATTTTACGGATTCTTTCCCGCCACCCGAAGGTTGACCTTACCTACTTAATTGATCAAGAAAAAGGCTCTTTTCCGGAAGAGTTTTTTTCTTATTCAAAGAAAACAAAACCAATTATCTCCGGGGAATTTGACCCCGGGAATGCCTCCCATTATGCCGACCTTTTCTTCCTGGCGCTACCCCATACCGTCTCTATGCTTTATGTTGGCGACCTTTTAAAAGTCGGGAAAAGAGTAATTGACCTTTCTGCGGATTACCGTTTCCCGGACGTTTCTATCTATGAAAAGTGGTATCAAACCCGACACAAAAATCCCCAACTCTTAAAACAAGCAGTCTATGGTTTATCGGAAATTTTCCGGGCCGAAATTAAAAAAACCGATTTAGTGGCTAACCCCGGTTGCTATCCTACGGCGACAATTTTGGGGACGCTTCCCTTATTAAAAAAAGGGCTTTTAAAAGACGAAATTATCGTCGATGCCAAATCCGGGGCAAGCGGCGCCGGAAAAAAGTTAACCCCATCATCCCTGTTCGCGGCAGTTAATGAGAACTTAAGGCCCTATAAGGTCAATTGCCATCAGCATGCCCCGGAGATTAAAATGATTCTGGAAAAGGTTGCCGGAAAGCAGATAGATTTAACCTTTGTTCCGCACCTGATTCCGATGAATAAGGGTCTTCTGACCACAATTTACGCTTCCTTAAACAAAGAAATGGAAACCAGCGAAATTTTTAACCTTTACCGAAATTTCTATTCCTTTGAGCCGTTCGTAAAGGTCTTGAATAAAGGAGAATTCCCCCAGACAAAGGATGTTCTGGGAACAAACTACTGCCGGATTGGGGTTACCGCAAACAAAAATAAGGCAATCATCATCTCTACCCTGGATAATCTGATGAAAGGTGCGGCAAGCCAGGCGGTCCAGAATATGAACATTATGTTCGGCTGGGAAGAATCAACTGGGCTATGATGAAGAAAACTATTTTTCTTGACCGGGATGGGGTAATCAGCAAATATTACCCCGGGGACTGGACAAAGAAATGGAAGGAATTTTCTTTTTTGCCCGGAGTAAAGGATGCCCTGGAGAAATTAACCAGAGCAAACTACCAGATTGTGATTATCTCCAATCAAGCCGGGGTGAGCAAAGGTCTCTTTGGCCTAAAAGCATTAAGGAAGATTACCAAAAGAATGAAGGAGGAGCTCAGGAAGTCCGGAGGAAGAATCAAAAAAGTTTATTACTGTCCGCATCAGGATGAGGACAATTGTTCCGGCAGAAAACCAAAGGTCGGATTATTCAAAAAGGCGGAAAAGGACCTGGGATATATTAATTTTGAGCAAACCTTTTTTGTTGGCGACAGCGAAATAGACATTTTAGCCGGAAAAAATATTGGAACAAAAACAATTCTTGTCCTCACCGGAAAAATAAAATCAAAAGAGGAAACAAAAAACTGGCAGAAGCAACTGGATTATGTTACCACCGACCTTCCTTCCGCCGTAGAAATTATCTTGAATCCACCCTCCTCTTGACATCTCTTTTTTATTTGGGTATAATGTATTGTAATTTAGTTATAAATGAATTATAATACATAATTATGAGGAATACAGGAGCTAATCCTTTCCAATTGAGAGAAATATTTCATCTGGAATTCTTGAGATGGTTCACAAGAAAGGTAAAGGTGAAATGCTACGCTCTTAAAGGAGGGGTAAACCTGCGTTTTTTCTTCAATAGTTTTCGCTATTCTGAGGATATGGACTTAGATATAAATGACGTAGAACTAAATACTCTCAAAGATATAGTTATGAAAATATTGCGGCTTCCACCTTTCCAGGATGGCTTGAAGCCGTTTGGGATAGAGAGAATTGTCCCCCCGGATATTACGCGGGCAAAGCAGACCACAACAACCCAACGTTTTAAAATCCATTTAATAACCTCTGCCGGAGATGATCTTTTTACCAAGATTGAATTTTCCCGTAGAGGATTCAAAGGAAAGGTTATCATCCAACCTGTTTTAGACCCGGTTTTGCGTGAATATAAATTACCACCTTTATTAGTCCCCCATTATGACACCCGCTCGGCAATAGCCCAGAAAATAGATGCTCTCGCTACAAGGGCTCTAATCCAGGCAAGGGATATTTTTGACCTGTATATTCTGAGTTCTCAGTACAAACCCTCCAAAACAGAAAAAATCAAAATAAGCGCGGCTAAATTGTCCAGAGTAGAGAGAGATGTATTTGCGGTTAGTTTTGAACAATTTCGGGATACAGTAATTTCTTATCTATCTTCTGAAGACCAGGCAGGATACAATTCTCCCTCTTTATGGGAGGAGGTTAGATTAAAGGTATCCAATTTTATTGAGGAGTTGCAATAATGAGCAGACAATCCATTTTAGTATTCATTAAAAAACTGCATCGGCCGGTATTTACAACCTATGAGTTATCCGCTATTTCAGGGAAATCTTTATCCACTACAACACAGGCGCTCAATTTTCTTCAGAAGCAGGGATTAATCTTCAGAATATACCGTGGCATCTGGGCTGAAATTGACAATAAACGCTTAAACCCCTATACTGTTGTGCCTTTCTTGTTTCCCAGGCAACGTGCTTATGTATCTTTTATCAGTGCATTGCATCTGTATGGGATAATCGAGCAAATCCCTCAGGTAATCACCGTTGCTTCAACGTCTCATACAAAGATAATCCAGACAGAGATAGGGACTTTTTCCGTTCACCGCATAGCGCCATCGTTTTTTGATGGTTTCGCTTGGTACCAAGAGACCGGGAGTTTCCTGCTCGCCGAGCCAGAAAAGGCATTGGTTGATAGTTTATACCTTTCTGCACGCAAGAAAAGACAGTTTGGCTACTTTCCTGAGTTACATTTTCCCAAATCATTCAGTTTTAGTAAAACAAAAAAATGGGTAAAGAAAATCCCTGATGCCAAAATCAGGTGTTGCGTTGACCAGAAATTGAACACAATTTTGCAGAGAAAAATATCTTAATTTGACATCTCTTTTTTATTTGGGTACAATGTTCACAGTTTGAACGAAGTTAAGTTCTCGTATGGAATTTCAAAGTTTTGCAAAGCAAGCTTTGCCACTACATAAACAAAATGTAGTTGCCGAGCTTGTCCCGAAGGGACTCCCTTGGAGCTCGGCTAATTTAACTTTAGGTGTGCCTGTCATTCCTGCAGTGTGTAAGCAGGAATCCAGAAAATGGATAATTCAGGGATTGGAGAAAAGGAGTATAAACTGCTTAGCCAGGTAAGCAAGGACCCGGCGGGGACCCAGAGAGAGATTTCCCGGCAACTCGGTTTCTCCCTGGGAATGACCAATCTCCTTTTAAAAAGATTAATCCGTAAGGGCTACATCAAAATCAGCCAGTTGAATCGGCGCAAGGTTAAGTATTTTCTGACCCCGGCGGGAATTGCCCAAAAAATAAAGAGAACCCATCAATATCTCTCCTATACCTTCCATTCCTTAAAGGAAATCCGGGCCAAGATTCAAACCCTGCTGCTTGAGGAATATAGAAAGGGAAGAAGAAAATTTATTATTCTTGGTAATGGGGAATTGGCAGACATCACCGAGATTGCCCTTCGCAACCTCAGCAAAAAGGATATCAAATATAGCAAAGTAGCAAAAGGAGAGACCGACGATGCAAATTCCCTCCTCCTCATCACCAATCCCAAACAGGAAATAAAAAATGATAAAACCCCTTCCCTGAACCTCCTTGATGCAATCGCCAATTTTAACATCTCCTCTTGACATTCATTTTTTATTTAGGTATAATGTTCACAGTTTGAACATGGATAATTCAAAAGAACTTATTTCGCAAGGTGAATCAGAGACGGTTGAGTTCAAAGAATCCTTACACCTAAAGGATAAAATTGGAGAAACCGTTTCTGCTTTCTCTAACTCAAAAGGAGGAATTATCCTTATCGGGGTTTCTGATAAGAAAAGGATTAAAGGAATTCAAATTGGAAAAGAGACAACGATAGATTTGGCAGAATACATAAAAAGAAATACAGACCCGGTAATTTTTCCCTCTCTGAGGGTTGAGGAAATTGAGAAGAAAGAAATTGTGGTGGTTGCAGTAAAAGAGGGTGCAGAAAAACCGGTTTTCTTTAAGAATTATGCCTACAAGAGAGTTGGCAATACAAATCAAAGGATCTCTTCCAGTGAACTGAGAAAATTGGCAAAGGAAAGTGGTGAGAGAATTTACTGGGATGAACAGGTTTATAAAGAATCAAGTATAGAGAATATTGATTGGACATTTGTTAAAAACTTTTTTATACGGGAGTATGAAAAATTCTCTAAGAAGATAGTTATTGCAACTCCGGAAGAATTGTTGGAGACGTTAGGTTGTATAAAGGAAGGCAAGATTACAAATGCTGGCATTTTACTGTTTGGTAGAAATCCACAGAAATTTTTCAGAAATTCGCACATCGCCTTAGCAAGATATAAAGGAAAAAATGAAGGTGTGGAAAGATTGGATTACAAAGAATTTTTGGGTAATTTATTTCATCAAATTGACGAATGCGATAAATACATCAAGGAGCATATAACAATGATGTCAAGGCTATTACCCCACAAAGTAGAAAGAGAGGATATTCCCGAATATTGCTGGTTTTCTATAAGAGAGTTGATAACCAACGCTGTTTGCCATCGAGATTACGAAGACCAAGGAAGTAAAGTTATTGTGAAGATGTTTTCCGACAGAGTCGAATTTTATAACCTGGGAGGCTTACCCAAAGGAATAACTCCCGAAAATATTTTAATTAGACAATATTCCAGAAATCCTATTATTGCCAATGCGCTTTCACAGGTAAAATACATAGAAGAATTAGGAGAAGGTTGGAATAAGATTATTGATGAGCATAAGAACCACCCGTTAAAACCAAAACTACCAAAGATTATATCTGACAGATATAGCATCCTTGTGATTTTATATTCTGTGAGAGAAAAGTTCGAGAAGACAACAACAGAACTGAATGAAAGGCAAAAAAAAGCAATCGGATATTTAAGATGTAACGAAAGAATAACAAATAAGAAATATCAGGAAATAAACAAAACTACTAAAAAAACAGCGACAAGAGACTTACAGGAATTGACTGAATTAGAAATACTGATTAAAAATGGTAGAACTGGTAGAGGAGTATATTATAGTTTAAATTCGAGTTATAAAGGGGACAAAAGGGGACAAAAGGGGACAAATACATAGACACTATATCTTTTCCTTAGGTCATTGCGAAGCCGAAGGCTGTGGCAATCTCCTTTCATTGAGCGTTGTAGTAGTCAAGATTGCTCGACAATGTAGTGGCAAAGTTTACTTTGCCCGTAGTGGTTTGATTCATCAAACCCGACAACTATGTCTAACAATACTGTAATCAAGTTAGAAAAGATAGGAAAGCAGTAAAGAGAATATATTTGGCCATTAAAGGATATAAGTTGTAATAGGTTAGTTTCTCTAAAACTATTATGGCTAAGCCATCCCTTTGGGACTGATTACAGAGATTAAACTTCTTGATTACGGCGATTAAAGATAAAAATCACTGTAATCTCCTTTATAATCACTGTAATCATATGGTATTTCAGGATAACTTAACTCTTACTATAAGTTTTGAGGTAAAACAAGGGGAGATTTTAGGGATAATTGACAATTGTATATAAAAGATATACAATTGTACATAAAAGATATACAAGGGACTAAACCTAAACAATGTTAAAATATTTAATTTCCTCGCGCCCAAAAAGAAAACTCCTTTCGCTTTTCCTCACTCATCCTGAAGAGAAATTCTATATTCGGCAATTAGAGAGGTTGGTTTCTGAACCCGTAGGTGCAATTCAAAGAGAGTTGCCTAAATTAGAAAAAATGGGGCTGGTAAAATTTGAGATTGGTAACGGAAGAAAAAATTATTTTTTAGATAAAACTTGCCCAATAAAAGAAGAGTTAAAGGGTATCATTTTAAAAACGATTGCTCTGGGAGAAAGAATAAACGATCTAATTAAAAAAACAAAAAATATTAAATACGCCTTTATATATGGTTCAGTAGCAAAAGGAGAAGAAGACATAAAGAGCGATATCGACTTAATGGTAATTGGCAATATTGATGAAATAAAACTTCAAGAAAAAATCCAACAAATAGAATCCAAAATTTCCCGGACAATTAACTATACTCTGATGAATATAGAAGAATTTAAGAAAAGATTAAATGAGAAAGAACCTTTTTTAATGAGGATTTTGGAGGATAAAAAAATAGAAATAATAGGTTCGGAAAATGAAATATGATGATTTAATCAAAGAGAACAAAATAAAACAGGAAAAAGCCCGCCCTGGAGAGATAGAAGATTTGTTCTCTCTGGCAGAACGGGATTTAAAAACTGCAGAGTTTATTGTTACTCAGAATTGGGATTGGGCGTTTGCTGTTGCTTATAATTCAGTATTACAGGCTTGTCGTGCTTATATGCTAAGTGGGGGATTCCGGAGTCGTTCTGTAGAAGCACACAAAATAACCTTTGAATTTATGAGATTGGCTTTGAATAAAGAATATTTGGATTTAATCAATTACTTTGACCGTTGTCGAGTTAAAAGACACAAAGCTATCTATGAGTCAAAATCAGCTATTACTGAAACAGAGTTAAGACGGTTATTGTCTGAGGCTAAACTCTTTGTGGTAAAACTTAAAGAACTTTGCTTGTAGTTGTAGTAGCAAAGTTTACTTTGCTTGTAGGGGTTCAATTCATTGAACCCGATAACTATGTCCAATAATAGTGTAATTAGGTTAGAAAAGGTAGGTAAGCGAAAAGGAGCCGCTGGCCAAGCCGTCCAGAATATGAATATTATGTTCGGCTGGGACGAAACTACTGGATTAGCATAGGAAAAAGTCCAAGTATTTCTGGAAGGCTATTAAATTGAATCCTCTCCAAACAAAAAACTACATCTATCTTTTCTTATCTCCCTCTTAATTACCGCAGATTCATAAAAAGATGTTAAAAAACGCCAATTTACAATAGAAGGAATTACGCTTTTATGATTAGATGACGATGAAATATCAAAGGTTGATGTGATTGCCCCCAAAAAGAAAATAAAAATGCATATAGGAATTGATCTGAGCTCCACAGTTGAAAAAGAGACCGGGAAGATAACCTCAATAGGATATTATGCTTATGAATTGGTGAAGGGATTAAGTAAGGTTGATAAAGAGAATGAATATATTCTTTTTCATTCTTTTTTGCCGAAAGGTAAAAGAGTTCCTTGTTCAATAAATCAGGATAATTTTAAATCCAGGGTATTCAAATTTCCTCATAGAATCCTGGATTTTTGCTGGAACAATCTTCATCTCTTACCCCTTGAGGATCTCATTGGCAATATAAATATCTTTCACTCCCCTTCTTTTACCTTCCCTCTTAGCAAGAGAATTAAGAGAGTTGTCACTGTTCATGGTTTGGGCTTTTCTAAATATCCTGAACTTTTCCCCAGAGAAGAAGTGAGAACCCTTCGGAAAATCCGCAAATTCCTTCCAAAAGTAGATAGACTCATTGCCGTTTCCTGTTCGATTAGGGAAGAGTTAAAAGAAATTTTGGGAATTTCACCAAGGAAAATAAATATTGTTTACCATGGAATAAATGAAATTTTTCATCCTATCAAGGATAAAGAAAAGATTGCCGAAAAACTTTCTCAGTATGGAATCTCCGGGAAGTATATCATCTCAGTAGGAAAATTAGAACCAGCGAAGAACTTTGGCCGCTTAATTGACGCATTCTCTGAGATTGGAAAATTAGGAGGAAATCTTCTTAAATTAGTAATTGTAGGTGCTCCCTATTATCAATATGATGAACTATTTCAAAAAACCAGGAAGTTAAAATTGGATAATAAAGTGATATTTACTGGGTACCTTTCTCCAGATGAATTGCCCTACCTATACTCAGGGGCAGAACTCTTTCTGCGACCTTCTCTATATGAAGGTTGTAGCCTTCCTCTTTTGGAGGCCATGGCTTGCGGGCTGCCTGTAGTTACATCCAATATCTCCTCTTTCTCTGAGATTGTAGGGGATGCCGGCATTTTGGTTGATCCTTATGATGTAGAAGAGATTGCTGAAGCTGTCTATAACGTATTAAGTAATAAGGAGTCAGCTGAAGAAATGAGAAGAAAAGGATTGGAGAAAGCAAAACAGTTTTCTTGGGAGAAATGCGCAAAAGAGACATTAAAGGTCTATGAAGAGGTATTAAAAGATGGCTAAAATTGGGATTGACGTGCGGATGATGACCCATCTTAAAACCGGTGTGGAGATTTATACCTATTATCTCATTCAGAATCTTGGCCGGATCGATAAATTTAATGAATATTTTCTTTTTTCTGATAAGGATTTTAACAATTCTGATTTGCCATCTTCATTCAATAAAAGGATAATTAAGTTCCCCCCTATTTCTTTTCTCTGGACGCAAAGTAGTTTGTTTTTTGCTCTTCTCAGATATAGGATTGACCTCTATCACTCCCCTACGTCTGCATTTGCCTTGTGGGGAAGGAGAAAAAGGATTGTTACTATCCATGACCTCTCCTTTCTCTTCTATCCCGAGATGTATTCAAAGCGTCGACAACTTGCCCATAGATTCTGGCTTAAAAGAGCGGTTGATTTTTCCGATAAGATTATCACGGTTTCAAAAAATACAAAAGAGGACATCATAAAATTTTATAATGCAGAGCCAGAAAAAATTAACGTTATCCATTTAGGTATTGATAATAAGGTCTATTATCCCTTAAAAGAATCTTTTCATTTTGGCCAAATTCAAAGAAAATATAACCTTCCAAAAAGATTTATTTTTGCAGTGGGCAGGCTCGAGCCCAGAAAAAATTTTGTCAATTTGATTAAGGCTTACGCCATTTTAAAGAGAAAAACGGATTTAAAGGAAAAATTGGTTATTATCGGAAACAAGGGTTATAGGTATAAGGATATTTTTAAGACAGTAGAAAACTTAAATCTAAAAAAAGAAGTCATATTTTTAGGCTATGTACCACAAAAGGATTTACCATACATTTATAACTTGGCCTCCCTTTTTGTCTATCCTTCTTTCTATGAAGGTTTTGGCCTTCCTCCTTTGGAGGCAATGGCTTGCGGGATCCCAGTAATTACATCAACCACATCTTCTCTTCCTGAGGTTGTAGGCGAAGCGGCTATCTTGGTTAATCCTTATAATGTAGAAGAGATCGCTGAAGCTATCTATAAGGTATTAAGTAATAAGGAGTTAGCTGAAAAAATGAGAAGAAAAGGTTTGGAGAGAGCAAAACAGTTTTCTTGGGAGAAATGCGGGAGAGAAACATTAAGGGTTTATGAAGAGGTAGGAAAAACATTAGCCAAACCATCTGGCGCTGGGTGAATTTAGAACTCTGATTAAGAAAATTCATTGAGTGAATCTTTGAAGTGAGAGACCCTTCGTTAGCACTCAGGGTGACACTTCGTGTCAGTTTGCCACAGTCGCTACCGCTCCTTCGCAATGATAACTTAGCCCCCTCAC
>Ga0210031_1001823_pt1 | contig 12874 bp, 16 predicted proteins | sample CryGeyCG2014_080_FD_185455 | JGI IMG/M metagenome (GOLD analysis project Ga0210031, IMG submission 185455) | Groundwater microbial communities from aquifer - Crystal Geyser CG03_land_8/20/14_0.80 (SPAdes) (version 2) | ecosystem: Environmental > Aquatic > Deep subsurface > Groundwater | place... | reverse complement strand
CAAACGGGGTATGATCAATGGCATAAATCTAGCATTTTTAACGGCAAGAAAAATAGTAGCTGGTCCGCCGTGAATAATTATTTTATCAGCTTTTTTTATTGAATTAATAAACTGATTCGGTGGCATAAAATTCCTAAAGATTTTATATTTGTTTTTATTAAGCTGTTTTAAACTAGAAAACAACCTTAAAAAAGGAAAATTAGTAGAGCCGACAGAGATAAGTATTAAAGTAGGCTGCCCCAGTGTTTTGCTTTTAGATACCATTTTTTTTGAAATGAATGTTGAACTAAAAAAAGATCAACAAAATTATAAACTATTCTACCAGTTAAGCTTGGATATTGGGTAAAATCATAAGGCTCAATAAAGATAAGTTTTGTTTTATAAAATACTTTACCAATAATAAAAAAGGGGATAGCTACACCAGCTCCAGAACTAATTAAAATATCAGGTTTTTCAACATTTAATATTTTAAATGCTAAAAAAAGATTTTTAATGGTGTTTATTATATTTCTAGACTCGGGAAAATAAGCAAAATATACTTTTTCGTTTTTTAAAAAATAACTTGTATCCAAGCCTCGAACTGTAATCCAAAATCGATTATATTTTTTCCAAAAAGGCCGAAGTTGATTCATTTGAAATAAATGACCGCCTTTTGAGGTAATTAGACCGATTTTAATTTGTTTTTTCATTTTTAATAATAATTTTTTCGATCAGAACGATTTTATTTTTCCAACTATTTTCTCTAGCGATATTTTTGGCGACTTTATTATTCCAATTATTCATTAATCTTTTTATCGTCTGACTAAACTCTTTTTTATTATCTGTAGTATAAACTATATCTTTTGGATAATCTTTAAGAGCCAAAATGTTGGTTGACACAACTGGAAGTCCACTGGCTAAATATTCGTAAGCTTTCATTGGATTGGAATATTTGACGAACTCACCTTTTGTGTCATATGGGATGATTCCCAAGTTACTATGTTTTAAATAAGAAATAAGTTTATTTTTTCTTTTTTCACCAAGATACAGGACATTTTTTTCTTTTATAATTTCGTTAAATTTTTTTGCAACATTTTCCCGTATTGGGCCGATAAAAATAAATTTTAGACTTTTATTATTAGCTACAACATAATGCAAAAGATTCACGTCCACCCTGAAATTAAACACACCCATAAAAACAATCTTTTTTTGAGGAATATTGATAAATTCTTTAGGAATTTTTTCAATCTGAACATCAAATAATTTATTATCACAGCCACAGACAGTAGTAATTGATTTTTGTGCCAATATTGGATTTGTTTTTAGTTTTTCTTCAAAAAGCCCTTTTGAGTTAAAAATCGATAAATCACTTATTACAAAGACAGTTTTTTCTTCGTAAAAAAACTTTTTAGACTGATCTTTTAAATTTATATAGTCTATACAGTCGTATATAAAAAATTGCTTTTTAAATATTTTTTTTGTTATTAAAGGATAAAACTGCCAAATGATTGTTTTTCTTTTTAATAACCATAGAAAAATAGACAAGACAAAAAAACCCAATTCTTTGTTGAGGTTAATAATTATTCCCAGTTTTGAAAATGGTAGGATGGCAGGAACACGGAAGTAAATTATTTTTTTAGATTTTAAGATGTCAGAAAATGAGTTAAAAAACTTTTTCAAATTTTTGAGTTTTAATAGATTTTTCCATGAATATGGAAAATAGTAATCAAATAAAATTACTGTATTTTTTTGGGCAAGAATTTTAGCTGTTTGATCAATATAGTCGCAAGGATAACCTAAAGGAAGATGAAGAGGAATAATGATTATTAGATTTTCCAGTTCGTTTTCATTGGATGCCATTTATATTGATAATAGTGAAAAAACTAAATTATTTTTTCCATCCATATTTCTAGATTAATTATATTATATATAATAGGGTAAGTCCTGAAAACAGCCACTAAAAATGTTAGGATTAGACTGTTATGAGAAGATATTCCTGCCCCCGATGCTTGAAAAAGGATTTTTACACAATTAGAAGGGCTAAAGAACGGTGTAAAAGTTGCGGTTACGAATGGAAGGTTGCTGCTAAAATCGGCGGCCTGAGATTAAGTAAAAATACTTGGAAGAAGATCCTGTTTTGGTTTGTTTTAGGCCACAGTTTAAGGACCATTGTCAAACAAACTAAAGTTAGCCATTACTCAGTGGAAAAAGCTGTGGCCGTTACCCGTAAAGCCATGGTTAAAGATATCCCCGGCGTCTTCTCCGGCACGGTGGAGGTGGATGAAACCTACCTAGGCGGCCAGAAGAAGAATAAAACCAAGAAGCAACTATTAAAAGAAAGGCTTGAAGACAAGGAGTCAAAACGAGGCTTAGGCACCACCAAACAACCGGTTTTCGGCATCCTCACCAGGCAGGGAAAGGTGTTTGCCCGACTGGTTGATGCCACCGAAGCGATTGATCTTTTGCCGATCATTAGCAAAAGGGTTAAGCCCGGCTCACGGGTGTGTTCGAACACCTGGAGGGCTTACACCGGTTTGGCAGCCAAAGGTTATGTCCACCGGACCGTGAAGCACCAAAAGAAAGAGTATGTGTTAGGGAAAAACCACATTAACGGCCTAGAAGGTTTTTGGGGATACTTAAAAAGGCAATTGGCAGCCAAAGGTGGGGTCAAAAGAAAATACCTACATCTATTCCTCGGCGAGTATGTTTGGTGGTATAATTACCGTAGCTTAAGTACTGAAAAACGAGTCAGTCGTTTGTTAAACAAAATTATTAATTTTAGTGGCTGAAATCAGGACTTACCCTATTATATTAGTAATAATTTTACGCCCTTAGCTACTAATCTTGGATCTAGTAGCAAACTTAAAGAAAGTCTAGTAAAAAAAACAACAAAGGGCATAAAGACTTTAATTAGTTTTATATTTGGATGCTTTTTATTTCTAATGGGCATTTTTTTAATAATAACTTCTATTTATGGGATAAAAGATGTTTTTCTTTATTCGTTTCAATCTATACGTGAGATTCAGCATTTTAATACGACCAATGGTTGGTTTAACCTTTTTGGTAATTTTGATATCTATAAACGTTATTTTACTGGCTTTTCAGGAATTATTGCAGGAAATTTATTTTTATTCTCGAGTGTAAATTACATTCTTCATAAAAAAAGTGGTCTTAAATTCTTATTACTTGGTTTATCTGTTTTTTTGTTGAATTTTATTTTAGCAGTAATATTTTATGTAATCTTGAAATTTAAATAACATTTTTTAATCTGCAAAACAGGTTTAAATACTTTTTATGTACAAGCTAAACATATGTGAAACTAGTTCTAACTTCCTCCACTACGGGGAGCCAATCTTTCTTAATATAACCTCTTGACAAATCGTCTCAAAATGATACGATTTTGCTCAAAAATGAGATGATTCTATCATGGAAAAATAGAATTCCTTATAAACACTTGCATAGATTTACATAGATATGGTAATTTATGCATAGATTTATATATACAACTATGAATTAACTATTATTAATAAGGCAAGAAGAATTATTATGAATTTTTAACTCCTCTGAGAAATAATTTCAAAGAAAAAGTGGAATTAATTAACATTAATAATCCATCTGTAAAAGCAACTCTCTCAATATTAGATTAATTTTAATGAAATGCTACCAGTTTTTTGACTTTAATCAGTAAATATGGTTTAATAGTTAACTACAGTTAACTTATGTTAATATGCATAATCAAAGTCAGGAAGATTATTTGAGGGCAATTTTTTCGCTTGTCGAAAAAAAAGGTAGTAATGATGTGAAATCTATTGAAGTAGCTACTTACCTTAATGTCAGTAAACCGGCAGTATCAAAAATGATTAAAAAGCTTTATCAAAAAAAATTTATCGAGACTCGTCCATATTCCAATATAAGTCTGACCAAAAAAGGCTTAAAGAAAACAAAAATATTGGTTTATAAACACAGAATAATAGAGGTTTTTTTAGTAAAAACACTGGGGATTAATAAAGGAAGAGTTCACGAAGAAGCCCATAGGTTGGAACATGCTTTTTCAGACAACGCCGTGTATAAATTGGCGAAATTTTTAGGCAATCCAAGACTTTGTCCTGATAACCAAAAAATTCCCAATATTACTATTTCATAGTATGAAGAATTTAACAGAGTTTAATAAAAGCGATAATATAAAAATTTGTTATGTTAGCTGTGGACAGAATTTTAGGCGAAGATTATCAGAGTTAGGGTTATTTGATGGAGCTGAGATTGAAATTATAAAAAACGATAGATGGGGACCAATAATAGTTAAGATCTTTGAATCAAAAATAGCTCTTGGGCGAGGAGAAGCATTAAAAGTATATGGAAACAAAATCTAGATTATTAATAGGTTTGACTGGTAATCCTAATGTTGGCAAATCAACCTTATTCAATACACTAACAGGAGCCAGACAACATGTAGGTAATTGGCCTGGTAAAACTGTCGAAAAAAAAGAAGGCGAGCTCAATTTTAAAGGAAAAAAAATAAAAGTGGTGGACTTGCCAGGAGCATATAGTTTGACTGCCTATACAGAAGAAGAAACAATAACATCAGATTTTATTCTTAAAAAACATCCAGATGTAATAATACAGGTTGTTGACGCCCAGAACTTAGCCAGAAATCTATATATGACAGTTCAACTTATTGAGTTGGGCGCACCACTTATTATTGCCCTAAATATGGTTGGGAAACCTCAAATGAAAACGTCATTAATTAACGCAAAAATTCTTTCGCAGTTTTTGAATGTTCCTGTTATTGTGGTTGATGCAAGGGAAAAAGATTCCACGAACAATCTTTTAAATGTATCTTTAGCAAAGATAAGAAAAGTAAATGGCAGCACGTTAAAATTAACATATGGAACAGAAGTCGATGAAGAGTTAAATCAAATAAAAAGATTCATTGGTTCAAAGGAGAGTCTGGATAAAAAAAAATTAAACTGGTTAAGTTTAAAGTTGCTTGAAGGGGATTATAGAACAGAGCAGATAATCACAAAAAAACCATATTATTTTGAATTAAAACAGCTCGTTGACAAAGCGAAACGTCACCTTGAAAAGATATATAACCAGGACATGAATACAATAATGGCCAATATTCGCTATGGATTTATTAAGGGTTTACAAAAAGAGCTTGTTATAGAAAATTTACATAAAAAGACAGTAGATATCACAGAAAAAATAGACAATCTCGTTATGAATCGTTTTTTAGGAATCCCTTTGTTTTTAGTCATCATATTATCAATTTTTCAAGCAACCTTTAAATTATCCAAACCAATGATGGGATGGATAGAGAATTTTTTTGGATCGTTAGGTCAATATTTGACGAATTTATTAACAAGTGTAGGAATATCTAAATGGACGATTTCTTTGATAGTAGATGGAATAATTGGAGGAGTGGGAGGAGTGCTTGTTTTTGTTCCGATTATTGCGATACTATTTTTGTTCATTGTTCTCCTTGAAGACTCGGGGTATATGGCTCGAGTGGCCTATATTATGGACAGGTTTATGCATAAAATCGGTCTACATGGTAAAGCCTTTATATCATTAATATTAGGCTTTGGTTGTAATGTGCCGGGAATTATGGCAACAAGAACTCTTGAAACCAGAAAAGACAGACTGTTGACGATTCTTATTAGTCCATTTATGTCTTGTGGAGCACGTTTGCCGGTATATGTATTATTTGCCGGCGCTTTTTTTTCTGCTTATCAAGGCTGGATTATCTTTTCTTTATATGTTCTTGGTATTGTCGTAGCTATCGTGTTAGGTTTCATCTTCAAAAAATTTTTAATCAAAGAGCTTTCCTCGCCTTTTGTTATTGAGTTACCACAATATCACATACCTTCATTAAATGGAGTTTTGATTCATATTTGGGAAAGGGTGTGGCTTTTTATTTCAAGAGCAGGAACATTAATCTTGGCATTTTCAATAATCGTTTGGGCTTTGGCCAGTTTTCCTTTGGGAGTCGAGTATGGTTCTAAAGCAAGCCTAGCTGGGTTAATCGGTCAGAAAGTTTCTTATGTATTTAAACCTTTAGGGTTTGGCAATTGGCGATCATCAGTCGCTCTTATGTTTGGTTTTTTTGCCAAAGAAGTGATTATAGGAACTTTTGGGACTCTTTATGGAGTAACTGATGTAAATACGACTGATTATGCATTGATCACTGCTTTACAAAAAGATTTTACACCGCTTTCTGCATATTCATTTATGGTTTTTGTTTTACTTTATATACCATGCATGGCGGTGTTGGCGGTTGTAAAAAGAGAGACAAATTCCTGGAAGTGGCCATTATTTATGATTTTTTATACTTCAATAGTAGCCTGGACGGTTGCTTTTACTATTTATCAAGACGGAAGATTAATAGGTTTTAGTTAAAAAATAAATATGTCGATTGGAGAAATTATCTTAATAGGAATTATTGTCTCAGGAGCTTTACTATATATATTTGTTTACTTGATTAAAAAAATTAGAATTTTAAAAAGTAGTGATCCATGTTTTGGTTGTCCATATTCTTCTATCTGTAGAAAGAAGAAATAAACTTAACTTGACAAGACTACACAGTTAATATTATAATGAATACGTATTCATTATTATTAGTTTAATAAATGATTTTTCCCGCCGCATCTTACTTTTCGCCTTAGTAGATTTCTACTGCGGCTCAAAGAGCAATTGCTGGCGGGCTTAAGAAACTGTAGTTACTCATTAAAATTCGTAAACAGTTTCTAAAGGGGGTGAAAAAATATGCCAGCATTTGATGGAACAGGACCACAAGGAGCAGGACCAATGACAGGACGTGGAATGGGACGTTGTGGAAAAGGTATGGGTCGAGGATTTGGATTTGGTTTTGGTCGAGGAGGACGCAGAGGACTGGGTAGGTTTTTTGGTGGAGGCCAAGCTTGGTCTAAAACAGATTTGGAAGATTATAAAAAAGCACTTAAAGAAGAGATGGAAGATGTAGATAAAGAGTTAACCGATGACAAGCAGAAGTAAAAAGAGTCCCTGCTTAGTCAAGGACAAAACGATTTAGACTAGGCAGGGACTTTACCAATTATTTTACCACGTCAAATATGACGTTTGTTAAAAAAATATGAAAATTGCAATTAGTTCTGCTGGAAAAAATCTAGAAAGTAAAGTAACCGAAGTCTTTGGTCGATGCCCTTATTTTCTTGTTGTGGAAATTGATAATAAAAAAATAAAGGGAATTGAGGTTGTAGAAAATACTAGCATAGATCAGAGTGTTGGGGCAGGAATATCCGCTGCCAAAATAATAGCTGAAAAGGGTGCCGATGTAGTTATAACAGGAGAAGTTGGACCAAAAGCCTTAGATGTTTTAAAACAGTTCAATATTCAGGTTTATAATGGTTTTGGGTCAATAAAGGAAGTTATACAAAAATTTATAGATGGAGGACTTAAACAACCGAAATAAACATATGATAAAAATAGTTATTCCTACCGATAATAACAAGGGGTTAGAAGGAAATGTTGCCTTGCATTTTGGCAGATGCAATACATATACGTTTCTTGATGAAAAAGGGAAAGTTCTTGAAATAATAAAAAATACCAGTGAGCATATAGGTGGCATTGGTCTTCCGCCGGAACTTATGAAAAAACATCATGCCAATATTCTGCTGTGTCAAGAGCTTGGACCTCGGGCTCTTGATTTATGCGTCAACTTGGAATAGAAGTATATGTTTGTCAGGCTAAAACAGTCAGAGAAATTTTTAATATGTGGAAAAACCATAAAGTCAAGAAGGCGGATTTATCAAATATTTGTCAGGAGCATCAATTATGAAAATTGCAATAACTGGTGGTAAAGGTGGTACAGGCAAATCAATAGTAGCTACTTCTTTGGCGGTTGAGTTTGCTGAAAAAAATACAACCATGCTGATAGATGCCGATGTTGAATGTCCTAACGACCATTTAATGCTTTCTGTAAAAATAAAAAAATATATTAAGGTTTATCAGCCAATACCGAAATGGGATTTTCATAAATGTCTAAAATGCGGAAGATGTGCCTCTGTTTGTAAACAAAATGCCATAGTTTTTGTAGAAGAAAAATACCCCGCTTTTGTAAAAGATGTTTGTATTGGTTGCAAGGCTTGTGTGATAGCTTGTCCATATGGGGCCATTTCTGAAACTAAAAAAGAAATTGGAACAATTTATACTGGTAAAAATTATGGCGTTGATTTAATAACAGGTGAACTTAAGTTGGGAGAACTGGCATCAGGTGAGGTAGTAGCTGAAGTTAGGAAACGCGCTGAAGAAATTAATAAAAAAATCAAGGCAAAGACAATTCTGATAGATTCTGCCGCTGGAATTGGTTGTCTAGTAATTGCTTCACTGGTTGGGACCGATTACATTGTCGCTGTGACAGAACCAACCCCTTCCGCTCTACATGACTTAAAAAGAGTATTATATCTGGCAGATCATTTTAAAATTAAACATGGAATTGTCATTAATAAGTTTGACCTGGAAAAAAGTTTTTGTTTAAAAATTGAAAAATTTGCCAAAAAAAGCAAGATCCCAATTCTTGGTAAAATTCCTTATAGCAAAGATTTTGTTGACTCTATGATAAAAATGATACCAGTTGTGGTTATAAATCCAATTTACAAAGAAATATTTAAAAAAATAATCAGTAGAGTTAACGAACAAAGATTATAAATTACAATTATCCAAAAATATGCCAAGACCAAGAATCCCTCGATGTTTGCGATTTAATCCGAATGTTTATTATTTTAAGCCCCAAGGAATTCCCTTGAGAGAACTTGAAGAAGTTGTTCTGTTGCCTGATGAATTGGAAGCACTAAAGTTACACGAAGTTGATGGATTAGAACAAACTGAAGCTGCAGAAAAAATGAAAATCTCACAACCGACATTTGCAAGAATATTAAGCAGCGTTATAAAGAAAGTGGCCCAAGCAATTATAAAAGGAAAGGCAATTAAAATAGAAGAAAAATGAGAAAAGATAAAAAAATTCTTCCACCAATATATTTTTTTATTTGTTTAATAGCGACAGTTATGTTGTATATTTTCTTTCCTATAACGAAGATTGTTTATTACCCTTTAAACTTATTAGGAATAGTATTTGTTATTTTTGGCATAGTGATAAATATCTGGGCAGACAATGCGTTTAAGACGAACAAAACAACTGTTAAACCCTTTGAAAAACCATCGGTTCTAATTACTAGTAAGTCATTTAGTTTCAGTCGTCATCCGATGTATTTGGGTTTTGTTTCAGTTCTTCTTGGTCTATCTATTTTATTAGGAACACTATCTCCTTTTTTAACACCAGTTTTAATGTTTATTATTCTGGAAACAAAATTTATTCCCCACGAGGAAGAAACCCTTGAAGAAATATTTGGTCAAAAATATAAAGATTATAAAAATAAAATTAGAAGATGGTTATGAAAATAAAAATTAAACAATTAGTCTTTCCTGTTTTTTTTATTATTTTTATGTTATTTTTTCAGAGGAGTGTTTTTTCTGCCCAATTTATTCAGATAGACTTTTTCTATAGTACCACCTGTCCTCATTGCGCTAAAGCAAAGGAGTTTCTAACTAATCTAAAAAAAGAGCAACCCCAACTAATCTTGAATCAATACGAAATCTCTCAAAACAACAATCGCCTGATTAAATTTTACAAAAATTATAAAGTAGATCCTCAATCGCAAGGCCTTATACCTGTTATCTTTATTGATAAACAATATTTCATTGGTTTTAGTGAAGAAATTTCCAATCAGATCAAAAAATGCATTATTGATGCAATTGAAAAACCAAATTCTGCCACTCAAAACGACCGTACTTCAAGCGATACATTAACCTTGCCTTTTATTGGAAAAGTTGAACCTAATAAGGTTGCTTTACCTGTTATCGCTATCATCTTAGGGATTATGGATGGATTTAATGTTTGTTCTTTAGGGGCACTACTGATTATTCTAGCTTTGGTTTTATCCTTGAAGTCAAGACTCAAGACTCTTATTTTTGGAGGAAGTTTTATACTGACAACCGCCCTTATTTATGGTCTTTTGATATTTTTCTGGTATCAACTATTCAATATCATTTCTCCCTATCTTCGGCAGATGGAAATTGTAATAGGTATTTTAACTGTTTTAGGCGGAACCTATTTTCTAAAAGAGTTTATAAGGTTTAGAAAACAAGGACCAACCTGTGAAATCGGGACAGCCCAAAAAATAGAAGGAAGCTTTTCAAAAAAATTTCAATCGCTTATTGATAACAAAGCAAAAACTTTGACAATTTTTACTTCCATTTTGTTATTTGCTGTGGTGATTACAGTTGTTGAGTTTCCATGTTCAGCCGCTGTGCCAGTTGCCTTTGCTGGTATATTAACCAAAGCTCAACTTTCAAGCTGGCTTTATCTTTCCTATATTATTTTGTATGTGATTTTTTATATGTTTGATGAGTTGTTGGTTTTTTTTGTTGCCTTTTTCACTATGAAACTGTGGTTAGCCTCTCCAAAATTTATTACCTGGATTACATTGGTAGAAAGTATAATTATGTTTTTATTAGGAGCTTATTATTTATTTTGATTATTTTAAGAAGGTGATAAATTATGACATATAACTTAACCCAAGATGCGGAAAAACAAAATGGAAAAGCAAAAAACTTAGCTCGTGCGAGACAGTCTCTTATTGAAGAACTTGATGCAATCAATGTTTATGAAGAACGAACCCAAGCGACCAAAGACGAAAAACTAAAAAAGACTTTGGCTCACAATCGTGATGAGGAAAAAGAACATGCAGCTATGCTTATTGAATATTTAAAAGAGAACGATTCAACTTTTAATAAAATGTTTGATGAGCACGATTAAATTGAAAACTCTAGAAAATATATGAAAAAAGTATTTTTTACTATTTCGTTGTTATTGGTTTTGATTTCCTTTAGTATCCCAGTTTTTGCTCAAGGAGAGGTAGTTATAACCCCACCCAAAGAAGAAACACTTGAGGCAATAGTAACGAAAGTAATCGAAGAAAAGCAGATCGAAGTGATGCAAAAAAAGCAGTTGTTTCAAAAGCTTGAACTGGAAGTTACTAAGGGTACGCTTATTGATAAAAAAATCATTGTTGAAAATGGCAATATGTCTCTTGCCAACCAACAAAAATACCAAATAGACGATAAAGTAATGGTTTCAATGAGCAAAGGCATGGATGGAAAAATAAACTATTACATCTCCGACTACATGAGGCGAGACTCTTTGATTGTCCTATTTTTTATATTTATTGCGGTAACTATTCTCATTGCCAAATGGAGAGGGTTAATGTCGCTTGTTGGTATGGGAATTTCATTTCTTGTTATTTTCTCCTTTATTCTTCCTAAAATATCATCGGGCTCCAATCCTGTAGAGATTGCCATTTTAGGGTCGCTTATCATTATTCCTGTTTCTTTTTTCCTTTCCCATGGATTCAATAAAAAGACATTTGTGGCAATTGCGGGGACTTTAGTTGCTTTGATAATAACAGGAATACTTTCAAATATCTTTGTTGAGGCAGCACATTTAACAGGTTTTGCCTCGGAGGAGGCAGGATTTCTCCAAGTTGTCAAACAAGGGGCAATTAATATGAAAGGATTACTTTTGGCAGGAATTATTATTGGAGTTTTGGGAGTGTTGGACGATATTACCATTTCCCAGTCAACAATCGTTTTTCAGTTAAAAGAAGCAAACAATAGACTGGATATTGACGAATTATTCAAAAGAGCCATGAATGTCGGACAAGACCATATTTCTTCAATGGTTAATACGTTAATCTTGGTTTACACTGGTGCAGCTTTACCTCTTCTGCTTCTTTTTATAAACAATCCGCACCCATTTACCGAGATTGTCAATACGGAGATTATCGCTGATGAAATCGTAAGGACATTAGTCGGCAGTATTGGTCTTGTTTTATCAGTACCTATTACAACATTTATTGCGACACTGGTGGCGAATAGGAAGAAATAGGTTTATTTACCCTTACAGATCTTACACTTTCCAAAAAACTCAACTTTATGTTCTTCGATCTTGAAATCGTAAATCTTATTAACTGTTTCTGAAATCTTGTCAATTTCTTTATGAAGCGGATTACTTTCTATATCGTTGATCCTACCGCATTTGGTACAGACGAGATGATGATGGTGAGGTAAAGAAGATAATTCATATCGATATTTTCCTTCATTAAACTCTACTTTACTAATCAGTTCTTTTTTAACTAATAGATTAATGTTTCGAAAAACAGTAACCCTGTCGATTTTTATCTTCATAGATTTCAGTCTTTCGATTATTTCACTAACATCAATTGGTTTTTTTACTCTTTTTAAAATATCCAAGATGGCTGTTCTTGCCAAGGTTTTTTTTATCTCGTTTTCTTTGAATATGGTTGTTGTGTTCATAGATTGATATTATACCTCTTGACAGGTAGTCAACCAAAGTATATTATACTACTTATTGCAACTAAGTTGCATCTTTACACATTGCACAGCTTAAATGGATAAACTTATATATATTATTGCCTCTACCTTTCTGATCAGCCTTGCTTCTTTAATAGGTGTTTTTACTATTTCCATCAAAGAAAAAATATTATCAAAATTCCTCCTACTGTTTATCTCACTCTCAGCCGGTGCCTTAATGGGTGGAGCTTTCCTTCATCTTTTGCCTGAAGCGTCTGAAAAACTTAATAATAAAAACCTGTATCCAATCGTTTTATTTTCCTTTGTCCTATTTTTTTTAATAGAAAAACTACTTCATTGGCGGCATTGTCATAAAAAAAACTGCGATGTTCATACATTCGGGTATATGAACCTATTTGGTGATGCAGTTCACAACTTCATTGATGGATTGGTGATTGCAGCGACTTTTTTGATTGATATAAAACTAGGG
>Ga0210031_1001820_pt1 | contig 12878 bp, 12 predicted proteins | sample CryGeyCG2014_080_FD_185455 | JGI IMG/M metagenome (GOLD analysis project Ga0210031, IMG submission 185455) | Groundwater microbial communities from aquifer - Crystal Geyser CG03_land_8/20/14_0.80 (SPAdes) (version 2) | ecosystem: Environmental > Aquatic > Deep subsurface > Groundwater | place... | reverse complement strand
AAATGATGGAGGCGGCTCGGCAAGTCGGCGTGGAAAAATTTGTCGCGATTGGGACGATTTGCGCTTATCCGAAATTTACACAGGTGCCGTTTAAGGAAGAAGATTTATGGAATGGTTATCCGGAGGAAACCAACGCGCCTTATGGCTTGGCTAAAAAAATGATGTTAGTTCAGGCCCAAGCCTATCGTCAGCAATACAGTTTTAACGCGATTTATCTTTTACCGGTGAATTTGTATGGACCCGAAAATTCATTTGATCCGAAGAAATCTCATGTTATTCCTGCCATAATTAGAAAAGTTTATGAAGCTAAAAAAGAAAATAAAAATTATATTGATATTTGGGGCACAGGCAAGGCAACCAGAGAATTTTTATACGTGGAAGACGCGGCCGATGGAATTATTTTAGCCACAGAAAAATATGATAAACCGGAGCCGATAAATTTAGGTTCGGGAATAGAAATTTCAATCAAAGACTTGGTGGAGTTGATTTGCCGGTTAATGGATTTCAAAGGAGAAATTCATTGGGACATTTCAAAGCCCGACGGCCAGCCCCGTCGTATGCTTGATGTTTCCCACGCTGAAAAAGAATTTGGCTTCAGAGCAAAAACAGATTTTGAAGAAGGTTTGAAAAACATAATTAAATGGTATAAATTACATATTAAAGGAAATAATTAAATGTGTAGCAAAACATACATATAGTTCCTATGAAGATAGACGCTTTGTGGCTGGGTAAATATTTTTTAACAACATATGTATATAAATAAAGTTGCGGATTATTATAAAAAATCTTATTATAAAGCGGCCCACGGAAAAGAATTTAGTAGAATGATTATCAACCAATTTAAAAACGTGGTATCTGCTCAAAAACACCCAGTTTTTTATGAAAAATTTAAAAAATATTTGCTACATTTTCTTGCCGGCAAATTTTACTGGCCATCTTCATGGCCAACATCTCTCGATCCAGAATCCGGCGAGTTATTATACGGGCTAGTGCGGCTTTTGAAGCCGAAAGTAGTGCTTGAAATCGGGACATTCAAGGGGTATGGAGCGATATGTATAGGGCAGGCATTAAAGGAAAATGGTAATGGCAAGCTTTATACCATTGATCCTGTAGAGCAGGAATTGGTTAAAATCGCCATTAGAAAATCCGGCTTAAAAAACCGCCTAGAGTATATTATTGATTATTCAACAGACGCTGTTCCGAAATTGCGGCTTCAAAAAATTGATTTTGCAATGATTGACGGCGACCATAGTTACGAGAGCGTAAAATCTGACTTTGAGATTGTAAAGCCGTTGATTCAGAAAGGTGGAGTGGTAGTATTTCATGATACCATTTGGTTTGATGGACCAAGCCGTGTTATTAAGGAAATAAAACAAATGGGTAATTTTGAAATAATAACCTTTCCCACTCCGGTAGGCGTTGATAAAGATAAGAATGCTGTTTTTTGCGATCCTTTTCAGGATGGAATTATACCCATAGGCCTAAGCATTATTCGTAAATTATGAACTGCCCATCTTGTTATTCAGAAATTTTAGAGAAAAAAGAGTTTTATAATGAATACACTCTTTATAAATGCGCGCTTTGTGAGGTACAGTTTTGGACTCCTCTTCAACATCCAGGTAAAGAATTCTACGAAACTAGTGAACTTCATCATATAGAGGGCGAGAAAACACTTCAATGGAGACATAAACAGTTTTTCAAAAATTCTCCAATTAAAAATGGAATACTTCTTGATATTGCTTGCGGCACGGGAGAATTCTTGGACGCCGCAAAGAAAAAAGGTTTTGAAGTGTGGGGGATTGATCTTTCAGAACGGCAGATTGAAGCCGCGAAGGAATTCTATGGATTAGAACGCGTTTTCGCGATAACACTTGATAAGTTTGTTGCGAGAAAGAATATTCCGAGGTTTGACGTAATTACTTTTTTTGAAGTTTTGGAGCATTTAGATGATCCGCATACTTTTTTTCAAGAACTTAAAAAAATATTGTCCCCGAAAGGAATTATTGTATTCAGCGTGCCCAATGCCAATCGTGTCGGCGTGGGGAAAGAGCCGGAAGAAGCGCCGCCGAATCATCTTTTCCGGTGGAATAAAAATGCATTAGTTAAACTTTTGGAAGCCAAAGGATTCAGAATAGTAAAAGTTATTGAACAACCTTTTACCAGAGACTTTTTCTTTATCAGAGGCATTTTAAGTTTTGGCTTGATGAAATTTTTAAGGGTTAAATCAGGCAAGATTGTTAAAAGAGGTTTTGGGCCAGTTCAAGTTGCCGATAGAGAAAACAAAGAGTTATCTAAATTGATAAAAATATTCGAGGTGCTTGCCAGAGTCAAAAATTTTTTATTAAATATCATTACTATTCCTATCGAGATTTTATTCAGACTTTTAGGAGTGAAATATTGGGATTTATATATAATCGCAAAATATGAGGATAGAAATTTGTCCAGTCTGCCAAAATAATAATATAGAATTTTTGGAGAAATTCAGTAAATGGGATCTTTATTGGTGTCGCGGTTGTGATGCTCAATTTTGGTGGCCGTTGAAACATCCAGGCCAAAAATTCTACGAGGAAGAATACGATCCTACTGGTGTTCATGGGAAGGCGGCCTTATCATGGGGGAACAGGCAATTTCTGCGAGATTCGATTTTAGAAAAAGGAAAAATTCTTGATATTGGCTGTTCTTTTGGCGATTTTCTAAACGAGCTTCAAAAACGAGATTTTGAAGCTTGGGGTATTGATATTTCAGAAAGGTCAATTGCGGTTGCTAAAGCTTTAAATTTGAGAAATGTTTATGGCGGAACAATAGAGGCGTTTTCTGCTAGACAAAATGTACCCGATTTTGATGTGGTTACATTTTTCGAAGTTATTGAACACCTCGATGACCCCCGGTCTTTTATAAAACATTCCAAAAAGGTGCTTAAAAATGGCGGCTATTTAGTCCTTAGTACTCCTGATCGAGAATGTTGGGGGGGGTGGCACGATACTCCTCCTCAGCATCTTTTTAAATGGAATGAAAAAGTTTTACAATATTTACTTCGCAGTCAGGGTTTTGAGATAGTGAAAGTGGTTAGAGAGCCAATTTCTTATAAATATTTTTTTTATAGATTTTTTAAAAGCGCTTCTCCTTTAAGTTTTGGATTCGTTGCCAAAATAAAAGAAAAATTAAGAAAAAAGCTTGTCAGCAATAAATCCAGCAACGACATTGATATTTTGAAAAACAAACCAAATACATTAAGATTGGTTGAACAAGCAGCAAAATTTAAAATTGGTATTTTAAAGATTCTATTTGTCCCCGCTGTTTTAGCGGGTAGACTATTAGGTTTGAAGTGGCAGAGTATTTATATTGTGGCCCGATTAGAAGAATAATTTTATGCGTGATAAAATAATAACTAAAACCGAGTTAGATTTTTGTTGTTTACTATGAAAATTAACTTTACATTGTTCGGGGCTGGTTTAACTGGAGGTAATTTCAATATTATAGAACCGGCTAATCGTTTGGCAGAACGCGGCCACGAAGTAATTGTTACCAGTATCGGCAAAATTAATGACTTGGACTGGTTTTTGAAGCGGAAAGAACCGAAATTTAAAATTATTTTTACGCCTTTAGCTGGCAGATTTTGGTATCGGGCTTTGCGGCGCAGTTTGCGAGGAACGATACTTTTTCCCATGCCGGAGATAGAAATCCGCGATCTAATCCGTTCAATGTCTGATTGCGATGTTAACATTGCCACAGCCGCGCCAACTGCATTTGCTGTTCATCGAAGCGGTAAAGGCAGGGGATTTTATTATATTCAGCATTACGATTCGCTATTCGGCAAAGACCTTTTGGCGAACAAGCTTCACGATGAGTCTTATTTTCTGCCGCTTGAAAAAATCACTGTTAGCAGTTGGCTAAAAAATACCGTCAAAGAAAAATTAGGAGTTGATATTAAAGCCGTAATTACTGCCGGAATTGATGAAAAGATTTTTTATCCGCGGGAAAAACCAAAAAATAGAAAGAAAAGAATTATTTCGCTTGGCAGAAAAGTTGATTGGAAAGGATTTTGGGAATTAGAAGCGGCTATTAAAAACCTTTTTAAAAAAAGACAGGATTTTGAATGGATAGTTTATTCGGCTCACGATACGCCAGAATCAAGCCCAGAAGCGCCCTTTACTTTGATGAAATCTCCTTACGGGAAAGACTTGGCCGAACTTTATGCAAGTTGCGACATCGCGGTTAATCCTTCTTGGCACGAAGGATTTGCTCAGCCGGCGCTTGAAGCGATGGCTTCGGGCTGCACCGTAATTACAACTAAAATCGGCGCCGAAGATTTTATAAAACCAAATGAAAATTGTTTTCTCGTTGAACCGAAAAACCCGACTCAAATAGAACGCGCTCTTGAAGAACTTTTGGACAATGCTTCGCTTCGGGAAAAAATGGGGGAAAATGGATTCGCTACCTCAAAAGAATTTTATTGGGATAAAATTATTGATAAATGGGAAGAATTAATTAATAAATAAAATGAGAATAGAAGATAAAAAGATTATCGTGGAATATGAGGATGAAAATTGGCCCTTGGGAAAGTACTATCGAAAATATCCGTTCTATGAAAGGAGACGCAAGGAAGCTTGATTTTCCTGACGAATATTTTGATAAGGTAATATCTATTGAAACAATCGAACATTTAAACGAGGGAGATCAGGAGAAATTTATCAATGAAATTAAAAGAATTTTAAAACCTAACGGCATATTAATTTTATCCACCCCTGATCGTTATGTGGTTGGTAGGCAAGGGATGAATTACGGTGATTTCCACGAGAAAGAATTTACAAAAAAAGAATTACTAGATTTTCTGAATAAAAATAAGTTAGGGGATTTAGAAGTTTACGGTCAGGGCAAATTTTCCGAACCAAACCTAGTAAGACTAATTTTAAATTTTATAAAACATTTAGACATTTTTAATTTCCGCAAGAGTGTTTTATTGAAAAATTTCACCAAAAAAATGGATAAATTGACATCACCCATAAAGTTCGACTATAAGTTATATAAAATGACTGAATCTGGGGCATTGGCGTCGCATATAATAGTAATTTGCAAAAATATAAAATAATGAAAATTTTAATTGCAGGTTCTAAATGGCACGATAATCTTTTAAATGCAGCAGATTTCGGTTTTTCAGAGTTGGGACATAAAGTAGAAATTTTCGATGACAATTTAACCAGCCTTAACTTACTAGCGAGTAAAATTGTTAATCGTTCCCCTTTTAGGGGAATTACGGATAAATATCTGCATCGCTACCGGGAATTTATTGGCGCTGAATTTGTAAAAAAAGTTGACTCTTTCCGACCTGATTTTGTATTTGTGATTAATGGCATTAAATATTTACCTCAAACTATCTTAAAAATTAGTAAAGCCTTTAGAATTCCTGTTGCGGCTTATATAGTTGATGACCCGCTTTTAAGTCGGACATGGATTTATGATTTATCTGCTTATTCACATCTCTTTGTCATCGATAAAAGTTGGATGGGATATTTGGAATTTTTTAATCCCGGCGAAGTTTCCTATTTGTCCCCGACGGCGGACCATAGAGTTTTTCGACCACTCTTTCTTAAAGAAGAATATGATATTGGTTTTGGAGGAGCATTATCTTTGCGATTGCCGAATGCGCCATCAGGATTCTTACGAGCTCAAATTCTGAATTTTTTGGCTCAACAGGGAATTAAGATTAAGGCCTTCGCTCCTGGCATTAAGGAAGCAATAGAATATTTCCCTGATTTAAAAAATATAGATTATTATGATGGGTATAAAAATTTAGAGGAATTAAATGATCTGTATAATAAATCTAAAATTGTTCTGACTATCCACAGCCCCCAGTTTAAAACCGGAATTTCCCCCCGTGTTTTTGAGGCGGCGTTTGCAAAAAGTTTCCAACTCGTTGAATATAAAGACGATGCGTTAAAACTTTTTCCAGAAGGCATAAAAACATTTAGTTCTCCGAGCGAACTTATTGACTTGGTTGAATATTATCTTCAGCGCAAAGAAGAACGCGAGAAATTAGCAAAAAAGGCGTATGTTCACGCCCTTAAATTTCATACCTGGAAATCAAGAGCGGAGCAGATACTTTCTTTTGTAAAAAATTCATAAAAAAGCGTTTTTTATGATACGATTATAACTATGATGCAAATTCAGGATAAAGAATTTCAGGCGGGAGAACGGCTTTATCTCGGCAAGACAGAATCAGATCAGAATTCTATCCGTGAGCATCTTGATAGATATGCTTTTGTATTTCAGCGCATTCCGCGAGGCACGGTAGCGCTTGATGCCGCGTGCGGTACGGGCTACGGAACTGAAATACTGGCAGGTAAAGCGAGTAAAGTTTTTGGATTGGAAATAAGCAAACACGCTATTGAATGGGCGCGAACTCACCACCAGAAGCCGAATATAGAATACAAAATCGTTGACCTTAATAAATCGTTAGATATTCCCTCCAAGAGTTGCGATGCGGTAGTTTCATTTGAAACCCTTGAACATATTGCGGACCAGAAAAATATGCTTTCTGAATTCAAAAGAATTTTGAAACCGGGCGGGTTATTGATTATTTCTTCGCCGGACAGAGAAATTATTACAGAAAAAGCCGGGACAAAAAACAAATTTCACATTCACGAGCTTTCCAAAAGAGAATTTATTGATTTATTGAGAAAATATTTTCAAGTGGAAGAATTATACGGTCAGACAAAGTATATTGAATTGCCCTGGCGCAAAAAACTTCTGAAGTTAATTATGAAATTAGATATTTTCAAAATAAGGCGACTTATCGTCAGATTTTTAGGACTGAAATTATTTGTTCATAAGAATTTTTCTCCAATGGCTTATTCAGGGATTGAGAAAGTTGATTTTAACAGCCCAAATGATTTTTATGTTTTAATCGCTGTCTGTATAAATAAATAAATGGCTGTAAAAATTTTATCCACCAAATTTTTAACCGGCAATTCGGCTGATGGAATTGATAATTTTAACTTGGCGGTTTTCGGCCGCGTTCCCTCAGACCAACTCAATTTTTATACAAAAGCGCCTGTTAATTTCAAAAACATTGGTTCTATAAAAACGATTAATATGTCGCGATTGGCTTATTTAATCGGTCAAAAGCCCGATTTTTTGTGGGGTATAGGCAATATTAAAGAATTATTATTTCTGATTTTTAAGCCTAAAAAGACCAAATATATTATTAACTTCCACACCATTTTGATAAAAAATAAAGGGCCGTGGCGCGTCAAAACTCCCTGGTTTTTAAGAAAATTTCTTTTTTCAAAAGCGAATTTGATAATTTGTCCGTCCGAGTTTTCCGCTCAAAGCGTTAGAAGATATTTTCCCGATAAAGAGATTATCAGCATACTTAATGGCGTTGATTTAGATTTTTTTAATCCGGATAAGCATAACCCGAAATATTTAGAAGAGAAATATAAAATTGATTTTTCAAGGCCGTTAGTCGTTTTTATCGGCGCGCTTCATCTGAGAAAGCGGCCCGATTTTTTTATTGAATTAGCAAAAAATTATCCAAAGGCAAATTTTTTAGCGATTGGACGTCAGGTACCGTCAAATAATTTTTTAAGTTCTGTTGAGGATTTTAAAAATTTTCAGTGGATAGAAAAGATGCCAAGAGAAGATATTGCAGTTTTATTAGCTTCGAGCAAGATTTTTGTCTTCCCGAGTTTGAATGAAACCTCAGCCGCTGTTATTCTTGAGGCAATGGCTTCCGGTTGTGTACCGATAGTTTCCAAAAACGGGGGTAATCCGGAATTTCTGACTGATAATGAAAGCGGTTTTTTAGTTGAACTAACCCCCAATGAAAAACAAGAATTTATAAAAAGAATTAACTTATTAATTAATAACCGCGAGTTGCGGCAAAAAATGTCTCAAGCCAGCCGTCGCCAGGCTGAAAAACATTCATATGATAAAGTCGCTAAACAATATCTTCGGTTTTTGGTTTAAATCGCTCAAGCCATTGAATTCCCAAAACCATTCCTAAAATAAACCAGAAATATCTAAAAAGAAAGCCATCAATAAAAAAGAGGTCACCCAAAACAGCTAAAGATGCAACAATCCAGGCTAATTTTAAATCATCAAGATTTTTAAGAACGTATTTAATACCCTTATATAGTTTCTTAAGTATTATTAGAAATATAAGTAATGCTCCGATACCACCAGCAATCATAATTTCCAGAAAAATATTAGTAGTAAATGCTATAGTCTCATTATTTATAATAAATAGATGTCCATTTAAATAATTAAATCCGAAACCAAGAGGATTTTTAATGGCTATGATTAAAATGTTTTTCCAGATATCAGTTCTTATTTGATTGCTTATAAAACCGTAATAATGCGACGGGTTAAATCCCGGATTATATTCTTTAATGATTTCATTTAAATCCATCTTTTGGATTATTTGACTGCCAATCGTTCTATCAAGAATATAAGGTTTAAATCCATTCGGCAGAATTATGAAACCAACAGAAAATGATAAAATAGTAATCATCATCAGCCAAATAATTTTTTTAAGATTTTTTTGTTGGAAAAAATAACAAGCGCTCCAAATTATTAAACCCAGAATAAGAGCTAACCAGCCGGCTCTTGAACCGCTCCAGAGGTTGAAGCTGGCTATAACGCAGAGCCAAGCCGTAATCAGCAGTTTTAGCCATAATTTATTTGAAGATAAAAACAAAGCTAAGCCAATAAGGAAAACAACCGTCATATAGCCGCCGAAAATATTGGGGTCCTGAAGAAAACCGCTGAGCCGGCCGCCGTTAAAATAAATTTCTCTTCCATAACCAAAAAATGCCGGTAAAATTGCCAGCGGAGAAATAAAAATAGCTTTACTAACAAGAGGAATAAGTTTCTGATTATTAAAAATTAAAATCGCTGTTAAAAGAAATACAGCGGCATTAAAAATCACTCTTCCATAATTAAGAAATAAGTCAAAATTAATAATAGAGCCATCGCTCCGAAGATAACTTAATATTTGTCCAAGAACTATAAATAAAATTAAAAAAGTGAGATACTTTAAATAATCCCTTATTTCCTTCCAAAGTTTTTGGATTATTATTTTAAACTCGGCATTAAATAAAATTAAAATTCCAATTAGTGCTATTAAAAAATCGAACGGCTTAATAAAACCATTTTTAATATTTCCCAGGCGAAAAATTAATAAAAAAGCAGCAACAGTAAAAAGCCAGACAATAATTTGAGGTTTATTGTTATAAATTAAAGAACAAAATTTCATTTTTTAAAATTTTATGCGATAATGCCATGATAACATAAGTTTTTCGGCAAAACAAGCAATTATAGATCTGAAGCGACTTATATGAAAATTATTTACAGCGGCTTAAAATATGCAAATTTTAATTCAAAACTTGGATTAAGTTTTGAACATTGTAATTTTTATGAATCTTTGCAGCAATTGTCAAATGTTGAAGTAATTTACTTTCCTTACGAGCGGATTTTAGAGCTTGGTCGGGAACGAGGAAATGTTGAACTTTTAGAATTAATAAAAAAAGAAAAACCCGACTTATTTTTCGCCTTTATGTTCACCGATGAATTATTAATTCCGATATTACAGCAGATAAAACAATATACAACTTCGTTAGCTTGGTTTTCTGACGATCATTGGCGTTTTGAGAACTATTCTAAATTTTATGCCCCTCATTTTTCTTGGGTTATTACTACCCATTCAAAAGCCGTAGAAAAATATCAAAAAATCGGCATCAAAAATGTTATACATTCTCAGTGGGCCGCTAATTTAGATATTTATAAACCCCTTCCTTGGACGAGCGAAAACAATTTGCCAGAAGTAAGTTTTATTGGTCTTTGGAGTCGACCGCGGCAAAAAATAATTTCCAGGCTTCAAAAAGCAGGTATTAGAATCATTGCTTATGGCAGCGGTTGGCCGGCCGGACGAATAGACGAACAAAAAATGATAGAAATTTTTTCTAATAGCAAGATTAATTTAGCTTTAAATCCGGCGCCGGGTTATTTAAATAAAAACTCTTTGGGTCGGCTATTTTTTCGTCGGTCGATGAATAAAATTATTCCGGATCTCCATTTGCATCGCAATTTGAAATCTTGGTTAAATCGCGGCATTCCTCAAATCAAGGCTCGGCATTTTGAGATTCCGGCCTGCGGCGGATTTATGATTACTTCAATGGCCGATGATTTAAATAACTATTATCAAATTGAAAAAGAAATCGTAGTTTATGAAGGCATTAACGATTTAATTGACAAAATAAAATATTATTTAGAGCATCATAAAGAGAGAAAAGAAATCACTCAAGCCGGTTATCAAAGAACAATCAAAGAACATACCTATGAGAAAAGATTTCAGGAAATTTTTAAAATAATAAAGGGCGTCTCTTAAACAGACCGACGCCCTTATTTTTGGCCGATGGATTTTTTGCTTCTCCAAGCAATCAATTGTTCTATCAAAAACTTCTCAAGAGCGAAATACTTGAAAAAACCTAATTTCCACCGCAGTTCGCAAAGAATCTCAAAAGGTAGTATGAGCAGTCGCCACCGTCCCGGAAAATTCTGAGCTGTTTTGTGATGGCGGTTATGGTGAAGCCCGGCAATCAGATAAATGTTGTTAAATTCAGAGGGCGATTCCGGATTGTAAGCAGCCGAAACTTTACTCCATTCTTCTATGGTCTGCGGAAATTTCCACTCCTGCTTCTTTGCTTCTTCAAAAATCTGGGTACCGGGGAGAGTCATTAGCACATAAATGGTAGATCGCGATTTGCCTTTCGGGTGGATTCTACTTAGTTTATCCGAAAATTGAAGCGTATCTTTCATTTCGGTTAATGTCTCTGTAGGCGCGCCTATCATATAAGTATAGACGCCTTCGATGCCATATTTCGCTAACAACTTTACAGCTTTTACAATATCTTCAGTTTTTTCTTTCTTGCAGAAAATTTCATTACGAACTCGTTCATTTCCGGATTCAATGCCAACATGAACACGAACACATCCCGTTTCCACCATTTTCCTTATCACCTCCTCGTTTAAGAGTTGATCCGCTCTTAGGTGAAGGTGGTACTTTATTCCTTTGGATTTAAGGAAAGCGCCGTATTGAGCGATGTGGTAAACAAAGTAAGCAGAATTTTCATCCTCCAACTCAAAAAGAGTGAATGGGTGAAGATTGTAAATCTTTTCCACGTCTTCTTTCCACCATTCGAAAGGGAAAGCCCGGTATTTGCCAAGATATTGTTGATTGACCGAACAGAAGGTGCAGGTCCGACTTGACCAAGGACAGCCGCGAGTGGCTGGCAGAATTATCTCATTGCGCTCAGCAGCTATTTTAAAATAGCGAACTGTGCGTTTTGAGATTAGGCTGATGCGCCTCTTTTCAAGATTAAACAGATTGGTTCTGGGCTGGACAGTGATTTTGCCATTCTTGTAGCCGATACCGTCGATACTTTCAAGCCCTTTTTTAGAAAAGATTGCTTGAATTAACGCTGGCAATCTCTCTTCGCCCTCGCCTAAAACTACGAAATCAACAAAAGGCGCTTGGAGCGAGTTTTCCGGCAGAAAAGTGGCATGAACACCGCCCAGGATTGTTGACTTATCAGGATATTTTGCTTTGCACCATTTTAAGATATCAATGGTGCGACTAAGCATGAATCCTGAGAGCGAACTAATACCGAAAATCTTTGCTCTTTCAGCTTTTATTTCCAGTTCGCTGAAATCGTCAAATCGCTCGTCCCAGTAATCAATCTCAAAGCCGGCTTGAACCGCCGCCTCTCCGGGATAAAAAATTGAAATAGCGGGATTTTTCTGCGGCGAAGTTGCTGATGGCCGTGGAAAAATCAATAAAATATCACTCATTGAAATCACCTCCTTGATTTATCATTAAAAAATTAAAGAACAGATGATTAAATAAATTTTTAACCAAAGAACAATATAGCATTAAATTTTTATTTTGTCAAAAGTTCTTTTGATAATTTTAAAGCTTCGGTTAGATTTTGGCATTCGAAATCCGCTTTAATTTTATATTTATTATCTTTACCGCCATAACCGCTTTTTATTAATAAAATAGTTTTAGTGCCAGCCCGCTTGCCTGCCAGAATATCTTGGGTCATATCGCCGATGCTAATGCTTTTTTTAAGGTTAATATTGAGTTCTCTGGCGGCCTTCTTGAATAAACTGATTCGCGGTTTTCGGCAGATGCATTTTATCCGATATTCCTTTAAATTAGCATTTGGATGATGAGGACAGAAATAGAATTTATTAATAAACGCTTTATTACGTTTATTTAGACGAGTTTGCAAGATATTGTGCAGTTTTTCTACTCCTTTTTCAGAAATCCAGCCCCGGGCTACCACGGGTTGATTTGTGATGACAATTACTGGTATATTTTTATTATTGAAAAAACGGATAAAAGAAGCGATTTTCGGCGTTAATTTCAATTGATTTTTTCGCCAAGTCAGTAAATGGCGTTGGGTTAAAACCCCGTCTCGATCAAGAAAAATCGCCGGCCGCCACAATTTTTTATTTAATTCTTTTGGTTTCATAAAATGAGCAAAAAACCTTTAGTTTCCATTGTTATTCCGGCTTACAATGTTGAATCCTATATTAAGAATGCCATTGAGTCGGCGTTAAATCAAACTTATAAAAATATTGAGATTATTGTAATTGACGACGGCTCAACGGATAGTCTTAAAAAAGCGCTTGAGCCGTACTTGAAGTCTAAAAAAATAAAATATATTTATCAAGAGAATAAAGGGTTGGCCGGAGCTAGAAACACCGGAATAAAAAATGCCAGAGGCGAATATATTGCCTTGCTTGATTCCGACGATGAGTTTTTGCCGGAGAAAATTGAGCGGCAAATAGCTTATTTGGAAAACCATCCAGAA
>Ga0210031_1001818_pt1 | contig 12887 bp, 12 predicted proteins | sample CryGeyCG2014_080_FD_185455 | JGI IMG/M metagenome (GOLD analysis project Ga0210031, IMG submission 185455) | Groundwater microbial communities from aquifer - Crystal Geyser CG03_land_8/20/14_0.80 (SPAdes) (version 2) | ecosystem: Environmental > Aquatic > Deep subsurface > Groundwater | place... | reverse complement strand
AACAAAACTACGAAATACGATTCGACTCAAACAAACTTGATGGTCAAATGATGCTCATCTACATAGACATCTTCGGCAACGAGAAGCGAGAGGTAAAGAAGCTAGAGGATTTTAAGAAGAACCGTGGAATATAAAGTTGATGGCATCATAAAGTTTCAAGAAGATAAACTTAGACCAGCACATCCGGCGAGCTTTAGTTCACCATCGGGGGCACAAATTACCTTAAATTCCACAGATGATAATGACTTAGCTGTAGGAATAACCCTAGAGGCAGATAGTGAAGCTAATGCAAAAGCAATGGCAGAAATTGAACTGAATAGAATTTCTGACCTTCTAAGTTATCTTCACGACATTCCAATATCGGGAAGCGGAGTAACAGGGATGGTTACGGTATCATTGACTCCCGAAGGTAAACATATAATAACTGGAGAGACTATGTTGGCAATTGACGCTATACTCTCTCTAGTCAAAGAGCTTGAGCCGCAATCTATCGAAGAATTAGGCTACCACTTAGAAAAGGAATATCCTCCAAATTTCGAAGATATTGCTTCTATGTGGAGGGAGGCAATCAGCACTGAGGCACCAGCATTGAAATACTTATTGCTTTATAGGCTAATGGAATTTTTGTTTGGAAGCAGTAACATAAAGGAGCTAACAGAATGGATTAAAGCTAAGGAGCCCTCAGTACAGATTTTTCCCTGCAACTGGCGTAAGCGTGACATTACAGTTTATACTTATCTAAGGGATAATATTCATCGAAAGCAAAAACAATTTCCTTTCAGAGAAATAAACAATGCATTACCAAAGCTTCAGAACTTGGTAAAGCAAGCTATAGGAGAAAAACTCGAAGGACAACAAGAAGATTTTGGTAAAATCTAGATGGGAGGGGAAATGCGAGAGGTTATTTTATACCCCGGTGAGGATAGTTATTGGGTAGTGGAATGTCCCAGTCTGCCCGGTTGCATCAGCCAAGGGAAGACGAAAGAGGAAGCACTAAAAAACATCAAGAAAGCTATAAATTGTTACGTCCACTCGCTCGAAGAGGATAACCTGCCCATACCCGAGGAGAAGTTTGAGGTATCAGTGGTAGTAGTATGAGCAAGCTTCCTGTCTTATCAGGTAGAAAATGTATCAAAACTTTGGGGAGAGGAGAATTGGATCGTGGCACACTACGAGCAATTATTCGCCAAGCAGGATTATCGGTAAACGAATTTATTAAGTTACTATAAGGTTGCTAGCCAAACATGGTGAGATGATTACAGATAGACAATTACTCAAGAACCAAGATTTAGTGCTGAAGGTCTCCCCAAATGTTGACCCAGCAAAATTTGATATAAGCAAATATGAGGCATTCCTTGATGCCCTTTGCGGAGATAGAGAATATCAGAAGGAAGCTACAAGAGAGACGCTTCGCTATCTTCTGGGAGGGCAATATAATAGCCTGGGAGACCTGGCAAGGGAAAACTACCAGCAAAATCCAGTATTACAGGACTTATACCCATCTTTAGAAGACTTCTACAAGCACTTGCAGCTTCCCGACAAGCTTTCTTGCAGTTTGGATTTAGCCACTGCTACAGGTAAGAGCTATGTAATATATGGCATTGCCCGCATAATGTTAGCCGAAGGTGCCGTAGACCAGGTTCTTGTCCTTTGCCCTTCAAATACTATTGAGGCGGGACTCACCGAGAAGTTCCGTAGTTTGTCAGGAGACAGAACATTGAAGGAAGTGCTACCAGAACCCGCAGTAATTTCCAATCCTCGAATCATCAATGCCTCCCAGACAATTCAGAAGGGGGACATCTGTATAGAGAATATTCATGCTACCTATGAAAGAACCAAATCTGCCATTGAGGATAGTCTAAAAGGCAAAGGCGAAAGAACACTGGTCATGAATGACGAGGTACATCATATGGCTAATCCCCCAGCTCGTGACCAAGCTTTGAAGAAGTGGAAGGAGTTTTTGTTAGACCCTAAGTACAATTTTAAGTATATCGTGGGGGATTCAGGAACCTGCTATGTCGGAAATGATTACTTTACCGATGTGATTTATCGTTTTTCTTTGAGGCAGTCCATAGAGGAAAGATTTGTGAAGACGATTGACTATGTAGCTGAAGACATCTCGCATACTAAAGACGAGAAACTCCAGAAGATTTATGACAATCACATTCAAAACAAAGCCCTGAAATACCGCCTGATAAAACCCCTTACTATATTGGTAACTAAAGACATCGCTGCCTGTAAAAGGCTAACTGGGGATTTAATAGACTTCTTAGCTAGGAGAGAAAACATCAGCAAGGATGCTGCAGCAAACAAGGTTTTGATTGTCACCTCAGCTAATGAGCATAAAAACAACATGCCAAAGCTAAAAGATGTTGATGACAAAAACAGTCTTATTGAATGGATTACATCAGTCAGTATGCTATCTGAGGGCTGGGATGTGCAAAATGTTTGTCAGATTGTCCCCCATGAGGAGCGAGCGTTTAACTCAAAGCTCTTAATTGCTCAGGTACTAGGTCGTGGCTTACGAATTCCCCCGGAATACAAGGGAGAGCAGCCAACAGTCACAGTATTCAACCATGACAGTTGGTCAAGCAGCATCAGAGGATTGGTAAACGAAGTCCTCGAGATTGAGAAAAGGATGTATAGCTATCCTATACGCAAAGACAAAGACTACAACTTTGAGCTTTACAATATCGACTATAAAAAGTCCGAAGAGTTAGTCGAAACTCCGCAAATTAAGGAATATGTGTTCAGCAAAGGCTTCATTTCACTCAGCAGTCGGGCTGTAATGGAAGAGAAGACAACTACCTATGAACGAGCTATAACAGAAGAGCAATGGGTAAAGAAAACACCTATAGAATATAAGATGCACTCTGCTGAGGAAGTAGCTCTGGACATACTAAATAAATTCAAAGCATTCGATTTAGAAGAGGGAACTGCATATAGCAAGAAATATCCCTATGAGAATATTTTAAGGATTATAAAGAATTCATTACAGAGAATAAGTGAAGATGGAGATTTAGTTCATGAGCAAAGCAGGCAAAATATCCTCCAGGGGTTTGGTGTAATAGGAAGGAAGACGGCTAAGAGTTTAAGATATAAGGTTGAAGCAGAAAATCTTTATGCTATCGGCACCAAGAATATTAACAGAGATAGCCTGGGTATTGGAGCACTGAGAAGAGAACATAGCATATTCTTTGATGATTATTCGCTTAAGGAAGGAGATGAGGAAGATAGGAAACTCTTAGAGGAGCTTTTAGAGGATGAAACTTTGCATGTATATTCACTGCAAAGGATAGAAAATGCTTTCACCTTCAAAACTCCTGTCAATGTAGTTTTTGCCTCTTATAAGCCAGAAAGGGATTTTATCAAAAGGTTAATTAGTGAAGAGAACGCTAAGTTTATAGATGCCTGGATAAAGTCTCCTGACACAGGCTTTTATAGCATCGAGTATTCCTGGCGGAAAGGTGAGCACCCTAAACAGGGGAGCTTTAACCCTGACTTCTTCATCAAGGTAACTAACGATATCTTGGTCATAGAAATTAAGCAGGACAGAGATATTTCTCCCGAGAATAAAGCCAAGCTGAAGCATACTAAAGAGCATTTCAAGCGAGTTAATAGCTTGCAATCAGAGCAGAGGTATTATTTCAAATTTATATCTCCCGAAAGCTATGACTTATTCTTCCAAAGACTAAGAGAGGGAAAATATCAAGATTTCGCCTCAACGATTGAGGCAGATTTAGACAAAGAATAAAGCCGTATTGAAATTCCAGGGCAGGGCATTCAGATTAAATAGAATGATCAACAGATTTAGGAAATGGCATAACAAGAAGGATGCTTTGTGAACGACCGGGGGAATCGTATAAGGCCAGCCAAAAATCAGCAGCACATCTGTGCGCCATAAATCTATTGACTTGCGAAGGTTTGGCTGATAGAGTTATTTTAAAAGGCGTAAATTTCTGGATTTCCGAAATTAGTTGAAAGGGGGTGAACATGCCGATCACTATGGTGTCCCCGTCTGATGTTACGGTTGGGCAAGCATTAAAGGACGCCAGGGCAGCTATGGGCCTTACCTTAAAGCAAGTGAGTAAGAGCATGGGTATTGGCGTGGCTACCATTTCGCAGATTGAAAACGGTAAACGCCGCGTATTGGCAGTAGAGCTATACAGATTTGCAAAGTTATACCATCGCCCTGTAAGTTTCTTTCTCGAAGAGAGCGGAACTAGTGCTTCCTTTGCAATTCTACTGCGTGCTGCAGGCACCGCCTCTATTTCTAAGGAAATCATTATCAATTTTCATGAGCTGTGCAGGAGCTATCGAGATTTAAGAAAACTCGTCAGAGCACCAGAAATGCCAAGCCCGTCTGATTACTCGACCTCCAGACTAACAACACTTAACCATGCTGAGGAGTTAGCAGAAGCTGAGCGAGGCTCCTTGGGGCTCAATGGGCAGCCTATAAAGGACATTTGTGATTTGCTAGAGGGGAAAAGGGGAATCAAGATATTTCATTTACCAGAGGATCCAGAAAGGTTCTCCGGTGCCTTTGCATACGATGAACAACTGGGAGTTTGTTTCCTAATCAATTCACGCCATCCGAGACGGAGACGGACATTCACGGTAGCGCATGAGTACGCCCACTGTATTGCTCATCGAAATCAGTTAGCCCACATTGATACTTGCCCCGCTTTTGAAATCAAAAATCCTCGCGAACGTTTTGCTAATGTGTTTGCTGCTGCTTTCTTAATGCCAGAACGCGCCGTCAATGAGGTGTTAGGTCAACTGGTCTTCCCACAAAGATTTGCGCTAACTGCTGAAGTTCTCATTCATCTTGCCATGTACTTTGGCGTAAGTTTTGAAGCAATAGGTTGGCGATTGGTGTCCCTAAGGAGGTTATCTCTTTCTAGGTGGAGGGATCTTTTAAGCCAACAAGTGCCGTCATCACCAACTGCCCGCCTGCTGGGGTATTACAAGGAGGAAGATCCGCCTGATACATTTCCTCGTCAGTACAAATACATTGCTTACAAAGCATATGAAATGAAACTTATCTCTTTTGAGAAGCTTGCCGAACTTTTGCGGAGAAACTACTACGAGCTTAAAGAAGAGTTTAGGCAAGGAAGTCAAGAAGGCGATGCTAGTTAACCGCATAAATCGTTGCACAAATTCCCCCCTGTCATTGCGAGCGAAGCGTGGCAATCTACGCCATCCTACCTTGAGATTGCTTCGTCGCTTCGCTCCTCGCAATGACATAATGCAGCTATTTTTGCAGAACACTATAATATTAGGCGGGAAAGATATGGGGCGAATGGTTGGATAGGATTAGGCTTGGTGTAGTGCTTTATTGCGGATTCTCGTCCTGGTTGCCATAATGAGCTCTAATCGCTAAAATATTACAGGGATAAGGAGCATATGAAAGACTATTACTCTATTCTCGGTGTACCTCAAGGGGCTAGCCAGAAAGAAATAAAACATGCCTTCAGGAATCTTGCTATGAAATATCACCCGGACAGGAATTTGGGAAATGAGAAAGTAGCCGAGGCAAAATTTAAGGAGATTAATGAAGCCTATGCTGTGTTGGGTGATGAAGGCCGAAGACGAGAATATGATATGATGAGCCGGGCGGGCTTTACTGGGTATGAGACTCAATATGCTGGCGGACAATATTATAACCAAGAGCAAGTATTCCGTGATGCCTTTGGCAATCCCTATCTGTTTCAAGACCTGGCCAGGATGTTTCAGGAAGTTGGTTTAAGATTTGATGCCAGATTTGTGGATAATATGTTCTTTGGTGGCAAGGGATTTGCCTTCGTTTTCACTACCCCGCCGGGACCAGGTGGGCAATTTACTTCGTCTCCTGCCCAAGAATATAAGCCACCACTCTTATGGCGACTTGCCGGCAAGGTGATGAATTTCACTCTTAAGAGGATGTTGGGTATAAAAGAACTTCCCTGGCAAAGTAGCGGAGGAGACTTACACCACGAAATTACCCTTTCCTCGAACGAAGCTGCTGCCGGAGTTAACAAGGAAATCAGGTATAAGAGAGGCAAGGAAAGGAAAAAGCTTATAGTCAAGGTGCCACCGGGGGTTAGCCAGGGGACAAAGATAAGATTGAAGGGAATGGGGTTAAAAGAAAAAATTCCCGGCGATCTCTATATCACTGTCACTATTAAGCATTGATGAGCATGGACGCTTTTGAAGATTTTCTTGCTGTGGTTAAGAAGACAGAACCTATGCAAGCTCTTCTCAAGAGTTTGGAGGAGGGAACGGCAGAGCTTCTTGGCAGCATCTGTCGGGAATATGAAGCAACCAATAAAGCAGTTCCTGACCACCATCTTAATTTGACAGGATACTTCGGTGAGGCAATGCTGCGGGTGCTCTTATCAGCCAATATGATCACCAAGGAATCAGGAGACAGATATTCCCTCTACGGATATAAGCCCACAGAACCAGGTCTCAATTATTACAAAAGTATGTTGGCTGAGAAAAAGATGTGATGTATCGGCTTATTGATACCCATGCTCACCTGGACGAGTTAAAGAACCTTGATTTAGCTGTTGAGGAAGCCAAAAGGGTTGGGGTTATTACTATTGTGGCTGTAGGTTCAAACTACCAGTCGAATGTGAAAATATTGGACATTTCTCGGAAATACGAGTCATTCGTCTATCCTGCTTTGGGTTTGCATCCCTGGGAATTAGCCAATCTTGAATCTTCGCAGATAAATGAGAACTTGCGATTCATTGAGGAGAACATTGCTGAGGCAATTGCCGTTGGTGAAATAGGTTTGGACTATGATAAGAGAGTGGTAAAGGTAGTACCAAAAGAATTACAGAAAGAGGTTTTGGGGCGGCTTCTAGATTTGGCGATAAGATATGCTAAACCAGCAATAATTCATAGCAGGTATGCCTGGAAGGATGCTCTCCGGTTAGTTCAGGATTCAGGAATAGAAAAGGCTGTGTTTCACTGGTTTACTGGCTTTCCCAGTGTTCTTGAGGATATAATTGACACCGGTTATTTCATTTCTGCTACGCCAGCGGCAGAATATCATGCCGAACATAGGAGAGCAGTTAAAGAGACACCTTTGGATAAACTGTTGTTGGAAACAGATTGTCCTGTTACCTATGGCAGGGAAGTAAAATATGAATCAAAACCTGCCGATGTTCTCAGGACTTTGAAAGCCGTGGCTGAGCTTAAAGGAGTTGACGAAGCTACAATTGCTGAACAAACTACCAGGAATGCGGTAGTTTTCTTTTCCTTAAAAAATGTTATCGCGAAGAGCCAAAGCCCGGGATGAACTAAAGAGACAACAAAGCAACTTAACCGTTATTTGAGCTAAAGGAGGTAAAAGTAATGATACAGCCGATAGTGGGTGAAGAAACTTTCCAGAAGAACGTATTACAGTCTAAATCGCCAATTTTGGTGGATTTTTGGGCAAAATGGTGTGCTCCTTGTTTGGCTACTGCTCCCATTCTGGAGGAATTAGCTAAGGAATATGCTGACAAAATAAACTTCGCTAAAGTGGATGTGGATGAGAATGGTTCCTTAGCCAGCAAATATAGCGTTGCCGCTATCCCGACTATGCTCATATTTAAGGACGGTCAGCCTGTTCAGCAAATCGTTGGTCACAAGCCAAAGAAGGAACTTAAGAAGATACTAGATGGATTTCTAGAGGGCTGAGCAGCAGAATTTCCTCTCCCTTTGTCTGCTTTCAGTAGGTGGGCCCGGAAGGCAAAAAGAGGTCCCGAATGAAATCAAATTCTTTTGAGAGTAACGCTAGTAACAGTGGAAATTTTACCATCAAGAATTTCGCTATTTTTGACGACGCTATCACAGCTTCCGTACTGGTAAAATACTTGCTGGCAATGGCAAGTATGGCGGCAACCAGAAGCAGTCCTATTCCAGCTCCGAGAATGAAACCAGCAAGCCTATCTACCCAGCCAAGCATTGTAATGTGAACCAGCTTGGCAATAAGCCATCCAATTATGCTAGCTATGACTAAAGTGGCCAGTAGGATGATGGTGTAGGCAGCTATCTTTGCCCATGTGGCGCCACTGGGCGAAAGTAAGTTAGCAAACGGCTGATAATAGTGCCCTGCCAGGGCTATACCCCCTATTAGCCCGGCAATGCCGAATGCAGCTCTGATGGCTCCTTTCCATAACCCCAACACACCGAATATTATGCCAATTACTATGATGGTTATATCCAGCCAGTTCATTTCAGCATGACCCCCTTTGAAACCAATTCCTTTATTTTCTTTGCTATTTCAAAAGCTTCCTTCGCTTTTTTCAAAGTTTGTTTTTCAATTCCTTCTCGGCTTCACCTTTAACCTAAATTCCGCCGCATTCACTTAAATAGCCACAGTTAGGGCACATCCATGAAGGACACTTGGGGAGTTCCCAGGGAGATTGTGCCTTTGTCATTAACTCCGCTCGTTGTAGCGCTTCAGCCTTTAAGGCTGCCAAATTTCTGAAGGTTACATCATAGACCATTAGTTTGGCATCCTCTTTAGGAACGTTGGTGTAGTAAACTAATAATCTGCCCTGCGCATGATCGGTCAATGCACACTCGAATCCCAGGCGAAGAAAATAATGAGGAAATGTCCGGGACAGGCGTTCCCTTTCTACCAGCGAGTAGAATTTTGGGCCGCGCAGGATGGTGGGCAAATTCTGCCACATCTGGACCAGGTCGCCTAGTAGGGCGTGTCGCACGGGAATCCTCCGCATCTCACCAGGAGCGCCATAGCGCAGTGAATCACGAAGTGTGTCAAGAAATCCGCGCTCATCCATAGAGCGGAGATACTCTCCTTTTTCTTCTGCTACTTCCCCTGAAACAAGTTCAGGGTCGGCAACTTCCTGTGACTTAAGACGCTCAAAATATGCTTTTCGCGGAAAAACAATATCATTGATTCGAAATAGCTGGGATGGCTGCGACTCAGCAATTTTGCTCAGGAGTTGCTCACAGGTGATGTTATCGACATAAATTTGTCCCGCTAATTCAGCTATCTCATGCGATGGTGGCACCGAACTGGTCTTGCAGTCGCATACCTGGGAATAATCACATTGCTTATTGAACCAGAGGCAAATAGGGAGATTGTTGGGATCATTTGAAATGAGCGATTGAATCAGGAGGTCTCGCCTTCGTTGCATTTCGCCTCTAATTGCTTCCAGATTTGGAAAGGCAACATGGTAGACAACCAGAGGAGAGGTCGAGGCTGATTCTTCCCCCTGACGTTGATAAATGATAATTTCTCCCTCGTGGGCATTGACCATAGTACAATACATGCCCAGTTGCTCGACATAAGTTGGTCTGTATCGCAGCAAATCTTTTGTATCCGGAGGTGCCGAAGTTGTTTTAACCTCTACAGGAATCTTCTCGTAGATGTCAATCTTGCCCACTATGCCCTCAGCTTCTACGAATTGCTCCAGGTATTCTTCGCTGGACACAGCCGAGCCGAAGACCTTATGAAACCCTGTTCCAGCCCACATAAGCTGCTGTTTTTCCAGCGGCGGAATGATTTCAGGATGCTTTCTCTGAAAGTAGGCCTGTTTGAGATTAAGCAAGTTAGTTACGGAGATGCGATACGGAGGTCGGCGTGTCTTTAACTTTTGCATCAGGGCATCTTTGACTGAGCGGTTCGCCTCAATACGGGAAACGTAAGATGTGATATCAAAATCGGCTATTTTCATTACTTACTATATCAATTCTGCTAGAGCACCACACGTCCCTCGCCAGATAAGGGGGGTTGAAGGGAGGGCCTCCTCTCTAAACACACTCATGGTAACGCCACTGGAATGCCAGTCATAACTCAGGACACAGCCAAAAGCCTGAAACCAGTAGGGGTCAGAAAGGCGGTGCAGCATCTCCTCAGGCCCAAATTCATCAACAATGACAGCGGTAATCTCACCGGCAAGCAGGCACATCCGCCCGAAGAGCCACGGAGGCACCTTGCCATAATGCAAGGGCAAGTTGGCAATCCCAGTTCTCTGTCCCGAGCCAGGCATCTCTTGCTCCGGGAGATATTATACAGCAGTGCTGCCCTAATGGCATTGCCGCTTTTGATATGAAAAATGGCGTAGGGCAAAATCGGCTTTGAAAGACGCAGAACATCCATCACCTGTAGCAATAAACTACTGAATAGTAACCGAATTTCGTGTATACTTAAGTCATATGAAATGCCAGAGCCCACCGATAAAAAATTAAACACTGGTATAAAAAGTCGAGGGACGTACCGAAAATGGTAAGAAAGAATTACATGACGAAACCCTTGGATTTGTTTACCACTACGTTATTCCCGCCAAATCTCCCCGAGGTGTTTAAACAAATTTATTACTATCTTTACAGCAACAGCAACATTCCAAGGGCTGAAAGGCTCGGGGCTGAGATGATTAGAATCCTTTTCTGTAGGATATATGATGAAATACATAACAGAAATGGCAAAGTGTTCATAGCAAAATCACATGAGAGTGAACAAGAAGTAAGCAATAGAACTATAAAATTATTTGAAAAAGTGAAAGAAGCTTACCCCGATGTATTTGATAAAGAAGAGAAGATTTACCTCGATGATAAATCGATCAAATACGTGATTGAGAAACTTCAAAATTATGCCCTTGTTGAAACTGAAAGAGATGTGATAAGTGAAGCTTTTCAAGCCTTTTGGGGTCCTGGATTGCGAGGAGAAAAAGGGCAATTTTTCACCCCAAGAAATATTGTCAAAATGTGTGTTGATATACTTAATCCGAAACTTGGTGAGAAAGTTATCGACCCCGCATGTGGTTCTGGTGGTTTTTTAGTAGAAATTTTATCTTGTCTAAAGGGAAAAGAGCATTTTTGCAATGTTTATGGTATAGACAAAGAGACAGATTTAGTCAAGATATGCAAAGCGTATATGGCAATTGTTGGGGATGGTCATGCAAATATATTTTGCGCAGATTCGCTTTATCCCGAATTTTGGGCAAAGGAGATGAAAAGGGAAATTGAAGATGAAAGTTTTGATGTTGCGCTTACAAATCCTCCCTTTGGGGCAAAAATATTCATCGAAGACAAAAGAATCCTGAAAAACTATAAATTAGGCCATGAGTGGATTAAAGAGCCTTCAAACAAATGGAAGGTTACCAATTCTATTTCCGAGCAAGTTCCACAAATTCTATTTATAGAAAGGTGTCTTCAACTCCTTAAACCTGGAGGTAGGATGGCTATTGTTCTTCCTGATGGGGTTTTTGGAAATCCTAGTGATAGGTATGTTTGGCAGTTTATTTTAGAAGATGCCAAGATATTGGCAATAGTCAGTTTGCCACCGGAAACTTTCCTTCCAAGCACTCACACGAAAACAAGTGTTTTGTTTCTTGAGAAGACAAGAAGTAATGATAAAGATTATGAGATATTTATGGCTATTGCAAACAAAGTTGGGCATGATAAAAATGGCAAGATAATATTTAAGATGGATGCAAAGGACAATTATATCCTCGATAATAGAAGAAATAAAATAATTGATGATGATTTACCACTTATAGCTTCTAAGTATAAAGAATTGGTAGAAAAAGAGACTATCTATCAAGCAAACCACCTTGGATTTATCGGGAGATTATCTGAAATAAGCAATTATGTCTTTATTCCAAGTTACTATGACCCAGAAATTAAGCAAAAACTAAAAGAAATGGAAAAAACCGGTAAATATAGGCTTATAACAATTAAAGAGTTAGTTGAACAAGGATTAATATCCATAAAGAGAGGTAATGAAATTGGTTCAAGATATTATGGCATGGGGGATGTTCCCTTTGTAAGAACATCCGATATTGTTAATTGGGAGATAAAGATAGACCCGGTAAAAAGCATTCCTGAAGAAGTTTATGAGAAATATCGGAGAAGGCAAGATATAAGAGAAAATGATATTTTATTGGTTGCTGATGGGACATTTCTTATAGGAAGAACAGCAATAGTTACTTCTTTTGATAGAAAATTGGTAATTCAGAGTCATATCAGAAGAATGCGATGCTTAAAGCCTGAGAAATTACATCCTTACCTGCTACTTTATTTGTTAAACACCGAAATCGTGCAGAGGCAAATAGAGGAAAAAACTTTTGTGCAAGCTACTATCTCTACAATTGGAGAAAGGCTATATGAAATTGTGCTGCCTGTTCCCACTGATAAAGAGATTATAACCAAAATAATGAACGATATTCCGGAAATAATAAAGATGAAAGTGGAAGCCAGAAGAAAAATGGAAAATCTGATTAGAAATGGGAAGGAGGTATAAAGATGGCTACAGGTCGGACTGTTTCTGCCAATGAGTTGACAGAAAAAGATAAGTGGGCATTAGAGATATGTAGAAGTATCAGTGAAGTTCTCGCTGACTTAACATCAAACAATGATAGTAAAAATGACTTTATGAAGGAATACGGGAGAGTTCACCTTAGTAGAGATGCGGGGATTGGCAGAGCGGGAGCTAAACTACAAAGGGATGCTCTTTGCACAAGAGGAAAGCAAGGTAAAGCTCCTTACTCAAATAGAAATTTAAGGTGGCATCCTCTCATAATAGCTATGGAAACCCCAAATTACGCCCAAGAAGTTGAAGATGTTACCATTGATAACAAATCATTAGTATTTATTATCAACGGTGAGCTTTGCTATCCTAAAGATATCCACAAATTGCCGAAAGTATATTGTGCTCCTTTGGATAAGTGGTATGCCATTAAAAATGAACTTGTTCAATGGGACGATAAGGACTGGACTGATAACTCTTGTGTAATACCTGCGATGGAGTATTCAACATTAGAATACTCCGTAGAGGCTTTTGCCATCTTAGGAATCGCTATTGTGAGTAATTTTTACGATGTAGATTCATCAAGAGCATATAACGCTACCTTAAAGGTGTTCAAGGGGCATAATTATAAATT
>Ga0210031_1001817_pt1 | contig 12894 bp, 12 predicted proteins | sample CryGeyCG2014_080_FD_185455 | JGI IMG/M metagenome (GOLD analysis project Ga0210031, IMG submission 185455) | Groundwater microbial communities from aquifer - Crystal Geyser CG03_land_8/20/14_0.80 (SPAdes) (version 2) | ecosystem: Environmental > Aquatic > Deep subsurface > Groundwater | place... | reverse complement strand
CTATCCCTCTTTGGGCCAGGGTATTAACAACATTATAAATTTCTAATTTGGCTCCTACATCTATACCTCGAGTAGGCTCGTCCATAATTAAAATCTTAGACTTAGTAATTAGCCATTTACCAACCACTACTTTCTGCTGATTGCCTCCACTTAAAGATTCTGCTTTCTGGGAAAAGGAGGCAAAACGAATAGATAATTCCTTCTGGATTTTTCGGCCTATAGTTAGTTCTCTCTTCAGGTCAATAAAATATCTCCTGGCAATATCCCAATAAAGCGCCGGAAGAGAAAGATTTTCTAATACACTCCTGACAATAATCAATCCCAGCTCCCTTCGATCTTCTGGTAGTAAAGCCAGACCTTGTTTTATGGCCTCAAAAGGTGAGTTTATGTTTACTTTTTTCCCCTGTAAATATATTTCTCCAGCATCTAAATGATTTAATCCAAAAATGGCCAAAGCTACTTCGGAACGACCAGAACCTACCAGTCCGGCCAAACCAATAATCTCTCCCTCTTTAAGCTGAAAAGAAACATCCGAGAATTGCCGCCTTTTGCTGATATTTTTTACTTCTAAGATTATCTTAGCCTCTTTTTTCTGTTCTACTTTGGAAGGAAAGAAAAACTCTAAGGATCGCCCGACCATATTGCTGATAACCTGATTTCGATCAATTTGAGCTACCGATTTAGTCAAGATTAATTCCCCATCACGTAATATGCTTACTTCATCGGCTACTTCGAATATCTCTTCTATACGGTGAGAGATAAAAAGTATGGTAACCCCCTTTTCTTTTAGTTCCCGAATTAATTCAAAAAGACGGCGGGTCTCTTCTAAGGTTAAAGCTGCACTGGGTTCATCCATAATAATTATTTTGGAATTTAAAGATAGGGCTTTAGCTATTTCTACCACCTGTTTCTGGGCTACAGTTAAGTCCTTTATCTTTAAGTGAGGATCTAAATAAAACATCTTCAGAGACTCTAAAATCTTTTCAGTGCGTTTATACATCTGGTGATTATCCATAAAGGATAAATACCCTTTAATTAATTCCCGACCTAAGAAAATATTTTGAGCTATATCTAAACTGGGAACTAAACTAAATTCTTGATGAATTAAACTTATCCCATAGTGATAGCCATCAGAAGGAGAGCTAATTTGGGCTTCTTGACCAAATACTTTGATAGTCCCAGCATCACGGAGCAATTCTCCTACGGCTATTTTCATCAAGGTTGATTTACCAGCCCCATTTTCTCCCACAATAGCATGAACCTTAGCTTTTTTAATCTGAATACTTACTTCTTTCAAAGCCTGTACTCCGGGAAAACTTTTGGAAATATTAATAAATTCTAAAGCTAAATTATTCAAAATAGCACTCCCGAAATTAAAATAATATTAGCATAGGGGCTACACTCCCCGGTCCTGATAATTGCTCTGGCTTGTTTTGATAATTCTTTTAACTCTTCATGGGAAATAAACTTAACTTCCTCTATTATTGAGGAAATCAGATTTAAGGTTTGAGGATTTTTTTCTTTAATTTCTTTAGCTACATAGGCCTCTTCGATCTGTAATTCGGAAAAAACTGCTTGTAAGACTTCTGCAAAAGAAGGAGTTCCACATTTTAAAGCTAAATCAATTCTTTCCACTTCCCTGGGGATAGGCAATCCCGCATCAGCGATAATTAACATATCACCATGCCCCATTTCGGAGATAATTCGATTAAGTTGAGGATTTAAAATGCCACCTTTTTTCATCTTTAAACCTCCCATCTGCTTACTGAACCCCTCTCCACAAGTTCGGTCTTAAGCTCTATAGATTTCTTGATCTTTTTTTTATCTATCAGTAAAAGTAAGATTTCCACTGCTTTTCTACCCATCAAGTAAGTAGGCTGGTTAATAGTAGTTAAGGGTGGGTTAGTACAATCAGAAAATGGTATATTATCAAAACCAATAATTGATACCTCTTGGGGAACTTGAACCTTTAATTGAGCAAAGGCCTTTAAAGCCCCAATTGCCATCAGATCATTGGCTGCAAATATTGCACTGGGTAGGTGATTAGAATTCTTAAATTCTGGCCAATGGTGTATTATTTTCTGATAAGCAGTATCCAGGCGAAAATTAGCTACTATCTCTTCTTGCCAATTTATATTGACCTCTTTCAAAGCAGTTAGATAACCTTTTTTTCTTTCTTGATTAGTCTTGGTTCCTTCTATCCCCGCTATATACATTATCCTTTTATGACCCATACTTAATAGGTATTTGACTGCTGAATAAGCCCCAGCAAAATTATCTACTTTGATAATAGGAGTAGCCAATCCATTTATCTCTCTATCAATAAGCACCAGGTGCATCTTTTTCATTAAAGACAATTCTTCTTCAGAATACTTTTCTTCCCGATATCCTGCAACTGTCATTATCACCCCGTCTACCCGGCGGGAATATAAAAGTTTTAAGTAACGACCTTCCTTTTCTTGACTATCATCAGAATTGACCACCAATACGTTGTATCCATATTTTTCACAAACATCTTGAATACCCCGGATAATATTAGAAAAAAAGATATTAGTAATATCAGGAATAATCAGCCCAATATAATTCATTCTATTGCGGGGCATGCTGGCCGCTATCATACTAGGAATATAAGATAATTCTTTCATCACCTGCATCACCTTTTGGCGAGTATAAGGAGCTACTATCTCGTGAGAATTCATCACCCGAGATACTGTTGAGGGAGAAACTCCAGCCTGGCGAGCTACATCATAAATGGTAATGGTAATGGTCTTGGTCATCTTAATTTACTCCAATCAATTTCGAACTTTCTCGGAAAAGATATCACTGCCCCTTTCTTCTGGATAGAGTAAGAAGCAGTTAGATTAGCTACCTTTGTATGAGTAAGTTCTTAATGAAACCGATTTCTGATATCGGTTTCATTATAGTATAAATTTTATCTCCTGTCAAGAGAAAACTAACTGAACTATATAGTGCGTACACAAATAGAAGATCCATTATTTAGAACTATCTTTAAAATATACAATTTTTCAATTTATTTTGATTTTCCAAGAAGTTCATATTTCCAGTCTATGGCATCCATCTTTCTAATAAACTCAACCACCGACTTGACTAACACCTCTTTCATCTTCTTCCCTTTTTCTTTAGTCCTTTTAGTAGGATCACCAGTTGCCCCATACGGGCTAAATATTTATGTCCGTTAATATTATATAATTCAACTTCCTTCATTAGTAAGAACCTCCTTTTTTATTTTAATTTTATTTTTTATTTCTCTTCTCTTTTGGTAATACTTTATGATCTATATTAATAAATTAAATCAATTCGAATCAGACTTTCTCTCCAAAATCCCTCCCGGCCTCCATAACATAATCGCTATCAAAAGTGCTGCATAGATCAGTTCAATTAATCCATAAATTCCTAACCCTTCTTCCACTGGTTTAAGGATATACTTTATAGTTATCAATAATATTGCTCCTAATGCTGGGCCAAATATATTGTTTATATTCAAAATTTTAACTATCTCCCTTATGGATTATTATTTTTCTTTATAATATAATTTAAATACAAAATAAGCAATTATCATCTTATTATACCAGAGGGAAAAAATGATTAAAAGTAGTGCTCTATTAGTAATAGATGCTCAAAAGGTTTATTCTTTAACCAATTCCAGATTAAAAGTAGCTAATATTGAAAATACAATTAAAAATATTAATAAAATAATTAAATATTTTGAAAATAAAAATCTGCCCATAATTTATATAAGACATACGCATAATCCTGATGGCTCTGATGCAGGTAGAATGTATGATCTTAGCGGAAAAACAAGAAAACTGGACGCACTGGTCGCGCAGGTAAGGCTTTATTTATAAATCAGGTCAAATAATCGGTCTGCTATATCCTGATCTAAATCTTTGAGAATTTTATATTCGTCAAGAGCACTATTTCTATCCCCTTGAACCAGAAAAACCATTCCTAAATTATAGTGGGCATAAATATAATCTGGCTGAATACGTATAGCCTGTTTAAAGGCTTCTATGGCTTTTTCATAATCTTCTAATTGACTGTACATCCATCCCAGACCGTAATGAGCATCTGCGTCTTGGGGATTTTGTTCAACCGCTTTCTCAAAAGCGTTAACGGCTTCCGGATATTTTTTTAATTCTCCATAAGCCCAGCCTAAGTTATAATGAATATTAGTGTAATCAGGATTAATGCGAATAACTTCCTGGTAAGCCTCTATCGCCTTCTCATAATCCCCTTTTTTATTATAGAGCCATCCTAAATAGAAAAAAGCATCAGTATGTTGGGGATTTCTCTGGGTGGTTTTTTTGAAACTTTCGATGGCAGCGTCCTCATAATTTTTCATTTTTCGGTAAATCGTGCCTATGGTATAATAAATTTCATCAGCAGAATCGGGTAGGAAATTTGCAGCCTTTTCCAGGTTTTCGACGGCTTCCGGATATTTTTCCATCTTTTGATAATTCATTCCTAAATGATAAAAAGCCTTACCATAATCCAGTTGTAATTGTACTGCCTTCTCAAAGTTATCAATTGATTTTTGATACTCCCCGATTTGTTCATAAGTAATTCCTAAACCATAATAAATTTGAGCATCATTGGGGTCAAGCAGTAAAGCTTGCTGGAATGCTGCAATAGACTCATTATATCTTTCTAATTCATTATAGGCTAATCCCAGGCCATAATGGGCACTGGCAGAATCAGGATTACTTCGAATGGCCTGTTTAAAGGCCTCCAATGCTTCCTCCCTTTTTTGAAGTTCCATATAAACAAGCCCTAATTCGTAATAAGCTGAACTATAATCGGGTTTCAAATTGATAGCATTTTTATAGTAGGTTATTGCTTTTTCGAATTGCTTAGTAGTTCCAAATATTTTCCCCATCTGGAAATAGGCATCTGCATAACCTGGTTCTAATTCGATAATCTGCTGAAAATAATTAAGTGCTTCTTCGTATTGTTTTTTATTTTCTAATAAATCAACACCCTGAAAGTATAGTTCTTCTATTGATTTATCCTGACTAAAACTGAACCTACTGACCGAAGTTATAAAGATAATAATCAAGGTCAAAAAAATAATAAGTGTATGTGGGTTCTTCATCCTTTACCTCCTGCCTATCTTACCTAATCAATTTCTTCACTCAAATTTGATTTATTTCTTTTAATTTACTGATAATGATAACCTCACTCCCCAACTTGGTAAGCTTTTTATAACTATGATGCCCATTAGCAATCAGTAAACAATCACTGCCAATCTGTTTTGAAACTACATAATCATGGATAGTATCTCCTATTAAAAGAACTTCTTGCGGATTTAAATTTAATTCAACTATACATTTTTTCCCTCTTTCAATTTTACTTTCAGCATAGTGATTTTCTAAACCTATGATCTTACAAAAATATTTATCAATACCATAATACTTAATCTGTTCTATCAGAACATCTTCTTTTGAAGCAGATAAAATGGATTGAGATATCCCCATATCGCTTATTTTTTTTAATACTTCTTCTGCTTCACTAAATAACTTACACTCATTGAAACGCTGGTAATATTCACCTGTGAACTCCACCGTAAGTTCCTCAAATGATTCATTAGAAAAATCAAATCCAAGTTTTAAATAATATTTGGTTACTGGAAAACAAAAAATTTCCCTATATTTTTTTGTATCTATCCCTGGCAAATTGCGCTTCTTTAACATCTTATTCATTATTTCCACTACCAGCCATACATCATCTATCAAGGTTCCGTTCCAATCCCAGATAATATGTTTATACTTAATTATTCTTTCTATCATTTATAACCCCTCGCTGAATAGATATTAAAGTAATTATAACCGTCAAAGTCAATATAGGCAAATCCTGAGTAAGGAATGTGGATAAAAGTGCGAGGATTAAATAAATGATGCCTGCGTACCTGCGTTTTGATTTGACTGTACCATACTTAAAAATAGGGACAAACTCACATTCTCTATCTCTCAATCTTTGTCCCATAAGTATGGTACAGTGTGGAGATTGTCTTTCCTTCTTATACAAACGCCGCATAGCAACCAGTAAAGCTCCTTTACAGGAACTGCATGTACCTTTTTCGATAACTTCTAATTCCGGTAAATGATAATTAAGTTCTTTAATTGTACCAGTATTCTGTCCCTATTATCCAAATAAATAGGTGTCTGTCCCTATTATCCTGAAATTCTTTTCTCCCTGGAAATATTTCTTATTTTAGCTTTTAACTGCATTGCATTTCTCACAGTAAAACCTCTATAAATTGTCGCATGATTTTCTCAATTTTAAATAATTTTGCATACTTCATCAGCATGGTAATATTTTTATCTTTCCTAACTACATAACGTTTTAAAGCATGGTTTAACATTTCAGTATCTATTTGATTTCGACTTCTAACTATATCTACCATGGTTCTCTCCATATTATAGGTGCTAATATTTCTTCCAAAACTAGATAATAATTCTACTTTACCCAGGTCATGCAATTTTTTTTGAACATAAAATGTGAATATACCTTCTTCTTTGAGTGATCTTACATGGTATCTATCTGGAAAAGTCATAGTATAATGATTGGGTATTGTATCTGTTAAATCATGCAGATATAAAGCTGTCCCATGCGAATAAATTCCTTTGCGATATCTTGCTTGAATTCTAAACATTTCGTCATCAAAAGCATCAACCGTTAAATATACGCCTCTTCCAATTTTTTCTATAAACCCTTTTCTGACTAAGATGGATAAATAAATTCTTGGGATTCCCAATTGATCTACCTGTGATGACAATATTAATCCTCTATTCTCTTTAATAATCTCAATCAACTTCTCTTCATGATTCATATCAACACCACCTTTTTACATTTACACGTTTATTGTATTCTGTTTACGTTTATTTGTAAAGAGCTGGTTAATTTTAAATCGAGACACATCTGACTGCCCCCGCACAGATCCCAGCATGCGGAACTACCGCACTGGGCTCTTCAGAAATACTCGCTTCCGTAAAAAATTACTATTCCCTGCCGGGAGGTTTGCATTTGTCATCCTCGACAGACCCTCTTAGAATCTCGCCATCTGCGATTCTTTGGTATAGGCTTCCGTTACCGAAAACGACGTCGCCATCTGCATTAATCTTTATTTACGAGGCGGTATAATTCACTTTTAGCCTATCTGTTTCCCGGTGTACGCTCCTGCCTGCAGCAGACAGGTCATCTAATGGTTACCCATTTCAATGCAACACTCGGTAGGGGTGGTTGGCTAGACCTTACCCAAAAAGGACTTTCACCCTGCAAGAAATATAGAGCTTCTTGGCGCTCTTCCGCTAAAAGTTATCGAATTATTGACTTGGCACACCTGTTCTTGAATTCATTTTCTCCAAAATAAACATTTTTCTTATCCATCTTTTTCTCAAGAAAATAGCTGTCCCTATTATTTATTATTAGTGGCTGATTTAAAATATTTACAATCATCTTTTATCATACAATTTTCATGGTCGGGATTTCGGGGCTTGCATATCATCGTTGTAAAATCAATGATTGCAAAAAGATATTTTCCCGGATTTACTGTATTAAATAGTTGCTTTGCAATATTGATAATTTCTTTTTTTCGCCTAATTTCACCTGTTAAATTTAAACCGTAGAACCTGTTTACGAATCTGGCAACATTGGCATCTACAACAGGATATGGTTTATTAAAACAAATAGTAAGAATTGCCCCGGCAATATATTCACCAATGCCTGGAATTTTTAAAAGGCCCTCCGCTGTGTCCGAAAAAGAGCCGTTATAATTCTTAACAATATGTTTTGTCGCCTCAATAAAATGACTGGAGCGCCAGTGAAGGCCAAGATGCTGAGTTACCTGTTTTATATTTTCAGATCTGGCACGAGATAACTTATAAACATCAGGATATTTTTTGATAAAATTTTCGTATACAGGTACGACCTGTTCTGCTCTGGTTCTGTGAAGCATAAATTCTGCAATCATTATTCTGTATGGGTCTTTTGTATGCCGCCATGGAAAATCTCTATAATTTTTTTTATGCCATAAAAATAATTTACGGCGAATATATTTTTCAACCATTTATCAACTTTTTTAATATTATATCCATATCAAGTTCTGGTGATCCCTGTCTGGCATAATAAGATGTAAATCTTGCTATGATATCTTTTAAAAATGGTCCATCAACTGAAGCAACACGATCATAGGTAGAGGTAGTAAGTTTTTCTGGATCAATTTGATTTATATCCTGAAAATCAATCAGAAATCCTGGTATCCTGGAACCAAATGAGGGCAAATAGTGGTATCTACCTTTTTTTGTGTTCCTGATATATTTTTCAACCTCACTATTTTTTGCGTTACTATGAGTCTCGATATACTTACTAACTTCTGCGACTTTAGCAAACTTAACTAACTTTGCGAGTATTATTTTATCAGCGTTTCTATATGTTACCCGATTTTCACCATCTTTTCGTTTTCTCAATTCCATATCACAGGCGGGTGTAAGAATTAAAAAATATTCTTCCGAAGTCTTGTTTTTCAAAATGTCACCAGTAAAAAATTCTTTTTTTATGGGTGGCATAATATAAACCTCAGCAGGATAATATGTTTCAAATTCACCCTCTTTAGTTAACTTTAAACTTTCAGTTATATGTGCGATTATACGTCTTGAAAGCACCTTTTCAATTTTATTCTTATCTTCGATTTCTTGCATCCAGTACTCTATGTCTTCTGCGATGTTTCCCCAAAAAACTTTTTGGAGTATATCTTCAATAATTCCTTTCCTGCCCAAAATTTTAGTTATTCCTGTTCTATATATATCCGTTATTTCTTGCAGCACCTTAGTGGTATCTTTTGTTCGCTCATAAATTTTATAAAAAATATTTTCATCTCTGAGATCTTCGTCAAGGTCTCCAGAATATCCAGTCAACACAAAAACAGGAAAGCGCAAATTGTTTTTTATTTCTCTAATTATTTTTTTGCCTTCGCCCTTCATATCGCTACTACCAAGTCTCAAGTCTATAATTGCAGCATCAAAATTATTAACTTTAACCTGCTCAAAACCGTCTTCAAGATTGCTGCACTCTTTACTTTCAATTTTGATGTTGGACTTTGAGTTAAACCCTTCTATTGTATCTTTGTAGAGTTTTACCTGATTGCTATCATCTTCTACGATAAGCAAATTTAAATTTGACATTTTCTGTTCCCTCTTTCTTTCATTCTCCTGATGGAAGTTCAATTCTGAAGTATGCACCTTCAGAATCATAAAGTGCGCGAAGAGTACCTTTATTCCTTTCTATTGTTTCACCTGCAATTGCAAGTCCCAATCCTGTACCCCCTGGTTTGGTGGAAAAACCAGGTTCAAAAATAAGACCATCTACAATATATTTCTTCGCAATGCCAGGACCGTTATCTCTATAATCAATTATCGCTGATTTATCTTCATACTGCGAAGAAATTACAATTTGTTTATGCTTTTTATTTTCTAACGTTGGCAACCAGTACAAACTGTTATCAATAAGGTTTGTCAGAGCAATGTAAAAATCCTGCTCCCAGCCCCAAAAAGTTACTTCTCTATCAACCTCATTAATAAATTTTATTTCTTTTTCCAGAAGTTCATTTTCAAATAGTTTTTCTGTCCGTTTTATAACATTGTAAATATTAATATTTTTCCTCCGTCCCCGCTTCTTGATAGCCAGGGGATCAAGGCGATTGAACAGATCTATTAAAAGGAGAGACTCTTTCTTTGTATCCTCAAGCCGATCAATTATTTTTTCAAGGAGATAAGTATTATATTCTTCCTGCAACTCCTTTATCCACCCTGCGATTCGAGGCGATTGTTCTTTTAGATATTTTAAAGGCTTGCGACCCTCATGCATAATAACCATGATTATTTTACCAAGTGTTACCTGACCCTGATACATGGCCACTGTATCTTTTATCTGTTCAAGTGTATCAACTTTCTGTTTTTCCGTTTTTTCGATGACATTTTCTATTTTTATTAATGTTGGGGATGATACATTAGATTTTATTAGCTCCTTTTTAATAGAATTCCTAAGTGTATCGAAATCAAATAGAGCATTAAGTTCCTGTTCTATTTTTACAGTTTTTCTGCCACGACCGGTTTTTTTTCTAAAATCAAATCTTCTCTCCTCAAGTTGTGCAAGACATTTTTTAGCTATCTCTACTAATCCCGCATAATGACTATTTTCCTTCAATCCATCCCTGGAACTTTTTTCTTCAAGATGTGAAATCCCTTCGTCAGCAATTGTTATGAACCCAGCAATTTGATTACTACCAATTCTCATGGATGGATTTTGTATTCTTTCCTTATCGAGTAATAACCAGTCGTAACCAGGTTCGCCATGAGGTCTAATACGAAAACCGTTTCGGTAAATACTTACACCACAGGTTTCATTAAGAAGATCTCTCGCTTCATTCTTACCAAGATATTTTCCTTTATCCGGATCTTTTAATCCCCTATTTATCAGGTTTTCTATTGCATCAGCTTCACGATCAAAAATCCTGAAATCCAGTTCAAAAGGTCCACATAGTTTTCCATTTTCAAGAGTGATGTGAAATTTAATTTCTTCAGCCGGAATATTTTTTTCAACTTGATTTTCATAAACCATAGAGACGTTCCCTTTCTCATCTATTTTCCCGTATAATCTATAATCGAATAATTCTAACATCGGAAAGGGTTCTATTCCCATTTCCATATTATCGTAATTTTTGATACCTGTATTTTTGAATTCAATTCCAATTCGAAAATTCTCTTTTTTAACAATTGGTGACACAAGCTTTCTCAATCCTCTTATCAGAAGTTCCATTTCTTTTTCTGTCCACTCTAACTCCTTTTTTTTGGGTTCTATTATTAATTCTGTACCTGATTTTTGTGCTGAAATTCTCGATTCCACCAAAAGTTTTATTTCATCAAGGTATTTTTCCGCACTAAAAATACTCCAATCGATCAAAACCGTAGTAGTTATACCCAATTCATCTGTTGTTTTCATAAGCAGAGTATTTCCGAGTATAGAAGTAGCAAATCTCCCTATACCTTTCCTTCCCTGCATATAACGTCCACCCGGACTTTTTCTTCTGCTTAATTTATCGTCTGTTGCAGGAACCATCCAGTTATTAACTACTGTTTTGTAATCCATTCCATGACCATCATCCTTAATTATTATTTTTGCCTTTTCGGGATTTGCCAGATCAATAAATTTCAATTCCACATTGTTTGCATCGGCATCGTATGCGTTTTTTATCAGTTCAATTACCGCAGCATATACATCTTTGATGATGTCATCGCCAATGGTGCGAATTAATCTTGCTGATGGTCTGAATTTATAAGCGCCTTTCATAAAAGCATCTCCTTTATTTTCTCCGCAATTCTTTCTGCCATCAGGGGAGGCACTGCATTTCCGATCTGAGTTAATTGTGCCGTTCGTGGCCCTTCAAATTTATAGTTATCAGGAAAAGACTGTATTCTTGCGGCCTCTCTCACGGAAATTGACCTTAACTGGTTTATATCAGGATGAATGTAATAATGCCCGTCTTTTGCTATATGTGCCACAATTGTATGGGAATAAGGCAGATCATCAGCGACAACCTTAAACCTGTCAAGAAAAGATCTGGCATTTTTATGGGTTTTGAGCGATTCTGGCAGATCAGAGTATATTAACCTTTTATGAAACTTTCTCCATAGTTTTATTGCAATCTTATATATCTGCCTATCATTTTCATTAAGCGGTCTAACCGCACATGTTGAATTAGAATATCCCTGTCTGTTCTTATACCTGTTTTAATTAAATATTCTGATGGTTCAGAGTTATAGTTTCCTACATCAATTGTTTGTCCCGGCTGAAGAGGGGGAAGATCTAACAGTAAATCTCTTACCAGGTAATTATGTCTGACTTTATCAAACAACGGATAAGATAACTTCAGTTTTTCGCGCCAACCGATAAGAATTACTCTTTTTCTTTTCTGAAGAACCATAAAATCTGAAGCATCAAGGACTCTAAAATCTACTTCATAGCCCGCATTTCTGAAATATAACTGAACATCCTCCCACAATTTACCATTTCCTGCGGATAATATTCCGCTAACATTTTCAAAAACAAACACTTCCGGTCTAAATTCTTTAAGCAATGCTACATAATATTTGTAAAGTAAATTTCGCGGGTCATGTTCCATATTGTATGCATCTCTTGCCCTGCCAATAAGAGAATAAGCCTGGCACGGTGGTCCACCAATGAATACATCAATATTCTTTATGTTCAGTACTTTCATATTTTTTTTGATAGATTTTATTATTTGTGGAAGCATCGCATCCGAAATTTCTATATTGATAACAGGATTAAATGAATTAACATAGGTATACAGAGCTTCTTTATTCAACGAACCTTTCAAATAATCATAATAAATATTTTTATTACCCTTTTTTTTCAATACCCAATAAATATACCGGGTTAATAAAGTTTCGCAGGCATACCTGTCTTTTTCAATATAGGCCACAATATTATAACCCTGTCTGTGGAATCCTTCTGATAGACCCCCGCTTCCGGCAAATAAATCAATCACTGATATTTTTTTATTCATCACATTGGCACCTTATTTATTAAAACAAAATATAGCAAATTTATTTCTCACCTTCTACAATTTTTATTTCTTCTTCGGTTAAACCGTAGAGCTGGTAAACCATCTGATCTATCTGCTTTTCGTATTCTTTGACCTGTGCCTGCTTGACCTTGGTTTGTATGTAGTCGTCGGATTGAGTGAGTGAGAGAATGCAATCTATAGTTACAATTATTCTTTTGTATATGTCGGTTTCTACTTTTGGAAAAGGAATATTATTTATCATCTCTTTTGTAAAAGATACTCCTTGATTGTAG
>Ga0210031_1001811_pt1 | contig 12915 bp, 13 predicted proteins | sample CryGeyCG2014_080_FD_185455 | JGI IMG/M metagenome (GOLD analysis project Ga0210031, IMG submission 185455) | Groundwater microbial communities from aquifer - Crystal Geyser CG03_land_8/20/14_0.80 (SPAdes) (version 2) | ecosystem: Environmental > Aquatic > Deep subsurface > Groundwater | place... | reverse complement strand
CTAAAATTTACCTGGCCGGGCATCAGGGCTTAGTCGGTTCGGCGGTACTAAAAAAACTGCGCTCCGAGAGCTTTAATAATTTGCTTTTAAAAACCAAAGATGAGCTTGACCTGTTCGACCAGCGGGCCACGGCGGATTTTTTCGCCGCTGAAAAACCAGAATACGTGATTTCAGCCGCGGCGCGAGTGGGCGGCATCGGCGCCAACATGAAATACGGCGCGGATTTTTTATACGAAAACCTGCTGATTCAAAATAACGTTATCTGGGCGGCCTTAAAAAATGACGTTAAAAAATTCTTATTTTTAGGCTCCTCCTGCATTTACCCCCGCGACGCGCGGCAGCCCATGAAAGAAGAATATTTGCTCGACGGCAAGCCGGAGCCGACCAATGAAGGCTACGCCCTGGCTAAAATAACCGGCATGAAATTATGCGAAAAAATCTATGAGCAATACGGCCGCTGTTTTATTTCCTGCATGCCCACCAATATCTACGGGCCCAACGACAATTTTGATCTGGCCACCTCCCACGTCATCCCGGCGCTCTTGCGGCGCATGCATGAGGCCAAAATAAACGGGCAGGCAGAGGTGGAAATTTGGGGAACCGGCCGGGTAAAGCGGGAATTTTTGCATGTTGACGACCTGGCTGACGCCATCGTCTGGCTCTTAAAAAATTACGACGGCAAGCAATTTTTAAACATCGGCACAGGCCGAGACATAACCATCAGCGACTTAGCCGAGCTAATTAAAAAAATCACCGGCTATGAAGGGGCATTGAAATTTAACACGACTAAGCCCGATGGCATGCCGCAAAAGCTGTTGGACGTCGGCAGAATCAACAACTTGGGCTGGAAACATAAAATTGATTTGGAACAAGGGCTTAAACTGGCTTATGATTGGTTTTTGAAAAATATAACCTAAAACGTAAGCCGACATTATTTATGACCATCTGCTTTTTCGGCATCTATAAAGCCGATTACAATCGCAATAAAATTTTAATGGCCGGACTAAAAAGTAACGGCGTTAATATCATAGAATGCAACAGCCGGCTTAAGGGCTTGGTCAAATATTTTGACTTAATTAAAAAGCACCGCGCCTTAAAAAATAAATACGACGTAATGATTGTCGCCTTTCCCGGCTATCAGGCCGTGGTCTTGGCAAAATTGATTTGCCGCCGGCCGATTATTTTTGACGCTTTTTTTTCAATTTACGATTCGCTGGTTAACGACCGACAGTCGATTAGGCGTGGAAGCTTAAAGGCAGTTTACTTTTGGCTTTTGGACTATCTGTCCTGCACGCTGGCAGACAAAATTCTACTGGATACTGATGAGCACATTAAATATTTTATTAAATTATTCAGCCTTAAAAAAGAAAGGTTTGTCCGGGTCGTTATCGGCGCTGACATGGATATATACCGGCCGACCGCTGCCGCGCCGGCTGATGGCAGGTTCAGAGTTCATTTCCACGGTTCCTATATTCCCAATCAAGGCATTGATTATATAGTTGAAGCGGCCCGCCTTTTAAAAAATGAACAAATTATTTTTAATTTGGTCGGCGCCGGGCAAAATTTCGAGCGCATCGGCCAAAAAGTTAAGGCATTAAAATTAGAAGATAAATTTCTGACGCGCGGCTTTCTGCCGCAGGACCAGTTGCTTGATTCAATTAAAAAATCCGATATTTGCCTGGGCATTTTCGGCGCGGGCGAAAAAACGCGAAGAATTATTTCCAATAAAATATTTGAGTGCCTGGCCATGAAAAAAGCTTTAATCACGGCCGACACGCCGGCGATTAGGGAATTGTTTACCGAACGGGAAATATTATTCTGCCGCGCCGGCGACGGCCGCGATCTGGCGGATAAAATATTATATTTAAAAAATAATTCGCAAATTAAAAATAAATTGGCCGAGAACAGCTACCAATTTTTCCTGAATAATCTGCGGCCGACGGCCTTAACCGCGGAACTGGCAAAAGTAATAAAAAATTATGCCCGATAACCAGTGGCAAAAATACGAATCGGCCTACCATCTGCGCTCGCTTAAATACGCGGGCGGCCAGAAGCTGGTCATGAGCCGGAAACACGAGGGCTTAGCCGAATATTTGGACGCGGCCATAGCTAAAATCGGCCAAGCTGATTTTTCTTTTCTTGACGCCGGCTGCGGCAACGGCATTTACCTAAAATATATTAAAGAAAAATACCCGGAAGCGAAACTTTTTGGTTTTGATTTCTCCGAAACTATCGTGGAAATCGCCAGACGAAATACGATAAACGTCGAAATAAAATCCGGCAACCTTGAAGCCGCTCCCTACGGCGGCGAAACTTTTGACCTGATTTTATGCACCCAGGTGATAGAGCACTTACTTGATGATAAAAAGGGTGTATCTGAATTATATCGCATTCTAAAGCCGGGCGGCTATTTAGTAATTAGCACGGACAACAAAAATAATCTGGTGAGTAGATTTTTAAATCTGCCGATCGCGCTGCTGGCCCTGCCCTACCGCCTATTTAAAAAAATATTGCCAAATAAAAAATATTTTCCGCATAAATCTTACAAAATCAGCGAATTTTCCGATTTAATAAAAACCCAGCCGTTCACTATTGAAAAAATTTCCACTTTCCGCTTTTCCCTGCCCTGGCCGTTTTATAAAATAAATTTTTTAAACAAGCGGCTTAATCATTTTGAACAACTGACGCTTAAGCATAATTATTTCCTAAATAGCGGCGATATTGTCGCGGCTTTATGCCAAAAATAATAATATGGAAACAATAATCAGGCCTAAAAAAACTTTTAGCTGGCTGGACATTAAAGAAATCTGGCAATACCGCGAGTTGCTTTATTTTTTTACCTGGCGCGACCTAAAAGTAAGGTATAAGCAAACCGCCATCGGCGCCGGCTGGGCGATCTTCCAGCCGTTTATTACCATGGTGGTTTTCAGCATATTTTTCGGCAAACTGGCTAAAATGCCGTCCGACGGCATCCCCTACCCGATTTTTGTTTATGTCGGGCTTTTGCTTTGGCAATTTTTTTCTTCAGCCTTGGGCGAAACCTCAAGTTGTTTAATTTCCAACCAATCAATTATCACTAAAGTTTATTTCCCCCGCTTAATTCTGCCTTTAGCATCAACCCTGACAAAATTAGTGGACTTTGCCATCGCCTCGGTCATCTTGGTCGGCCTGATGGCCTATTACAACTACATGCCGAATCTTGCCGGACTTTTGATTCTGCCGCTATTGCTGTTAATCAGCTTTATGGCCGCGGTCAGCATCGGCTTGTTTCTGGCTTCAATCAACGTGAAATACCGCGATGTGCGCTATGCCCTGCCTTTTTTTATCAATATCATGCTGTTTTTAACGCCGGTAATTTATCCGCCTTCCATCGCCGGCAAATATTCTTGGATTTTAGCCATCAATCCTATGACCGGCGTAATCAAGGCGGCGCGTTCGGCCCTTTTGGGCGGAGCACCGATCAATTGGGAACTTTTAGCCATTTCCGGAATTACTTGCTTTATTTTACTGGTTTTCGGCACAATTTATTTTAAAAAAACCGAAAGATATTTCGCGGATATAATATAGAGTCGAAAGCCAAAAACCTTCAACAAATAAATATTATCTCCTAAAACTGCTGCCGTTTTTACCTTTGCCATGATTATTACTATGAGATATAATTAGAGTATAATTAATGATTTAATGTTATTAACAAAATTGTTAATAATGTTAAATCATTAAAATTTTCTATATGGACGAAACACAACTGAACGAATATATAAAAAACCTGGGAATCTCTCGAGATCAAATATTGCGGGAAGAGGCGGAAATGGAAATTTTAGCCGAATTGGCCAACGATAAGCTCGGCTCTAAATTAGTGTTTTATGGCGGGACTGCTTTACGCTTAGCTTATAATTCCCCGAGATTTTCGGAAGATATCGATTTACTTCGCCTAAAACCGGTCAATTTTACCGAGTTTAAAAAATTTATTAAAAAAGTTATAGCCGCGCGCGGCCATTGGCGGCTGAAAGATATAAAAGATAAGCGCCAGACCATGTTCGCTTTAATTCAAATCAAAGATAATAAATTAAAGCATGCTTTTTCGATAAAAGTAGAAGCACATAAGCCGGCAGTGAAAATAAAATTAAAAACCGAATTATTGCTTTTAAAAAGTCCGCTGGCCGCGGCCGAACCATTACTCTTAGTTCCGACGCCGGAAGAATTAAAAAAGCTAAAAATAAACGCGCTATCGGGCAGGAAAAAGAGTCGGGATATTTTTGATCTATGGTATCTAGCGCAAGTGTTAAGGGAAAAACTTGATTTGCCAAAAAAAACGCCGGCATATTCAGAGCGTGAATTTCGAAATGAACTGCAGATTTTTTTGCCAAAAAAATATTATTCGGTAATAAAACAATTATATGGAAAAATTAATAGAAAAAATAAATAAAATTCCCAAAGGCTATTTTTCTTTTGCCGATTTAAGAAAAATATCCGATTTGGACGACGGCAGTTTAAGAGTGGCGGTAAGCCGCCTGGTAAAGTCCGGTAAAATTACCGGCTTAGTTAAGGGCATTTATTCCGCTGATATATCTAAAATTAGCTGGGAGCGGTTTGCGATTGAAAATTATGCTCCAAGCTATTTATCCTTTGAATGGGCGCTTGGCCGTTTTGATATTTTGAGCCAGAAAACTTATAGCTTGACCCTAGCGACAACTCGGCAGACAAAAAAAACCAGCACGCCGGCGGGAGCGATAATCTATCGGCGTTTAAAGCCGGAATTATTCTGGGGCTATAGAAAAGAAGAGGGTTGTTTAATCGCCGAACCGGAAAAAGCCTTTTTGGATTTGGCTTATTTATCGTTAAACGGCTACGCGAAATTTGATCCGTCAGAGATGAATTTAGGCTTATTGAATAAAAAGAAAATCAATGTTTATCTAAAAAAAATAAATTCTAAAAGACTGCTCTCTTTAATCGGCAATTTAAATTTTTAATTTGAAAATTATGCGTTCTACATTATGAGTTATGCGTTACGCATTCTAACTTTCAACTTTTCGACTTTACAAACTTTATGGCTCCTATTATTGAAGTTAAAAATTTAGGGAAAAAATATAATATTACCCATCGCCTGGGCGGCTATATCGCTTTGCGCGACGTTATCACCAATGCGTTTAAAAGCCCTTTAAAATTCTTAAAGCGTAAAACCAAACGGTTCCTGGGCCGCGAAACCAAAGAAGAATTTTGGGCGCTGGAAAATATTTGTTTTAGCGTCAACCAAGGCGAGGCCATCGGCATCATCGGCGCCAACGGCGCGGGCAAATCAACGCTGTTAAAAATTCTCACCGGCATCACGCCGCCGACCACGGGCGAAGCGATTTTACGAGGTAAGGTTGCCTCGCTCTTGGAAGTCGGCACCGGCTTTCACCCCGAACTTACCGGCCGGGAAAATATTTTACTTAATGGCGCCATTTTAGGCATGCCGCAAAAAGAAATTATTAAAAAATTTGATAAAATTGTGGAGTTTTCCGGCGTCAGCAAATTTTTGGACACGCCGGTAAAATATTATTCCTCCGGCATGTATGTGCGCCTGGCTTTTTCCGTGGCCGCACACATGGAACCGGACATTTTATTGGTTGACGAAGTTTTAGCCGTAGGCGACGCTGAATTCCAGAAAAAATGCTTAGGTAAAATGGACGAGGTCACCAAAACGGCCGGCCGCACTATTTTATTCGTCAGCCACAATATGGCGGCCATCCAAAGTCTGTGTCAAAAAACTATTTTATTGGAAAACGGCAAGATAAAAAAAATCGGCGACACTAAAGAAGTCGTCGCCCATTACCTCAAAAGCAATCCTTTAACCAGCAGCGGAGTTAATCTGAAAGAAAGAAAAGACAGAATCGGAGGAAAAAAAATTAAAATTGTTTCTTTTCATGTTGAAGAAAACGGAAAAAAAGTTGATGAAATATATACCGGCGGAATATATACTTTTTGCTTCGGCTATGAAGCTATGGACGGAAAACCAATTAAAAATTTAGGCTGCAGCTCCGGGATTGAACGCGATAGCGGCGAATATTTAGTTTTAAATTGGACTAGGCTCACTAAACAAACTTTTAGCGTTGCGCCACCCAAGGGAATAATTAAATGTAAAATTAATCAAAAATTTCCACTGATAATGGGGCTATATAATATTAATGCCGGACTTTGGATAAATGACAATAGAGAAGATTTTATAAAAAACCTGATAATGATCGAGGTTAAAAGGGGTGACTTTTATAACAATGGAGACTTGGATACATTAAGTCCTATATCGCTTGAACAAGATTGGCAATTGGAAAAAACATAAAATATCATAATTATAATTAAACCATTATTTTATGCGAAACCAAAAAATTAAACACATAGACAAGCCATGGGGTTATGAAAAAATATTAGAAACTAACCAAGGATATACGGTAAAAAAATTATTAATGAAAAGGGGCCACCAATGTTCTTACCAATATCATGAAAAAAAAAGAGAAACCATTTATTGCCTTAGCGGAAGTCTGCATATCATCGGAGATGGTAGAAATAAAATATTGCTTGAAGGTGAATCGATTACCATACATCCTTTTGAAAAGCATAGGATGCGCGCCGTCAAAGAAGATGTTTTGTATTTGGAAAGTTCGACGTCAGAACTTGATGATGTAGTAAGGATTGAAGATGATTATGGAAGGAATAACTAATAAAATTATTATAAAAATATGGATTATAAAGTATTAATTACTACTTCCGGCATCGGTTCGCGTTTGGGTGAAATCACTAAATATACAAACAAATCGCTAGTTCGCGTTGGTAAAAAACCGGCCATTTCTTACATTATTGAATCCTATCCGGTTGAAATACCGCTGGTCATTACAACCGGATACTTTTCCGATCATGTAAAAGAATTTGTTAATTTGGCTTATCCGGAAAGGACTATTGAATTTATTGAAATTGATAAATACGAAGGAAAGGGCTCTAGTTTAGGATATTCAATGCTTAAGGCAAAAGAAAAACTGCAATGCCCTTTTATTTTTCACGCCAGCGATACAGTCGTTACTGAAAAAGTACCCGAGCCAGTTTATAACTGGACGGGCGGCTATAAAAGCGGCGATTCTTCACAATATTCATCATGGAACTTGCTTGGCGACAAACTTATTTCCTTCAACGATAAAGGAGCGATAGAATACGACACGATACATATCGGCATAATCGGCATAAAAGAATATAAAAAATTTTGGCAGTCTCTCGAAGAGTTGTACCTTAAGAATCCTGACGACACATCCCTAAATGATTGTCGTGCGATTGAGCGTATGCTTGAAAAAAATTCCGATTTTAAAGTAGTTAATTTTGCTAATTGGCATGACGTTGGCAATATCACGACCTTAAACCAGGCCAGGGAAAAAATATATGACCGCTTTGAAAACCTCGAAAAAATCGATGAATCAATATTTATCTTTGACAAATTCGTAATTAAATTTTTCTATAATGAAAATACGGTGAAAGAAAGAGTGGCAAGAGCAAAAATTTTAGATGGACTAGTGCCCCCGATTGAAGGTGTGACCAAAAATTTTTACCGCTATAAATATATTGAAGGAAATCTTTATTCAAGGGTGATTAATCCGACTAACTTCGGCCAATTTTTAAGGTGGGCAAAGGAAAATTTATGGGAAAAATCAGATGAAGTTAGCGCTGAAAAATTCAAGCAGACATGTTTGGATTTTTATCGCGATAAAACAAAACAGCGTATTAATAAATTTTTGGAAATAAACTCGGTCGCGGACACGGATAACGAAATAAACGGCGAGGTTGTTCCTGCTATTGATAAATTATTGGATAAAGTTGATTTTAACTGGCTGTGCGATACCGAGCAATCTCAATTTCATGGAGATTTCATACCCGATAATATTTTAAAAACGGAAGGTGGATTTTGTTTGCTTGATTGGCGCCAAAATTTTGGCGGTCTGCTAAAATCGGGCGATTTATATTATGATCTGGCTAAACTGAATCATAATTTAACGGTCAATCACGATATTATCAATGAAAACTTATACCAAGTCAAAACTTATAAAAATTCTATTATTTGCGATATTTACCGCAAAGAAAATATGGTTATGTGCCAAGAAGCGCTGCATGATTTTATAATCAAAGAAGGCTATGATCTAAAAAAAGTAAAACTGCTTACCGCCTTAATCTGGCTTAATATGTCACCTCTTCACCATCATCCTTTTAACTTATTTTTATTTTATTTTGGTAAATTAAAATTATGGAAAATACTAAAAGACAACAATTAAAAACCTTTATACTGGATGTAGACGGAGTTTTAACTGATGGTAAATATTATTACACGACCGAGGGAAAAGTAATGAAAGTATTCGGCCCGGATGACCATGACGCCCTACTGCTTCTTAAGAATTATTTGGATATTATTATGATAACTGGCGATAAAAAAGGATTGCCTATATCGGAAAAAAGAGTGGTCCAGGATATGAAATTCCCCCTTTACGCAGTAAGCACCTTTGAGCGCATTAAGTGGATAAAAGAAAACTATAATCTTGATTCAGTTATATACATGGGCGATGGCATATTTGATGGAGTTATTTTTGATAAAGTAGCTTATGGCATAGCACCGTCTAATGCTTTCTATAAAACTAAAGAAAAGGCACATTATATCACTCAACATGCCGGAGGCGATAGCGCGGTTGCGGAAGCTTGCGTGCATATATTGGAAAAATTTTTTGTCCCGGTTGATTTTAATAATTTAATGTTAAAAGAAGGCCAGGGAGAGTGGGGTGAATAATTAAATTTATGAATCCAATAAGTAAACTGGGTATCGGCCCGATGAGCGAAGAAATTATTGAATCGGTTTTTAGTTATTCAGAAAAAAATTCCGAACCATTAATGCTGACTGCGTCAAAAAATCAGATTGACTGGAATGGCGGCTATGTTAATAATTGGACGACTAAAGAATACATGGATTTTATAAAAAAACTGAGGGGCAAATACGGCCAAGCCAAGGTATATATATGCCGCGACCATTGCGGCCCGGGATTTAAAGGAAAAGAGCTGGATGACACATATAGGACCATAGATGCGGATATTGAAAACGGCTTTGATTTGATTCATGTTGATTATTGCCATTATCATGGCAGCAAAGAAGAAATTATAAAAGAATCAAAAAAAGCGATTGAATATATTAAGTCGAAAAAACCGGAAACCTTAATTGAAATCGGCACCGATGAAAATACTGGCGCCTTTTTAGATGATGTTTCAATAATTGAAAAAGAAATAAATCTGTTTATGGAATCAGCCAAAATAGATTTTTTTGTCTGCCAAACCGGAAGTCTGATAAAGGAAATTAATCAAATTGGAGATTTTAACGGCGTTTTCTTAAAAAAAATTCGCGAAATTGCCAATAAACGCAATATATTTCTAAAAGAACATAATGCCGATTACCTAAATGTAGACGAGATACAAAGAAGAAAAAATTTAATTGACGCCGTTAATGTCGCTCCGCAATTCGGCGTCATTCAAACGCAACTAACTATTCAAAAATGCCTGCTTTACGGAATTGATTTTAAAGATTTCATAAGAGATGCTTATGCGAGCGAGAAGTGGAAAAAATGGCTGCATGACAACCGTCCTGAGAATAAATTTTTATGTTCGTTAATTGCGGGACATTATGTGTTTGCCAATAAACCTTATCGGGAAATCTATTCGACAATAAATAGACACGAAAATTTCAGAGAAACCATAATGAATGAGATGATAAAAAATTTTGATTTATACATAAATAATTTATGAAATACAAATTAAGAAAAAAAAGTCTGATTACTCATAAAAATACGCTAGAAAAATTGATTTCTTTAAAAAAATTTCCAGTCTTTATCGGTTGCACTGACCAAAAAAAAGAAGAAGATATTTTTGCGAATATGGAATTCGATATTTGTAAAAAATCCGGTTTTATCCAATTAAAAAAACTGCTACCAATAGATTTAGTGTATAGCGGATATCACTCCGAAGCATTGGGAGAAATCTGGAAAACCCACCACGAAAAATTCGCTGAATTTATTTCTAAATTTAAGCCTATAAATATCTTAGAAGTTGGCGGTTCTAACGCGGTTTTAGCTGAACAGGTAAAAGCGACTAATCCCAAAATAAATTGGTCAATTATTGAACCAAACCCCACCCATAAAAGCACAAAAGAAATAACAGTAATCAAAGGATATTTTAATAAATCTTTCTCTTTTGATAAACCGATTGATACAATCGTGCACTCCCATGTCCTAGAGTATTTATATAATCCCGTTGAAATGATTAAACATATGCATAGTTTTCTTGAAATCGGCTGGGCGAAATTTATCTTTTCGGCGCCCATATTTTTTCGCAATATCTTCTTTATTTTGGTTTAAATGAAAAAAAAATTATTAAAATATTAGATAATTCAAAAATAAAACGGGGCAAAAGATTATATGGATCTTCTCTTTTTGTGGAAAATCCAAAATACATTAAAAGCAAACCGAATGTTGCCGTTATTTTACGCGCAGGCGCTTATACGGACGAAATAACAGCGCAACTTTTAAGTATAAATAAAAAAGTTTATATTATTTAGATAATATTATGATTCTATATTTTAATAGCTATATTACAGATATTCCGCTCAATCCCCAATACGACAAAAAAAACGATCCTATACGTAATACTTGCGCGGCGTATTATTTACCAAAAAAAATTGATATCGCAAAATACACGCTGGCCAGTTACGCATCCGTGCCCTGGAGACATGTAATAATTAATTACGAGCTAGACGATCATAACGAATACAAAAATTTTGATAATTATCTAAAAAATCTTTTCCCCAGTATTACAATTACTCACAAACGCAGCGCCAGCAACCAGGAGTTTTCTAATTCCTTGGATTTAATTAAAAAATTTGATGATGAATGGATTTTTTATGCGGTAAACAACGATCACCCGATGATAGCCATTGATCCGAATATATTAAATAAAGCCCTGGAAAAGGCGGCTTATTTCAAAAAAAACAATAAATATGTTTCCATAATTTTTTCCCATTTTACCGAATTCATCAACCTGCCACACCCGGGAAATCCATTTAACGCAAAATTTGGAAAAGACGCGGAAATTATTGATGAAGATGATAATTTCATCACTATTATCAAAAAAACCGGAGATAACTCCGGTATACAAATTATCCATAGCGAGCTCTTTCGGCACTGGTTCTGCTCAAAAAATCTAGGGGATGCCAGGATGATCCATCCCGAAGACGTAAGCGGCAAAGTATTCACATTTAATCAGATAATAATAATACCCAAAACTGAAATCTGCGCTCACTTTGACGCCTCCCCTCATTTACTGGGGACCACCATTGAAATACGCTATAACCAAGTACCTCCTCTTTTTATACCAAATGGTTTTTTTGAAAAAAAAATAAAAATTGCTTACGGCTATAAAAAATATAGAAATAACTGGGTAAATATTAATCCAACGATAAAAAAATATAGCTTTGAAAACCAAAAAAATGGCACCGACTTAAAATGGACTTTAGACGACATTCCTTATTTTTGGAAAAATAACATTTCTGAAATTGATAAAAATCCAAAAATAAATGAAAAAAAATTTAAAAAAGCCAGGGATAAGGCCTATAATATAAAAAGAAATCCTTGGAAACCTCAAAATTTTATTGAATTAAGTAAAAAACAAATAACTAAATCAAAATTCAAAATAAAATATTTTATCTTAAAAAATATTTTAAATAAAAAAATTTAAAAGAATTATGGAAAATATAAATAAAAAAACTATTTTAATCACCGGCGGCGCCGGCTTTATCGGTTCGCAACTGGCAAAAAAACTGACTGAAGGCGGCTACGGCATAGTCATCGCCGACAGGCTTAAAGAAGGAAATAGCTTAAAAAAAACGCGACTGGAAAAATTTTTAAATCCTGAAAAATATAAATTTTATAATTTAGAACTTAATAATTCGGCTGACCTGAAAAAAATTTTTACTGAAAATCAATTTGATGTCATCTGCCATCTGGCCGCTAAAACCAACTTGGAACCGGACTCGGAAGTTTACAATAAAATGAATATTCTGGGCACGATCGGCGTATTTGAAATGGCCAAAGAGTTTAAGGTGCCGAAAGTTGTTTTTGCCTCATCTTCCATGGTTTACGGCGATAATATTAAACTGCCATTTAGCGAATCTCACGCTACTGACCACCCGCTGTCTATTTACGCCGCCACGAAAAAATTTGATGAAGTTTTGGCCTACACTTACCATTATCTGTGTAAAATTAAAATGGTGGGGCTGAGATTTTTTACAACCTATGGCCCCTGGGGCAGACCCGAAACTTCAATCAGCAGATTCACGGATATGATCGCCAAAGGTGAAACTATTGAAATACACAACTTTGGCAAAATAAAAAGAGACTTTTCTTACGTTGACGATATTGTCTGCGGTATAACTGCAGCATTAGAAAAAGATTTATCTTATGAATTAATAAATCTGGGCTCTGGCCAATCAGTAGAACTGGCAAAAATTATCAACTTGATAGAAAAAAATCTGGGTTTAAAAGCCAAGAAAAAATTTGTAAAAATGCAACCGGGCGACCTGGAAGCTACATGGGCAGATATCACTAAAGCTAAAGAATTACTCGGCTACCACCCGGCCACCACCATTAAACAGGGCATTAAAAAATTTGTTGATTGGTATAGAGAATACCATCAGTTTAAATAATATGGCAAAGGTCAGCGCATGCATTATCGCCTACAATCACGAACAATACATTAAGGACTGCCTGGAAGGGGCTTTAACGCAACGAGTTGACTTTGAATATGAAATTATTATCAGCGAAGACTGCTCAACCGACGCGACGCGCGAAATTTGCCAAGAATACCAAAAAA
>Ga0210031_1001799_pt1 | contig 12948 bp, 10 predicted proteins | sample CryGeyCG2014_080_FD_185455 | JGI IMG/M metagenome (GOLD analysis project Ga0210031, IMG submission 185455) | Groundwater microbial communities from aquifer - Crystal Geyser CG03_land_8/20/14_0.80 (SPAdes) (version 2) | ecosystem: Environmental > Aquatic > Deep subsurface > Groundwater | place... | reverse complement strand
TGCCTTACTTTTGGCCTGCTTCAATGGAAGGGAAACCTATTTGGAAATTAGGCCGGGGTAAAAAGAAAGCAACTGTTATTTTAAATACCGAAGAATTAGTTTCTATTTTTCATTTTCCTTCTAAAATTGAACTTCCCACTGTTCCCCGGGTTGAAGCAAAAAAATCCGGGCCACCGCCCACTTTGCCTATTGAATAATATGAAAAAAGAAGAGATAAATTTTTTCGGCCTAACAACTTTTCGTAATGAAAAGAAAAAATTTGGGATTAAACTTGACGATAGGCGTCGGCATTTTTATGCTGTGGGAAAAACCGGAATGGGAAAAACCGAACTTTTAAAAAATATGGCAATTCAGGATATAAGAAATGGTTGTGGAATTGGTTTTATTGATCCTCATGGCGAAGCAGCCGAAGACCTGCTTAATTTTATTCCCAAAGAGCGAATAGATGATGTCGTTTATTTTAATCCAGCTGATTTTGAATATCCGATTGCTTTTAATGTAATGGAAAAAGTTAGCGCTACCCATCGGCATTTAATAGCTTCTGGCCTGATGGGGGTTTTTAAAAAAATTTGGCCTGATGTTTGGTCTGCCCGGATGGAATATATTTTAAATAATTCTATTTTAGCTCTTCTTGAATATCCAGATTCTACTTTATTAGGGATAAATCGAATTTTAGCCGACCCTGATTATCGGAAAAAAGTTGTTGAAAATGTTACTGATCCGGTGATTAAAGCTTTTTGGACCCAGGAATTCGCCCGTTATACCGCTCGCTATGAAGTTGAAGCGACAGCTGCTATTCAGAATAAAATCGGCCAGTTTATTTCTGCTCCTTTAATTAGAAACAGTATTGGACAACTTCATTCTTTAATTAACATGAGAGAAGTGATGGATAAGGGAAAAATTTTAATTGTTAATTTATCAAAAGGGAAAATCGGAGAAGATCCCTCGCGTCTTTTAGGAGGGTTATTGGTTACCAAATTACAATTGGCGGCAATGAGTCGGGTTGATATGCCGGAGGAAAAAAGAAAAGATTTCTTTTTATATGTTGATGAATTTCAAAATTTCGCTACAGAGAGTTTTATTAATATTTTGTCTGAGGCAAGAAAATATCGGCTTTGTTTAATTCTTTCCCATCAGTACATTACTCAAATGGAGGAGGAAGTCAGAGATGCGGTTTTTGGCAATATTGGCACTTTACTTTGTTTTCGGGTTGGAGCAGAAGACGCTGAATATTTAGAAAAAGAACTTACTCCCCAGCTGACTGCCGCTGATTTAGTTAATTTGGGAAAATTCAACATTTATTTAAAATTAATGATTGATGGAATCGCTGGCGATCCATTTTCTGCCGAAACCTTATTCCCCTTTGAAAGACCAAAAGAATCTTATAAAGAGGAAATAATAAAATTATCGCGAGAGAAATATAGTGCTTCCAGGAAAATAGTAGAAGAAAATATTACTCAATGGACAGGGAATTATATTTTAAAAGAAGCTCCTCCTGCGCCGCCGGCTCTTTACGATGCCCAATGTAAAATCTGCGGCAAATGGATAAAAGTTCCTTTTAGACCAGACCTCAAAAGACCAATTTATTGCAAAACTTGTTTAAAAAAAGTTGAAGAAAAAAAGGAAAAAATTGTTGAAATTAAAACCATTTCTTTAAAAGAACTTTTACCTAAAGATGAGGAAAAAAACAAAAAACCAGTTTCTGAACCTGAGTTAAAAAAAGTACTCAATGAGGCCTTAGAAGAAAAAGTAAAAAAAGGTATAATAAAACCAGGAGAGACAGTAAATTTTGACAAATGATTATGTTAAAAACACTTAAAGATTTTAATTTTTCCGATAAAAAAGTTTTAGTTAGAACAGATTTTAATGTGCCAATTGAAAATGGGAGAATTATTGATAGTTTTCGAATTGAGAGAACTCTTCCCACAATAAATTACCTTAGAGAAAAAGGTGCAAAAGTAATATTATTGTCTCATCAAGGCGATGGACTTTCCTTTCAACCAGTAGCCCTAAAATTAGAAGAACTATTAAAAAAACCGATAAAATTTTTAAATGACTGTTGCGGCAAAAAAGTAGAAAAAGAAATAAATAAAATGAAAAGTGGTCAGATAATTCTTTTAGAGAATTTAAGATTTTATCCCCAAGAAAAAGAAAATAATTTAGAATTTGCCAAAAATCTCGCAAAATTAGGCGATATTTATGTTTCTGAAGCATTTTCTGTTTCTCATCGTTCTCATGCTTCAATAGTTTCTTTACCGTTTCTTTTACAGGCAAAAGCTATCGGTTTTTTATTTGAAAAAGAAATGGAAACTTTATCTAAGGTATTAGGGCGCGCAGCGGCCAGGCCCGCCTGCGCAGGCAGGCCATTGGTTATTATTATTGGCGGGAAAAAGATTTCTTCCAAACTTAAGGTAATCTCCAGTTTTATTGAAAAAGCTGACCATCTTCTTTTTGGAGGCGAATTGGCAAATGTAATTTTGAGAGTAAAAGGAATATGTGTGGGCAAGCCTTGGCCAGAAAAAGAAATGATTGAAGAAATTGGAAAAATAAATTTAACTGATACAAAAATTCATTTGCCGATGGATGTAATTGTTTCACCTGACGAGACAGGAGAAATATATATTAAGGAAACCGGTCCGGGAAAGGTAAGAAAGGAGGAGGAAATTTTTGATATTGGTCCGGAAACAATTCAAACTTTTTCTTCTATAATTAAAGAAGCAAAAACAATTATTTGGTCGGGCCCTTTAGGTTTAATTGAGAATAAACTATTTAAAAAAGGAACAGAAACAATTGCTCAAAGGATAGTTGCCAATACTTCGGCTTTTTCTATTGCTGGCGGGGGAGACACAATAAAGATTCTTCGCGAGCTTAATTTTATTGACAAATTTTCTTTTATCTCAACCGGAGGAAGCGCTATGCTTTCTTTTTTAGCTGAAGAAAAACTACCAGGAATTGAGGCGCTAAAAGTTTAGGATATGGTAGAAATCAAGAATCTAAAAAAAGCAGCTCAAAGAATTCTCTCAGCTATTAAAAAAAATGAGAGAATTATTTTATATGGCGATGCTGATTTGGATGGAACAACTTCAGTAATCATTTTAGAAGAAGCAATTAAAAACCTGAAAGGAGAAATAAGCGCCATTTATTTTCCAGACCGGGAAAAAGAAAATTATGGACTGACCGAAACTGGTTTAAATTTTCTTTCTCCATTTGCCCCGGCTCTTCTCATTTGTCTTGATTTAGGCATAACCAATTTCAAAGAAGTGAAATTGGCGAGAGAAAAAGGATTTAAAGTGATAATCATTGACCATCATGAAGCACTGAAAGAAATTCCGGAAGTATTAATTCTTGTTGACCCGAAACAAAAAACAGATAAATATCCTTTTAAACAATTAGCTGCTTGCGGGGTAGTTTATAAATTAGCTCAACTGATGTTTAAAAATAAAATTCCGTCGGCGCTGGAACAGAATTTTTTAGAATTAACCGCTTTAGGAACTTTAGCCGATATGATGGCGGAAATAGATGATAATAAAATTTATATTGAAAAAGGGTTACCTTTGATTATTTCTTCTTTTCGGCCAGGATTGCGGGTCCTTTTAAAATTAGTAAGAAATAATTCTAATTCCGAAAGAGAGATGGTTTCAAGGATTATTTCTATTTTGAATATTTCAGAAATTAAAAACCATTTAACTGAAAGTTATTTAATTTTAAATTCTTCAACTGAAGCCGAAGTCCAAGAATTAACCCAAGAGATTTTTCAAAAATCTTTTGAGCGTTCGCTCAAAATTAAAGAAATAGTCGGAGAAGTTGAAACTTGCATTTCTCAAAACTCCGACCCAATTATTTTTGAAGGCGATGTTGATTGGACTTATCTTCTTTTAGGAGCAGTTGCTTCAAGAATTTGCAATAAACATAAAAAACCAACCTTTATTTTTAAAATTGGGGAAAAAGAAAGCAAAGGTTCGGTGAGAGCGCCCAAAGGAATAAATAGCGTCAAAATGATGGAAGATTGTTCGCATCTTTTAAAAATGTTTGGCGGTCATGCCGCGGCTTCGGGTTTTACCCTCGCCAATGAAAATCTTGAAAAATTTAAGAATTGTTTATTATCAAACATTGAAAAATATGAGAAAAATAATGGGAAAAATAATGGGAAAAATAATTATTAACATCGATGGTGGTTCGCGAGGTAATCCTGGTCCGGCGGCGCTCGGAGTTTTAATTTATGACCAAAAGAGAAATGTTTTTAAAAAATATTCTCAGTATTTAGGCGAAACGACTAATAACGAAGCTGAATACCAGGCATTGATATTTGCGTTTAAAAAAATAAAAGCGCTTTTTGGCAAAGAAAAAATAAAAAGAATGGAAGTTGAAATAAAATCTGATTCAGAACTTTTAATAAAGCAAATGAGAGGGGAGTATAAAATTCTCGAACCAAAGATTCAGCAACTTTTTTTAAAGGCCTGGAATTTAAAAATTGATTTAGGCGAGATAAATTTTATTCTTATCCCTCGCGAAGAAAACAAAGAAGCCGACAAATTAGTAAATGAGATATTAGATTCTCAAGCAAAAAGTCAAAAGCTTTTTTAATAATTTATTATTATAGCAGTTGACTCTTTTAAAGATTTTTACTATTATAATAGAGCTCAAGTAGACAAGGCAATCGCCCTGTTAGATAGAGCTTGTAAGCTCATCATTTAATGGGGAGGAAAGTCCGAACACCCTCCCGCATATATGCGGGATAAAAAAATAGCGGCTAACAGCCGTCCACCGTAAGGTGAGAGGTGCGAACAGAGACGCTCTAGAACCCGAAAGGGTTCGGGCCCCTATTCTGCCTTAGGGCAGACGGGTGATCTCCGAGTGAAAACTCGGAAGTGAAACGGCTAAATCCTTATTGGGTGCAAGAACAAACTTTCGACAATCTCCGGATTTGTCGAAATGAAAAGTAGTTCGCTTGATCCCGTAAGTAATTATGGGACCAGATAAATGATTGTCTAAAACAGAATTCGGCTTATTGTCTGCTTGAGCTTTTTTTATTAGAATGAATCTATGTTCAATCGCGTTTTAAATTCAAAAGCGAAAAATATTACTTTTGCTGCTCTAATTCTTGCTGTCTCCGCTTTAATTAGTCAGCTTTTAGGATTTCTTCGCGATAATCTTTTAGCTAATTTGGTCCCAAGAGTTCAAACTGATATTTATTTTGCTGCTTTTCGAATTCCTGATCTGGTTTATGGAATTCTTATTACCGGTGGCGTTGTCGCTGCTTTTTTACCAGTTTTTGCTCAATATTTTAAACAAGGCCAAAATGAAGCAAAGAATTTAACCAATAATGTTTTAACCTTTTTTTTAATTGCTTTAGTTGTTATTTGTTCTTTTTTAGCAATTTTTACTCCCTATCTTATTAAATTTATTGTTCCCGGATTTTCAGGAGAACAAAAAAATTTAACCATTGTTTTAACTCGGATAATGTTTTTAAGCCCAATTCTCTTAGGCCTTTCTTCAATTTTCTCTTCTATTTTGCATTATTTTAATTTATTTATTGCTTATTCTTTAGCCCCTCTTTTTTATAATTTAGGCATTATTTTTGGTATTTTATTTTTTTATCCCTATTTTGGACTTTCCGGTTTAGCTTATGGAATTATTCTCGGCGCCTTAGCTCATTTGTTGATTCAAATTCCTTTTGCAATAAAAATGGGGTTTAGACCAACTTTTTCTTTTAATTTCAAACATCCTGGACTAATAAAGATATTTAAACTAATGCTTCCCCGAACTGTTGGTTCTATTGCCACCCATTTGAATTTAATTGTTATTACTGCCATTGCTTCCGGCTTATCACTTGGTTCTATTACTATTTTTAATTTTTCTAATAATTTAGCCAGTGTACCAATTAGTTTAATCGGTATTTCTTTTGCTACTGCTGCTTTTCCAGCTCTTTCTCGAGATTTTCTCGAAGAAAAAGAAAAATTTTTTAAAAAAATTTCATCGGTTTTTTCTCAACTTCTTTATTTAATTATCCCTTTGAGTGTTTTAATCTATTTACTTCGGGCTCAGCTCGTCAGAATAATTTTAGGAACGGCAATTTTAAAAAACGGCGGTTTTGGCTGGCAGGAAACGCGGTTAACTGCTGCTGCTATTGGAATTTTTTGTTTTTCTCTTTTTGCTTCAACCTTTATTCCCTATTTAGTTCGGGTCTTTTTTTCTTTTCAAAACACCAAAACACCGGTTAAGATTGCTCTTCTTTCAATACTTTTAAATATAATTTTGTGCTATTTTTTTGTTTGGTCTTTGAGTTTTAATAATTTTTTTCAAAAGGGGCTCATAAATTTTTTAAAACTTAAAGGAATTTCCAATATCTCAGTGTTAGGTTTGCCGTTAGCTTTTTCTATTTCATCTATTTTTCAATTTTTTCTTTTATTTTTTTTCTTAAAAAGAAAAATCTCAGGTCTCAGTTATAAAGATATTCATCAAACTTTTCTGAAAATTTTAATTTCAACTTTTATAATGGCAGTTATTGTTTTTCTTACTCTGCAAATTTATTCATTATTTGGCACTACGAGAACCGTTATTGGAATTTTCTTTCAAACAATTTTAGCGGGGCTGACTGGCATTTTCTTTTATCTTTTTCTCTCTTTTATCTTACAATGCCCTGAACCAAAAATTATTTGGTCGTCAATTTTATCGCAATTTAAAAAACCCCAGTAGTAGAACCTGCGGGTTCACTACGGGGCAGGTAAAATTATGGAAACATCACAAGTTCGCAATTTTTGCATCATTAGCCATGTGGACCATGGGAAATCAACTTTGGCAGATAGATTTTTAGAATTGACAAACACAATCCCCAAAGAAAAAATGAAACCCCAGTATCTTGATTCAATGGGTTTGGAGCGAGAAAAGGGGATTACGATAAAAATGCACCCCTGCCGGATGATTTATCATGCGGAAATCCTAAATCCTAAATCCGAAATTCTAAACAATTTAGAAATTAGAAATTCGAAATTAGAAATTGCAAATTCAGAATACATTCTGAATTTGATAGATACCCCGGGTCATATCGATTTTAGCTATGAAATATCAAGAGCTCTGGCAGCTGCTGAAGGGGCAATTTTACTTGTTGATGCAACTTCTGGCATTCAAGCTCAAACTCTTTTTAATTTAGAAATGGCTCAAAGACAAAATTTAAAAATTATTGGCGCGGTAAACAAAATTGATTCAAAAGAAGCAAAGATTGAAGAAACAAAAAAAGATTTGAGTTTTCTATTAAAAGTACCCCCGGAAGAAATTTTTTTGATTTCTGCTAAAGAAGGAACAAACATTTTACAGTTATTAGAAGCAGTAATTGAAAAAATTCCCCCCCCACCACTTTTCGCGAAAAGTGGTGGGGGGTTTCGCGCTTTGATTTTTGATTCAAAATACGACCCCTTTTATGGGGTAATTGCTTATGTAAGAGTTTTTGACGGTGAGATTAAAAAAGGAGAGAAAATTTATTTAATGGCAACTGATATTTTTAGCGAAGCAAAAGAAGTTGGTTATTTTGTCCCAGAATTAAAAAACGCAGAAGTTCTAAAAACAGGAGATATTGGTTATATAAAAACCGGAATTAAAAATCCCAATAAAGTTAAAGTAGGGGATACAATTTGCCAAATGCCAAATGCCAAATTCCAAATTCCAAAAATCGAAGCGTTACCGGGTTATAAAGAACCGCAGCCAGTTTTATTTTTAAGTTTATATCCGCAAAATCCTGAAAATTTTTTAAATTTGAAAGGTGGTTTAGAAAAATTAAAATTAAACGATCCGGCTCTTCATTTTGAACTAGAATCCAAAAAAATTTTAGGTCAGGGATTTCGTTGTGGATTTTTAGGCTCTCTTCATGCCGAAATTGTTCTCCGGCGCTTAAAAGAAGATTATGATTTAGATTTAATTACTACTTCACCGGCAGTAATTTTCAAGATTTTAACTGAAAAGGGGAAAGAAAATTTTATTTCTTCAGCTTCAGATTTTCCAAGAAGTTCGGAGATTAAAGAAATAAAAGAACCCTGGATAAAACTTAAAATTATCACTCCTCTTTCTTATTTTAATTCCATTTTTAAAATTTTAAAAAATTTTAAAGCAAAACTTACAGAAACTAACTCATTTAGTTTTAATAAACTTATTTTAATTGCTGAAGCGCCTTTAAAACAAATTGAAACTCATAATTTTTATGACAAACTTAAAAGCGCCACTTCCGGTTATGCCTCGTTTAGCTTTGAAAATATTGGTTTTAGACCAGCCGATGTGGTAAAACTCGATATTCTTATTGCTAAAGAAAAAGAAGAAGCCTTTTCCAGAATTGTTGACCGAGATGAAGCGTATAATGAAGGAAAAACAATAGTTTCAAAGCTTAAGGAAGTTTTACCACCCGAACAATTTGAAGTTCCACTTCAGGCAGCAATAGAAGAAAAAGTGGTTGCCAGAGAAACAATTGAAGCAAAAAGAAAGGATGTAACCGCGCCTTTATATGGCGGCGATGTTACCAGAAAAAGAAAACTCTTAGAAATCCAAAAAAAAGGAAAGAGAGAGTTAAAAAAAAGAGGCAGGGTTAGAATTCCTTTTCAGACCTATTTAGAAATGCTTAAAAGCTAAGGTTGACCCCGTTAGAAGTTTCCGAGAGACAATGTTTAAATAAAATTATTTAGTAATATCTTTAATTATTGGGACTTCTAACGGGGTTGAAAAATGCCAAGTTTAATGATATATTAAAAAGAGCTGAAAATAAGGACCTGCCTTGCTAACAGTCGGCAGAACCTTGATTTCTCGCTTCGCTCGAAAATGGAAAAAGCTAAAAAACCTTTAATTTTACTTGCTTTAATTCTAATATTTTTTACTGTTTTTTTAGCTATTTCTAATTTTAAAATAAATCAAAAGAAAACTGAACTTGATTCCGAACTCCAATCTTTAGAAAATAAAGCTAAAGAATTAGAACAAAAAAAGAACTTATTAGAGTCGCAAATTTCCCAATCTCAAAATCAAGAATATTTAGAAGAAGTAGCGAGAGAGCAACTTAATTTACAAAAAGAAGGAGAGAAAGTAGTAGCTTTTCCAATTTCAGAAAACCAAGAAGAAACTAAAGAAAATAAACCGGAAAAACAAACTTTTTGGCAGAAAATTAAAGTTTTTTTCGGAATAAAATAAGCGGCAGGCGAGTGTAGTATAATGGTAGTACGTGACCTTCCCAAGGTTAAAGCGAGGGTTCAATTCCCTTCACTCGCTCTGAAAGGGTGGGAGACCAATTGAGTAAAATCTGCCGGGGTAACTCAGTGGTAGAGTAGCTGTTTCGTAAACAGCAAGTCGCGAGTTCGAATCTCGCCTCCGGCTAAAAAATATGAGAGAAATTGAACAACAAATTAAAGATTTAGAAAGTAAACTCCATCATCTGATGGACTGTCTTTGACCTTGAAAAGAAAAAAGAGGAAATAAAAACTTTGGAAAAGGAAATTACAAAACCGGATTTTTGGCAACACCCCGAAGGACCCCGCCAAGGCGGGGCCTACGGGGCAGGTAAAGAAAAAGCCATAAAAATTAGTCAAAAACTAAAGAATCTACAGGAAGAAATAGAAAAGTTCGATAAATTACAAAAAGAATTAAGCGATTTAAAAGAATTATTGTCTTTAATCAAAGAAGGTTCCGGCGAGGAGGAAGAAATTAAAGAAAAAATAAAAGAAGTTAGTTTAAAAATAAAGGAAAAAGAACAGGAAGCTTTTCTTTCAGGGAAATATGATAAAGAAGGAACAATTTTAACTATTCAAGCTGGCGCTGGCGGAAGAGAAGCAGAGGATTGGGTGGCAATGCTTTTGCGAATGTATCAAAAATATTGTCAAAGGCAACGATTTAAAACTAGAATTATAGACCAGAGTTTTGGTGAAGCGGGCGGTCCGGAAGGAAGAATTGGTATCAAAGAAATAACAATGGAAATTAAAGGAAATTTTGCTTTTGGATTTTTAAAAAAAGAGGGAGGAATTCACCGGTTGGTTAGAATTTCACCTTTTTCCAGCCAAGACCTTCGTCATACCTCATTTGCCAAGGTTGAAGTTATTCCGTTCATCCCGGCTGCTGATACGTCGGAAATAAAAATAAAACCAGAGGAATTAAAAATTGAAACATTTTGCGCTTCGGGTCCGGGGGGGCAGTATGTGAATCGAAGAGAGACAGCAGTGCGAATTGTTCATTTACCAACCGGAATTGTCGCTAAGTCTCAAGCAGAAAGATTACAGGGAACAAATCGCGAGCGAGCAATGGAAATTTTAATGGCAAAACTTTATCAATTTTATCAAGAGCAAAAAGAGAAGGAGCTTCAAAAAATTAAAGGTAAAAAAATTTCTCCTTCTTGGGGAAACCAACGCCGCTCTTATGTGCTTTATCCTTATAAATTAGTTAAAGATTATCAAACAAAAGTTGAAACTTCTAATATAGAAGGAGTGTTAGACGGCGATATTAATCAATTTATTGAAGCAGAAATAATAAAAACAAAAAATGATTAAATTTAAAAATGTAACGAAAATTTATTGTTCTGTGAATTCAGAACAAATTACTGCTTTAGAAAATGTGTCTTTTGACATTCAACCAAAAGAGTTTGTTTCTATTGTTGGAAAATCCGGAGCGGGAAAGACAACCTTGATAAAACTTTTAATGGGAGAGGAGAAATTAACGAGCGGAGAAATTTTTTTTGATGGAATAAATGTTTCAAAAATAAAACCAAAGGAACTTCAAGAACTTCGTCGGAGAATAGGAGTAGTTTTTCAGGATTACAAACTTCTCCCTACTAAAACAGTTTATGAAAATGTCAGTTATGTGATGCAAGTAATTGGAACAAGCGATATTGATATAAAAAGAGATATACCCCAAGTGTTAGAAATGGTTGGCTTAGACCAGCGCGCTTTTAATTTTCCGTGTGAGCTTTCGGGCGGTGAACAACAAAGATTAGCGATTGCCCGAGCTTTAATTCACCGGCCAGAGGTAATTATTGCCGATGAGCCAACTGGCAATTTAGATGTTTATAACACCTTTGAAATTGTTAATCTTTTAAAGAAAATTCATAATTTTGGGACAACAATAATTTTAGCGACCCATGATAAAACAATTGTTGACAGTTTAAAAAAGCGAGTCATTGCTTTAAATGAAGGGAAATTAATTCGCGATGACCATAATGGCAATTTCATTTTTTGAGTATGTTTTCTAATTTTATTACTAATTTAAAAAGAATAATTTTTTTTGGTTGGCAAAGTTTATCTCGTAATAAAGGATTATCTTTCGGAGTAATTTTTATTATGAGCGTAGCTGTTCTTTTAATAACTTCGCTTTTTCTATTTCAGGGTTTTAGTGAATTTTTAATTAGCGAAGCCCAAAAAAAAGTTGATATTTCTGTCTATTTTAAAAAAAATATTACCCCTGAGAAAATTTTTGCAGTAGAAAGCGACCTCCGCCAAACATTTCCTAAAGTAGAAAATATTGAATATATTTCTCAAGAGAAAGCTCTTGAAATATTTAAAGAAAAACATAAAGATGATACTCTGTATCTCGATGCCCTAAAAGAGGTAGGAGATAATCCTTTTTTAGCATCATTAAATATAAAAACAAACGATCCCAATATCTACTCCCAGATTTCTAATTTTTTAGGAAGAGAGCCAACTGAAGATTTAATAGAAAAGGTTTCTTATTATCAAAATAAAAAAGTAATTGATAAATTATTTTCTTTTACCAATAATATGAAAAAGGGAGGAATTGTTTTAAGTGTTATTTTAGCTCTTTTAATTGCTTTAATAACTTTCAATACCGTGAAATTAACTATTGGCAGCTTTAAAGAAGAGATTTCAACGATGCGGTTGGTTGGCGCCTCAAATTGGTTTATCCGCGGCCCATTTTTGATTCAGGGGCTGCTTTATGGAATTATTTCTGTTTTAATTGTTGATATAGTTCTTTTTTCAGTTCTTTATTTTTTAAATCCAAAATTGGGAAATTGGTTTTTAGATTTCAATCTTTTAAATTATTTTAAAACTAATTTCTTTTTATTAGTTTCAGTTCAATTTATTTTTTCTGTTATTTTGGGAGTATTTTCTTCTTTTATTGCTGTTCACCGATATTTAAAAATATGATTCCCATCTTCGATGGGTCCCTGTATTTTCTATTTATATGAATTTACTATTGTATAGAAAATAATAAAATTGCGGGGTGATGTAACGGTAGCATGCGAACCTCTGGAGTTCGTCATCTTGGTTCGAATCCAAGCCCCGCAGCCAACCTATGATTTATAATATTAATGCTTATTATTTAGCTCGGGGAATCAATTTGAATAAAATAGAAAAGAAAAGAGGGGGCATTTGGAGGCTTCAAACAAAAACCAGAACCTGTCTGGTTTTTGAAGTTGAACCAGAACGTCCCATTTTTCTTTATTTTTTTGGTGTAGTAATTTTTATTAATCTTGAGAAAAAAACGGAGAGAAAAATAATTAAGAGCATAGAGAAATTTTTAATCAATCCGGTGCCAGAAAATGAAATCCCCAGCGAAGAATACAAAGTTGTAGAAGATGAAAATCTTATAAAAGATACAGTTGAATTTGAACAAGTGAAAATTAAAAAATTTGACCTGAATAGAAGAGAAATTATTGCTAACATTTTAGCTCAATCGGTTGCTATTGATTATTTCGAAAATTTAATTGACCAAATTTCGTTAAAATTTGAAGAAATAAACTCTGTTTTGGAAAAAAGAGGAAATTTAAAAATAAAAGGCAGGCAGGTCATAAAATTAATTGGTTTTAATAATACTATTCTTAGTTTTATTCTTTCTAAATTATCTCTCCTTGATAAACCCGATATTTTATGGGAAAGAGAAGATTTAGAATCGCTTTTTAAAAATTTGCGTTCAATGTTTGAGTTAGACGATAGATTTAAAAATTTAGAGATAAAAATTAATTTTATTCAAGAA
>Ga0210031_1001787_pt1 | contig 12979 bp, 9 predicted proteins | sample CryGeyCG2014_080_FD_185455 | JGI IMG/M metagenome (GOLD analysis project Ga0210031, IMG submission 185455) | Groundwater microbial communities from aquifer - Crystal Geyser CG03_land_8/20/14_0.80 (SPAdes) (version 2) | ecosystem: Environmental > Aquatic > Deep subsurface > Groundwater | place... | reverse complement strand
CCTTAGTATTGCCATAATTTGGCTGTCTGTAAATTTTGATCTTTTCATAAGAATCTCCTGCGTTTAGTTTACGAGAAAATTCTACTTTTGACCTCGGTTATTTTTCGGGGGGATTACAACCTCAACCGGCTGTAAGTGAAAACCTCTCGCATGAATATGAACCTTTTTACGCCAATCCAACAGATCATCCGAATGCAACTCATTAAGCACTTCCTCAGCCTGTTTAAAGTGCTTCTCAATAATATTCAATTGCGCCTTAGGAAACGTCTGAATTAAAAACTTCTGAGCCATTAATAACGTCATCGCAACACAAGGAGAAAATCCAGGAATATGTTTACCACTATCAAACTCAGCCCAAGACCAACCATAGGGTTTAGAACGATCATCCTGAACTAAGGGGAACAGATGACTAAGATAATTCAAATCCCGTTGTAAAGAACGCATCTCAACATGAATGCCTTCCTCATTCAGGGCCGTCTTTAGCTCAGCAGTTGATATCTTTCTGGGATGGGCGGGAATTCTTTGCAGAAGGTTCCATTGTCTTAACAGTGCATCAGCCATAGGGTGGTCTCATTTTTAGTTCTGTGTCAGAAATAATAAAGCGTGTGTGCGTCTTATTGTGACGCACCTATGGTTAAAATACAAAATAGATCGGTTATTAACCCAGGTTGACTTAAAGGAGCCATGATGCAAGCGATTGATCCGGATTCAGTAACAATCAATATTGGTGAAGCACTCGGCAGTCTTAGTGTAATTGAAGTAACGTCCTGGAAAAGAGGCATAAGCTGGATTCTGCATGAACTCAAAAACATTCGTCAAGAATACCCCGTATGGGAACTACCTAGATTCACATTAGGGTTTATTGAGAAAGTATGTAAAGAATCCGGAACACAACTGGGTATTCCTCAGGAAGTATCGGATGCGATTAAACGATTTGAAGACCAATTCTACGATCATTGCTGTGCCGCTCTCTGGTTTGTCAGCCGTTCCTATGAAGCCAAACAACTGCTAATGGATATGCCCATCATCTTCTGGTGTGTATTGGAATATGCTGAAAAAAATGAATTAGATACCGATGAAGTGTTTGCTTTGTTTTGTGAAAAACGCAGTCACATCCTAAAGCTCGTCGGATTATCAGGTACTAAATCTCAAATCAAAGCGCTACGAAAACTCCACTTTCCAAAACAATTTGAATCAAAACACTTAGATCAACTCATCAAATTCTTTGAACTGTTTACCCCTCAACAAATAGGGCGTCTACAGTATCTCGACATGAATGTTGTTACAAAATTAAATAGCGACCCTAGTCTCATAAATACAAATGGGTATGCCGATCAGGTTCAGAAAGTCCTAGCTGGATAAAGAATTTTGTCGAATGGAATAATCTTACTTGAAGGAGTGTTAACTCTGAGTAACGGAGTTCCTCGCTTGGAGGGAAGAGTATATTTTGTACTGGTAAAATTTCGAACGAAATGTTAAAAGCTTATCTTGGAACAGTGATTCATCAACCAACACCGTTTGAATCAAATCAAACTAAAGAAAAGGGATGTTAGATGTCAGGTATAAACCAGTTCATAATTGAAAATCTTTCAGAATGTACAACAATCAAGTCAAAGTTATATATTTCTCCTGAAATTCCTCAAAATATTATTGAAAAATTTGTCAAGGCAATTGAATTTGATGGTGACTCAAACTCAATTTTAGGTGTTATTGATAGTTCTGCTCTAGGCATATCAAAGGGAACTGTACTCACAGGAAAAAGATTTATTTTTAAAGATGCATTAAAAAGTGCTTATTCAGTTATGTATTCGGATATTTCTGGAGCTGAAGTTGAAGAAACAGTAAATGAAAAAGGGAAAGTGAATAAGTTTTTGCATATTAATCTTAAAGAGGATTATAGGTATACAATTAGCGATACTTCCGAAATTCACTATGAAAATATAGCTGGATTACTAAATAAATTGGTTTCAGATTTTGATCTTTATGAAGAGCAAGGCCAATTAACTCCTATCGATCAGTTAAGTGATGAGTTAAAAAAAGCTTACGTCAAGATAATTATTAACATGACCTATTCAGATGATGGTGAAGTTGATCAAAAAGAGTTTTCTGAAGTTATGCAACTGATGACTAGAATTGATCTCGTATCAGATTCCAGAGTAGATGTCAGGAACTATTTAGTTTCTAGTGAAGGTCTTTTGACAACTGAAGAGTTGATAAGGACTTTGGATGAAAATACGCCAGATGGAATGAGAAAATCCATTCACCTTTCTCTTGTTAAAGACTTGATTAGTATTTATGCTTCGACAAAGTCTGAGGTTAAAGCAGATTTTGATTTTTTGAAAGAAGCCCAAGTATATTTGGATATAACAGATGATCAAGTTGATTTAGCAGTTGATGCAATAAAGCAAGATTATAAGATTCTTAATAGATCATATACTGATGACCAAATTACAAAAAGTATAAAAGAATTGTCATCTAAAGCTGCGGCTGTAGGTATTCCGCTTGGAGCAATATACTTATCTGGTTCTGTGATTGGGATGTCAGCAGCGGGTATGACTTCTGGTTTAGCAACGATTGGTATGGGAGGAGTTTTAGGCTTATCAAGTATGGCTACAGGTATTGGTGCGGCAGTGATTCTTGGTGTTGTAGCTTACAAAGGTGTTAAATATTTAACAAACTCTGGTACTGAGGAAGGTGATAAGAGAAGAGAATTGATGTTACAAAATGTAATTAGGCTTAATCAAAAAACGTTAAATTTAATTATTCAGGATATTAATGAGTTAGTTAAGCGGTTAAATATCGCTCTTAAAGATGCAGCTGTCACAAAAGAACAGGTTCAAATGCTGGGGAAAAAATTGGCAGTTTTTATTGGCGCTTCAGAAGAGCTCTCAAAGAAAAATCAAAGAGACTCAGCAAGCCAAGCGAGATTATCTTGTCCTGAATTCTTAGATGTTGAGCGACTAAAGGTAATCTCTAAAGAAGGAATTGATAAAAAACCTTATAACTTTGTATTAAGTCATTATGAAGAAAATGTAGTTGTAGAGAAAGATGAACAAGGAGGTGAAGTTGAAAAGCATGTTTTACGGCTCAGAAAAGATCTGTCTACCGAGAAATTAGTGAGCCTTGGTGATGTTTTAACTTCATTGGGTTACAACGAAACCAGTAGTGCAGTTAAAAGTAAGGCCGAGAACTTAAAGAAAAAAGCATCGGAAGAGGCAAAAAATAGATTTGGAGGCTTTTTCTCAAAATGACGGAAGAAAAAAGTAGACATTATGATGCTGGATCAGCACTCCTAGTCCAAAAGCACCAGGTTGACACTCTTGACAGGAAAACACTTGAAGTAGCTTCAGGAGTAAGCTCCTTAGAGCAGTTGCAGAGAGAAACTATTGATGAATTTAATGCACTAAATGATCAATTAGACTCTTTGTTGGCTTTAAAAGGAGTTGAATTTTCAGAAGCGAGTGCTGAAATGTCTATCGATGTTGAGTTATTGCTTGATGAGTCAGAAAGAAAAGTTCGATCTGAATTCCATTCCATTGAAGAGGTAGGCCAAGTCGATTATTCAGAAGACATGGACTGGGATGGCTATATAAACTCAGTTCATAAGTACGCTGAAGAGAATGGTATTGATTTATCGAAGGATCCTTTTGAGCAATTGATGTCAGATAGTCAGAGGGTTGAGCTTGAAAAACGAATTGACGAAGACTTGACGTATAAAAATGCTAATTGTGATGAATATGATTACATGATTGCTGGTACCTGCGGCATGATTGGTGGGTTAGTTGATATTTTTTTTGTAGGAATTCCTGGAGACAGCAGCTTTATAAATAAGGGTGCAGATGCATTTGTTGATAAAAGCGTTCAGGGTTTTGCTTCTTTAATGGGGTGGGAAGGGGCCAGAGAAGGCTCTGATTCTACAAAAAGTGCTATTGGATATTTAGAACGAAAATATAAAGTAAATTATGATCAACGCTCTTCGGTGGATTCTCAGGGTAAAGTGAAGTTGAGTACGATAAATCATCATATTAAAAGCTTAGCTCATTCCCCTGATATTGTAGGTCTCTTTTTTTCCATACTTAGCCAGTTTACAAACACTGCGCATTTTGTAGAGGGTGGTCAGTTGATAGCTATTGATACTGATGATTTTGAGCTTAAGGGTCATAATTTTCCAGCAAAGGTTTTTTGCGGTTTCGTGAATTGGCTCGGACATCTCTTTTCTGATACGGCAGGTTCCTCAGGTGCACAAGGAAGAGGATCAGGTATCCCAATTCCCTTCTACTCGCTTCTTCAGTTTTTAGACGTTGGAAAGTTTGGTAAACATGATGATAGTTTTGCTAAAGTAGCTGTAAAAGTTTTTGAACAGGGGTATGACCTCAGGCACGGAATTGCAATGTCCATACCTGTTTTAATTACGGAGTTGCTAACTCGAATTTCTTGGACAGTAAAGCAACGTTACTATCATGAAAAGGAATGGGCTGATTGTATGCCAAGCACGAGCAATCCAGAGTTACGAAGAATGTTATTGGTGTCCCATGGAACTCTTTGTTTAATGGATGGTATCGATGCAGGTCTGAGGTCGGGGGGGAATATTGTTAGTTTTATGTTAAGGGCAAACTTAATTGCTTGGGGACGCTTTGGCGTTTCTGCTGTAAAAGAGGTTAATGCTTGGTACTTGACTGGAAAACTTGATGTTGAAGCGGCTAATGAAGAGCTCGATAAAGAGTATGAGCGATTATTAGGTAATGTTCGTGTTAATTAATACACGAACATCGAAAGACTGATTGGAGAAAAAAGTGATTGCTGATATTCATGATAAAGCTTTAGAGATATATCTGGCTCATTCAAAAGCTGTACAAGGTTTTACATTTGCTACAAGAGTAAGAGATACGGCAAATAGAATGTCTAAAGACGTTTGGTTTCAAGGATCAAATTATGTCTTTACCTCTCCATATAAGGCTGGCGACAAACATAGTAAAACTAAAACCATTGGATTTGAGATTACTGAACATGTTGTTCTCAATAGTTCATTTGGTATGCAAAATGGTATGCAAATAACAGATATGTTAATATGACCCCGAAATCAATGGAGTTTTGGTGTCCGGTGTAGCCACCATTTTCTAAAGCCCACTTGGTCTCAAGTGGGCTTTTTTTATGTCAGAAATTCTTGGTTAAATGTGTTAACTGGTTGGTTTTTTGTTTTTGCTAGTAGCCAATGTCGTGGTGATGTGATTGTGGAAGTGTTTCACCATCTGGAAGCAAGTACCACATGAGATAATCCACGACCATTGGAACGATGACACTATGTTCATTGCCACTTTCTTGTAATATTTTTCGAATATTATGTTTAATCTCTGGACGATTGGATGTGTCCATAATAATGTCAATATCGGTTCCGAAATGCTCAAGAGCCTCTTCATATTTCGGGTAGTTTGGGATGCCACGATCCAAAGCGTCATCAATCAGGGCGTTTTCCATATTGGGTTCGCTGATGGCAAGGATTTGAACATGGTCAGGATTCATGCTGGTAAATTTTTGATAAAATTTTCCTCCAATACGGCCTAGGCCAATCATTAAGATGTTGATTTTTTTCATGTGTTTCCTCTTTTGCTGTCGTCATTCGCTAAATTCTCTGGCAATTAAGTATAGAATAATCTAATTCGATTTACTAGTTGAGTCATCAGCTCTTGATTGACGTCAAGAGATCAAGGTGTTTTTTGAATTTTGATTAGATAGAGTGAGATTGTTTTGAGTGGTTTAATACGGTTTTTTGTCTTTAGTCTTTTGATATTTGCAACGGCGAATAGTTTTTCTTATGTACAGCCATGTCAATTAGTTGCGCAGGTGGCGGGTGATCATTATGAAACACGGCCAGTTTGGTTTGCCAGTTTGTCGCCGCCAGCTAACTTTAAGGCTGGTTTGAAGGTTGAGCTAGTCGAAAGGAATGGCGCCTGGTTTATCTACAAAGGGCATAATGCTTGGTTCGATTTAGATGAATGCTCGACAAAGCATATAACGGTGGAGGGTAAAACGCTGGCGGTATTGCCCACGCTATATAATCAGCAAACCACAAAAAGCGCTATTATAAATGGGACTTTTATTATTAAAGTCTATCGAGTGGATGATTTAAAGAAAATTGCAAAGCGTTATCGCTTTAAAAAGGTGTCCCCTTTACCTAATCGATTTACAGCCATTTTTGATGTGCGTCCTCAATTATCTTATGATCGAATGATCGAAATCTTGGATCTTGATCGTGACATTGAATTTGTGATTCCTGTATTGAGTGAACCAGATTGATTCGATATCATCGCTAACACTATAAGCTTAAAGCTGTTTTAGCTTGGCGGGTTATAAGCGATCTTTCGAATTGTAAAAAACCTTCAAAAAACCCCCAAAAAAGTCTTGCAAAAAAAGCGGTTGCGGTTAGAATACGCATCTCTTTGAAACACAGCGCAACTAAAGCAGCCAAAGCGGCTAAGCAAGCGAGGGTTTAAAAGAGATTTCTTGGTAGAGATTGAAAGATAAACGCCAAGAAAAAAGCCAAAAAAAGTCTTGACTACTGAGGTGGGAAACGATTAGAATACGCGGCTTACTCAGTACCAATGCCAAGGCAAACAGGCTGAGAAAATTAACACCAAGTTCTTTAAAAATCAGGTAATTCAGAGATAATTTATGTGGAAGTTACTTAAGTAAGTAACCGCAAATGTAAAAAATCTCGACAACTATGTATATGGTCAATCATATTTATATGATACATGTACCTTGTTAATTTCGAGAGTTTAGAAAGAGCAGCAAAGCTCTCAAAAAAAGCAAAATCAAGATTAAACTGAAGAGTTTGATCCTGGCTCAGAATGAACGCTGGCGGCAGGCCTAACACATGCAAGTCGAACGGTAACAGAAGAAAAGCTTGCTTTTCTTGCTGACGAGTGGCGGACGGGTGAGTAACGCGTGGGAATCTACCCTTTAGTTGGGGACAACATATGGAAACGTATGCTAATACCGAATACGATCTACGGATTAAAGGTGGCCTCTATTTATAAGCTATCGCTAAAGGATGAGCCCGCGTTAGATTAGCTAGTTGGTAGGGTAAAGGCCTACCAAGGCGACGATCTATAGCTGGTTTGAGAGGATGATCAGCCACACTGGGACTGAGACACGGCCCAGACTCCTACGGGAGGCAGCAGTGGGGAATATTGCACAATGAGGGAAACCTTGATGCAGCCATGCCGCGTGTGTGAAGAAGGCCCGAGGGTTGTAAAGCACTTTCAATTGTGAGGAAGATTAAGTAACTAATACTTGCTTAGTTTGACGTTAACTTTAGAAGAAGCACCGGCTAACTCTGTGCCAGCAGCCGCGGTAATACAGAGGGTGCAAGCGTTATTCGGAATTACTGGGCGTAAAGCGCGCGTAGGCGGACTGTTAAGTCGGTTGTGAAAGCCCTGGGCTCAACCTAGGAACTGCATCCGATACTGGCAATCTAGAGTTTAAGAGAGGGAAGTGGAATTCCAGGTGTAGCAGTGAAATGCGTAGATATCTGGAGGAACATCAGTGGCGAAGGCGACTTCCTGGCTTAAAACTGACGCTGAGGTGCGAAAGCTTGGGTAGCGAACGGGATTAGATACCCCGGTAGTCCAAGCCGTAAACGATGTCAACTAGCTGTTGGTCTTATTAAAAAGATTAGTAGCGTAGCTAACGCGATAAGTTGACCGCCTGGGGAGTACGGTCGCAAGATTAAAACTCAAAGGAATTGACGGGGGCCCGCACAAGCGGTGGAGCATGTGGTTTAATTCGATGCAACGCGAAGAACCTTACCATCCCTTGACATCCTGCGAACTTTCTAGAGATAGATTGGTGCCTTCGGGAACGCAGAGACAGGTGCTGCATGGCTGTCGTCAGCTCGTGTCGTGAGATGTTGGGTTAAGTCCCGCAACGAGCGCAACCCTTATCATTAGTTGCTACCATTCAGTTGAGAACTCTAATGAGACTGCCGGTGATAAACCGGAGGAAGGCGGGGACGACGTCAAGTCATCATGGCCCTTATGGGATGGGCTACACACGTGCTACAATGGGGGGTACAAAGAGCAGCCAACTGGCGACAGTGCGCGAATCTCATAAAACCTCTCGTAGTCCGGATCGGAGTCTGCAACTCGACTCCGTGAAGTCGGAATCGCTAGTAATCGTGAATCAGAATGTCACGGTGAATACGTTCCCGGGCCTTGTACACACCGCCCGTCACACCATGGGAGTGGGTTGCAAAAGAAGTGGGTAGTCTAACCTTCGGGAGGGCGCTCACCACTTTGTGATTCATGACTGGGGTGAAGTCGTAACAAGGTAGCCCTAGCGGAAGCTGGGGCTGGATCACCTCCTTTAAGACAAAGACGGTTGCGAGCTTAAGCTAGCTTTCACATAAATTATTTCTGAATTACTGAAGATATGAGAACGACCTGGGTCTGTAGCTCAGTTGGTTAGAGCGCACCCCTGATAAGGGTGAGGTCGGTGGTTCAAATCCACCCAGACCCACCAATTTTGTCTATCTTGAATCTTTTTGAAGACTCATGTGCTACAAAGCACACTACGCCTTCAAAAATATCCAATCTAGAACAAAATTAAAAAATATCAGGGGGAAGAAAGACACCTGCTGATTACCCGAATGGGGCTATAGCTCAGCTGGGAGAGCGCCTGCCTTGCACGCAGGAGGTCTGCGGTTCGATCCCGCATAGCTCCACCAATATACCTATTAATACATTTTAAAGGCGAAAGTTTTTAGAATTTATTAACAGTCATATTGGCTGAAGAAACAAGAAACAAAGAAGTTCTTTAAAAACTCGGAAAAATCTCTAAGTTAAAAAATAAACTTAGAAACAATAAACTGGAGTCATTTGATGATGACGACATCCAGATTGACCTATTGCAATTTATGTAAATACAATTTATGTAAATTGATTGCAATAGATAAATCTGTTACCGGTTTATTGAGTTAGACCAGTTGTCTCCAACGACTGGTCTAACGAGGTAACAATGTATCTTAAGAGTTCAATTGGAATTAATGGAAGGTTGTAAAGGGCCCGACATTAAAACCACGATACAAACTCAAGCGAAACATGTCAGCGTAAAAAACTTTTAGTTACGTACACTCACTAGATCTTATAAACACAAGCAAGTTCAAAAAATGGTATAGCTACCAGGGCTTGTCGTGTTAACAAAAGGCATAAGGTTATTTTTGAGTTGTATAGTTAAGTGACTAAGCGTACACGGTGGATGCCTAGGCGGTAGAAGGCGACGAAGGACGTAGTAACTTGCGATAAGCCACGGGGAGTGAGTAAACACGCTTTGATCCGTGGATTTCCGAATGGGAAAACCCATCCTTATTAAGGATATCCCTATATGGGAGGCTAACCTGGAGAACTGAAACATCTAAGTACCCAGAGGAAAAGAAATCAACCGAGATTCCCCAAGTAGCGGCGAGCGAACGGGGACCAGCCCTAAAGCATTTATTAAGATAGCAGAACACTCTGGAAAGAGTGACGACACAAGGTGATAGTCCTGTATGCGAAATCTTATTAAGTGTTATTCGAGTAGGACGGAACACGTGAAATTCTGTCTGAACATGGGGGGACCACCCTCCAAGGCTAAATACTCTCTACCGACCGATAGTGAACCAGTACCGTGAGGGAAAGGCGAAAAGAACCCCAGAAGGGGAGTGAAATAGAACCTGAAACCGTGTACGTACAAGCAGTAGGAGCCCCTCATTAAAGCATCTTTGCTTTAGTGAGGAAAAGTTAAATCTTAACTTAACGCATTAAAGAAAAATAGCGAAGCAATGGCAAAACAGGTTGGACTTATATTTTGACCCGTAGCGCAATGTGCCTAAAAGCACATGAGCAACGGAAGCAAAATAAAAGTCCAAGATGTACAGCCAATGCAAGCGGAAGGTTCTTTAATGAGGGGTGACTGCGTACCTTTTGTATAATGGGTCAGCGACTTACATTATGTAGCGAGGTTAACTGAATAAGGGAGCCGAAGGGAAACCGAGTCTTAAATGGGCGACTAGTTGCATGGTGTAGACCCGAAACCGGGCGATCTATCCATGGCCAGGTTGAAGGTGCCGTAACAGGTACTGGAGGACCGAACCCACGTATGTTGAAAAATGCGGGGATGAGCTGTGGATCGGAGTGAAAGGCTAATCAAGCCCGGAGATAGCTGGTTCTCCTCGAAAACTATTTAGGTAGTGCCTCATGTATCACTGTTGGGGGTAGAGCACTGTTATGGTCTAGCGGGCCGTCAAGGCTTAGCAGCCCATTGCAAACTCCGAATACCAACAAGTGCAATCATGGGAGACAGACAGCGGGTGCTAACGTCCGTTGTCAAGAGGGAAACAACCCAGACCACCAGCTAAGGTCCCTAAACACTACTCAGTGGGAAAGGATGTGGGAAGGCTTAGACAGTCAGGAGGTTGGCTTAGAAGCAGCCACCCTTTAAAGAAAGCGTAATAGCTCACTGATCGAGTCGGCCTGCGCCGAAGATTTAACGGGGCTAAGTAGTGTACCGAAGCTGTGGATGCGTGCATTCTCTTAAAATTATTTATCAAGCTGTCGCAACTTGTTGCGACAAAGCAACCCAAACTGATCGATACTGATCCGCATGGAAGCCGCAATTAGAACTTTCAAAAAGTTATGAGAGCGACAAGTTGCGACAAAGCAACCCAAATGGATCGAGAGGTTTGGGAGGAGATGAGTTGTTTTAAGTGAATGCACGCATGGTAGAGGAGCGTCGTGTAAGCCTGCGAAGGGGCTCTGTAAGGAGTCCTGGAGGTATCACGAGTGCGAATGCTGACATGAGTAGCGATAAAGGGAGTGAAAAGCTCCCTCGCCGAAAGACCAAGGTTTCCTACGCAACGCTAATCGACGTAGGGTTAGTCGACCCCTAAGACGAGGCCGAAAGGCGTAGTCGATGGGAAGCAGGTTAATATTCCTGCACTTTTTATAACTGCGATGGAGGGACGGAGAAGGCTAAACTAGCTTGCTGATGGTTGCAAGTTTAAGGTAGTAGGCAGAGATCTTAGGCAAATCCGGGATCTTAATGCTGAGAACTGATGACGAGTCCTGAATTGGACGAAGTAGTTGATGCCATGCTTCCAAGAAAAGCTTCTAAGCTTCAGGTTATAAAGAATCGTACCCCAAACCAACACAGGTGGTCAGGATGAGAATTCCAAGGCGCTTGAGAGAACTCGGGTGAAGGAACTAGGCAAAATAACACCGTAACTTCGGGAGAAGGTGTGCCCCTGATGGTGAAGCACTTGCTGCGTAAGCTATTAGGGGTTGCAGAGACCAGGTGGCTGCAACTGTTTACTAAAAACATAGCACTGTGCAAAATCGAAAGATGACGTATACGGTGTGACGCCTGCCCGGTGCCGGAAGGTTAATTGATGGGGTTAGCTTATGCGAAGCTCTTGATCGAAGCCCCGGTAAACGGCGGCCGTAACTATAACGGTCCTAAGGTAGCGAAATTCCTTGTCGGGTAAGTTCCGACCTGCACGAATGGCGTAATGATGGCCACACTGTCTCCACCCGAGACTCAGCGAAATTGAACTCGCAGTTAAGATGCTGCGTACCCGCGGCTAGACGGAAAGACCCCGTGAACCTTTACTACAGCTTTGCACTGGACTTTGATACTATCTGTGTAGGATAGGTGGGAGGCTAAGAAGCAGTGACGCCAGTCATTGTGGAGCCAATCTTGAAATACCACCCTGATATTATTGAGGTTCTAACCTAGACCAGTGAATCCTGGTCAGGGACAGTGTATGGTGGGTAGTTTGACTGGGGCGGTCTCCTCCTAAAGAGTAACGGAGGAGCGCGAAGGTACCCTCAGCACGGTCGGACATCGTGCAATGAGCGCAAGAGTAAAAGGGTGCTTGACTGCGAGACAGACACGTCGAGCAGGTGCGAAAGCAGGTTCTAGTGATCCGGTGGTTCTGTGTGGAAGGGCCATCGCTCAACGGATAAAAGGTACTCCGGGGATAACAGGCTGATACCGCCCAAGAGTTCATATCGACGGCGGTGTTTGGCACCTCGATGTCGGCTCATCACATCCTGGGGCTGAAGTCGGTCCCAAGGGTATGGCTGTTCGCCATTTAAAGTGGTACGCGAGCTGGGTTTAGAACGTCGTGAGACAGTTCGGTCCCTATCTGCCGTGGGCGTTGGAGAATTGAGGGGGGCTGCTCCTAGTACGAGAGGACCGGAGTGGACGATCCGCTGGTGTTCCAGTTGTCATGCCAATGGCATTGCTGGGTAGCTACGATCGGGAAGGATAACCGCTGAAAGCATCTAAGCGGGAAACCTGCCCCAAGATAAGTTCTCCCTAGACTTTAAGTCTTCTGAAGGGCCGTTAAAGACGATGACGTTGATAGGCAAGGTGTGGAAGTTCAGTAATGGATGAAGCTAACTTGTACTAATTACCCGTGAGGCTTAACTATACAACTCAAAAGTAACTTTTGTTTATTAAGATAAGCGAGAGGTTGACATGTTGAGCTTGAGTTTAGCAAAGAACGCTTAAGAACATTGAAACAATGCATATGATTTAACCAGAGATTTTTCCAAATTCCGTGAGTAGTTGAAAGACTGCTTGCAGTACCCAATTGCTTGGGGACAATAGCAAGATGGAACCACCTGATCCCATTCCGAACTCAGAAGTGAAACGTTTTAGCGCCGATGGTAGTGTGTCAGTTGGCATGTGAGAGTAGGTCATCCCCAAGCTTATATCCCTAAACCCGTGCTCTTGAGCATGGGTTTTTTTTTGCCTAGATTTAATGTAAGCGTCCGGCAATCACCCCTATTGCGGCGCCCAATGAAGTGGTGTCAGCTCATGGATTTGGCTGTTCTTTTGTGTTGGCAGGCGTGTGAGTACGTCCTTGAGATAAGCATAAGGATCATGACCATTGAGTTTAGCTGATTGCACCAATGTCATTATCGCAGCAGCACGTTTA
>Ga0210031_1001764_pt1 | contig 13074 bp, 14 predicted proteins | sample CryGeyCG2014_080_FD_185455 | JGI IMG/M metagenome (GOLD analysis project Ga0210031, IMG submission 185455) | Groundwater microbial communities from aquifer - Crystal Geyser CG03_land_8/20/14_0.80 (SPAdes) (version 2) | ecosystem: Environmental > Aquatic > Deep subsurface > Groundwater | place... | reverse complement strand
AGAAAGAGTATCCATAATTACTTTTTTTGTTTCTTCCAATTCGAAGTTTTTATTAATGATAATTACCGGGATTTTGGGGTGTTTTTTTAAAGAATTTTCCTTGCCGGTTTTTGAACTTTTAACCTGGAGGAAGATTTTACCAACATCAGTTTCAATAATAAAATCAATTCCTTTTTTTCTGTCTTCAAACCAGTTAGCTCGGCGGAAATCATTAATCCAATCAACGGATTCAAAGAGGTTTTTAAGGGCAATTGCAGTGAGATTTTCGGAAGAAATACCTTTTTCTCGTTCAATTTTTTTAAAGGCATTTCTTAGTGAATATCGAAAAAATTCCGGTCTCATACTTTATTATAAACTTTTAAAGGTTTCCATGAAAGATCTTTTTTAAGAGGCAGAAGAATAAAAAAGCAGGGGCGACAGGAGTCGAACCTGTAACCTCTTGTTTTGGAGACAAGTGCTACTACCAATTGAGCTACGCCCCTAAATTAATATCTAATATCTACTTCAGTTTACTTGTTTCTTTATGCTCCGTAACTTTTCTACACCGTTTACAATACTTTTTTAAAACCAATTTTTCCGGCTTATTGATTTTGTTTTTTTCCGTAATGTAATTTTGGCTTTTGCAAACTGTGCACACAAGAGCCATGATTTGTCTGGGTCCTTTTTTAGCCATATAGGAGCTATTTTAACATAAAGTTTCAAAAATTATTAGAGCCAGGAATGAGACAAGCCTTTATGCCTTTATATAGAAAATAGACCTTCCTTTACCATGGGGGAAGACGAGTCCTAAACTGGTTAGTTTCGAAAGATATCGCGAGGCGGTGATTTGAGAAAGATTAAACATCTTTTGTACCTCTTTATTGGTGATTTTTTGTTCGGGATTCTCTAGGTGTTCTAAAATTTGCTTTTGTCGATCATTGAGTTTCCAGAAAGAAGATGGAAGATCGGTCTTGAATTTTTGTGAACTTATCTCCTCTAGGGCCTTTTGGAGTTGAACGGCAATACCCTTGGCAAAGTATTCCAACCAAAAAGTAAGATTTTTGTCGATGTCAACGCTTTTAATGGCCTCCTTTAGGGCGATTAAATCGGTGCGGTAGTATTCCTCAAGCACAAGAAGTCCCCGACAATCAAATCCGTGTTTATAAAGTGAAAGGTGAGAAAAAAGTCTGGCTACTCTGGTACTTCCATTGTCAAAGGGAGAGATTTTTATGATTTGAATTTGGGAAATACCAGCTTGGACAATGGGGTGTTCTTTTCCCATTTGAAGATAGTCTAAGAAATGCTTTAAATTATTTCTTTTTGCCCTGAAGGAGGCGGCGGAGGGGCCAAATACCGGCTTACACGCCAAGTTGTATAGATCAAGTATTCTTTCGGGAACAATAATCTTGGGAGATGCTAACCATTCTTCTTTAATAAAATCCAAAGCTTTTTTGTAATTGATGATATCTTTTTCGAACTCAGTTAACTTCTTTGGGGGATAAGCCAAGAGTTTTATCATCTCCGATTTACTGACAGGATTTTCCGCCAAAGAAACCGCCCAAAAAATCTTTTGCAAGGTTGCTTCCCAACGCATCCGAAGCTCTACTTTTGGCGGGATTGGCGTCAGTAGAATTTTTTGCCTTAAAGCTTCGGAAACCTCAATGAACTTTTTAAGGTTATCAGAAAAGTTGTAAGACAGTGTTACCTTTGCCATAAAATTATCATATCAAAATCTTATCACCTTGTCAAGTCCTTTTAATTTCCAAGAAATTGAGGCTATTTTCAGATAACCTGATAAGATTATGATAAGAAAATTTAGGATAAAAACTGCCCCTTGACAAGAGTTTTTTATTTGTTTATTCTTAAGTTAAGAGAGGAGGTGAAAGTGCATGTTTAGTAACATTGGAACACCAGAACTAATTGTTCTTGGCTTGGTTTTGTTACTACTTTTTGGTGGCAAAAAACTTCCAGAGCTTGCCAGAGGAGTGGGCGACTCTATAAAGGAGTTTAAAAAAGCCGCTAAAGAGTAAGCAAGCTACAAAAAATGGTTTCTGCCCGCCAAATTCAGAAAGTTTTATTGCGAAGCAACAAGCTTTGCTTATCCCTGACAATTTTGGTCTTAGCTGCAGCTCTGACGACTCCTCCTATAACCAGAGCTGCAGTGGGCAGTCCCCAAATTTGTGCTCCCGCCTCAACCTGTGTCGTTGGAGAATTTCTCTACGACGATTCTTACACTCCTATTCCTGACGCTGAATGTAAACTGACAAGTAAATATCCTAACGGAACAGAACACCTTACTGATCAAATTATGTCTAAGACTGCCGACGGTTGGTACTCTTACGAGTTTACTGCCCCCAGCACGACAGGTTACTACCGAACCCAAGTTTGTTGCACTGCCGGGAGCGATTATCTTTGTGTTGATAAAAGTTTTGAGGTGAAATCTTCAACGGATGCAACCGCGAACGAGGTAGCCACAGCCGTTTGGGGTTATTCGGGAAGAACATTAACGAGCTTTGGTACGATTGCTTCAGATGTTTGGTCATCTTCCTCACGCAGTCTTAGTTCATTTGGCAATCTGGTTTCTGATGTTTGGAATAATACGACTAGAACCCTCACGGGAACAAATCTGTCAAGCGGTAATTTAGCCACCAAAAGCGATGTCACAAATTTGAAAACAGCCCTCGATGAAAACAAAAATCTTCTTGAAAAGCTCGTCAACAAGCCAATAATCGAAAATATTCTGGAGGAGGTAGAGGACAAGGACTTAAGCGAAAAAATAGACCAAACCAAGTCCGTCGCGGCCCAGCTTTATATCAACCACCAATTTCTAACCAGCAAAGCAGGTCTCACCGTTTCTAAGTGGGACAAACTAAGCGATAGGGAACTTTTGGATGCCTTTATCGAAATAAGCGAGGTTTTAGGAGAGGAAGGCGATACCAGCTCCTCCAGCTCTTTTTTGGGTAACCTAAGCTGGTTGCGCGAGGTCTGGGGATGGAGTCAAGCGGACGATTTATACGACCAGGCAAAAGCCATAAAAAAGACCGTCGCCTTTATTCAGGGAAGAATTTCTTCCTACGGTAAATCAAAAACTCTCTACAACGAGGCAAAAAGCCTTCTTGTTTACCTTCGCACCTCTGAAAAATTTTTAGGTGATTCTGGAGATGAAGCCTCGGCAAGAACTGTTTTTGGGAAGTTAAAAGAAACAGAACAACTGGCCCTTGCCTTAGATGAAAGAATAGCTGAGGTTGATAAGTATTTGGTTGAGGCAAAAAAGCCAGATCCGCTCTCCTTCCGAAGGAAGGTTGAAGATTTGATTAAGCGAGTTTTGGCCATCAATAAACTTCCCAGGGCAAGCGCTGTGCTTTCGGCCAAGACTAAAGATATCTCAGCGGAGAAAAAAATTAAAAACCAGCTTCTGAGTACCAAAGGATTGTTGATGGCTAACAAGAGGCTTTTGGCCAACGGAGAAGGGAAGACTCTTTCCGCCACCTGGCTTGAAGAAGGAAGTATCGTCGTTAAAACTCTGGTTACCAATCCCTCAACCGTCATTAGTCAAGAGGTAGCTCTTAAATATTATCTTCCAGAAGAAATCAAAAGGCAGGAAGATATTTTGGAAGCTGACGATGGGCTTAGCGTGAAGTTTGATACCGAAAAAAATCAATATTATATCGAGGGCAAATTGACGCTTAAACCCGGAGAAACAAAAACGGTTTCGGTCAGACTTCAAGACGTTTGGACCCTTAAACAGGAACAGATTGATAGTCTAAGGAAACAAGCGGCCGAGCTTTCAAGGCCCTTGGAGAAAACTTCATACTTTGCCCAGGGCGTGACTCTTAAAAGCGACATTGACGTCTCCCTAGACAGAGTAGAAGCGCTGATAGAAGAAGTTATTACTCCGGAACAAAAGATTAAAGCCTACAGGGAAGCGGAGATTGAGCTTGCGGGTGTCAAAACTAAAATGGAGAAACTCCAGGAGCTGGTTACCATGGCTTCCGGAGCCGGGAGCTTGCTCGGTTTCGTGGGGGGCTCACAAGCCATTGCCGTTTGGGGAATAATCATTGTGGTGGCGGCCGGTTTTATTTTCCTTTCTTTGGCCATGCGGATGATTGCCCGAGGGATTAATAATGATGCCAATAACAATGGTGCCAATAATAATAATGCCAATAATATTACCAAGGAAGATAAACACGCCAAAAAGAAAGAGAAGATGACCAAAGGTGGAGGTATGACCAGAATTTTCAAACTGGCCTTACCGCTAATTTTGGCGACCGTTATCAGCGCCACTGTCTCAGCCAGCCTTGCCAGCAGCCTTATCCTTTTGTCCGAAAAAGCCCATCAGGAAAAAGACTCTCCAGAGGCGACCCCAATAAAAGAGGAAGAAAATAAGGTGTTGGGGCTGGGGGTAGGAGGAGTAGAGATAGTGAGGCTCAATGCCCCGGAGGACGGGGAGATAGTTCTTTATTCCCAGCCCTCAACTAGTTCTGCCATTAAAATGCGTCTTGAAAGCGGTCAAGAGGTGGTAAAAACCGGGGAAGAGGGGAATTGGGTCCAGATCCTGATTATTAAAAATATCTCGCCAGAAAGCATTTTAGAAGGCTGGGTGGAGAAGGATTTTGTTAAGGGAGCAGGGGATGAAATTAAGGAGAATTCCTCTTTAGGTGTGACTATTAAAGATACTTCGACGGGATGGTTGAGAGTCAGAGAAAAACCAGGCGGCAAGGAAATTGGCAGGGTTTATCCTGGAGAGGAATATAAGTTTATCGGTCAAGAGTCAGGTTGGTATCAGATAGAATTTGAAGGCGGGGAGGCTTGGATTTCAGGCTCCTGGGCCGAGATTAACGAATAAAAGCTCCAAGGTACTTCACAATATATAAGTTATAAAAGTAGTGCAGGGCAACGGCAAACAGAAGACCAACAAGAATTAGTCCCTTTTTCTTCAAGGCAGGTAAAATCATCAGCATGATGGTAATTGTATGAAGGGGGATGGTGAAAATTAATCTTTGAACAAAAACGCTGGGTTGGCCGACTTGAAAAATATTAAGAAAATATAAAAAACTCTCCGAAAGCGCAAATAGAACTCCTGAGTTTACCCCGAGAGTAATTTTTCTAAAAGCTGGGCCTCTCTCATTTAAGATGACTAAAACTAAGGCCAATTTAAAAAACTCCTCAAAAATGTGAGGGTAGGGAGCCAAAATTTCTACCGGCCAAAGGATGAATGGGGCCGCCACCGCAAGGAGAAGAACCACTGCTTCCATGGGAAAAAGGTTAGTCTTCTTGCTTTTTTTTGGTTGCTTTCCTGAGTTCCCGTATAGCTTCCCCAATACCTCGACCCAACTCTGGGAGTTTCCTGCCGCCGAAGAGTATCAAAAGAACTACGGCAATGATGATTAGTTCTGTTGTTCCGATGCCTCTAAGCATTTTTTATCACCTCCTTCTAGTAGGAAAAAAGCTTGATCTTTCTATTTTTCTCGAATTGATTTCTTGAATTCCCGTATCGCATTGCCAATTCCGCGAGCCAACTCTGGAAGTTTCCTGCCGCCAAAGAGTATTAAAAGGACCACGGCAATGATGATTAATTCTGTTGTGCCGATACCTCTAAGCATTTTTATCACCTCCTTCACATCAAATGTGTTTTAAGAAAGAGCCTATTTAATATTAGCGTAGTTTCGAAAAGAATTACAAGAGGCAAAGTGAGAAGAACCAAAGAAAGAATATCGGTTGGCGGTAGAATGGCCGCAAAGAAAAGGGCAATGACGTAGGCAAAAGGTCTTTGTTTGACGAATGTTCGGTGTCTAACGATTCCCAATCTCATCAGAACAGTCATGACAATGGGGTATTGAAAAGCAATCCCCATTAAAGAAGAAGTCATTAGGATTTGAGAGAGGAGTTTTGAGATATCTAAAAGATTGCCAATATTAAGCTGGAGAGATTTGACATAGAAAAGATTGATAACGTAACGCATGATGAAAAACCCGAAAATAAAGCCAAAAGCAAAAAGGAGGAGACTTAAAGGCAGAAGAGAAATGATAAGCTTGAATTCTTTGGGTTTTAAGGCGGGTTTAAGAAAAGAGAGTGTTTGAAGAATGATCACCGGAAAAGAAACAATAACTCCGATAACCAGAGCCGAGCTTATCGCCAGGTTGACGAATTGGAAAGGAGAAGTAAAAACAATATTGACCCCTTCTAGTTTGACCAGTCTGATGACAAACATAATGATGTTTTCATAGTAAAAAAAGCCCAGAATACTGGCAATAAAAAAAATGCAAAAAGTAAAAAGGATTCTTCTTCTTACTTCCAGGAGAAAAGGAAAATAGAGTTTGATGGTATCTTCCGCCATTAATCTTCCTTAAGGGCTTTTTTTGATTCTTTTTTGACTTTCTTTGGTTCTTTTTCGATTTCCTTTGGTTCTTCTTTAATTTCACTTGGCTCTTTTTCGATTTCCGTTAAGGCTTCGCTGTATTCCTTTTTGATTTTTTTCAACTCTTTGCTAGCTTCTCCGGCATGCTTGGCAAGTTCGCTTATTTTTTTACTGCCGAAAAAGATAATCAAAACTAAAATGATGATGATTGTTTCAGTGGGGCCGATGTTTCTTAGCATATTAAAAACATGATAAAATAAATGATCAATTAATTGCAAGAGGGGAAAAGGGAAAGGTTGGTTTTTATAGTATAATTGAACTTAACATGGACAGAACTAAGGCAGATGGCTATATCAATAAAGGAGCTACTTTTTTCTCTGTTGGAGATACAAACTTGGCTATGAAGAGCTTCCTGAAAGCGCTTGAATACAACCCGAATTCTATTGAGGCCAATTTTAATTTAGGTTTTTGTTATCAAACTCAAAATAATTACGAACAAGCAATTTTCTATTTTAGAAAAACACTAAAGCTTAAACCTCAAGATATTGAAGCATCAAATAATTTGGCGATGTCTTTAGCTAATTTTGGAGCAATCATGCTTTATAAAGATCCAGCCAGAGCGCTCGAATGCCTAACGGAAGCTAATAAAATTATTCCTGATAATCCCAATATTCTATATAACATTGGCAATGCTTATCAGGCTATGGGTAAAACTGAAGAAAGTATGGAGACTATTAAAAAAGTTATTAAAATAGATCCGGAATTTGAACATGCTTATGGGCAATATTATTTAAGACTTAGAACATTTGCTTATTGGGACGAAGCCAAAAAAATATTTAAAAAGATGAAGGAACTGTCTGATGCGTCTTTGAAGCTGAACAAGCTTACTCCGGAAACACCATTTGTATCCGTTTGCAATTTCCAAGATCCCAAAAGAAACCTTGAGATAGCTAAGCTTTGGAGTAAGCAAGATAAAGATCTTGTTTCAAATATTAAATTTTCAAGAAAAATTTCTAAAAAAAAGGCAGGGGAACCTATTCGAATAGGGTATCTTTCTTATGACTTTCATGATCACGCCACACTTCATTTATTAATGGGAGTTTTGAGGCTGCACAACAAGAAAAGATTTAAAATTTATGCTTATTCCTACGGATTTCCAAGTGAGAGTAACTATCGTCGTGATGCACAAAAATATGTAGATGTATTTCGGGATATTAGGCTAACGTCTGATCTTGAAGCGGCAGAAATAATAAATAAAGATAAAATCGATATCCTGGTTGATCTTAAAGGCCATACATCAGGGTGTAGGCTTGGGATAATGGCTCTTAAACCCGCGCCCGTTAATGTTACCTGGCTGGGTTTCCCCGGGACAACAGGAGCCGATTATATCGATTACATCCTAGCAGATAGAGTAGTAATACCCCCGAGCGAAGCTAAGTACTATAGCGAAAAGATAATCTATCTGCCTAACACTTATCAGCCAACAGATAATAAACAAATAATTTCTGACCGGAAATTTACCCGTCGTAATTTAGGGCTTCCAGGAGATCCTGACACTATTGTGTTTTCGTCATTTAATCAAACTCATAAGATTGAGCCGGAAGCTTTTGATGTTTGGATGAAGATACTTAAAAAAGTGCCAAAAAGTGTTTTATGGCTTTTTGTAGATAATAAAATCGCGGCAAACAATCTCAAAAAAGAGGCTAAAAAAAGAGGAGTTGATACTGGAAGATTATTCTTTGCCGGTCCTTTGCCAAAGGATGAACACCTTACCAGACTTGGTCTGGCTGATCTGGCTCTTGATACATTTACCTATAATGGACATACTACAACCAGTGATTGTCTTTGGGCGGGAGTGCCCGTCATTACCTTAAAAGGCAAACATTTTGCCTCGCGGGTGTCGGCTAGTTTATTAAGTGCAATTGGAATGTCTGAACTAATTACAAATTCCAAGACCGAGTATGAGAGATTGGCAATAGAATTAGCAACTAATCCCAAGAAACTATTCTCTATTCACTACTCACTACTCTCTAAGCGTCTCTCCGAGCCGCTGTTTGATACGCAGAGATTTACGCGCGACCTAGAAACAATATATGAAAAACTCTATAACCTTAAATAGCGAAGGTAAAAAATATTTTGAAAGCGGACAAGTGTCAAAAGCTATTAAAGCTTTTAAGATGGCATTAGAACTTGACCCAAAGTTTTATAAAGGCTGGTTTAATTTGGGTCTTGTATATCAAAAACTAAACCGTTTTAAGGAGGCCATAGAATGTTACAACAAAAATATAGAAAATTACGCTCAAAATCCTTTTGCTCTAAAAAACCTAGCTCTTTGCTATAGTTTGATTGGTGATACCCAAAAGGCACTGGAGATTGCCAGGGTTCTTAATGGAGACGGGGATAGTTGGGAATCATATTTTAATTTAGGGACGACCGCCCAAATTGCCGGAGAAATAGAAGAGGGTATCAAAAATTATGAAAAAGCGATTAAACTTAACCCCGAATTCGCTTTAAGTTATGGACAGCTTTACAATCTCTTCTCAAGAATTTGCGATTGGGACAAGGCCAAAAAACTTGAGCCGATCATCAATAAATTAAATTTAAAGGCGATCAGATCTGGCGGAATGCCGGCAGAATTTCCGTATGGCAATATATCAAGGCAACAAGATCCGAAGATGAATTTTTTATTAACACAACTTAAGGCTCGTGATATTGAAAACAAAGCTGTCACAGACAAAATTCAATTTGTTCAAGACAAAAAGGGGATGGTTAATAACAAAAAAATTAGGATCGGTTATCTTTCCTCAGACTTCCATGATCACGCCACGGTTCACCTGATACTTGGACTATTGCGTAATCACAATAGAAACGATTTTGAAATTGTCGCTTATTCTCACGGTGTCCACGATGACTCAATTTATCGAAAAAAGGTGATGGCCGCGGTTGATGTCTTTAGAGATATTTCCGGATTAAACGATAAAGAGGCTGCTGTTGTAGTTTACAAAGACGTAATAGACATTTTAGTTGATCTTAAGGGGCATACTAATGGCAACAGATTGGGAATAATGGCTTTAAAACCCGCTCCAATTAGCGTTACTTGGCTTGGCTTTCCGGGAACAACAGGGGGAAATTTTATTGATTATCTAATTGCCGACAAAATTGTGATTCCGGAAAAAGAATCCAAATTTTTTTCAGAAAAGATAATCTATCTTCCAAATTCATATCAGGTAAATAACAACGAACAAAAGATTCAAGATTCAAGATTCAAGAAGGCAGACTTTGGTTTGCCTGCCACACGAAGTGTGGTCTTTGCTTCATTTAATCAGGCTTACAAAATATCCTCTGAGACTTTTACGTCCTGGATGCGGATTTTAAAAGCAGTTCCCGGTAGTGTTTTGTGGCTTTACGAAAAAATGGCTTTGGCTAGTGAAAATCTTAAAAAAGAAGCCAAAAAAGCCGGGGTAGATCCTGATAGATTAATTTTTGCGGGTAATCTTCCAAAAGAGGAGCATCTTGCAAGAATTAAATTAGCCGACCTTAGCCTTGACACCTTTACCTACAACGGCCATACCACGACCAGCGATTGTCTCTGGGCAGGCGTGCCGGTTGTTACTCTCAAAGGAAACCATTTTGCCTCCCGCGTGTCCGCCAGTTTATTAACAGCTATTGGCCTTCCCGAACTGATTACCCATTCCCCGGAGGAATATGAGAAACTGGCAATTGATTTAGCTTCCAGCCCCAAAAAACTTGCAACCATTCATGAATCCTTAATCTTAAATCGTGAATCTTGTCCCCTTTTTGACACCAAAAAATTTACAACTAATCTTGAAAAAGCCTATCAGCTCATCTGGAATAATTACCTTTCAGGAAAAAATCCACAGCATATAGTGGTAGTTGACCAATAGATACAAGCACTTGACTTTTGTATAGCAATGTAATACAATAATGACAAGAATAATTGTTAAAGAGATTATTTTCGACACCTGGAACAAAGAACATATTAAAAAACACGGAGTTACCGAAGAGGAAGTTAAGGAAACGGGCGGAAATTTAATTTATCATAAACGCACTTATAAGGGGAGATATTTACTTACTGGTAGAGCCGGGCGGAGATTAATATCTTTAGTTTTAATCCGACAAGGGGAAGGGAAATATTATTTAATTACTGCCCGAGACGCAAGTCAAAAAGAAAGGAGGAAAGTCTATGAGAAAGAAAGTAAAAAGCAAAATTCCTGAATTTAAAACTCTCAAAGATGAGGCGAGATTTTGGGATACCCATAGCTTCACCGATTTTGAGGATGAATTAAGGAAAGTCGATGTTGTCTTTGAATTGGATAAACCTCGTGATGAGACAATCATTGTTAGGGTTCAGAAAAATATTAAAGAAAGTTTAAATAAATTCGCCCGAGCGAGAGGGCTCAATTTATCTACGCTTGCCCGGATGTGGTTAATGGAAAAATTAGAAGAAAACTTTGAGCAAAAATAAACTGCGTCTTTGAATCCTTCTGTTGATACATTTGCGCCGTAAAAGCAATATTTTTATATATTATTATTTTAAGACCAGAAACCCTTCTTTGAGATATTTCCTGGCATTTTCATCAATCGTCCAGCCGTTAATGAGAAAGCATTCTGTTTTAGACGTGGCCATTATAGGAATTTGATACTTCATGTTTTGCGCTCTGGCAAAAAGGTTTTGCAGATATGAATAAAGCGCATTGACTGTATACGCCTCTCCGCTTCCTTTCGGGTTGTATGAGATTTTTTTGTTTTTGAAATCTATTTTAAAATCGTCTTTGATCATAGTTGTTGTCAGACAACAATAGAATCTACTTGCCAAATAGCAGTCACTGTCAATCCATTGCTTGTTATTGTTCCTGTTGTTTCAAAGGGGATAAAGCCTTTAAGTTTGGCCCTGACTGTCACTGGCTGGTTGCCCAAAAAGTTATAATCTTGGGTGGCCCGATAAACTCCAGCATCATTGATTGCCTCCTCAAGCATTAAGACCGTGCCTTCGGTTTCCGGACCGCCGGCATTGGCATAAATAGTCACCCGAGCTCCCACAAAAGAAGAGTTTGGATTATTGACTTCCAGAGTAACGGAGTTATTGACCGTGGTCGAAGCTCCGGCGCCGTTTCTGACCGTGGGTGTTTTCCCCCCACCGTAGATATTTAAGGTTACCGCCCCGCCGGAGTCATTGAAAATCGCCGCCGAGTTAGTTCCATTAGCGCCAAAACCGGTAAAAGTATTGCCTTCAAATGTATAAGTCCCTGGCGCAGTGATCTCAATGGCATGCTTTGTCCCACCGGAAATAAATGAGCAATTCTTAATCCTGCTTGGGTCGTTTGCAAGCAGTGCCGCCGTTGCGTGCAGCGTCCCGTTTATGGTGACGTCATTTAACGTAGCACCGTTCTGCGCAATTTGATCGCAGTCAATAAAAGACATTGACTGGAAACCGCCGGTAGTGCCGATGTTGCGAAGAGTAGGGATAGCCCCAATGATCGTTAGTCCGGTAAAATCCCAGGTTGCCGCCGTGCTGACTGTTGCTAGAAATTCAAACTTATACTTCGACGCTGACTGAATCAAGCCGTTTCTAAGTTTAATCACATCACCGGAGCGGCCATCAAAAATTAAACCGACTACACTTTCATCAACATGGAAGTCCAGATACCCGGTTGACTGCGAAGCTTGGCGGGGGAATTGAATGGAGAAGTTTTCAGCGTCAACAGCCACCGCTTTACTGCCTCCTATTTGGATCGGACAATAACATAAAATCCCGCCGTCTCCTTGGATAGGCGCGAACGGAAGAATATAGCCGTTCAAAATTGAAACTAAGTCGGTAAACGATAGTGGCAAAGTTGAACTACCTCCGGCTATAACCGCCTTATTTATTTTAACCAATTGGCTTATATCCTGAGCAGGGATCCCGAGGGGACTGCTTTCCACAAACAACAGTTTGTCGATAGCGGTTTTGGTCGGCGGAGTGACACTGGTTGCATAACCGGTATCCGTTGACTGGTCGACCTGAATGGCAAAAAAGTTTCGGTTGTCTGAGCTGGTGGTTTTGCTTCGCTGGGCGCCGACCATCCACGATTTATAATTATTGCTGGAATCGGCAAGGCAAATCTGGATTCCGCCGTTTGAGATAAATCCGGTGTCGATATAATCCCGTGCGGTCAGGAATTTTGTTGACCCTAAAAGAAAGCCGCCAGTCAAATCTTTGGCACTGGCAAAATTAAACTGCGTGCCCCCAAGATTAGTTTTGGAAAGAGCTGGTGTAATCCGGGACGAGGCGTGAAACGGATTTACCCCGGAGTCGGCAATACTGGAAATGGCGTCATAAGCGGTTGATTTTGAGCCAATTGTGGCAATTGAGAGCGAGGTCTGCCAAGCACCGCCGAATGGGTAGAATGTGCCGGTAAAAGGCTCCACAATCTCGGCCATGGTTGTGTCTATGTCGTGGTAGGGTGGAATGAACGTAGCGCTGCCGTCATCGTTGACCGCCACGACAAACTTGGTGTGGTCATCGCCGGCCGCCAGCGCCCCATAAAAATTGCGCGTGCCGGTCGCGCCCGCCGTGGCTTGGAACATCCAGCCGACGCCAAGCGTGGTGCTACCGGTGTCATCAGAAACGATCCGCTGCAAACCCGGATAAGGCGTTAGCCCCCAACCTACATCCGCTGCGACCGCGTAGAAGACCAAACAGTTGCTGCTGGTGATCTCTACTCCGTCAATGGAAG
>Ga0210031_1001754_pt1 | contig 13116 bp, 10 predicted proteins | sample CryGeyCG2014_080_FD_185455 | JGI IMG/M metagenome (GOLD analysis project Ga0210031, IMG submission 185455) | Groundwater microbial communities from aquifer - Crystal Geyser CG03_land_8/20/14_0.80 (SPAdes) (version 2) | ecosystem: Environmental > Aquatic > Deep subsurface > Groundwater | place... | reverse complement strand
GATTGTTAAAACCAGTGATTATACTGGTTTGATTGGGTTGACACTTGATTTGAAAAACAAAATACTGCCTGGATATGAGCCGGTTGTTAAACCGCCAGAAATTGTTGTACAGCCAGAGCCGGTTTCGTGCCAGCCAAATTGGAGTTGCCCGGCTTGGAGTCCCGATGTTGCGTCGGCATTTTTGGGTCAAGAGTTTATTCAGACCAGAGTTTGTCAGGATATGAACAATTGCGGAATATCGGACGGACGGCCTGCTGAACAGCAAATAGCTATTGGTACTTTCCAAAGTGAGACGGGGTTAACCACTATTTTCTATTTAGATGCCGATTTTGATGGCTATGGAAATGCCAATCAATCTATTAATACCACTTCAGCTCCAGAAGATGGGCTACACTATGTTTTAAATAATACCGATTGTAATGATGAAAATTCAGCGATTAATCAAGGCGCTACCGAAATTTGTGACGGAATAGATAATAATTGCGATGGTTTAATTGACGAGGATTTGAATCAGCAATGTGGGACATTGGATGTCGGCGCTTGTCAATTTGGGACTCAAACTTGTACTGGCGGCGTTTGGGGAGAGTGCGTCGGAGCAATAGAGCCGGTGGCTGAAATTTGCGATGACGGAATTGACAATGATTGCGACGGCAAAGTAGACGCCGAAGACGAAGATTGCCAAATTGACACGGGTCAGACCGGTGTAAATACTGATACTACTCCTCCAGTAATTACTTTGTTGGGCGATGCTACAGTAAATATCAATGTTGGTGATACTTATACTGATGATGGCGCTACTGCCCTTGATGACGTTGACGGAGATACCACTGCCCAGATTGTAATTGTTAATCCAGTTGATACTACCACTGCTGGCACTTATACCATAACTTATAATGTTAGCGACGCTGCTGGTAATGCGGCGGCAGAAGTAATTAGAACAGTTATAGTTAATGCGGTAGCTCCTCCAGACGCAGATGGCGATGGCGTTGTTGATTCAGAAGACGCCTGCCCTGAGGTAGCAGAAGATTTCTGTCGCGGGTGTCCTCAACCAGAATGTACTGGCTGTCAATCTCCAACTTGTCCAGAAACCGGCCAACCAGTTTGTCAAGATGATAATTCCCTTTGTATTGCTCCTAATGCCACTGGTGTTTGCCAAGAGGGAACTTGTGCCTTCACTTGTAATGATGGTTATCAAAAAGATGACAATGGCGTCTGCCAACCAATAGAATCACCCCCTGAGCAATAACGGGAAAATAGGGACGTGCACATTTTTTGATAGCGAAAATTGACTTTAAATTTGAGAAGTATATAATATAAAAATATGGGTACAATTACTATTCCAAAAAAAGAATTAAAGGCAATAATTAAAGAAAGTGTCCGAGAAATCCTTGAACAAGAATCAATGAAATTACGAGCTTTACTTTTGCCTTTTGTATCTCAAAAGGAACAGAAAGATATTGAAAAACGCTATGGCAGACCCTCTCGAAAAGTAGCCAAATCAATGGAAGTTAAAGTATGAACTGGTACATTGATTTCTCGGAAAACTCTTTAAAATTCCTTAAGAAAAATAATCTTGAGGAAAATTTTATTATTGATAAAATACAGCTTACTCTTCGGAAATTTAAAGGAGAAAACGTAAATATTAATGTCAAGAAACTTAGTGGAGAATGGGAAGGATTTTATAGAATTCGTTCCGGTCGGCTAAGAATTATTGTTGAGTTTCAATTTGAGCAAAATCGAGCATACATTGAAGAAATTGACTGGCGGGGTAATGCATATAAGTAAAGTTTCTCTGTCGAGGTTCTCTATCGAGGTTGAACCTCAATAAACCAAGGAAAATAGGGACATGTCCAATTTCCCCAGGTTTGATACTATTTTTAAAAGGATTAAAATTAAAAATATATGGCTAATTCTTCAAAAACAATAACTTTACCAAAAACCTTAATTAAAAGAAAAGAAGGGATAGCGATTTTACCATTGGAAGAATACGAGAGACTTAAAGAAGATTTAGAAATGCTTCGATCAAAGAGGTTAGCGAAAGAAATAAAAAAGGCAAGGCAAGAAGTTAAGAGGGGAGAGGTAATAAGCCTAGAAGAACTGGAAAGAAAATTAAATTTATAACCCCTGCTTTATGAAATTAATCTTCACTCGATCAGCTTTCCGTCAATTTCAAAAACTAAGTCGTACTACTCAAAAAAGAATTGATGGAAAACTGCGTTTTTATCTCTCTCAACGGAACCCTCTTCGATTCTCTGAACCCTTAAAAGATTCTCGGTTTGGGGAATGGAGGTTTCGAATCGGAGACTACAGGGTTCTTTTTGATATTGAGGATGATGAAATCATTATATTAAAGGTAGGACATAGAAAAGATATTTATAAGTAAAAAAATAGAAAAAAGTAAAATAGGGACGTGCACATTTTTGGAAACAAAAAATAACTTGCATAACCTTAAAGGTTAAACACGAACAGCGATGGCTGCGAAACCGCCACTTCCACTTGTCCAACAACTGGGCAATAAATTTTGACACTACTTTAAAAAAGAATAAAATAAAAATTGACTTTTAATTTTTGATTGTGATAACATAAAAATATATGGCAACCATTACTATTCCAAAAAAAATTACTAAAGGAGAAGAATTAGTGATTATTCCTCGGAAAGATTACGAGAAACTTTTAGAATTTAAAAAAATACCTGAATTCCGGCCTACCATCGTTCAAAAAAAAGCATTAATTGAAGCAAGAAGAAATAGAAAGAAAAGCAACTTCTTAACTTTTAATGAACTCAAAGCTAAATTGGGTTTTACAAATTGACCCAGAAGTTTTTAAAAATCTTAAAAGAATACCTCGTAAGGATACAGAGGGTATTTTATTTACAATTCAAAATTTACCCTCAGATCCTTTTAGGGGTGATATTCAAAAAAATGAGAGGGGAGAAGAATGTTTGGCGCCGGCGAGTCGGCGCTTATCGCATTTTTTATGAACTGATCCAAAAAGAAAAAGTCATTCATGTCTTTTGGGTGGAACGGCGGACATCCAAAACGTATTGATAAATTGGAGAAAATTTATGTTTGTAGATGTTTGACATCTACGCATCACATTATTGAAAGTTATGTTAACGATCTTTATAGCAGCATTTGGCGGCGCCCCGTTAGAGATTCAGTATGTTTTATAATTATGTATTACAAAGTAAGAAGGATAACAAATGGTATACTGGTTATACTGACGATTTGCGAAAAAGAATTGAAGAGCATAACAAAGGATTAGTATACTCTACAAGCAAAAGGAGGCCATTAAAATTAATATATTATGAAGTTTGCCTAAACGAGCAAGACGCGAAAACAAGGGAACAGTATTTAAAGTCGGGCCCTGGAAAGAAATATATTAGAAACAGATTAAAATTCTTTTTCGCTAATCTCTAACGGGGCTGCCCCGAAAGAAGGTTGAAAGATAATAGTTTTCTAAAAATTAATTAGTTTTAATAATCTATGTTTACATCTACTACCCTAATAATTATAGCTTCTTTCGGGGGCGGTTTCATTCGTGGTTTGGTGGGCTTCATCAAGCACCAGTTTTCGTATAAAGATGTGAAGTTCAAGCCGGGATATTTTTTCGGTACGATGATGGCTTCGGGAATCATTGGCTTATTGTCGGTTTGGGCGATAAAAGGAGTAGGATTTGTTCTGGAAGACAGCTTTAGCCCAGCTCTAGCTTTTATTGTCGGCTATGCCGGCGGAGACTTTATTGAAAACATTTATAAGATTATAATAAAAAAACCGTCGCTTTATACTGAATAAAGTTTGTTGACGGTTTTTCTCAACTTTATATAATAAGTTTATGGTGAATGTGTTTAATAAAATTTCAAAAATTAGTATCTATCTGTTGGTTTTTTTGTTGCCTCTATTTTTTTTGCCTTGGACGGTCAGTGTTTTAGATTTTAATAAGCAGTTATTACTCATCTTGTTGGTTTTTATTTCTCTATTGTGCTGGCTTTTAAAATCTTTACAAGAAGGAAAAATCAATTTAAATTTCAGCCTTTTGAATTTAGCGATTATTGTCTTTTTAGTAGTTTTGGCTGCCTCCACTCTCTTTTCTTCTTATAAATATGGCAGTTTTTGGGGCTGGCCCTTAAATGTTGCCTCTAGCTTTTTGACAATTTCCGGTTTTATTTTACTTTATTTTTTAATTATTAATATTTTTCAGAAAAAGGGAGAGATCTTCGGATTACTTTTCACTTTGGCTCTCTCCAGTTTTTTAGCAGTTTTGTTTGGTGGCTTCCAGCTCTTTGGTAAATTTTTTATTCCTTTTGATTTTGCCAAAATTTCCTCCTTTAATACCATTGGCACGGTAAATTCTTTGGGGATTTTTGTTGCCCTGCTTTTGCCCCTGATTATTTCCCTGATTTTTATTTCCAAAAGGTTGGTTAAGGTTTTGCTGATAATTTTTGGCTTAGTTGATTTAGCTTTAATTTTCTTAGTTAATTTTTGGGTGGCTTGGATAGTTCTCTTAATTGGAATGGCGGCGATTTTAATTTTTGGGATTGCCCGTCGGGAGATTTTCCAGACAGGCTGGCTGACCCTATCAATGTTTCTTTTGGTTCTTTCTCTCTGCTTTGGGATTTTCCGGATTTCTATTCCCGGTTTACCAACCACTCCCCTGGAAGTTTCCCCTTCCCAAAAGACCACCTTTAATATTACTACTCAAACTCTAAAGGAGTCTATTCCTGCCTTATTTTTGGGTTCGGGACCCTCAACCTTTGTTTACGACTATTCAAAATTTAAACCAGAAACTATAAATCAAACTGCTTTCTGGGGAGTGAGATTTTCTTCCGGCGCTTCAGAAATTTTAGATAAATTAGCAACCTGTGGTATTTTAGGACTGATTTCTTTTTTGGGAATTTTGGCAGTATTTTTGTGGTTTGGATTTAGAGGGTTAATTAAAAAAGTGGCTAAAGGAGACTCTCTTTGGATTTTTAGCTTGGGGATTTTTGCCAGTTGGTTGGCTACGGCAACCGCCCTCTTTTTCTATCCCGCTAATCTCTCCTTGGGATTTCTTTTCTGGATTTTTACGGCCAGTTTTATTGCTTTTGGTGACTCCAAAATAAAAAGCTGGGAACTGAAACCCTCTTCTTTGGCTAATATTGGCATTTCTTTCCTTTCCATTTTTATTTTAATTTTGGGAGTGGGAATTTTTTTCTTGGCTGGCCAAAGATATGTTGCCGAAATCAGATATCTGCAAGGGATAAGAGCCTTCCAGAGAGGGGATAATCAGGCGGCGATAAATTCTCTTTTGAGTGCCGTCAATCTTACCGGAGGAAAGCAAGATAATTATTGGCGAGACCTTTCCCAGGTTTATCTTTTTAGAATCAATGAAGAACTTTTGAAAAAAGATGTTCCCCAGGAAGAACTGCAGAAAACAATTCCTCCTTTGGTCAGCAATGCCGTTAATTCGGCAAAGCGAGCGACCGATGTTGCTCCAAGAGATGTTGCTAACTGGTCAGTTCGAGGTTTTGTTTATCGGAATGTTGTTAACTTAATCGGCGGGGCTGAGGAGTGGGCAATAAAATCTTATGAAGAGGCAGCAAAATTGGAGCCCGCCAACCCCTATATTTATACTGAACTCGGCCGGGTTTATTTAGCCAAAAATGAAAGAGATAAAGCTCAAGAGCAATTCCAAAAAGCTCTCGAGCTAAAATCAGATTATGCTCCGGCTCATTTTCAGATAGCTACCATTTCGGTCTTGGAGGGGAAAACAGGAGAAGCAATAGAAAAGATGGAAACGGCTAGAGCCCTCAGTCCGTTTGATGTAGGACTAGCCTTTCAGTTGGGAGTTTTGTATTACAATGACAAACAGTATGACAAAGCCAAAGCTGAGTTTGAGAGAGCAGTTGCCCTAAATGGAAATTATTCTAATGCCAGATATTTTTTGGGATTAATTTATGACCGGGAAGGGAAAAAATCAGAAGCGATTTCCCAGTTTGAAAAAGTTGCCAATCTTAATCCCGACAATGAGGAAGTAAAGAAAATTTTGGCTAATTTGCGAGGAGAAAAGCCAGCTTTAGAAGGAATAACTCCAGCTCAACCACCAATCGAAGAAAAACCAGCAGAAAAACTGGAGAAATAGTGGGGGATTGACCCTTCACCAATCTTCACAAGGAAAGTGGTAGTACCGAGTTCAGAGACAAAGTCGGCTTCGCCTCTTAGAAATGGTCTTATCAGATTCTTGGCTGAGATTGGTGAAGGGTTGACAAATTTTTTAAAATAAACTAAAATTAAGTTTACCCTAGTTAAATGGTTGCTTTCGCAAATTTAACTGGGTTTACTGAATTTTCATTTTTTAAAATATTTTTTAAGTATTTTTTGAATACTTGATTCCTTCTTTAAATTAAAACTAAATAGCTCTATTGCCCTAAATAGAACAGAAATTAGGGTATTTTAGTTTGTTTTTTAAATATGAACCCAATTAAAATTAAAAATTTTGGCAAAGCCAAGGTTTTTCTCCCTCTGCCTTATTTATTGAGTTTAGAGAAAGAGAGCTGGAAAGTTTTTTGGGAAAGGGATTTAAAGGAATTATTCCAAGAGGTTTCCCCAATCCGAGATTATACCGGAAAAGAGTTAGAGCTCTGGTTTTTAGATTATAAATTGGATACGCCTAAATATAAAACTGATTTGGAGGCAAAGTTAAATGACGATTCTTATGAGGTCTCTCTACGAGTCAGAACAAAGTTAGTTAATCTAAAAACTAAAGAAATCAAAGAGCAAGAAGTTTTTTTAACTGATTTCCCCTTAATGACCGAGAGGGGAACTTTTATTGTTAATGGGGTAGAGCGAGTGGTAATTGCGCAGCTGATTCGTTCACCAGGAGTTTTATTTACCAGCCAGGCTGTATCGGGTAGGCAAAATTTTGGCGGGAAAATCATTCCCAATCGAGGGGCCTGGTTAGAATTTGAAACGGAACCCACCGGCTTTATTGGAGTAAAAGTTGATAGGAAAAGAAAGCTAGCAGTGACTTGTCTCTTGAGGGCTTTGGGAATTGATAAAGACCTTTCTATTCGAGAACTTTTCCAAGACGTAAATAAAGGAGAGGTAGATTATATTGAAGAGACTTTAAAGAGAGACACAACCCACAATCAGGCTGAAGCCCTGGTTGAGATTTATAGTCGGTTAAGACCGGGTGACATGGCCACTCCTGATACCGCTCGAGAGCTAATTTGGAATATGTTTTTCAATTTTGAGAGATACGACCTCTCGAAAGTTGGACGCTGGCGTACGTACCAACGTCTCTCAGAATTAAAAAAATCCGAAATCCGAAATCCGAAATCCGAAACAAATCCAAAATCCCTGCCTGACCGGCAGGCAGGCAAAATCCAAAATCCAAAACTTGAAGAGAAGATTAGCGTATCGGATAGGGTTTTGAAGTTAGAGGATGTTATTGCCACCATCCGAGAGATAATTCGCTTAAATAATGACCCGGAGGGGAAGCCGGACCAGATTGACCATTTAGGCAATAGAAGGGTAAGGACTTTGGCTGAGTTTTTACAAAATAGATTAAGGGTGGGGTTGATGAGAATGGAAAGAATAATTAAGGATAGAATGTCAACCTTAGACCTTTATACCTTAACTCCGGTTCAACTCATTAACCCTCGGCCGGTGATGGCAGTGGTAAAAGAATTTTTCACTTCCTCACAGATATCTCAATTTATGGATAATGAAAATCCTCTGGCCGAATTAGAACATAAAAGAAGGTTGTCGGCTACCGGTCCTGGCGGTTTAACCCGAGAGAGAGCTGGGTTTGAAGTCAGAGATGTCCAACCTTCCCACTACGGTCGAATTTGCCCAATCGAAACTCCTGAAGGACCCAATATCGGATTAGTTGGACATATGGCTTCCTATGCTCGAATTAATCCCTATGGTTTTTTAGAAACTCCCTATTTCAAAGTTGAAAAAGGAACGGTGACATCTGACATTCACTATCTCAATGCCTATGATGAAGAAAGGTATAATATCGCTTCGGGAACTGTTCAAATTGATGGGAAAGGAAATATTGTTCCTCAGTTGGTTGAAGCAAGGATTAAAGGCGAGCCAGGCGTATCGGATAGAGATAAAATTGATTATATCGATGTTTCTTCAGAACAGTCAATTTCAATTGCCACCTCTTTAATTCCCTTTTTACAAAATGACGACGCCAACCGAGCCCTAATGGGTTCAAATATGCAGCGTCAATCGATGCCTCTTTTAAAACCAGAACCGCCTCTGGTAATGACCGGGATAGAAGAAAGAGTGGCCAGGGACTCGGGACAGGAGGTGATAGCCGAAGAAGATGGCACAGTAATAGAAGTTGACGCAAACCACATTAAAGTCAGGGGCCGAAAGTCAAAAGTTGTAAATTATGACTTGAGGACTTTTATTAGGACTAATCAGTACACTTGTTTCCATCAAAAACCAATAGTTAAAAAATGGGAAAGTATTAAAAAGGGAGACATTTTGGCCGATGGCGGAGCGATCTCCCAGGGGTATTTGTCTTTGGGCAGCAATATCTTAGTTGCCTTTTTACCTTGGCGTGGCGGAAATTTTGAAGATGCCGTTTTGATTTCTGAAAGATTGGTTAAGGATGATACCTATACCTCAATTTATATTGATAGTTTTAGTTGCGATGTTAGGGAAACAAAATTGGGGCCAGAGGTTACCACCTGCGATATCCCCAATGTCTCAGAAGAAAAATTAAAAGATTTGGATGAGGAAGGAATTATTAGAATCGGGGCTGAGGTCGGACCGAATGATATTTTGGTTGGAAAAATCTCTCCGAAGGGAGAGACAGATTTAACTGCTGAAGAAAGATTATTAAGAGCAATTTTTGGGGAAAAGGCCAGAGATGTTAAAGACACTTCCCTTTTAATGGAACACGGGAAGCAAGGAAGGGTAGTAGGGGTGAAGGTTTTTTCCCGAGAATTGGGTCACAAATTGGAACCAGGAGTGATAAAAAAAATTAAGGTTGAAGTGGCAGAAATTAGACCCATTCAAGCCGGAGACAAACTTTCCGGCCGTCATGGAAACAAAGGAGTGATTTCAAAGGTCTTACCGGTAGAAGAGATGCCTTTTATGGAAGATGGGACTCCGGTGGATATGATTTTAAATCCCCTAAGCGTAGTTTCTCGAATGAATCTCGGCCAGATTTTAGAGACTCATCTGGGTTGGGCAGCCAAAAATCTTGGATATTATGCTGTTTCTCCGGCTCTCTCCGGCGCCAATGAGAAAGATATAAAAGAAGAATTGAAGAGGGCTCAACTAGTCGATGAACTTCATTCATCTTCACCCTTCGCTCGCGCTCGGGTTTCTGAGGATGGCAAGGTTGCTCTATTTGACGGCAGAACCGGTCTTCCTTTCCCGGAAAAGATTACCGTAGGTTGGATTTATATGATGAAATTAATCCATATGGTTAAAGATAAAATCCATATGCGTTCAATAGGTCCTTATTCTTTGATTACCCAACAGCCCTTGGGCGGAAAGGCCCAGTTTGGGGGCCAGAGATTTGGGGAAATGGAGGTTTGGGCTTTGGAAGGATACGGAGTAGCTCATATCTTGCAAGAAATGCTAACTATAAAATCTGATGATGTTTCGGGAAGGGCGGCAGCTTACGAAGCAATATTGAAAGGGGAGGAAATAAAAGAGTCAAATGTCCCGGCCTCCTTCAATCTTTTAGTTGCAGAATTAAAATCACTTGGGTTAAGCGTCGAGGTTAAGGAAAAACCAAAAGAAGAACGCTCGGCAGGCTGATTCGGGGATATTCTTCGGGCAGATTGCCTCGGGCGACACGCAGTCGGCTTTAGTAATAAAATAAAGTGATTTCTCGCCGTTGCTATTTCTCGCCGAGCCTCACTCGCCTAAAAGAAAATTCAAAATCCCTAAGGGGGCTCGGCTGCGAAGTGTCGTCCTCGGCAACTGCCCTCAGACTAAAATAAAAATTCGTATATTCGTATTAATTCGTAATTCGTAGGGCGATTATGCGCGTTGAAGATTTAGAATCAATAAGAATAAAATTGGCCTCGCCTGAGGATATTTTGGGTTGGAGTCATGGCGAAGTGACAGAGCCGGAAACCATTAATTATCGAACCCAGAGGGCGGAGAAGGATGGTCTTTTTTGTGAAAAAATTTTTGGACCGGAAAAGGATTATCAGTGCTATTGCGGGAAATATCGGGGAATAAAATATAAAGGGATAATTTGCGACAGGTGCGGAGTGGAAATAACCAAATCTCAGGTCAGGCGAGAAAGGATGGGCCATATTCTTCTTGCCAGTCCGGTTTCTCATATCTGGTTTTTAAGAGGAGTTCCCTCAAGAATGGGGATGATTTTGGATATTCCGATGCAGCAATTGGAAAAGGTGATTTATTTTGCTGTTTATATTATCACCAATGTTAATGAGCCGGCAAAGAAAAAGATCTTAGAAGAGATTGAGAAAGAATACAAAAGTAAAATAAAAAATAAAAAATTAAAAATTAAAAATACAAATAAAAAATTAAAAAAAGAATTGCAAGAACTAAAAGAGGCAAAAGATAGGGCGAGGGAAGAGGTATTGTCTCTGAAACCCTTAAAAATTCTCTCTGAGATTGAATATCATGACTTTTCTTTGAAATGCGGAGAAGTTTTTGAAGCCGGGACCGGAGCCGAAACTCTTAGAAAAATTTTTGAAAAGGTTGATTTAAAAAAAGAGATTTCAAATTTAAAAAAAGAATTAGAAGCGGTTGCTCCTTTGAATCGGAGGAGAATTTTAAGAAGATTAAGAATTTTTCAAGGAATGGAAATGGCTAAAATTCGGCCAGAATGGATGTTTTTAACAGTTTTGCCCGTTTTACCACCTGACCTGCGACCGATGGTCCAGTTAGACGGAGGAAGATATGCCTCTTCTGACTTAAATGACCTTTATCGAAGAGTAATTAACAGGAATAACCGATTAAAATATCTTTTGGAAATTAATGCCCCGGAAGTTATTGTCAGAAACGAAAAAAGAATGTTGCAAGAAGCCGTCGATGCCTTAATTGATAATGGGATGAGAAAGGGAACAATGGTTCAGGCCACTACCGGCGGAAGGCGGCTATTGAAATCCCTGGCTGATATACTCAAAGGAAAACAAGGAAGATTTCGCCAAAATCTTTTGGGAAAAAGGGTTGATTACTCTGGTAGGTCGGTGATTGTAGTTGGGCCCGAGTTAAAACTGAACCAATGCGGCCTCCCCAAGAAAATGGCTCTGGAACTCTTCAAACCCTTCGTCATCCAAAAAATTTTAGACAGGGAATTGGCCTATAACGTCAGGGGAGCGGCAAGATTAATTGATGAAGAAACTGACGAAGTCTGGGCTATGTTAGAAGAGGTAGTGAAAGATAAACTGGTTTTGCTAAATCGGGCTCCCACCTTACATAGATTAGGTATCCAGGCCTTCCAGCCAGTTTTAGTTGAAGGAGAAACCATTCGAATTCACCCCCTGGCCTGCAAGGCCTTTAATGCTGATTTTGATGGAGACCAAATGGCTGTTCACCTTCCACTATCTACTAAAGCTCAAAAAGAAGCTAAAGAGATTATGCTGTCTAGTCTCAATCTTTTAAAGCCAGCCACCGGGCTGCCAGTTTGCAGTCCGAGCCAGGACATTGTTTTGGGTTGTTATTGGTTGACTGGGATTAGAGAGGGGGAAATCGGCGAAGGGAAGGTATTCGGTTCACCAGAAGATGCCATTATGGCTTATGAATTAGGCGACATTGATTTAAGGGCCAAGGTTCGAGTGCGACTACCGCTAAAGCCCGTCATTAAGAATCAGCCAAAATCGGCTAAGAATCAACCAAAACCTGCTTTTTTTGAGACCTCGGTCGGTAGAATTTTATTTAATGAGGCCCTACCTGAAGACTTTCCTTTCCAAGATGACTGGTTTAATTCTAAAAAACTGGAAAAATTGGTCAGTAGAATTACCGTTAGATATCCGGCCGAGAAAGTGAAAGAGACCCTAGACAAAATTAAAGATTTAGGATTTGAGTATTCTACTCGTTCAGGTATTACCTGGGGGATGGATGACTTGATTGTTCCTCCAGAAAAACCGAAAATTTTAGAAGAAGCCGAGAAAGAATTAGAAGTAGTTAAATTACACTTTAAAAAAGGTTTACTTTCTAAAGAAGAAAAGACGGCCAAAATCATTGAAATTTGGACCAAGGCAAAATCAAAAATTGAAAAATTAGTACCCAAAACCTTACCAGTCTCGGGCCCAGTCTATTCCATTGTTGAGGCTGGAGCCAAGGGCTCTTGGTCTCAGCCGGTTCAAATGGCAGGAATGAAGGGTTTGGTTATTAATCCCATGGGTCAAATCATTGAGTTGCCGGTGAAAAGTTCTTACAAAGAAGGATTTGATGTTCTGGAATATTTCATTTCTACTCACGGAGCAAGAAAAGGAACAGCTGACACCGCCCTCCGGACTTCAGCAGCAGGTTATTTAACCAGGCGCTTGGTTGATGTTAGCCATGAGGTGGTGATAGGCGAGGAAGATTGCCGGGACAAAGAAGGAGTGGAAGTTTTCCGAGAAGATAGCGAGGAAATAGGCCAAAGCTTCATTTTTAAAATTGTCGGAAGGGTGGCTGTCGAGGATATTAAATCTGAAATCGGGGAAGCGAAGTCCGGGACTAAAAGAAAAAAAGTTATTGTAAAAAAAGGGGAAATTATTGACTGGGAAAGGGCAGAAACTATCGAAGAGGCAGGAATTAAGAAAGTTAGAGTTTACTCTCCTTTAAGTTGCCAGTCGGTTAGGGGAATTTGTCAGAAATGCTATGGTTGGGATTTGGGCAGGAATCAATTAATTAAACTCGGTGAGGCTGTGGGAGTTGTGGCTGCTCAGGCGATTGGCGAGCCGGGAACCCAATTAACATTAAAAACTTTTCACACCGGCGGAGTGGCTGGGGGAGGGGATATTACTTTTGGCCTGCCCCGAGTCCAGGAAGTTCTTGAAGTTCGTCCTCCGGGAGGAAAAGCCGAGATGTCTCAAGTTGACGGCGAAGTTTTAGAAATAACGCCAGAAAAAATAATAAGGATAAAATCTAAATTCGGCAACCCAAAATCAAAAATTGTTGAATATAAAATTCCAGAAAG
>Ga0210031_1001722_pt1 | contig 13233 bp, 10 predicted proteins | sample CryGeyCG2014_080_FD_185455 | JGI IMG/M metagenome (GOLD analysis project Ga0210031, IMG submission 185455) | Groundwater microbial communities from aquifer - Crystal Geyser CG03_land_8/20/14_0.80 (SPAdes) (version 2) | ecosystem: Environmental > Aquatic > Deep subsurface > Groundwater | place... | reverse complement strand
CCAGCTCAACGAACGGCCGCATCGCCTTTGTTTCTGAGCGCGACGGCAACTACGAGATCTACGTTATGAACGCCGATGGCACAAGACAAACGAGACTGACCAACAACACGGAATATGACTGGGGTCCTACTTGGTCACCTGACGGCAACAAGATTGCCTTCGAGTCCTACCGGGATGGCAACGGCGAGATCTACGTCATGAATGCCGACGGCTCGGGACAGACCAATCTGAGCAACGACCCGGATTGGTGGGATGGGGGTGCTTCCTGGTCGCCCGATGGGGAGAAGATTGTCTTCGAGTCTGTCCGTGATGGCAACGGTGAGATCTATGTTGTTAACGCGGATGGTTCAGGGCAAACAAACCTGACCAACAACCCAGCGATTGATTGGTACCCTGCCTGGTCACCCGACGGCAGCAAGATCGCCTTCGAGTCCAACCGTGATGGCAACTTCAGCGAGGAGATCTACATCATGAATGCCAATGGTTCAGAGCAAACAAACCTGACCAACAACCTAGCGTGGGCTTGGGGTTTTGCCTGGTCTCCTGACGGTGGCAAGATCGTTTTTTACTCCGACCCTGATGGCACCTACGAGATCTACGTCATGAATGCGGATGGCACAGGCCAGACCAGGCTGACTAACAACACATTAGATGATGTGGATCCTGTCTGGTCACCAGATGGTAAAAAGATTGCCTTTACATCCTGGGATCGCGCCGAGGTCAAGTGGAAGATTTACATTATAAACGCTGATGGCACAGGAGTTACTAGATTGACCAACTACCCGGGGGATGAGGTGTATCCTACATGGTCGCTTGATGGTAGCAAGATCGCCTTTGTCTCCACTGACACTGGCAATGGGGAGATTTATGTAGTGAATGCCGATGGTTCAGAGTTGACGAACCTCACAAACAACTTGGCGGATGATGGGGAGCCTGCCTGGGAGCCGACACTGCGCGCTTGGACACTCATGTTCTATCTCGACGCCGACAACAACTTGGATAACACATACCCACCCATCTTTAACCAACTTGAGACGGCAGCCAGTAATCCTAACGTTCAAGTCTTGGTAGTATGGGATCGTCTTGGCAGAGATAATTCGGCGTACTATAAGGTCCAATATGACACCAACTTAAGAGATCTGGCGAACTACACTGTTGGTGTGAACTATTGGCCCAAAGGTGAGCTGAACATGGGAGATCCGGCAACAGTAGTAGACTTTGTCAATTGGGCGCGTACCAACTACCCTGCCCAACACTATGCCTTGATTCTTTCCAACCACGGCAGTGGATTAGGTGGTGGAATGGTAGACAGCACCAGTAGTGGTGATAAACTGACAGTGAACGAAATCGGGATTGCCCTTGCCTTCACCACAAATAACGGCACTAACAAAATCGATACTCTCTACCTAGACGCCTGCCTGATGGCAATGATCGAAGACGCCTATCAATTGCGCAGCTACATCGATTACTATGTTGCCAGCGAAAATCTCCAATGGACATATACCGCTGCTTACTCTAGGTATATCTCAGAAATAGTAGCTGGCACTGCACCGTCTCAACTTGCCGTCTTGTTCGCTACAGGATATGCAGATGAGGAGAGTAGTAGTTCTGTGGATTACACCATCTCCGCAGCCAATGTCTCAAAGCTGGATGATCTGGTAGTGGCGGTCGATTCCCTAGCTAGCTTGCTAAGAAGCCAGATGAGTACGTATGGTGGTACCCTGGAAACCATTGCTCAAACCGTACAACGGTTTGATAACGGAGAACCTATCGGAACAATTAACCCAGATGACGAGTATGTTGATCTCTATGACTTTGCCAGGCTAGTCAAAGTCAATATTACCGATAGTGGCATTCAAACCGCTGCCCAGTCTGTCATGGATGCTGTGAATGCATACATCGTACCTGGATCTGAACATCACCAAACCAAACAAGGTACTGCCGTTGGCAATAGTCATGGAGTTTCCATCTTCTTTCCCAGACAAGGGTTTAGGCGTAGTTTCTACACCGGGCTCAACTTGGAATTTGCCAATGGCACTGTTTGGGGAGGTGTTAGACAGCAAGAGGTAGTTGCCTCACTCCAGGACACTATTGCCTGGGGACCAATGCTGGTAGAGTATGTAGGGCAAGTATATCCAGAGGCGACCGATGATCCAGAGTTACCAGAATTAATGCCGCGGCAACAGCCAAACATCGTCTACCTACCCATCGTATTACGTAACCGGTAGAACGAGTGTCAGCCACGGAATTTGAACCTAGTGTTTTTGAAGAGAGGCGTGCAGCTTATGCATACAACTACCAAGTTGCTGCACGCCTCTTCTTTTCTTTTAAAATTCTCTGTACAATTAACCAAGCTCGAAGATGAAGAACAAACTACTTCTCTTGATTATCTTAGTTGTGGTTTTAATAGGAGTAATAGGTTATTTTGTTTTTACCAGCAACCAGCCGGATAATCAAAACAATCAGAAGATCATTAGTCGGGATGTTGTTGATTGCGAGGACAATTATGATTGCCTTTACGAGCAGATTTCCAAGGGCAATTCTGCAAAAGTTGTAATATCAGAAAAAATCGAGTCTCTTTCTTTGGAAGAAAAGAGTGAGGTTAAGATTGAACCTTATAATAATCGATTTAAGGTTTTAATGACGGTGTTGGAATTGAAAAAACTTGAAAAAGAAAAACCAATGGTGAGATTAGTTGTTGGATCAGTATCGAAGGATTGTCCACAGATTGTTAATAATTTGTCACGGGTTGAATCAACCAGCGCTTCTTGTGTTGTAAGCTCAGCAGAAGAAGCAAAGACGTTAGCGATAGAAGGCTTATCAGACAGCGCAATTAACAAATATTCCTGTACAGGGAATCTAGTTGATGAGATTAAAAGAATTTGTGTTAGTCCAGACTTTTCTGATTTTCCTCCAGGTATTAGGAAACCAGCGGTGTATCTTTATCCTTTACAAAAATCAAAAATTAGAGTTGCTATTGATTTAAATGGAGTTATCACCAAGAGCGAACCAAATTATCACAATGGTTGGGAAGTTGTCGCAGAGCCAGATGGATTAATAAATGGCAAATATGACTACTTGTTCTACGAGGCTCGATTAAATAAACTTCAGCTTCCTGAAGAAGGTTGGGTTGTTGAGTACAAAGATCTGAAGAAGTGGTTTGATATAAATTTGAAAAGACTTGGTCTAAATGCAAAAGAGATTTCTCAATTCCAAGATTACTGGTTAAACGAATTGTCATCTGCCAAGTATTACGAGATTAGGGTTCTTGAGGACGATTTTCTTCGAGAAAATATGAATTTAGTTATTGATCCCAAACCCGCCACGGTTATTAGACGCAATTTTTATTTCAAGCCTCACGAGTCTAAAATAGATATTGAAGAACCCAATATAACAACTCCGGAAAGAAAAGGTTTCACGGTTGTGGAGTGGGGGGGAATATTGGATAAGTAAAAAGAAAAATCTTTCGGTTAACTTCGTTTCCCTTTTTGCTCTTTTCCCCACCTGCCGCACGCCTCTTCCCCTCTTTTAAAATTACCTTTATAATAATAAAAAAAGAAACAAAGTTTTAAAAAAATGGCTATTAAGATTCTTAAAAGGATTTTTGTTGCGATTTTCCTTTTTAGTGTTCTACTCCATGCACTTGTTTTCCTTGAGAACGTTGTAATCCCGAGAATAATAAATCCATCTCATTGCAAAAACGAAGACTTGCTTTCAAGTCTTTTGGATGGTTGTAGCCCAGTAAATGTTTATTTAAAGCCTATCTTTTACTATGGTGTTTTATATTGCAGGCTGACAGATGGGATCTTAGAGAGAACCCCAGATGGATATTCCTGTCTTCTTCGGCCAATACCTCTTTTGATAGACCCCGATTCTCCTTTTTATTCTCCTCCACCTCCCGAAAGTAATTTTGAAAAGATAATCAGTAATTTTGAAAAGATAATCGAAAAGGCTAAATGGACAACTTGGCACTTTCTAGACATATTCTTCTTTATCAGTTTTCTTCCAGTATCTGCTATTGTTTTTATCACCTTGATGTTTGCAAATTGTGTAACTAGACCGATTCCCAAAAAGGGAGCTTGGGTAGCTCTAATTTTATTTGGTTACGTATATGGAGGATTGATATATTATTTTATTGGGAGAAAACGACTCCGTGTATCCACAACGAGCAGGTAAATCCTCTTGACAAGAATTAGCAATCGTGTTATAACACTGCTAAGAGCAATAATTTTACAATGACAAACCTAACTGACAGAGAAACAAAAATTCTTAAGGCCATTGTCGAAGAGTATATCAACAGTGCTCTCCCGGTTGGCTCAGAAACAATCGAAAAGAAATACAGCTTAGGTGTTTCGCCGGCGACGATTAGAAACGAGATGGTAAGGTTAACGGAAGAAGGGTTTTTGAAAAAGGCGCATTCTTCTTCAGGCAGATTGCCTACTCCTATGGCCTTGAAATATTATGTGGCTAATTTGATGAAAGAACAAAACATGTCTTTGACAGATGAGGTGGCAGTAAAAGAAAAAGTTTGGGATTATCGGCACCAGCTGGACAAACTTTTGCGAGAAATGACCAGAGAGTTGGCCCTAAGAACCAAGGAGTTGGCAGTGACCACAACTAGCGAGGGCGATATTTATACTTCCGGAATGGCCAACATCTTAGATGCGCCCGAATTTTTCGATATCGATTTAACCAAGGCCTTGCTTTCCCATCTAGATGAAGAAGAATTTTGGCACGAGTTGCTTGAGCGGCCAGGTCCGGAAGCCCCTATCGGGATTCTTTTGGGCAGCGATTTAGGGGATGAACTTTTTGAACCATGCGGTTTTGTTTATCGCCGTTTCCAAGCCGGATCAAAGAAAGGAGTAATCGGCGTGGTTGGCCCGGCCAGACTTAATTTCTGCCGAATTTTTCCTACTGTTAGATACTTTGGGGAATTAATTGATGAGATATTTAAAGGATGGTAGGGATGACAAAAAAAGACAGCGAGATATTAAAAAAAGAAATTGAAACCTTAACCGGCAGTTGGAAAAGAGCCCTGGCTGATTACCAGAATTTGCAAAAGAGGTACGAGAGAGAAAGGACAGATTTTATTCAATTTGCCAATTCAAACCTGATTCTCCGCCTAATAGAAGTTTTAAATCACCTGGAAAAGGCGGCAGAAAGTTTAAAAGATAAAGGTTTGGACCTGGTTGTGACAGAATTTAAGAGAGTTTTAACTGAGGAAGGGCTGGAAGAGATAAAATCTCAAGGGGAAAAGTTTGACCCGAATTTTATGGAAGCAGTTGAGGTGGTCGAAGGAAAAAATGAGGAAAAGGTAGCAGAAGTAGTCAGTAAAGGATATTTGTTAAACGGAAAAGTGTTGCTTCCGGCAAAAGTAAAAGTTTTTCAGGCAGAAAAGCCCGGGGAAAAATTAGATGAAAACAAATAATAAAAAGTTAGCTAAAAGAAAGGAGGCCCTCCCAATCTTAGCACTCGCCTTTAGGAACTATTCGTTCACGGCTCGTGCTGCGATTTTGGGCGGGTAAAACTTATATGGGTAAAATAATTGGTATTGATTTAGGAACCACTAATTCCTGTGTTGCGGTGATGGAAGGTGGTTCGCCAAAAGTTATTTATTCAGCCGAAGGTCGTAATGTCATCCCTTCTGTAGTTGACCCAATTAACCATATTGTCGGCGATGTGGCCAGAAGACAAATGGTAATTAAGCCAAAATCAACCATTTTTTCCATTAAAAGGTTGATGGGAAGAAAATTTAGCGACACTTCCGTCCAATATGATGTTAAATGGCTTCCTTATGCCATCAAGGCGGGTCGTGATGGTATGGCAGTAGTTGAAGCCGAGGGCAGAACTTTTACTCCCCAAGAAATTTCCGCCATGATCTTGCAAAAGATAAAAGCTGATGCCGAGGCCTATTTGGGAGGCAAAGTAACCCAGGCGGTCATTACTGTTCCCGCTTATTTTGACGATTCTCAGAGACAAGCTACTAAACAAGCGGGAGAGATTGCCGGTCTTGAGGTTTTACGGATTATCAATGAGCCGACTGCGGCTGCTTTGGCTTATGGGCTGGATAAAAAGAATGCCCATACCATCGCTGTTTACGATCTGGGTGGGGGAACTTTTGATATTTCTGTTTTGGAATTGGGCGAGGGCGTTTACGAAGTTAAAGCCACTAATGGTGATACTCATTTAGGAGGCGATGATTTTGATAAGGTAGTTTTAGACTATCTGGCCGAGGAATTTAAAAAGGAAAACGGAATTGATTTAAGAAAAGACCCACAGGCTTTGCAGAGATTGAGAGAAGCGGCGGAGAAAGTGAAGATCGAGCTTTCTTCGACCATGGAAGCAGAGATTAATCAACCATTTATTACCCAAGGTAAAGATGGTAACCCGCTTCATTTGACGATGAAAATGACTCGGGCCAAATTGGAAGAATTAGTCGGCGATTTAATTCAAAAGACGATCGAACCGGTCAAAAAATGCTTGGCTGATGCCAAAAAAGACGTTAAGGATATAAACGAGATAGTGATGGTTGGCGGAATGACCAGGATGCCTAAGGTTTACGATACAGTAAAGAAGTTCTTTGGCAAAGAACCAAATCGTTCGGTTAATCCTGATGAGGTAGTGGCGATCGGCGCCGCAATTCAAGGAGGAGTTTTGGGTGGCGAAGTCAAAGATGTTCTGCTTTTGGACGTCACCCCACTAACTTTGGGGATTGAGACCTTGGGAGGGGTATCTACACCACTCATTCCCAGAAACACGACCGTTCCAACTTCCAAATCGCAGGTTTTTTCGACTGCGGCCGATAGTCAGACTCAAGTCGAGATCAATGTTTTGCAAGGAGAGCGGCCGATGGCGGTAGACAACAAGTCTTTAGGACGGTTTATCCTCGATGGGATTCCGCCGGCGCCGAGAGGTATTCCCCAGATTGAGGTTACCTTTGACTTGGATGCCAATGGAATCCTTAATGTGACCGCCAAAGATAAGGCCACCGGCAGAAGTCAAAGCGTTTCCATAAGAGGCTCTACTGGTCTTTCCAAAGATGAAATAGAGAAAATGACCAAGGAGGCAGAGGCTCATGCCACAGAGGATGAAAAGAAGAAAAGACTGGTGGAGGTTCGCAATACGGCAGAGAATCTCATCTATACCAGTGAAAAAACTCTGAAAGATGCTGGTGATAAGGTTAAGGCCGAAGACAAAAAGGAAATAGAAGATAAGATTACCGCCTTGAGGGAAGCCTTAAAATCCGAGGAGGTAAGCGAGATTGAGAGTAAAACCACTGCTCTTTCCGAAGCTCTGCAAAAGGTCGGAGCGGCAATGTACTCGTCCGCCGAAGCCTCTGGCGCAGGCGGATCAAGTCAACAAACTAGTACCGAAAAAGAGGAGCCCTCTTCCACTAAAGCTTCCGCCGACGCTGAAGCTATGACGGACAAGCCGGAGGGCAAGGAAGAAAAAGTTGAAGAAGGAGAAGTCGTTAAGTAAAAAATCCTAAATCCTAATTTCTAATTTCTAAACAATTTCAAAATTCAAACGACCAAAATCCAAAAATTTGTTTTGAACATTTGGATTTAGATAACTTGGATTTATTTAGAATTTCGAATTTAGAAATTAGAATTTAAAACGAGATGGTGGGTTAATCCCCACCATTTTAGTAGAATAGAGTTATGGCAACAAAGCGAGACTACTATGAAATCTTGGGTGTTCCTAAGACTGCTTCGGAAGCAGAACTAAAAGCGGCCTATCGGAAGCAGGCGTTGCAGTGGCATCCGGATAGAAATAAATCAAAAGAAGCAGAAGGAAGATTCAAAGAAATAAATGAGTCTTATGAGATTTTAGGTAATAAAGATAAAAGGGCGGCTTATGATCAATTTGGTCATGCTGCTTTTGAACCGGGTGCCGGCTTTGGTGGAGCTCAGGGTCCGTTCGGCAGTCGGCAGCAAACATATCGGCAGGGTCCATTCCAATATACCTACACTACTTATGGCGGCGGTGAAGGTCCGGATTTAGGATTTGACTTTGGTGGCTTTTCTGATCCTTTTGATATTTTTGCCCAATTTTTTGGCGGCGCTTCTCCTTTTGGTGCTGGCCGAGCTTCAAGAAAACCTCGCTACGGGATTTCTTTGACCTTTATGGAAGCAGCCCGCGGAGTTGAAAAAGAGGTTGAGGTTGAGGGAAAAAGAAGGAAAATTAAAATCCCGGCCGGGGTCGATGACGGCTCCGTAGTTAATTTTGGTGATTTTTATTTAACCGTTGATGTTAAACCGGACAAAGTTTTTAGAAGAGAGGGTTTAGATGTTTACTTTGAAAAAGAAATTACTTTTTCTCAGGCAGTTTTGGGAGCGATCGTGGAAGTTCCGACAATCGATGGAAATCTCGGTTTGCGTATTCGTCCGGGGACTCAACCGGGGACAATGGTTCGCCTGCGCGGCCGGGGAATAAAAGATCCCCGAGGCGGCAGAACTGGCGACGAATATGTTCGGTTGCAGGTAATTGTCCCCGAAAAACTCTCCCGGAGGCAAAGAGAGATTTTGGAAGAATTTGAGGAAGGATAAATCTTTGAATTGGGTTGACCAAAGTTGCTTTTAGTGGTAAAATTACGTCAGTGGGATAGAAATTAACAAATTGTAGAGGAAGAAGGGGCGAGGGAATCTCGCCTATTTTTTTAAAATGGCAAACGTCAATATACCAAGAACCGAATTTGCGGCCGCCCTGGCTCAAGTGGCAGCTGAGCGCGGCATTGATCCGTCGGCCGTCCTGGAGTCGATTAAACTGGCGATTATTACGGCGTACAAGAAAGATTACGGGACCAAGGACGACCATGAATACGATGTCATCATTGACTCCGGTACAGGTGAGTCGAAACTTTTCTCCTGGCCAATTGGTGAAGAGAAAAAAAAGCAGGAAATAACCCCGGCCGGTTTTGGTCGAATTGCCGCTCAACAAGCAAGAAACATTATTGTCCAAAAGATCCGCGAAGCAGAGAAAAATTCGGTTTTGGAGGAATACGAAAAGAAGGTTGGTACTTTGGTTAACGGGATGATTCTTCGTTTCGAAGGAGAAAATGTTTTAGTAGATTTGGGTAAAGGCGAGGCTTTAACGCCTATTTCCGAACAAAATAAAGCGGAGAGTTACCACCTCAATATGAGAATGGTCTTTTATGTTGAGGGTATTCGCGAAACAATGAAAGGCCGCCAGATCATTGTTTCTCGCGCCCACCCCGGTTTAGTGGAAGGTTTGTTTAAAAGAGAAGTTCCCGAAGTTTCCTCCGGGGCAGTGGAAGTAAAAGCAATTGCCAGGGAGGCCGGTTCAAGAACAAAAATTGCGGTTTATTCGAAACAATCAGGAGTTGATCCGGTTGGAAGTTGTGTCGGCCAAAAAGGGGTGCGAGTTCAAGCAGTCATTAATGAATTGTCAGGAGAAAAAATTGACATTATCCAATATAATGACGATCCAGAGAAGTTTATTTTGTCCGCCCTTTCTCCGGCAGAGAATTTAGCGATTAAAATAGACGAAAAGAAAAAGACCGCTTTAGTTTCGGCGCCAGAAGATCAACTGTCTTTGGCCATTGGTAGGGGTGGACAAAATGTCCGTCTGGCCAGTAAACTGACTGGTTATAAAATTGATCTTAAGGGTAAAGAAGAGGCAGTTGTGGAGAAAAAGCCCAAAAAAGAGAAAAAAGTGGCGAAAAAAGTGGCAGGAAAAAAAGAAAAGCAAGAGGAGCAAGAGGAAGTGAGAAGTGAGAAGTAAGAAGCTGGATCTTGAAATGAGAATTGAGAAATTAAAAATTTCCACCTCTTAATCTAGTTTCCCGCTTCTATCTTCAATAATCTATCGTCTTTTAAATTTTTTTAAAGGAGAATTATGGCTTTACAGAAAAAACCACCAGTGGTGACCGTCATGGGGCACGTTGATCATGGCAAAACAAGCCTTTTGGATTTCATTAGGAAAACCAAGCTTGTTGCCAAAGAGGTTGGAGAAATCACCCAGGCAATCAATGCTTATCAGATTAAGGTTGGTGAGGAGAAGATTACTTTTATAGATACTCCCGGGCATGAGGCCTTCTCTAAAATGCGTTTACGCGGAGCACAAGTTGCGGACTTGGTGGTTTTGGTAGTAGCTGCCAACGATGGAGTAATGCAGCAAACAAAAGAAAGCATCGAAATTATTAAAAAGGCCGGTGTTCCTTTCTTGGTCGCTATTAGTAAAATTGATTTACCCGAAGCTTCGATTGAAAAAGTTAAAACCCAATTGTCTGAGGCAGAAGTTTTTGTTGAAGGTTATGGTGGAAAGATTGTGGCGGTGCCAATTTCCGTTAAAACAGGCGAGGGAATTGACCAGCTTTTGGAAATGATTTTACTAACGGTTGAACTGGAGGGTCTAAAGGCAGACCCGGAAGGTGAGTTTGAAGCCTGTGTTATTGAATCAAAAGCAGATAAACTTTGTGGTCCGCTGGTGAATTTGATAATTAATAATGGCAGCCTTATAAAGGGCGATGAAATTCAGACAAATGGCGTTTTGGCAAAAGTAAAAATGCTTCGGGATGAATGGGGCAAGCCGAAAGAAGTTGCCTTGCCGGCTGATCCGGTGCAAGTACTGGGGTTTTCCGGTCTGCCGGAAGTAGGATCTATAGTTTCTTGCGTCGGCAAGAGTTCCAAGATACTGACTTCTGGGGAAAATCGAGGCGAACTGAAGAATAAAATCGAGGCTAAAGAAGATGTTTTAAAAATAATTTTAAAAGCTGATGTTTCCGGTTCTCTTGAAGCAATCAGTAACTCTCTGCCGGAAAAAGTTTGTGTCCTGGAAAAATCAGTTGGAGAAATCACTGAATCTGATGTTTTATTGGCGAAAACGCTGGGAGCAGAAATTTACGGTTTCAGCCTTTCTTTAAATTCCGGGGTGAAGAAATTGGCGGAAACAGAGAAAGTTGAAATTAAAACTTATAAAATAATTTACGATTTACTAAAGGAGCTGGAAGAGATTGCTTCCGGCGAGTCAAAGTCAGAAAGAAAACAAAAGATTCTAGGAAAAGCAGAAATTGTGGCCATTTTTGAGATGAAAGGAGATAAAATTGCCGGTTGCCGGCTGCAAGAAGGTAAAGTCAATAAAAATAGCCCTGTTTTGATTAAAAGGGGCGAGGAAGAGATTGGTGAGACCAAAATAATCTCGCTTAAGGAAGGCAAGCAGGATATTAACGAAGCCACTGAGGGTATGGAATTTGGAGCGGTTTTTGCCAATAAACTTGATTTTCAAAAGGGAGATGTGGTAATATCTTTCAGCCTATAACTGATTTCAAAGGGACAGGTATGAACAAAACATATTCGTTTTCTGAATTACAGGAAAAAATTTCCGCCAGCCAAAAGGTTTTAATTGCCTTGCCCGGGAGGCCTTCCTTTGACCAAGTTGCCTCTGGTCTTTCTCTTTTTCTCTCTTTGCAAGCTGCAGGTAAAACGGTTTTTGTTACCTGTCCAACCCCAATGACGGTGGAATTTAATCATTTGGTGGGTGTAGATAAAATTTCGGAAAAAGTTCGTGGTACAGATTTGATTGTTTCTTTTGACTACCCTGCCAATCAAGTTGAGAAAGTCAGTTATAACGATGATAATGGTCGGCCCAATTTGGTAATTCAAATTAAAAGTGGAGCGCCGCAACTATTGGAGAAAGAAGCGAGATTTTCTTACGCTGGAGTGGGTGCGGATTTGTTGATTACGTTGGGCGTTAAGGATGTTAATCAGCTTCCCCAAAACAGCGAATACCCAACCCAAAACGTCATCGATGTTGATACTGATCCGGCAAATTTACAGTTTGGTCAGGTTAATATAATTGATCCTGAGGCTTCCTCTCTCTCGGAAGTAGTTTTAGGAATAATTTCCGGTCTTGGCTTACCATTGGAGCTTGACACTGCCCAGAATATTTTAAATGGTATTTGGGCAAGGACTTCCGGTTTAACCAGCCAGAGGGTGGGAGCTGACGCCTATGAATCAGTGGCAATTTGTTTACGGTTAGGGGCGCAAAAGCCGGAGGGAGTTGCGGAACAGAAAAGGCCGGAAGTTTTTACGCCTCGGCAAAAATTTGAACCAAAAAGCGAAGAAAGGTCTTTTCCGGCAAGACCACAGATAGAAGACTTACCGGTTGTTAGACAGGAAAAACCCGAACAGCCAAGGCCTCAAGGTAAACCGCCGGCAGATTGGTTTGAACCAAAAATCTTCAAAGGAACCTCAACGGCATAAATTGGTTTAAGGCGATATATTTCCGTGAATATCCGATAGTCGGGGCACTCCGACTTTACTCAGTGTAAACCAGCTGGTCCTTAAAATATCCAAAAATTCCCTCAAGATGGGGAGATTTTTCCGGAGGTGTGAAGCTGTTACACCCTAAGGGTGTGAAACCACAATGATCCGGCCGAAACTATGCAAAGAGCAAAAGAGGTCAAAACTTTATCTAAATACGAAGTTATGGATGCGCAAGTAAAAGTTGCGCTACAATATCAAAGGTTAGTTCAACTTTTCCCAGAAAGAATTAAAGTTGTTGATGCAAGAGGGAAAGAAATTCCAAAAGTATATGAAGATGCAAAAAAAATACTTACGGGAGAGGTGGTGAGACATTATTATGAAGGAAAGTGAGTTATTTTTTGGTGTTGGAGAAAAAGTTTAATCGACCAAATTGTTTTCTTGGACAGTAGATGAGTTTGAAGATTTCCCTTTGGTTGTGGAACCAGGACAAACAGGGATAGTCAAAGAAATACTAGATGAACATAAAATTATTTATGTCGCCTGGGACAACGATGAGTATCCAGAAAGAAGAAAATCCTTGACCTTTGAAGAAGCAATTACGCTTAAAAAAATAGAAGAACAAGATAAGCCTAAATAAAAAGTTTCTTCTTAAGTTTTTCCAAAGCTATTTTCCTCATTGATAAGCTATTCTTTTCTTTATCTTTCATTTCTGCAAAGGTTTTATCTTTGCCCTTTGGAATAAAAATGGGATCCCAACCAAATCCATTTTTGCCTTTCTCCTCTTCTGAAATTCTACCTTTAATTTTGCCGGATACTACAGTGCTTTTCTTTCCATCAAAATAACATAAAGTTGTTTGAACAAGAGCTGATCTTTTTCTCTCTTTATTGAGTAATTTCAAAATACCTTGATTCCCGAGAGACTTCATAAAGTAATCTATAAAAACACCCGGTAACTTACCCCAACCATTTATGAATAGACTCGTGTCCTCTACTAAAATTGGAATTT
>Ga0210031_1001718_pt1 | contig 13251 bp, 12 predicted proteins | sample CryGeyCG2014_080_FD_185455 | JGI IMG/M metagenome (GOLD analysis project Ga0210031, IMG submission 185455) | Groundwater microbial communities from aquifer - Crystal Geyser CG03_land_8/20/14_0.80 (SPAdes) (version 2) | ecosystem: Environmental > Aquatic > Deep subsurface > Groundwater | place... | reverse complement strand
GGCTCCAGTAAATTCATCGTGGCGATCAATAAAGACCCGGAGGCGCCCATCTTCAGCAAGGCTGACTACGGCGTGGTGGAAGATCTTTTTCAGTTCATTCCGGCCTTCATCAAAGAAGTGAAAAAACTGAAGGCGGCTTGCGGCTGATAAACCAGACGGAATTGCCTGTGGCGCTCAAAATAATAGAGCGCCTTTTTGTCAGAATCGTAATGAAACGGGAGGTGCGGTTATGCAACCGGGATATTTTCCCGCCAATATTATCTTTGCGCTTATCTTTTTCGCGGCGCTCGGATTCTTTTCATTCACCGTCTACAAGCTCTACCGCATTCTGCGGCTGGGCCAGCCGGAAGACCGCTTCGATCAGATCGGACGGCGCCTGCGGGGCGTGGCCACTTTTGTCTTCGGACAGCGGCGAGTCATTCAAGAGCCCGCCGGCTGGGGCCACTTCTTAATTTTTTGGGGTTTTATCATCATTACCATCGGCAGCCTGGAAACCTTTGGAGTCGGCCTCTATCACGGCTTTGCCTACTGGAAGGTTATCGGAAAGCCGCTGACCGCGATTCTTTATCTGCTTCAGGACTTGTTGTGCGCTGGCGTGGTTCTTGCCCTGGTTGTTTCGCTTTACCGCCGCTTTGTGCTCAGACCGGAACGGTTGCGATTTTCCGACCAAAAGGCGGCCAACCTGGATGCCTGTATCATCATCAGCTTGATCCTGCTGTTAGTTGCCTGCTTGTTCGGGGCCCGGGGCGCGGAATATCGCCTGACCCAGCTTGAGCCCGGCCGCTACTTTCCTTCAGCCGCTTTCATTTCGGTGGCCGTTTCAGGACTGTTTGCCCGTCTGTCGGAAGCAAGCCTGGTAGTCTGGTATAGTTTTTTCTGGTGGATCCACACGCTGGTTATCCTGGGCTTTCTGGTTTATGTTCCTTTTTCCAAACACCTGCATATCTTAGGCGCCATTCCCAATGTCTTCTTCCGCAGATTCCGGCCTATCGGCGAGCTCTCCAAAATGGACCTGGAGGATGAATCGGTGGAGACCTACGGCGTCTCTAAGATCGAGGAATTCACCTGGAAGCAGCTCCTGGACCTTTGTGCCTGCACCGAATGCGGCCGCTGTTCCGAGAATTGTCCGGCGGCCCTAACCGGCAAACCCTTGAGCCCCAAAGAAATGATCCATAATCTCAAAAAGCATCTGCTGGCCAAGGGCAAACTGTTAACGGACGCGAAAATTAATCCGGAGGGATGCGCGGCAACAGAGTTAAAAAAGGCTCTGGCGGGCGAAGTCTGCCTGACGGACGAGATCTGGTCTTGTACTACTTGCGGAAACTGCATGGAGCATTGCCCGGTGTTCATTGAACACATTCCGAAGCTGGTGGATATGCGCCGTTACCTGGTGCTTATGGAAAGCAATTTTTCTCCGGAGGTCCAAACTGTCCTGCGTAACTGGGAAACCAACTCCAATCCCTGGGGTCTGGCCTTTGCCAGCCGGGGCGATTGGGCCAAGGGACTTGATGTTCAAACCCTGGCTGAAAATCCGGAGGTGGAATATTTGCTCTACGTCGGTTGTACCGGCAGTTTCGACACGCGGGCCAAAAAAGTGACAGCTGCCATGGTCAAGCTTCTCAAGCAGGCCGGAGTCAGTTTCGGCATCCTGGGGGCTGAAGAAAGGTGTTGTGGCGAGACCGCTCGGCGTCTGGGCAACGAATATTTATTCCAATCAATGGCCACCGAACTGACCGAGCTTATCAATGGCCATGGAGTCAAAAAGATAATTACTACCTGCCCCCACTGCTACAATACCCTGAAGAACGAATATCCCCAATTCGGCGGCAACTGGGAAGTCCTTCACCACTCAGAGCTCTTACATCAGCTGTTAAACGAAGGTAAGCTGAAGCCGCGGCGGCGCCTGGATAAGCAGATCACTTTTCACGATTCCTGCTACTTGGGCCGTTATAACAATATATATGAAGAGCCGCGCGAGATCTTAAGATCGATCCCGGGTCTGCGCCTGAAAGAAATGGAACGCTGTCGTAACAAATCCTTTTGTTGCGGCGCGGGCGGAGGTCGGATGTGGATGGAAGAGACTCTGGGGGGGCATCAAAAGATCAATGAGGCTCGCGCCGACCAAGCGCTGGCCCAAGACCCTGAGATTGTCGGAGTCTGCTGTCCATACTGTACCACCATGTTCGAGGACGGCCTCAAGGCGCAGAACAAAGAAGAGACGGTAGAGGTCCTTGATATCGCCGAATTGTTTCTTCGGTCCATAGAAGAAACAGAAGAGTAAATTTAAGTAAAAATAACGGCTCACAGCAATGTGAGCCATTTTTTATTTATTTGGTTACTAAATCGTCCGGCATCTGCACGGCAATCACTTTACCGCGGGCACATATTTTTCCACCTACCGACAAAGTAACCGTCACTACGACCTTGCGGCCCTTGACTTCATCGATTTGTCCCCTTAATTCCAGCCGGCAACCGATCGGAGTCGGCCATAAATAATCGATATGAAGCGATGCGGTAACGAAACGCAGGGATGGATCAGTGCCCATCATCCGTCCCTCCCGGCGATAAGCGGCCGCCGAAGCAGTTCCAGTCGCATGGCAATCGATAATGGAAGCGATCAGTCCGCCGTAGACATAACCGGGAATCGCCACATGATACGGTTTTGGAATAAACACAGCCACCGTTTCATCGCCGTCCCAATAGCTCTTGATATGCAACCCGTGCGGATTCAACCGTCCGCATCCGTAACAATGACTCAAGTCGTCCGGATAATAATCCTGAAATGCTTTTTTGGCCATTCGTTTTCTCCTTTTCCAAAGAGTTTTTTACTATCTTCTATATCGCATAAGCCACGCCTTTCGTCAACAAAACAAAAACGCTCCGCAAGACCGAGGACTTCTTAAATCCTCCTCCGCCGAAATAGTCCGGCCCGCAAAAACGCGGGCCATTTTTATTGCATCAAGTCTTAATATCACGCTCGGCTTTCACAGAAAATTACGCTATAGCGTTAAAATATTTGAGATCGCAGGACGAGTGACAGGGCATTAAAGATTGAAAAAATTCCTCAACTGCTTTTCTACTTCGTGGACCCTTGCCTCAAGGTATAAAATGTCATTGGCAACCTCGAAATAATCCGACACGAAATCGACCTCCTTTTTGCAATCGAAAGGATAAACAAACACGCTTTTCTGCAACTGGAACATTCCTATCTTGGTGAATTTTTGGCGAAGCGCGTCGCGCGCCGCCTTCTTTTTCTCCGGGATATCGAAAATGACGATCCGCCATCGCCCATCCCATTTTTTCGGCCTGTTTAATTGGAGCTTATTGACATCCTGTTTTAGAACAAATCTCCTTCCCTTGTCGGTCAAAACATAGCATCGTTGATGATCTTTGATCGAGCGTTTTATCAGGTCTTGTTTTTCCAGCTGGCCGACGTATTGTCTGGCCCTGGATTTATTGAATTTTTCCCAGGAAACGTACTCCTCGTCTTTCAATAAAAATTTGAAGGCCTGGATGGCATTAGGCGCTACAACGGCCGCAACCAAAACACCGCCAATGCCCAGGAATTGCAGGATGTCCTTGCTGGAGATTTGAATCTTTGATTTTTTGTCGCGTTGCTCAAACATGTTTTTCAACTACCCTTATCTTCTCCTTTGCTAGCATAACACAAACCAACCGGATTTCACATAAAAATACGCTATAGCGTGGAAATCTGTAAAATCAAAGAAAACTACGCTATAGCATGAAAATATTTGAATTTGGCTGGGCTAGGAAATCACAGAAAATTACGCGATAGCGTGGAAATATTTGAAAGCGTAGGAATATTAATCGTGTACGAATGTGTCCCGTCCTGAGACCCCCGCAATTTTTATTTCCGTCGTCAAATTCCATATAAATTAACGGCACTCGACACCTTTTCCGTGCAATTTGTTTTTTAATTTGCCGATTTCTATCTTTACCTCATTTTGATATTTCTTTTTCCAGATTAATCCCATTCCAGTTGGAAAAGGAAACACAAAACAATCAACCCCTTTTATTCTTATGTTTTCATCGCCTCGATAATAATCTGCTAATTTACATTTCTCCCCCAGCAATTCTAATCCCGAACGGCCTAAAAAAATAATTGCGTCGGGCCGACAGAAATTTATTTCGTCTTCCAAAAGATTTTGGCTTTGGTCGTAATTAAATTTTTCCCAAGAATTATCCTTATAAACTTTTTTTGCATCGGTCAGACAAAGGAAATCCAAACTCAACCCACATTCTTCTAAAATAAATTTATCGTAGCGCAGCAATTTCTTTGGATTTATGCCAAACGCGCTTTTGAATTTTTCGTATAAATCTAAATTTCCAAATAGATGCGCCCAAAAAACTATACTGCCGGCATCGGGCGTCTTCGAATCCTGAGCGACCATAAAAACTCTTTTGCCCCCTTTATTAGAAAAATATTCTTTCCCCCAAAAGGGCAAATCCGCCCCCCTCTTTTCTGATTGATAATTCTGTTTCGGCAAAAAATCACTTTTTAAACCTTCTGCATAATAATTATCTGAATTTTCTAAAAACCAGCCAGCCTCTGGATCGATAGTGAATTTTTCTCTTGGATAGATTTTATATTGGGCAAAAATTTGCGCCAATTTGCTTATTTTCTCCATAATTTATTTTACCAAAAAAGGCATTTGAAATGCCTCTTAATACATTAAGATTATACCGTCGCCGGGATGGAAATGGCAAGCGGGTCTGGATTCCCGCCGGGGTTTATCTCGTTCTGGATTCTACCCCTAAGATCCTGAAATAAATTCAGGATGACGGACTGGACGCTGGATTCCCCTGCTGTACTGCGGGGGAATGACAAGGAGAAGCGGGAATGACAAAGGAGGAGATCCTTCGCTCCGCTCAGGATGACAAGGAATGGCGGGAATAACAGGGAGGGGGCACGGAGCACAGAATTTATAACAACACCTTCCCTCAGTCCCCTCCTCAACTGAGGAGGGGAAGATAAGGATAGGTTCAACAAGTAAGCGCAACACTTTCATTAAATACTTCTAACGGCGTTTTAAAGCCAAGACGCTTTCTCGGCCTGTTATTCAGCGCGTCCTCAACGGCTTTCAGCTCTTCATCCGGTATTGTAACAAAATTAGTGCCTTTTGGCAGGTACCAACGGATCAGTCCGTTGGTATTTTCGTTCGTGCCGCGCTCCCATGAAGAATACGAATGAACGAAGAAGCATGATAATCCCGAAAATTCTTCTTCCAGCTCTTTCCAGCAAACGTTCTCTGAGCCCCGATCAAAAGTGATGGTTTGGCGAATAGCGGGCGGCAATGGGATAAGGCGGGAGACAATCGCTTCCCTCGTGCTTTGAGCTGTTTTGTCACTTAGTTTTGAGATGCGGACCAAACCAGAAACCCGTTCGACCAGAGTATTAACAGCCGGCTTTCAGCTTTATCTTCGCGTATGTCCGGATTAGCTCGTTTTTGAGCCGTTCTTCTCTCCCGCGGCTCTTTCTCTTTTTGCAAGCTCGTTCGTGAGCCAGGCGCGGAGTATACACATAATACTCGGGTGGCAGATTCCGTTTGATTTCCCGCGAGACTGGCGAGGGAGTCCTTCCTAATTCCCGCGCCGTCTCGCGGACGGAATATTTCTGCCAAAGCATTTCCTGTATCCTCTCACGCTCTTCGATGGAAAAATGTTTGTAGCGCATACACGGATTGTATCAAAGTGTTGCACTTGAAGGTTGAATGTACCCATCAGTAATTTGACAAATAAGATGGCTAATGATATAATATAGACACTTGGACATTTCTCTGTCCTGGACCCGCACGTTTTCGCGTGTTCTGTCGTTGGGCGGATCCGGTTCCGACACCAGACAGATGCAAAAGGGAGGGGGCATATTCATAAACAAACAGAAAGCCCGGTCAAAACGACGGGTTTTTTGTTTTATTTGAAATTATCAATTTTTTATTCGTATCTCAGGGCTTCAATCGGGCTTTTCTTTGCCGCTTGCCGGGCCGGGTGAAGACCAAAGATCAGCCCGATCGTGCTTGACACTAAAAAGGCGACTATAATTGCCAACCAGGAAATCACAAAAGGCCAAGAAGAAAGTTGCTGCTGAATTACCAAACTGATCAAAAGGGAAACGATAGTCCCAAAAATAATTCCGGTAACTCCACCCAGACAAGTAATAACCAGACTCTCGATTAAAAATTGATAGAGTATGTCTTTATTGGTCGCGCCCAAAGATTTGCGAAGCCCGATTTCGTGAGTTCTTTCGCTTACCGAGGCTAACATAATATTCATAATGCCCACTCCTCCGACAAGCAAAGAAATGGCCGCCAGAAATCCCAACAATAGGTTTAGAATTGTCCCAACTTGATTAATTGTGTCTAAAATTTCGGTCATGGTCATAATTTCGAAATCATCTTTGTCCGGATCGGTAATATTATGATTTTTTCTAAGGAGAGCGGTAATGTCAGCTTTCGCGCGATTAATATAACTTTGATCAGAAACAACAACGTGCATTTGCGTCAGATAATCAGTGCCAAGAATTTTTTTCAAGGTAGTTTCAACCGGAATATATACAAAATCATTCATATCAACACCGCCGAAAACAAGACCACTTTGCGGCTTAAAAACCCCGACGACTCTAAAATTCTGCCCCTTTATTTTGATATTCTTTCCGATCGGATCAGTATTCTTAAAAAGATCTTTGCCTAGGTCGCTTCCGAGAACCGCTACCTGCGCCAAGCTTTCGTTCTCCGAATTCATAAAAAATCTTCCTCCGGCTAATTTGCTGGTTTTTACTATCTTCGGATAGTCGGGGCTACAGCCATAAACCAAAACTTTTTTCTCATTTCCATCATGGCTCGCCCGCTCTTGGCCGATTGCCGATCCGTTGACTGCTTCGATATAGGGGAATCGTTGCTTATCTTCTAAATCTTTTATATCTCTTGTCTTCAGGGTCGTAATCTTAATTCCCTGCACCATCGAAGAAATAGATTGAGTTTGGCTTTTGCCTGGAATTTTAACGGCAACATCAAGAATGTTCGGACCGAATGCCTCCACCTCATTTGTCACTAAATTTTTTAATCCCTGCCCCAATGAAAGAATAATTACTACTGCCGCCACGCCAATTACGATTCCCAGAACGGATAAAATACTGCGAAGTTTATTCGCGTTAAGAGCTATTATAGACTGGCTGATAGTGACAGAAAAGTTCATAAGTTTATAGCCCGCTCAAACCTCTAAGCGACAAGCCGTAAACGGAACGCGCCCAGAAGGGAAGCCTCATTTTCTTAGCGCCTCCACCGACTCCATTTTTGAAGCGCGATTAGCAGGCCAAAGACCAAAGGCAATACCCACGCCAATTGCCATCAAAACGGCCATCGCGATCGACGGCGGCGTAACAATAAACTTCCAATTATAGCCAAAATAATTAACGCCGATTGAAACCGCCAAAGAAATCAAAATTCCCGTGACGATACCGATTGCCCCGCCAATTGACGTAATAGTCGCGCTTTCTATCAAAAACTGAATCAAAATATCTTTTCTCTTAGCGCCAACTGCCTTTCGTAAGCCAATTTCTTTAGTTCTTTCAGTTACCGTTACGAACATTATATTCATAATTCCAATCCCTCCGACAATAAGAGATATTCCGGCAACGGCCGCTAAAAACATTTTAAGCGCCTGAGTTACTGTCCCCAGAATGTCCAATGCCTGAGCAGTATTTCTGACAGTAAAGTCGTCCTTAAGAGGATCTTTTATGTGATGGCGAAAACGAAGCGTTTCCTGAAACTGAGTAACAACCGAGTCCATGTTCTCGCCGGCAACAACCTTAGCTCTGATAAAATTTAAATAATCAATTCCCAAAAGAATTTTCTGAGCAGTCTTGATGGGCACAAAGACCTGTTGGTCCTGATTTTGCAACGCGGCGCTCCCCCGCTCCTTCATTACGCCGATAACCTGAAATGTAATTTGATTGATTTTTATTTTTTTACCCAATGGGTCGTCATTGCCAAAAAGATCCTCTCTAACTTTACTTCCAAGAACCACCACCCGCGCCAAACTATCAACCTCGTCCTCTTTTATAAACCGCCCCGATTCAATCGAGGTGTCCTCGACTTCCGGATAATTAGCTCCGACGCCAGAGTAGTTAAAACTCCCGGCCTGACCCAGGTAGATCATGGTCCCCTGACCTGTGACATACGGCGAGATTGCGGCGATATGCGGCAATTTTCCCAATGCCAGCGCGTCGTCGTATGTCAGGGTGGTGATTTCAATGCCAAACAACGCGGCAGGCGGCTGGCCCTCTTCAGATCCACCAGGGAAAACTCCGATCAAATTACTTCCCAACGCTTCGACTTGCGACAATAGCAGGTCTTGCGCGCTTTCGCCGATGGCCATAATAGAAATAACTGACGCGACGCCAATTATAATTCCTAGCATGGTTAATAATGCCCGGGTTTTTTGGATTTTAATGTCAAGAAGAATATATTTTAGAACGTGAACAATGCGCATAACGAATGCATTGGTTATTTAGATTACACGTGTTTTTTTCTATTTAATGAGTCCGTTTTTCGCCACCCGACGAGTCATCACCTCTGCGTCGGAAATAATAAGCCCGTCTTTCAAAACTATAATTCGCCGCGCGCATTCGGCAACATATTGCTCATGAGTAACCATAATGATAGTATACTTTTCTTCATTAAGGTCTTGTAAAATCTCCATAATTTGCTGGCCGGATTTACTGTCAAGATTGCCAGTCGGCTCATCAGCCAATATAAGCCTGGGCTCATTGATAAGCGCGCGGGCAATAGCCGCTCTCTGTTGCTCGCCGCCGGAGAGTTGGTTGGGGAAATGGTCTATTCTGTGCGATAGGCCGACATCATTTAATATTTTTAAAGCTTTCTCTTGAACAGCTTTTTTATTAACCGCCGGCGCATAGATGGTAGGAAGCAGCACATTATTTAAAACCGTAGTGCGAGCCAGAAGATTGTAAGCCTGAAAGACAAAGCCAATTTTTTGATTACGAATCTCGGCCAATTTTCTATCATCAAACCGGCTAGTATCTTCGCCCTCAAAAAAAAATCGACCCGAGCTCAACCTATCTAAAAATCCGATAATGTGCATAAGGGTTGATTTGCCCGAACCGGAAGCACCCATAATCGCCACGAAATCACCCTCGTCAACGCTAAAAGAAATCCCGCTTAGAGCAGAGGTTTCTGTTTCCTCTCCATTGTATATTTTTTTAATTTGTTCGAGCCGTAAAAGCGCGTTCATTGCAAAATTACGAATTAATTCTTCTTTTGGGAAAAACCCGAATGGTTTACTTTTCGACAACCACCTGTTCGCCCTCTTGCAACCCTTCGACTATTTCAATTGTGGTCTCTCCCTCCAGGCCGGTTTTAATGCTTTTTTCTATTATTTTATCGCCATCAATTGTTTGTACATATTTTCCACCGTTTTTTTCTTTGACGACATAATACGGCAGATAGAGGATATTTTCTTTTCTTTCTGTCAGGATATCTAAATTAGCCGTCATGCCCGATTTTATCCTTTCGTCATCATGAAAAGTAATCGTGATTTTATAGTAGACCACGCCGGAAACTATTGTTTCGGCGGGATCAATTTGCGCGATTGCGCCGGTAAATTTTTCGTCCGGCCCCAATGCGTCAAATGTTACTTCTGCCTCATCGCCAGTATTTATTTTATCGATTTCTGTTTCTGAAATATTAGCTTCGATTTGAAAATTGCCGGAGCTTATCATCGAGATTATCGTTGCGTTTACCTGGACAGTTTCGCCTCTTTTCTTCTCAACCGCCTTAATAGTTCCATCAATTGGAGCCCTCAAAATAGTTTTGTCGTAATTCGCTTCGGTTTGCATCACACTAGCCCGCGCCTGCTTAACAAGCGCTTCTTGTTGTTCAATTTGCTCAGAAGTGTAACCTGCTTTTTTAAGCAATAAATTTGCTTCCGCGCTGGATAGAGTATTTTGAACAGTCGTAATACTGGCCTCAGCGGTGGCAATCGCGTTATTATTGGTTGACTTTTGCACCTCGATTAATTGTTGCTTGGCGGCAATCGTTATAATTTCAGTATTGATAGCGCCTTTCTCGACATTAAGATTTGTTAGTTCGGTTGAGCTTAGCGCAGCACTGATCGATACAGCGTCCAACGCAGCTTTTATTTTTGTTAATGAATCAACCATATCGGTTAGCGCTTTATTTGTATTTTCAAAAGAAGTAACGGCCTGCGCGGTGGCAATTGAAGCCTTGGTTCCTCCGCTTAGCGCGCTGATCGCGTCTTTTGCCGCCCGGTCATAGTTAGAAGCGCCCAGCAAAGACAAAATGGCCGCTCCTTTGGCGCTTGCCAACCTGGTGCTTTCCTGCTCATAGCCAAGAAAGTGAGCAACCTGAATATCGGTTAGAACAAAAAGAGAGTTTATGGCAACGGTGACCGAGTTTGCGGCAGCGGTGAGCGCGCCGTCGTATGCCGAACGAATATCGACCTCGGCCTTATTTTTAACATTTTGTAAGTTTGTTCGCGCGTCAACCAAAGATCTTTGAGCGTTGGTGACACTAGCCTCCATTACCGCAATTTCTTCCGGTCGGGTGCCCTTTTTCATTTCCTCTAATTTGGCCTGCTGGCTTTGTAGGGCCGCTTGGGCTTGAGTTAGTTGTGCTCTAATTTCGCTATTATCTAACGTCGCGATAATTTGTCCGGCTTTAACCTTATCTCCTACCACGACGCTGATTTGAGAAATTTTTGCGCTGCGGTCAAAAGCCAAATCAATGCTTTCCGCCGGCTTAACCTGGCCGGTAACACTAACCGTCTGCGTAATATCCCCCCTTTCAACCTCGGTAAATTCATATTTCGGCGCCGACTTCCGACCAAAATAAAAATATCCGCCAATAGCGCCGGCAATAATAATTATTAAAATTACGATCGTCGTCGGTTTTTTGAAAAAGTTCATAGTGTTTTTTGAATTAAATTATTTATTTTTTAATATGACAGCGATTTTTTGATGGATCTTAATAAGATTATTTATTTCCTTTTTATTTAACTTTTCAAATACTCCCCCGACCCTTCCTTTAATTTTTTTAAAACCTTCGTTTAGGGCTCGTTTGCCTTTTGCGGTAATGGCAAGACGAACAATACGACGGTCCTTTTTATCAGACAACCGACGAAGTTTACCGGCCCTAACCAAAGGATCTATCAAAAATGTCACGGATGGCGGGGTAACTTTCAGATACTCAGCAACCTCCCGCATCAAAGGCTGCCTTTCCACGTCTATATAACGAAGAATTTCCAATTGCGTTATTGAAAAAAACCCGACATCTTCGTCGCGCCTAATTTTATCCCCAATAAGACGCTGGGTGTTCATAAGGGATGATATCAGCTTTGTGACATCGCTTTTCGGCATAAAGTTAGACAACTAAATAGTTAGATCGTCTAAGTATATACCGGAGTGAGCAGCCCGTCAAGAGATAAAAAAACTGCGGGGCGCGGCTATTATAATCTCTGAGTAAAAAAAACTTTTCTAGCCCTGTTTTCTATTTCTCAACTTTCGTTATCGCTTCCCGATAGCGGCAAAAATCGCAATCCGGTCCGGCTTCGGGGATCTCGTTGTTTATCAGACATTTATGAATATCAGAAATGGTTTTTTCTATCCAATCGTCATTGCCTTCGTAGGGGATGATTTTTATATCAAATTCCAGCTTTGCATCAAAAGCCTCTTTGTCTATGTCGCCGTTACAATAGACAAAATAGCCGATATCCGAAACCTTAAAATTGTTATGGCGGAAAAGCCACTGGTAAACTTCCATTTGCCTTTTATATCCGATTTGCCAGTCGGCATCCAGGCTCACTTCCCCGCTTTTAGCAGTCGCTTTGTAGTCAACGATATGAAGTTCGCCTTTCGGATTTATCCAAACATCATCAACTCCGCCTGTTATAAACAGATTAGTCGGCTCGTGCAAAAAGGTGATTCCGCCACGCAATGAATCGCGCCATTCATTCATTTTTTGGTGCTCGAAAGGAATAGCATCTATGCCATAACTTTTCATCAGCGGATGAGGATTGCCTTTGGCTCGATGAGTATCGAATTCTTTTTTAAGTAAGGTATCGACCGCGGAATTCAGGCTGAATGGATAGCCGGGCGGTTGGCCGACACCAAGCCTCCGGTCAAAATAAAAACATCGGGGACAATTCAAAAACAGGTCGATTTTAGAGCGGCTTATCCTAAAAGGAATTTTTGACTTGGGGTCGTAAAGGCCGGATTTCCGGTGAGGATTATAGTATTGGCTCATATTTTATACCGATTGCGAGTAACGCTCAAATAATTCAAAATTCACCTAATAAAATGCCCGATGACCAAATTTCTAATTTTGCATTTAGCATTTTTGCTTATGATTTTATTAGGTGAATTACCACCCTTCGGGTGGTCGCCCGTAGGGTGAGACAATTAGAAATTAGGTGAATTCATAAATTAGGAAACGCTTAAATCTCGGGCTGTGATTAAACTGATTTGCTCATTCTAATTTATTTTCAATAATTCTGCTTCAAATATCAGCGTTGAGTTTGGCGGAATCGTTCCCATATCAGCGCTTCCATAGCCAAGTTCAGCCGGTATTGTCAATTTTCTTATTTCTCCGACCTTCATTCCGATCATCCCATAGTCCCAGCCCCTAATAACCTGCCCGGCGCCGAGAGTAAAATTGAACGGCACTCCCCTATCTCGGCTGGAATCAAACTTTGTTCCGTCCTTAAGAGTTCCGGTATAATGAACCTCCAACTCATCTCCCGCTTTCGCGCTCTCGCCCGTCCCTTCGCGAAGAGTTTTTATGTCGAGGCTATTGGTTTCGACGACAGAATTATCAGCAGAAGCCGCGCTGTTTTTTTGCTGGTTCATTTCGCTTACTGTCAGCGTTTGGTTGTCATCCGGCTGACTGCCCGTCGCCTGGCTTTCGGCAAGCTGGTCTTCGGCCGCCTGCTTGTTTGCCTGACCGTTCGGCTGATTGTTTTCCGATTCCCGGAAATAATAAACCGCGACAACCACAACGAGAAGAATTATGATTAAAAAAATGATTATTTGGGTTTTCTCAGACATAAAATTTAAAACGTGATTTAATTTCCTATGAAGTGGTCTTAAGTTAACCACAGAATAGTGCTAAAATAGAGTTAAAAGGTCATATATCTTATGCCATAAGTTTTTAGCGCTATTCTATGAAACCTAAGAAAAAATCAAAAGCGAGGACTCCT
>Ga0210031_1001713_pt1 | contig 13262 bp, 15 predicted proteins | sample CryGeyCG2014_080_FD_185455 | JGI IMG/M metagenome (GOLD analysis project Ga0210031, IMG submission 185455) | Groundwater microbial communities from aquifer - Crystal Geyser CG03_land_8/20/14_0.80 (SPAdes) (version 2) | ecosystem: Environmental > Aquatic > Deep subsurface > Groundwater | place... | reverse complement strand
AAAGAAAAATGTCTGGCGAAAAAGAAAAGAGAGGAGGGATTGCATCAGCAATCCCTTATTTTTTCTTTCTTTTTCACCAGTGGCTGACCAACGGCGCAAGATTGAGGGTCTTGTCTCGAAGGGGTTCCTGAGTTCAAATCTCAGCCCCCGCATTTTTGCGAACGATGCGACGGAAAAACGCAAAGTGTTTTTCCTAGCATGTTACGGAAAAATGCGAACATTTTTCCTAACATATTACGGAATTTGCTTTTGCAAATTCCTAATATCTTAGGAATTTTCTTCAAAATTCCGTAAGATCTTAGGAAAAGTCAAAGACTTTTCCGTAAGAACCTAGGAAATGCTTTGCATTTCCGTAGGTACGGAGTGAGTGAGCAAAAATACGAGGAATTTACGAACTGTGTGAGTAAATTCCGAAGTATCATCAATTTTCCAGAGAAAATTGATGCAAAAAGGAAGAAGTGAACGAATGAAGATACGAGGAATTGCCGAAGGCAATTCCGAAGTATCCAAAATTGCCAGAGCAATTTTATGTAGGGGGAACGTAGTGATTGAGTGAAGATACGAAGTGGGTGAACGAAGATATTAAAGAATAAAAAAGAGTAGAAATGAACAAGGAATTTTTAAAAAAATAGGAAAATAGGGGCCTAAAAAAATGAAAAAACAGGAGAAATCAACAAAATTAAACAAAAAATATATATACTATGAGGTACAACATGTAGGGGTAGGGATAGATAACATGAATAATGGGATGATTACTGTTAGGATTTTGGCTAAGGCTATCCAAAACTGTGTTGACAAAAAAGGGTTAGAACATGATGAGACTGTGAGAATGGCTGAGCATGTAATGAATTTTTTTGGTTTCAATGAAAGAATACTGGACAACATTCTTGAGCCTGAAGACAGAGATGCATTCTACACCTTGGAGGAATATGGTCTGCTTGTTACTGAAAGGGAGGAGACAACACTTTATGACGGCAGGGAGTGGAGGGTTCATTACTGGAAGCTTAAAAAGGACGTAATTATAAATCTGACAAATCATGATGGGCCTGAGAAGCGAAAAAGAAGAACTGAGGACTACTCCTTTTATGATGAGATCCCTGAGGATGTTTGGAAGAGAGAGCAATAACCTTGTAGAGTAGAATAGGAACAAATTTTATAGTTCATTCCCATTCCTGTTTTGTGTTCCCTTACACACCAAGAAAATATCAGACAGAAATACTAAATTTGTTCAGGAGTACCTTAATTACTGGAGGACATTTGATTCTGGAAGCAGGCACTGGTTCCGGGAAAACAGTATGTGCCTTGGAGCCAGCACTAAAATTCGCTGTTGAAAACAAAAAAAGGATTGTATATGTAACGAGGACAAATGCGCAGCAGAAACAGGTTATTTATGAGCTTAGGCAGATAACAAAAGGAGAGAAGATTTTCGGCTGTGGAATACAAGGAAGGCGGAATCTATGTCCTTTGATAGTGGACAATCCTGAGTTTCTGAATGGCACGCCTGAGGAGCTGTCAAAAATATGTGCTGACAGAAAAAAGAATACCCTTAGTAATGATAAAAACGGTTGCAAATATTTTGAGAAAAACTGCATCTGCGACATATCAACAATTATTGCATGGACAAAAAAGAATTTACCAACCGTTGAGGAGTTTTCTGACTACTGTAAAAAAGCAGGTTTGTGTCCTTATGAAATCACAAAATCATTACTCAACGACGCAGTTCTTGTTGTCGTTCCCTACATCTATTTTTTTGAGCCTTCTCTCAGACATCATCTTCTGGGGATGATGAATGTGAGGATAGAGGATATTTTGTTGATAGTTGACGAGGTACACAATCTCCCTGAATATGCCAGATCCCTGAAAAGCACAGAATTGTCATTAAACACGTTGAAGCTTGCTGAAAGAGAATTGTCTGAGTTTGATGATGAGATGGCAGAAAATGTTACAATTCCTGATTTCTGCATGGAGATGAAAAAAATACTGCTGAGAATAAAAAACGAGTATGTAAGTGAGGAGGATGCAGTCATACCTCCAAATGAGGTAGAATCAGAGATTATGAGCAGTTTCCAGATTTCAAGTAATAAATTGAGTAAAATAATTAATAACATGATAATGTATGGTGAAACCGTAAAAGAAGTAAAAAGAAAGAAAGGAAAACTTCCACGGTCTTATATTCATTCTGTTGGATCGTTTCTTTTAATGTGGACAAATGCAGACGAATACTATGTTAAGATTATAACCTCGAAACCGGCACTGGAGATATACTGCCTTGATCCCAGTCTAATCACCGGCGTTGTTAATGAATGCTTTTCCTCATTCCATATTTCAGGAACACTTACGCCTCTTGATGAATACAGGGACTCAATAGGCCTGCCATCAAGTACAAGGATATTCTCATTCCAAAGTCCGTTCCCTAAAGAAAACAGAAAAATATTTTTTGTGGATGATGTTACCACAAGATACGAAGAACTCTCAAAAGATGAAAGAATCATAAAAAAACTAAAAGGATATATTGAAAACATCTGTGATGCTTTCCAGAAAAACATTATCGTGTTTTTTCCGAGTTTTGAGCTAATGAAAAAAATAAATATTCCCTTGAATAAAAATTTATACGTTGAGGAACAGGGGATGCATCAACAGGAACTTATGAATATGATTGAACGTTTTAAATCACAGAAAGGCGGTGTGCTTTTTTCTGTTGCAGGTGGGAGAATAAGTGAGGGAATTGATTTCCCAGGTAAAACATTGGAAATAGCAATACTTGTTGGACTGCCCTATCCAAAGCCTACAGCAAAACAGAAAGCACTTCAAAACTACTACGACATAAAATTTGGTAAAGGATGGGAATACACTGTCAGGACGCCGACAATAAGGAAAACCCTTCAGTGCATTGGAAGATTGATCAGAAACGAAAATGACAGGGGCGCGGCAGTAATACTTGATAAAAGAGCAAAGCATTTCATAAAATCCTTGGATGTAAATGAGACAAAAAATGTTGTGTCTGATTTGAAAAAGTTTTTTCATTAAATGGAAAGCATAAACTTTCCATTCACTCAAAACTTTTTCTTTGAAAAAGTTTTTTCATGAAAAGGTTTAAATTCCGATACCCTTATTCAAATATATGGTACTACCAATAAATGTGCTGGAAAAGTCATTGAACACACAAATAACGCTTTTGCTGAAAGACAGCAGGCTGCTTGAGGGGAAGCTTGTAGGATATGATGATTACATGAACATGGTTCTGGAGGATGTTGAAGAAAACAAGGATGGGAATATTAAGCGTCTTGGCACTGTTATCCTCAGGGGTAACAATGTCATAACAATTTCTCCCAAATGATTTTTATGCAGGCTATAATCCTCGCAGGCGGTTTTGGAACGCGACTCAGACCTTTAACATATACCAGACCAAAACCACTGCTTCCAGTATTGAACAAACCAATGATATCGCGTTTTATAGAAACAATACCAAAAGAGGTTATACAGATAATTATTCCTGTAAACTATATGAAGAACATGATGAAGAAATTTTTTGAAAAAAATGATTTTGGAAAAGAAATCATTGTTGTTGACGAAAAAAAACCGCTTGGAACAGGAGGAGCAGTAAAGAATGTTGAAAAATACCTTGATGATTCTTTCCTTGTCCTCAACGCTGATGCCATCACATCCATGAATCTTTCGGATTTCGTACTTTTTCATAAAGAAAAAAAAGGCATAGGCAGTATCTCATTATATGAGGTTGAAAACGTTGAGGAGTTTGGTATTGTAGAACTTGATGAAAACAAAAGGATAATCAGGTTTAAGGAAAAACCAAATAAAAATGAGGTTTTTTCCAATCTTGCAAATGCTGGCGCATATGCATTAGAACTGGAAATCCTGGATTACATTAACCCTGGTTTTGTTTCAATGGAAAGGGAAGTATTCCCAAAAGTGCTTGACAAAGGAATGTATGGTTTCAAGTTTGAAGGATACTGGCTTGACACAGGAAGACCCTCTGATTACATTAATGCGCACAAAATCCTGCTAGGGATGAAAGAAAAAAAAATAGGGAAAAACTCTGTGGTTAAGGGCGCAGTAGGAAATCATGTTATGATTGGTGAGTCATGCATAATAAAAGGGCGCATAGAGGAATACACCTGCATAGGAAACAATGTTAGGATTGATGAAGGGAGTATAATCAGGGAATCAATAGTTATGGACAGAGTAAAAATTGGCAAAAATGTAACCGTTGTGAGTTCCATAATTGGTGAAGGATGCAGGATTGAAAACAATGCTAAACTTAAAAATCTTGTTGCTGGCGACAAAAGCAGGATAAAAAAAGGATTGAAACTTAGTGATGAAAAGATAATGTCTGATGAGGAAACATGAAACTTCCCCCATATCCTTACCAGTATTTATGGCTATAATATCTTGACATATATTGCGCATGGATTGTCAGGCGCCCATCCGGGGTAGGGATCAATTGTCTCTATATGTATGAAATTCATTTTCTCATAGAACTGCCGTGTGCTCTCATAAGGGGAATATTTAGCATCTTCAGAAAGTGTTTTAACCTGCAGCAACCTGACACCTTGAGACTTTAAATCGTTGGAAATGCGCTCAATCAATGCAGAACCTATTCCCTGATTCCACTTACTCTTTTTCACTGCCATCCATAAGATTTCAGCAACATGATTGTTTTTACGGTGGATTGTCATAAAACCCACCACTTCGTCCAAATCTGTTGCAATGTATAGTAGATGTTTTTTCATGTCTTTACTCATTGTTTCAACAGCATTTTCAGTAAAATATTCGGATAACCCTTTTGCAATTGAGCAGCAGGCCTCAATATGTTTTTCATTTCCTTTTAAGATATTCATACTATCCCTCATGGATGAAAAACATAAATATATTATGGGTATATAAGGATATTAATGAAGGTATCAATCGTAAAATGCAATGACTATTCAAAGGTGAAAAATTCTATCAAACAATCCCTGGATTTGATTGGCGGGCTTGAAAAAATAATAAAACCAGATGACATGGTTTTGCTTAAGGTTAATCTTCTTATGGCAAAAAAACCTGAGCAGGCAGTAACAACACATCCATCTGTTGTGAAAGCAGTAATACAATTGGTTAAAGAAAAAGGTGGAATACCATTTGTTGGTGACAGCGCCGGCGGTGCAGGACTGACAGATAAAGCATTTGAGGTTTCAGGCATTAAAAAGGTTGTGGAGGAAGAAAATGTGGAGCTGCTTAATTTTGAGACAACAGGAACATACCGGGTTAAAGGATTAAACATAGCTAAACCTTTACTCGATTCTGACGTTGTAATTTCCCTGCCAAAACTTAAAACACATACATTCACGTTTTTTACCGGTGCTGTGAAAAACTTTTTTGGCGGGATACCAGGGAAACAAAAATCAGAATTACACAGTAAACACCAAAAATTAGAGGATTTCTCAAACATGCTACTGGACATCTATTCTGCTGTTAAGCCAAAACTTGGAATAATGGACGGAGTACTTGGTATGGAGGGTGATGGGCCCAGCAATGGTGAGGCGGTGAAAAGCAACATAGTTCTGTCATCCTTCGACTGCATTGCGTTGGATTATGTTTCCTCTGCCCTGATTGGATACAATCCCATGGGTATTGCCACAACCCGTCTTGCATATAAAAGAAAACTTGGTGAAACAGAAAACATAGAGATTGCTGGAGAGAAAATAGAAAATGTGAAAATAGATTTCAAGAAATCGGTTTCTGAGGATGCAAAAGAAAATGTTGTACCAATTGTTGACAGAGAAAAATGCAAAAAATGCTTAACCTGCATATCCATTTGTCCTGTGAACGCAATAACCATAATAAATGAGGATATAACATTTAATAGGATGAAATGCATTAGATGTTACTGCTGCTCCGAGATCTGCCCAGAGGGGGCGATAGGGTTGGTGAACGTATGAAAAAGATAATGGTAGTTTGGCTTTCAATAGTTATCCTGACGCTTATAGGTGGGAATGTATTGGGTGATGAAGATACAACGAATGATGGAAACTACCATGTAGAATATACTGGTACAATTGAAGGTTCATCCCCAAGCATCACCTTCTTTATGGCTTCAGATACCAAAACGTTTCCTGTGGATGTTTATGCAAAAAATGCGGTTATAACTGTAAGCTCAGACAAGGATATAGATCTTTACGTCTATAATCCTGATGGTGACCTCGTAGCAAAGTCTGTTACTGCCAATATTACAGAAACCGTAGAGTTAAGTTCATCAGAACTTTCTTTAACTGGTGAATGGGAAGTTGTGATTCATCATTATAGTGTGATAAATAATCCCTTCAACTCTGCAGAGTATCATCTGGTTATCGATATTTACTACATGATACCTAACCAGAAACCAACTGTCACTATAATTTCTCCATCAGGAAATGATTCAGTCGCAGATACAATAACTATTACAGGCACTGCCAATGATACTGATGGTACAGTTCAGAAAGTAGAAATAAAGATAGATGCTGGTTCTTGGTCGAATGCTACAGGTACGACTTCTTGGTCCCATAGATGGGATACCACCACAGTATCAAATGGTGAACATACAATTTATGCAAGAAGCTTTGATGGCGCAAACTATTCAACCATGCAATCAATTACTGTTAATGTTAGCAATGAGAAGAAAGATGGTGGAGTAGCACTCATCCCCTCCTTCGAATTAATATACTTGATATCAGCATTATGTCTTGCTTTGGCACTTAAAAGGAGGAAAAGAATATGAAGCGCTTATTCGGCACTGACGGAATAAGAGGCGTTGTTGGTGAGCTGATGACGCCAGGATTTGGTGTTGAGATGGGAATGGCAATTGGAACATTTCTTGGCAAAGGAAAGATTGTTATTGCCACTGATACGCGCACAACAAAGGACATGATGAAGAATGCTGTTGTCTCAGGAGTTGTTTCAACAGGGATAGATGTTCTTGATTTGGGAATAGCGCCCACACCGGCATTGCAGTTTGCTATTCCATATTTCAAAGCAGACTTAGGGGTTATTATTACTGCATCACACAACCCGCCAAATTTTAATGGCATAAAATGCATTGACGGTGATGGAACAGAGCTTCCAAGGGAAAAAGAGGAAAAGATTGAAAACATTTTTTTCAAAAAAAAATATAAGTATGCAGGATGGGAAAATATTGGAAAAATATCAAATGAAAAAATAAATGAGGAATATGTAAACGCCATCAAAAAACAGGTAAATGTTGATCTTATAAAAAAGGCAGGATTAAAGGTTGTTTTGGACTGCGCGAACGGTGCAGGATGCTTCACAGCACCATACCTGCTTGAATCACTTGGATGCAGGGTTGTAGCCCTGAATGCCCAGCCAATGGGTGTCCCTGCACATAATTCTGAGCCAACACCTGAGAACCTTCAGGAGTTAGTGAAAACGGTAAAGGCGGTTGGTGCAGATTTGGGTATAGCGCATGATGGCGATGCTGACAGGGCTGTTTTTGTTGATGAAAAAGGAAACTACATACCTGGTGAGAAAACACTTGCATTTCTTGCAGGTGAAATAGTTAGGGAAAACAAAGGAGGACTGGTTGTGACTGCGGTTAGTTCTTCTTCATCTGTTGAGGAAGTCGTGAAAAAATATGGCGGAGAAGTAGAGTACACAAAAGTCGGCTCCCCAATTATTGCTAGGGTTATGAGAAAAAAGAAAGGTGTTTTTGGCGGTGAGGAAAACGGAGGACTGATTTTTCCGTCTTTTCAGTACTGCAGGGATGGAGGTATGGCTGCCGCAAAGGTTTTGGAAGTCATGGCAAAAAGCAAAAAAACATTGTCAGAATTGATTGCATCTGTGCCAACATATTTTTTGTATAAAACAAAAATTCCATGTCCTGAGGAAAAAAAGGAAAAGGTTATGGAAATTTTTATTGAGTTAATGAAAAAAGAGAAACACAAACTAAATACCATCGATGGCGTAAAGGTATGTACTGATAAGGGATGGATGCTTGTGCGTCCATCTGGTACAGAGCCTATTTACAGAATATTCGCAGAGTCAAAAAACATGGAGGAAGCGAAAAATCTGGCTGAAAAAGGGAAAAAAATGATAGAAAAGATAGTTGAAAAAGGTTAATGAAGCACGAAAACTTAATTACCATTTATAACTATCTTGTTTATGGTGATTATATGAGAAAAAATCTCTGGAAAAAACTGAGGAAACATAGGGGTGCATGGGTAGCTGTATATAATGATGAATTAATATCTTTCGGTGAGGATGCTGCAAGTGTCTATAAAAAAGCAAAAAAAATGCATGAAAAACCAATATTGTTTCAGGTTCCAACAAAAGAGGAAGAGGTATGCATACTTTAGAATTTAAGTATGAGCAAGTAGGAAAGAGATAACTCCATTTTTCATCTTTGTTTTGATGATACTGAAAGGGTGTTAACCCTATCCATTAAGAAAAAATAGAAATCATTTTGTCCTTGTAGGGAAAGTATAACTTTCCCTGCACTCTACAAATTGCATCAGCAATTTGGAGAGAATAGGAAAACGAAGTTTTCCTATGAATCGAAAATTTATTTCATAAATTTTCTTGTCCCGCTTACCAAATCCATCAGAACCTCTTTTGGATTTTTTGCTTTCACAACGCCTGATGCGAGCAGAACACCTTCCGCGCCAAGCTCCAATGCCTTTGCAACATCCTTCCCGTTTTTCACGCCCGCGCCGCACAGCACCTTTACGTTTGGATTAACCTTTTTTACTGCGTTTACTGTGTTCCTGACTATTTCAGGGTTTGCTGCTGTCACAGAAGTATCGCCTCCAATCAGCTCAGGAGGCTCCACTGCAACAAAATCAGGGTTAACAAGAGCACATGCTTTGCTCACATTTAGGTTGTTGGTGCAGACAATTGTTTCCAGGCCAACCTGTCTGCATTTTTCAACAGTAAAATCAATATCTGCAATCCTCATCCTCATCTCAGAATGATTAATCAATGTACCAGTCCCGCCAGCGCCTTTCACCGATTCCGGGGTTGTATGTCCTGTTTTGCTTCCAGGCTCAACAGCATCAACATGCTGTGAGAAAACAGGAATACTTACAGATTTTGCTATTACCCCAAGATCAACCATCTGAGGTACTACAATAATCTCAACACTATTTTCTTTTGCAATGTTTTCACATATTTTCGCAAGATGTAAACCATTTTTACCAACAACCTGCTGGTAGGTTTTGAAGTTTATTACAATCACTGGTGTTTTCATACCTTCTCAAACCTTCCTTCCAGTTTTTTCATCACATCAGGCAGTGTTGTGTACTCCATATCAGCCAATGGGAGTCTATGAGGCTCAAAAGGACCATGCCTTCTCATGTATTCCGCAATATCTTGCGCCTTTTCCCTTGTATAGTCAAATGCAGGGTCATCAAACAAATCAACAGGCATTCCAAGTGTTGCATTGTTTATCTGGAAGCCGAGTGCTACGACCCTTGGAGGACCATCAAAACGTGTGCATTTTGCGTTTCTCACAGGAACAGGCATCAAAGGACCGTTATGTGAGCCTCTCATCCATCCAGAAACAAGATAAGGGAATGCAAAAGGCTCAAGCACCTCGCCAAGTGCTGGCAGACCAGACTGACAACGCACAACACCAACAGGATCATCTTTACCAACATATTTCCCTGCTGTCTGAAAGAGTTTCTCTGTGCTTACGCATGCCACAGGCTCATTCTCTGGTAGTTTTCCTTTCTTTGGGTAAACCCTTTTTATAACATACCTTTCCTTTGCACCAATCAATGCAAGCATGTCATACATTTCCTCAGGTGTTTTCATCATAACCTTTTTATGCTCCATTATATCCCATACCTCAAAAACAAAACCAGGATGAAGCCCTGGATCAATAACCAGGCCTGCTGTGTTAAATGGGTCTGCAAACATTCTGTATACCGGTAAATTAAACGCACCTGGCTCTGTTTTATCCATCATAAAAACAATTACTGGTTCTCCTGTTCTTTCTGTGAACTCAATCTCAGCTATACCAGGACCCATGCCTCTGACATTGCCTGAAAATGCTTCTTTAAGCATGTCCTGTCCTGCACCATAAAGTTTTATTTCCTTCGCGACCTTTGTTCCTTCCTTGAAAACATCCCATGCCAGGGCATGAACCTCTTTATTATCCTCACCTTTATTATGCGCCATTATCAGCTCCAGGTCATCACCGCAGTGCGTTACATGGAAATCCTTTATAATCCCCCCTTTTTTCCCTTCACCGAGCATCTTCTCCCCTGTTTCAATCAGTTTAGGATGCACTGTACTATGACCAGGCCATCCACCAACATCCGCCTTGATTACAGATACTGTTGTTTTCATTTTATCACCAATCGGTAATATATTTCATAACATTAATATATTCCTATTCCATTCAGGGTTTTATGGCGCGTTTTCCAGAAGCTGAACAGAGGATGCTTATAAAAAAGATATGTATGAACTGCTATGCAAGAAATCCTCCTAAGGCGACAAGATGCAGAAAATGTGGGTACAAGGGACTCAGGGTTAAGGCGAAAGAAGGAAGAGGGGCATGAATATTGATTCAACAGGTTTTGGAAGGATTGTTATTGATGGAAAAAAATGCAATGATGTTTTGATTGTTAACAATGAAATTTTGGAAAGAGACTGGGGTTCAGGTTCACACAGGATAAGCACCGGTGAGGCTGAAAAACTGCTTGTAGACAGTCCTGATGTGATAATGGTTGGTACTGGTCAGGCAGGTGTGCTGAAGGTTGATAACAATATTATTGAAAAACTCAGAAAGAATGCTGAGTTGCTCATCTTAAAAACTCCTGAAATAGTGAAAAGGTTTAATGAACTTTCAAAAGATAAAAAGGTGAATGCGCTTATTCATACAACATGCTGAACAAGTAGTTAGTAGTTAGGGATTAGGGGTTAGGGGCGAACAAGGAGTTAGTAGTCAGGAGTTAGTAGTCAGGGATTTAGGGGAACATCGTTCCCTAGCTACTGGCTACTTGCCCCTAACTACCAAATAATGGTGGAGATATGAAAATCGTTGTAGCTCCAGGCTCATTTAAAGGAAGTTTAACAGCATTTCAGGTGTCAGATGCGATAGAGAAAGGTTTCAAAAGAATATTTTTAGATGCAAACATAGTAAAGATTCCAATGGCTGATGGTGGTGATGGAACATTAGAATGCCTGGTAAAATGTACAAATGGAAAAAGAATAAATAAAACAGTAACAGGTCCACTTGGAAAAAATGTTAGGGCATATTATGCTGTGCTTGGGGATGAAAAAACAGCTGTTATTGAGACAGCAGCATCTTCAGGATTAAAGCTGTTAAAGACTGAGGAATACAATCCAATGCTCACCACAACGTACGGCACAGGTGAGATGATTAAATCAGCACTAAATAAAGGATTCAGAAAAATAATTATTGGTGTTGGCGGCTCTGCAACAAATGATGCTGGTACTGGCATGGCTCAGGCGCTTGGTGTGAAACTATTGGATTCTTCTGAGAAAAACATACCTTTTGGCGGGATAGGTTTAAAAAAACTTGATAAAATAGACATATCAGGAATAGATAAAAGGATTGCAGAAACTGAAATAGTAGGGGCGTGTGATGTGTCCAATCCTTTAACAGGCGTTTATGGTGCTGCAAATGTGTACTCCAGGCAGAAGGGCGCAACACATGAAATGATAAAAAAACTGGATAGTTACCTGGAACATTTTGCCAGGATTGTTAAAAGGGATTTAGGGAAAGACGTCAGGGAAATACCTGGTGCTGGTGCCGGGGGCGGCATGGGTGCTGGCTTGATGGTTTTTCTAAACGCAAAACTAAAACCTGGTGCAGAGATTGTTGCTGAAAAACTAAAACTTTCCGAACACATGAAAGATGCTGATTTGGTAGTCACTGGTGAAGGCAGTTTGGATGCTCAAACCATCTATGGTAAAACACCAATTGGGGTGTCTAAGATTGCAAAAAAATTTGGAATACCTGTTATTGTAATTACAGGACAGATAGGTCAAGGGGCAGAAAAACTTTACAACATGGGGGTAGATGCAATGCTCAGCATTGCCCAAGGACCAATCTCGTTAGATGACTCAATCTCAAACGCGGAAAATCTTATTATCTCTGCATCAGAATCTGTTGCCAGATTAATCAAAACTGGATTGATGATGAGAAAATGAAACAAGCAGATAGCAGTCAGTGATTATCAACCAAAAACTCAGAAGTAACCCTGCTTGTGCGGGTCTTGTTTTTCCCGAACTGTCCGCACCTGCGGTGCGTACGGTTACGAATTTATGCTAAATTCGTAACAGGTGGGGAAAGACAGTGTGAGGGCGAGCATATGGAGGGAACTTAGAAATATTTAAATACCGTTACATACATAGGTATTATTAGAGTTCAAGCCTGTAAAGTATGATCCCTATGGGACGTTGCAATACAGGTGCTTGTAGAGCTCCCTCCTCGGCTTTATGCCGAGGTGATATCATATTTTCCTAAAATACAGTTTATTAAAGTCAATTTTTGTACTTTTCTCACTGACAACACCCAATATCACGTCAATTGCCTGCACACCCATAGACTCAGTTGCTCTTGCAACCTTACCCACAATCTCAAGAATCTTACCATTATCTTGTTTCAATGTAGCCTTTAAACAATTTCTTCCTTTTATGATTTTTAGATGTTTACCTACCAACCTGAAACCAATCTGAGTGATAAGATTTCCTAAAAAATCAGCGGTAGTATTAAATTTATTTATAGTATAATCATCATCAACATCAATACACAGATCCCCTCCTTTAAACCTTAGCCAGGGTTCCAAGCACTCTGCTAACATCTTTGGAACCTTAGTATGAAAGTAATCCTTTTTTGAAATGTTCAGCGGCTTCTTATGAGTTAGTACATTGATTTTTACATCAGATTGATTAATCAGATCAGCTATCTTATGTTTAGTTTTGTTTCTAACCTTCCTAGATATCTTACTCCAATGAAAAGGTGGATTTACCCAATGATTCTAAAGATCTTTTCCATTTTTGCATAAAAGTCTGAGAAAATAAAATATTTACTTGACATCATCCCTGTTTCTTTCCTTTGATGGGAACTATCAATAGCCACATACATAAAAACAGTATATGCTACTTGGTTATTAAAATATATCTAGAATAGACTGTTTGTTTTTTGCGAACTGTCCGCACCTGCGGTGCGTACGGTTACGAATTTATGCTAAATTCGTAACAGGTGGGGAGAGACAAAATGGGTGCGAGCAGGAGGGGGGAACGAA
>Ga0210031_1001702_pt1 | contig 13302 bp, 10 predicted proteins | sample CryGeyCG2014_080_FD_185455 | JGI IMG/M metagenome (GOLD analysis project Ga0210031, IMG submission 185455) | Groundwater microbial communities from aquifer - Crystal Geyser CG03_land_8/20/14_0.80 (SPAdes) (version 2) | ecosystem: Environmental > Aquatic > Deep subsurface > Groundwater | place... | reverse complement strand
GCAATACCTCAACGCGACTTCGAGGATAACAAAAAACCCCGATGATGCCGGGGCCTACGCCGATCTGGGGGCGGCCAGAGCCGCTTTAAAAGACTATGCCGGCGCGGAGGCGGATTATTCCATAGCTCTGAAGCTGGATGGCAACAACATTTCCATCCTCAATGGCGCCGCCGGTTTTTATGTCTCCCGACAGGATTATCAGAAAGCCGAAGATTGTTATCTGAAGATGTTAGATGTTAATCCCGCTTACGGTCCAGCTTATCAGGGTTTGGTTGATTTATATAATAATTATTACACAGCAAAGAAGGGGGAGATTGAGGGAATTCTTAAGAATGGTTTGGAGAATTTACCCGATGACCAAAATTTGCTGGCGCTTCTGGCTTCTTATTATCTGACCATCAGCGGTGAGCGCGAGAAAGCTCTTGTGGTCTATGAAAAAATGCTTTCGCTGCGGCCCAACGATTTGTTGTTAAAAGCGGAGATAAAACGGCTAAAGGCGGAGTAAATCCACCCCAACCCTCCTTTACGAAAGGAGGGAGAAAAATCACCAAATGTAGACTTGTGTAGTTTTTTTGATCATCTGGGTCAGGCCGAAGCTGAGTTTAACAATTTCTTGCGCTTTTTCGGCCAGCCGTACGGCCGCCTTGGGGCTATTTAGAAAATAGAGAATATTTTCAGCCAATTGCTGGCTGTTTTTTGGTTCTGATAGAAAGAAAGCCGATTCTGTCAGGACGGTACGCTCATTAACGCTTGAGAGATGCAGGGAGACCATTTCCGGTATACCCCCGACTTCGGAGGCAACGATGGGGACGCCTGCGGCCATTGCTTCCAGGATGGCATAGGGGAATCCTTCTTTTACCGATGGCAAAACAAAAACATCAAAAGCTTTAAGATATTGTCGGGCATCGGGGAGGTGGCCGACTAAGAAGAAACTCGTCTCTAAATCGTATTTTTTAATCAGTTTTTCTAATTTTTTTCTTTCTGGCCCTTCACCGATGATGACAAATAAGAGATTAGAAGATAGCGATAAATGATTGGTTTTGATTAGGTTCGCCGCTTCAATCAGATATTCGATGCCTTTAGTCGGATAAAGATTGGCGATGGTGCCGATAAGATTTTTAGAGTCTGGGCTTGAATTAATTTTTTCGAACAGTTTTTTTGTTGCATCCTCTTTTTCTAAAAATTTTAAGTTATCAAAATCAAGACCGTTGTGAATAGTGAGGAGATTCATTTCGGAAAAGCCCCGTTTTATGGCAATTCGGCGGTCGTAGTTCGAAACGCAGATGATCCGGTCTTTAAATTTTTCGGTCAGTCTTTCGGCCAGAAAATAGGCTAATTTTCGCAGCCAGCCAGCCGGTTCGTTGAATGCCCAGCCGTGGGCGGTGTAGACAACTTTTTTGGGACCGTAGGTTGCAAGCTTGGCGGCTAAGCTGCCTAGCGCTCCCGCTTTGGAGCTGTTGAGGTGGATAATGTCGGGTTTTTCTTTTTTAATAAGCTGGCGCAATTGGAAAATCGCGATTATGTCCCGAAAAGGGTTTATGGAGCGCTTTAGCTGAGAAAGATATCGGTATTTGATATTTTCAGACTTGAGTCGTCGAAAAAGTTCGCCGTCCGGGTCTTCTCCCGCCCGCTTCGCTACGCCAGCTCGCATGATTCGCGTCAGCGTGTCTGGCGGGCGAAGCGTTGCGGGCGGGCCGGCGGCCACCATCACCTCAAACTCGTTTTTTATATGCGTGGCCAAATCAAAAATATAGCGTTGGGCGCCGCCGAATTCTGATTGAGTAATAATATAGAGAATTTTTTTCATTATGAATCAGTTTTTTGACTTTTTTTGGAGGCTAGGCTAATCTTAATACATAAATTAATTGAAAGCAACGAAAAAAATGACTAAACATCTGAAGATTGGTATCATCGGCGTAGGTATGGTCGGTGGGGCAGTGGCGCGTTATTTTGAGTCAATCGGAAGAACTCCTTTTCTTTATGATAAATACAACGGAAAGGGGTCGTTGGATGAAGTCAACGAAGCTGACGCGGTTTTTATCTGCGTGCCGACGCCGTATGGAAAGGGCGGATTTGATTTGTCTATGGTTGAGGAGGCCGTGAGCAATCTAGAGAACGGCAAAATAGTGGTTGTTAAGTCGACGGTTTTGCCCGGGACTACAGAGAGTTTGCAAAATAAATATCCTCAGCATCAATTTTTATTCAACCCCGAATTTTTGAGAGAATTGACCGCGGTTGAGGATATGCTTTCCCCCGAACGGCAGATAGTCGGCTATACCGAAAAAAGCCAGCCGGTAGCGGAAGAGATTTTAGAAATTTTGCCGCCGGCGCCATTTAAGAAGACAATACCGGCCACCGAGGCGGAGATGGTTAAATACTTCGGAAATACATATCTGGCCGCGAGGGTTATTTTTGCCAATCAGATGTATGACCTTTGTCAAGCTTTGGGCATTGATTACGATAAGGTGCGGGAATGCGCAGGGGAGGACAAGCGCATAGGCCATTCTCATCTCGATGTCTGGCAGGGCGGCTATCGTGGCTATGGAGCAAAATGTTTCCCTAAAGATATCAGAGCCCTGATACAGCTTGCCGAAATGAAGGGGGTGGACCTGAAATTCCATAAGCTTGTTGAGGATGTTAATCGGGAATTGGCTGAAGGCCAACAGATCGACGATATGGAAAAACTACGTCCATGAAGAAAATTATCATCTTTTCGACCGCTTATCTGCCGATGATCGGCGGGGCGGAGCTGGCGGTTCATGAGATAGCCGCTCGTTTGGGCGATTTCTCCGCCAGAGGCGGACCAGCTTCCGGCTGGGAATTAGATTTGATTTGCGCCAGGTTAAGGCGCGATTTAGAGCCGGCTATGCGGCTCCTGCCCTCGGCAGTAAAGAAACAAGAAAAAATCGGCCGGATAAATGTTTATCGAGTTGGTTTTGGCAGTAAAATAGACAAGCTTTTGTTGCCGTTTTTTGGCTTTCTGAAAGCGCGGAAGATATATAAGGATTGTCAACGATGTCATCTTGAACGAAGTCGCGTAAAGCGTGACGAAGTGAAAGATCTCGTGTCGGGTGATGAGATTCTTCCCCCGCATCAAGTGCGGGGTCAGAATGACAAAAATGAAATAAAAGTTGTTATTTGGGGCATAATGGCTTCATGGGGTAGCGCCGCCGCTTGGCTATTTAAAATTTTCTATCCGCGCGTGCCGTTTCTTTTGACTTTGCAGGAAGGAGATGCGGAAAAATATATTCAAGAAGGGCGTCTGGGTTTGATTAATATCGGCTGGCGGTTAATTTTAAAAAAGGCTGATTTTGTGCAGGTTATCAGTAATTATCTGGCCAAGATGGCGAGAAAATACGGATATCGGGGTGAAATTGATGTGGTGCCGAACGGGGTGGATTTAAAGATGTATAACGTATCATGTATAAAGCATGATAGTGAAAAGATAAAAAGCAGGCTGGGAATCAGCAGCAATGATAAAATTATTATTACTGTTTCCAGATTGGTGGAGAAAAACGGGATTGGGGATTTAATTTCCGCGGTTGGCTTGCTTGATACATTATATCCCCCTGCGGGGGACCACCCGCAGGGTGGCAAAACACAAAATACTAAATTGCTTGTTTTGGGCTCGGGGCCCTTGCGAAGGAGGCTAGAGGATAGTGTTGGGGGGTTGGGATTACAAGATAAGGTTTTTTTTCTTGGCGATATTTCCAACGAAGAAGTGCCAAAATATCTGGCAATAGCCGATATTTTTGTCCGGCCGTCTTTGTCCGAAGGCTTGGGCACGGCATTTCTCGAGGCAATGGCTACCGGTGTGCCGATTATTGGGACGCCCGTTGGCGGCATCCCTGATTTTTTGAAGGATAGTGAAACTGGTTTATTCTGCGAAGTCAAAAACCCCGCTAGTATTGCTAAAAAAATCAAACTTTTGTTGGAGGACGATGATTTACGCAGTAAAATTATCCGCAACGCAAGACAACTGATCGAAGAGCGATATAGCTGGGACAAAATTGCTCCCCAAATGGCCGAGATATTTGACAAAATCGCCTAATTTTTGTATCTTGCTATCAAGATGAACGAGGGTTGATCTCGGATAGTCAATTGGTAAGCAAAATAGAGGCCCCGCCGCGGGTCTTTTTATTGATTTTTCGAGAACGGTTCTCGTAATTACGAGAACCGTTCTCGTGATCCACTGTAAGAAACGGCAATCTGTGCTATAGTTAATTATTATAATACTGGATTCCTGTTGGAGTTCACCTTGCGCTGGATTCCCGCCTGCGCGGGAATGACAGACGCGGGGCGGGAATGACAATTCAAAATGAAAGTTTTAATCGCTACCGGATTATATCCGCCTGATATCGGCGGACCGGCGACAATGTTGGGGGCTCTGGCCAAGGCGCTTCAAAAGAGGGGCTTCGAGATAAGAATTGTTACTTATGCTGATACGGCGGGCGATAACGATGAGGACGACATTAGAATTTATCGTGTTTCTCGGAATCAAAACCGGATTTTTCGCCACCTCCGTTATTTTTGGCTGATGTGGAAATTGTCTTCCACCTGGGCCGAAGTTATTTATGTAACTGATACTTATAGCGTCGGTTATTTCGCGTATCTGATAAAAAAAATACTTCACAAAAAATATATTGTTCGTTTTGTCGGTGACAGCGCATGGGAGGCGTCGGTGGCCAACGGTTGGATAACTGATTCTATCATTGATTTTTACGATAAAAGGTATTGTAAAAAAATTGAAAGGCTGAAGCGACGAAGAAAAACAGTTTTGGTCAATGCTGATAGAATTATTGCGGTTAGCCGTTTTTTGGCCGATATCGCCCAGAAAATTGGTGTTTTGCCGGAAAGAATTCGAATGATCTATAACTCCATCGACTTTTTGGAGGCGGATGAAAATGCCGAAAAGGCGAAAGAACGCGCCGAAAAGTCGGCAGAAATCAAACAACTCTATGGAGGTGGTAAAAAGCTGATCATAACTGCCTGTCGCCTGACGCCATGGAAAGGGGTAGCTAAAATTATAGAGATATTGCCTCAGCTTAAAGAAGTGGTTGGGGACGTTAATTTTTTGGTTTTGGGCGATGGGCCGGAAATGGAAAATTTGAGGCGGTTGGCTATCGTGTCTGGAGCGGAAAGCGATGTTCAGTTCTTGGGTAGAGTTGGGCACGACGAGGTCTTGAATTATTTTAGGGCGGCGGACTTGTTTATTTTAAATTCTGATTATGAAGGATTATCGCATACTTTGTTGGAGGCAATGAAGGCCGGAGTGCCGGTTATTACGACTAATGTCGGGGGAAATCCGGAAGTGATCGAAAATGAGAAAGAAGGATTGCTGTTTGGCTATAACAACGAGGCCGAATTGCTGGCGGCGGCGACGCGGATATTGACTGACAGCGAATTGGCCAGCCGACTAGTTAAAAACGCCAGCGAAAAGCTGAAAAACTTTAACTGGGAAAAAGCGGTGGCGGAAACAGCGGTGGTGATAAACGAGATTCGTCCTTCACCCGCCTAACTTTTCGCTGAAAAGTTAGGCGGGCAAGCCCCTTCCTTTATATATAAAAATAGGGAGTAAACAGAATGGCAAAAGTTTTATTGATCAATCCGCCGTTCAATATCGTTAAGGCTAATTATGATAGCTCTGTTTCCGTGGGTTTGTTAAGTATCGCTACTCATTTAAAAAGCAAAGGTGTCGAAGTTAAAATAATTGACGGCGCGCGGCAAAAAGACTACGTGGATTTAATTAAGGAAGAGGTTAAGAATTGCGATTATGCCGGTCTTTCGGTGATGACTACGCAAAGTCCGGGCGCCTTGAAAATCAGCCAGCTAATAAGAGACGTTAATCCGGGGTGCAAGATAATTTGGGGCGGCACGGCACCCGACCTTTTTCCCGGAACAGACTGCCAGTCATTCGTTAATTGATGCGGTGGTTTATGGCGAGGGCGAAGAAACTGTTTATGAATTGGCCACGGGCAAAGATTGGCCAGAAATTAACGGGATCGTTTTTAAAAGAGGCAGTCAAATTATTTCCAATCCGCCGCGCGAATTGCATGACCCAGCCAAAATGCCTTTATTCAATTGGGATTTGGTGCCGCGGGAGGTTTTATATAATTTGCGTTTAGTTCCGTCGCTTACTTCGCGCGGTTGTCCGCATCGCTGCACCTTTTGCATTAACGCCATTTTAAAAAATAAATGGCGGGCCAGAACGACAGAGCAGGTTCTGGAAGATCTGAGAGTAATTAAAAACGCCGACTATTTTCGGGGTAAAAAAGTAAGATTCTGGGACGAAAACTTTTTTGTCGATATTAGTCGGGCCCGAGCGATAATTGAGGGAATGATCAAAAACGATTTGATCGTTTCCTGGGAAACGACCGTCAGGGCCAGCTATGTCAAGGAGGGGATGATTGATGATGATTTTTTTGCAAAACTAAAGCAGTCCGGCTGTTATTTGCTGTCTTTCGGCGCTGAGTCCGGCAGTTCGGCGATACTAAAGAAAATTCAGAAAGATATTACAGCCGAGGAGATTCTGTATTCTGCCAAGCAATGCCTGAAATATGATATTATTCCGCAGTATTCCTTTATGGTTGGTTTGCCGGGAGAGACGCGAGAGGACATGTTTATGACCTTAGATTTGATCGATAAGTTGGTCAAATTAAGCGATAAAGTGCAGATTCTGGGACCGCAGGCCTTCAGGCCTTATCCCGGCTCGCCTTTGTATGAAGAGTGCAAAGAAGCCGGTTGGCGGGAGCCGCGATCTTTAGAAGAATGAGCGCGTTTGATCGAAGATGAATTGAATTATCTTTCGGTGAAAAATTTTCCGTGGGTTAAGGAGAAGGACTTTGTTGAATCAATGGAGGCCTATGTGCGCTTCGGCGCCCACAGTATTAAAAATGCCATGGGTTCGTCGGTCAAGGCGCAGACGATTTTTAAACTCTGCTTTATTTTATTGTGCCGCTTGCGTTGGAAATTAAGGTTCTTCAGGTGGCCGATAGATTATAAATTAGCCAAAAGAGCGATAACGAAGCAATAGTCCAGTCCGAGATACGATCTCGGACTATTATTTTAGCGCGGCGTTTGACAAACGCGGCTTTTTTTGTCAGTATATGCCCAAAGTGAGTAGCTTGAAAATTGAATAAAAAACGCGAAAAGGAGAGGCTATGGAAGCGCCTGTTTCGTTGAATGGCGAAGAAAAAAAAGAATTAGTTATCAAGCGCCTTTGCCGGTTTTTTGTCATTATCTACGCGGTTCAGGGATTGTCGCAGAGCGGCATCTCTGGTTTATTTTCTTTGCCGGTTAGTTTGATGCTGAAGAATCAGATGCATTTCGACCAGGCGCAGTTGGCCTATTTCGCCGGGTTGGTGATGATTCCTTGGGCGATAAAGCCGCTCTATGGTTTATTGTCAGACTTTGTGCCGATTTTTGGCTGGCGGCGGCGGAGCTGGTTTGTTATTGCAGCCGGTTTAGTGATGTCTTCCGCCCTGTATCTGGCTAACTTTTGCAATTTTGCCTACGGCCAACTTTTGTTTTGCTTGACCGCTACCGCATTAGGTATCGCTTTTTGCGATGTGCTTTGCGACGCGGTAATGGTGGAGAACGGAAAGCGTTTTGACCTGGTACATAAATTCCAGGGCATCCAATGGAAGGCTTTGTATGTTGCTTCAATTTTCTCTGGTATTGGCGGCGGGTTAATCGCGAAATATTTTAATTACAGCCAAACGTTCTGGCTGATGGCTTTTCTGCCCCTGATTATTTTCTTGGCCGCCGTGTTTTTTGTTCCGGAGAAAAGATACCAGTATCGGGAAACGGCGGGCGAGTCGGAAATGAAGTCGTTGGTGACCAGAAAGGACGTGACGGTTACCGTCGTTGCCTTCTTGGGCGCCGCTCTTCTATTGTTTTGGCTGAATGCCCAATTTTTCGGCCTGGAAATCCTGAAGTTTATAACGATAGTTGCGCCTTTTCTAATCCTGGGCTCTTTGACTTATTTGTTCAAATCGTCCATCGACAAAAAAGTCATCTTTTGCATGATTTTTCTGTTTTGGTGGGACTGGGCTTTATTTTTAAGTTCGGCGCCATTTCTGTATTATCAGCTTGACACACTCGGTTTTTCCGAGATTTTTCTGGGTACGTTAGGGACATTGTTCAGTGTTGGAGCGGCTTTCGGCTCATGCCTTTTTGCCGCCATCGCGAAGAAAAGACTTGTTTGGGGAAAGCGTGTGCTGGTGGATTTGAGCCTTGAAAAAATGCTTTTTTACGCCTTGATCATCGGCATAGCGACGATTTTGGCCAACTTTCTGCTGATTGGCGTAAAGTCGGCGATTGTTTTGAATCTTGGTACCGGCTTGGTTTTTCTTTTGGCTAATCTAACGATTCTGGTTATCGCGGCCAAATTCTGTCCGCCGCGGATAGAGGGGACATTTTTTGCTCTTTTGATGGCGGTAGTCAACTTGGGCTCCAGCATGTCTGCGCTTGCGTCTGGCTGGCTATATAAGACTTTTGTTGGTCTGGCGCCCATCAAGTTAGCGGACAACTTTTGGGCAAGATTTTTAGTCTGGATCGGTTGGCCGACTCAGCACGCGCAGGCGGGAGTCAAGTTTGACATCTTCGCTCAATATTACGCTATCGGCTGGCTGACCATCATTTCCCTTTGCGTTTTCTCTTTGTATTTCGTGGTTCTTCCTTATTTTTCGCGGATGATTCGGGAAGACAAAGAGCTGGAGAAATTAGATATTCATCCTCGCGTGCTGGTGTCGCGGATCGGGGAAGGGGTAAAAGCAATAAAGGTGAGATTATTGAAATAATCGCGGCGAACTTATTGGGTAAGTCGCGAACAGTCTATTGAAACGAGGGCCCTTCGACCCTCTTTTTTTAATTTGATTTACGCTCGTAAATATTACGAGAACGGTTCTCGAGAACCGTTCTACTTGCTATTTTGAACGATCGTCTAAAATAGTAAATGAACGAGTAGGAGTGGCGATAAGAATGGCAAGATGCCTGTGTTTAATTTACGGAGCGGCTTTTCTGTGTTATGGTGAGGACGGAGTATCTAATACGGAGTATCTGATTATGAAAATTCTAAATATCAGCTTGGATAAAAAACTTTTCGAAGCCGGCTCTCGGGTTGAGGAGCGGGTTTTAGAATATGCTGAAATTTTTGACCGGTTCGATATTTTGGTTCTTTGCGGCGTTGGCCACGAAAAAAAAGAATTTAAAAAAATTGTAATTTGGCCGACTAATTCAAAAAATAAACTGCGCTATCTTCTCGACGCTCTTCGATTGGGCGGCGAGATGATTAAAAAATATGGCTGTGATTTAATTAGTGTCCAGGAGCCGTTTGAGACCGGTTTTATCGGTTGGCGGCTGGCTCGAAAATACGGGTTGAAATTTCAGGTTCAGTTGCATGGCGATTTCTTTGGTTCCCCATATTTCAGAAAGGAAAGTCTTTTGAATAGATTTAGATATTATCTTGGAAGGTTTATTATCGGGCGGGCTGATGGAATTCGAGCGGTTAGCGAGCGGATCAAAAAGAGCCTACTGGAGATGGGAATAAAAGAAGAGAAAATATCGGTTGTGCCGATTTACGTAGAGGTTAAGTCACTCTCAATTCGTCATGCTGAACTTGTTTCAGCATCTCATGAGATCCCGAAACAAGCTTGCCCCGTAAAGATTCTGAACCAAGTTCAGAATGACATATGCGGGGTTCGGGATGACACTTTTGGGGTTCAGCGTGACGGCGTCAAGGGCAAAAAATTCATTTTTTTGACCGTGGGGCGGCTGGTGGCAGTGAAGAATATTAAAATGCAGATTAAAGCGATGGCGGAGGTTGTGAAGAAATATCCGGAGGCGGAGCTGTGGATCGTGGGGGAGGGCAACGAAAAGGAAAAATTAAAATTGAAAATTGAAAATTGTCACCCTATGGGTGACCACTCGCAGGGTGGGAAATTGCAAAATTATGTCAAACTGTATGGCTGGCACAATGATCTGGATGAATTCTATCAGAAAGCAGACGTGTTTTTGTTGACCTCTAACTATGAGGGTTGGGGGTTGGCCGCGGTTGAGGCGGCAAGTTTTGGCTTGCCGATTATTATGACTGATGTTGGCTGTGCCGGCGAGGTTATTGTAGACGAAAAAAGCGGCCTTGTTGTTCCGGTGGGCGACAGCGAAAAATTGGCGGAAAATATGCTAAAATTAGTATCAGATGAGAATTTAAGGAAAAGGTTGGGCGAAGAAGCGAAAAATACTGTTTTGGGATTGCCGAATAAAGAAAAAAATTTGGAGATGTATAAGGAAGCGTGCGAAAAAACATAATGCGAAAAACCCGAACCGATATGCTAAATATGCGAACGATGAATTTAACGCTAATTAAGCGTGAGCGTTCCGCTCACAATTAAGCATAGCTTGCGTGAGCGTTCCGCTCACAATTAAGCATAGCTTGCGTGAGCGTTCCGCTCACAATTAAGCATAGCTTGCGTGAGCGTTCCGCTCACAATAACATGAAAGAGTATTTGTTCGTAATTTTCGCATAGGTTTTCGCATAATTCGCATTATATTTACGTATCATGAATAAAATCATCTTAGTTCAGCCGGAGAATGGCCTGAATGAAACGATTTATGCGCCGTTAGGTTTGATTAGTTTGGCGGCTTATGTGCGGAACGATTTTGAGGTTAAGATCGTTGATTTACGGTTGGAAAAACTAAGAAGTCTCTATAAAATTGTTGAAAGCCAGCAGCCATTGGCCGTCGGCTTTTCGATGCTGACCGGCAGCTGTATCAAGCAGATCATTGAAGCGGCTAAAGAAATTAAGAAGATCAATCCTGAAATAAAAATTATTGTCGGCGGTATTCATCCGACTTTTTTTCCAGAACAGACTATAAAAAATTCCGCTATAGATTTTGTTGTAATTAATGAAGGGGAAAAGACGCTTTTGGATCTGTTGCGGGCGATCGAAAGCAGCGCTGATTTTTCTGCCATCGATAATTTGGCTTGGAAGCGCGGGGATGGCCAGATCCAGATTGGCAAAACCACTACCGAGTTTCTCGATATGAACACCTTGCCGATGCCAGCCTGGGACTTAATTAACGTGGAAAGATACAGCAATGGTTTATCGCGGAATCCGGGGGAAAGGGTGATAGATTTTTATACCAGCAAAGGGTGTCCGTATCCTTGCGCCTTTTGCTACAATTTGAATTTTAATAGAAGAAAGTGGCGGGCCAAGAGCGCGGAAAAAGCCTTTGAGGAACTCGAATTTCTTCATAATAAATATGGCATCAATTATTTTATTATCCACGACGATAATTTTGTGGTTGATAAGGAGCGCGCTCTGAAATTTGCCCAGTTGATCATCGATAAGGGTCTGAAAATTCAATACTCGGTTGATTCGAGAGTTGATTATTTCGAAGAAGAGTTCTTCGGCAAGCTGAAAGAAAGTGGCATGTGTGAATTGCGGGTCGGCTGCGAGAGCGGTTCAAACCGGATCCTGAAAGACATTATTCAGAAGGGAATTACCGCCGAGCAAACGCTTAAGGCGGTTGAAGTCGCCAGAAAGCTCGATTTGAAGCTGATACTTTCTTTTGTTATTGGCTGGCCGACGGAAACGATAGGGGAAAGGCAGCAGACCATTAATTTGATCCTTAAAATTCAGAAAATCCATCCGAAGGCGGCTATTTATCCTTTATGGATTTACATTCCCTACCCGGGAACGCCATTGTTCGATAAGGCGGTGGAAATGGGATTTAAACAGCCGCAAAGCCTGGAGGAATGGGGAAATTATTTTTGGGGCAAGGCGCACATTCCTTGGCTTAAAAATCCCGAAGAATACGAACTCATTCATGCTTTAAGTCCTTTTGCCTGGTACAACAAGAAGCTGGTTAGCCTTAAAAATAAATCTTTAAAGAATGTCGTTAGGCATCTGGCGATAAAGTTTTTTCGGCCATTGGTACTTTTCCGGTTTAAGCATAATTTCTGGAAGTTTCCGCTAGACGCAAAAATAATTGTGTTTTTGAAAAAAATGGCGGGGAAATAAATAAATATAATGCTAAAAAGCGCAGAATAAACACGATAAACAACAAGACAAACAAATTGTCATTCTGAGCGAAGCGAAGAATCTCACGAGCTATGAAAAATCAAAAACAATATTTCGCTTACATCGCAACGAATAAACGGAATACAACCTTGTATACGGGCGTAACAAATAATCTATATCGTCGGATGCATGAGCACAAAAATAGCTTGGTCGAAGGTTTCAGCAAAAAATATAAGATTTGCAAATTAATATTTTACGAATCATTTAATAATGTACAAGATGCGATATTGGCTGAGAAAAGAATTAAGGGTTGGACGCGCCAAAAAAAGATTAACCTAATTAAATCAAAAAATCCGGAATTTAAAGATTTGTTGGACGATTGATATAATGATGAGATCCTTCGCTTCGCTCAGGATGACGGGGAGAAAAAGACTCAAGATGACCGGGGGGCAAATTATTCGTATTTTTCGCATAGTTTTCGCAATTTTCGCATTATGTCTATACCCAAGAAAATTTGCTATATTTTGCCGCGTTATGACAGCGACGACCACACGCATTTTGCTCACTTGCATGATTTTTTGGTTGTGGCGGCGAAAAACGCCAATATTTTTCTGCTAGTTGAATCGGCCGCGGGAATTAAAAAAACGGCGCTAAAAAAGAGCCTTGGTGTTAAAGAGGTCTATATTCAGGAAAGGCCGCGTGGACTTGGGAGGTGTTGGGAGAATTTTATGACTCTGATAAAAATCAGGCGGCAAGGTTATCGTAATTTCTATGTCCACTACTCGTTTATGTCGGCAATCAATGCCTCATTGGTTGCTATGATTTTCGGAGGCAAGGTTTTTTACTGGAATTGCGGCCTTCCCTGGCAATATAAACGACCTTTCTGGCGGCGCCTGTATGAAAGAATGGCTTACAAGATGATTTCGCATCTGGTAACTGGAACCAGGTTGTTGGCGGCTGGATATGCCGAACATTACGGGCTTAACATTGAAAGGGTCATGGTTATGCCGAATTGGATTTCGGTCGGCCAGTTTTTGCCGTCGCCGCAACGGGTGGGTGAATTAAAGAAGGAGCTAGGTATTTTGCCCGCCTGCAGCGATACAGCAGTTTCGGGCAGGCCGCGGGACAAGGTTTTGCTTTTTGCGCACCGGCTTTCTCCAAGGAAGGGGGCGTACTGGCTGCCGGCTGTTTTGGGAGAGGTTAAGCATCCGGATATCAAGCTGATTATTATTGGTGATGGTCCAGAGCGGTTAAATTTGGAAAAAGAGCTGGCGCAGGA
>Ga0210031_1001682_pt1 | contig 13368 bp, 14 predicted proteins | sample CryGeyCG2014_080_FD_185455 | JGI IMG/M metagenome (GOLD analysis project Ga0210031, IMG submission 185455) | Groundwater microbial communities from aquifer - Crystal Geyser CG03_land_8/20/14_0.80 (SPAdes) (version 2) | ecosystem: Environmental > Aquatic > Deep subsurface > Groundwater | place... | reverse complement strand
AATCTGGAAAAATTTTTTTATGCTCAAATCGGCCAGCCCTTTGAGGAAATGGTCTTTGTCAAGATTCCGGAAAAAGTTCAAAAACCAAAACTTGAGTTGGAAGCCAAATCGGCAATTTCTTTTAAAATCAATAAAACGGGTAGAGAAAAAATTTTCTTTCAAAAAAATCCGGGAGAAATTTTACCCATTGCTTCCTTAACCAAATTAATGACGGCAGTAATTGTTTTAGACTACAACCCACCCACCACCCATCCTACTGGAAGCGAAGTCCCTCAAAATTACTATTTGGAAAATACTTGGATTACTATCTCGCCAGAAGCCGCCAATCAAAAAGATGTTCCGGTTTACGGCAACTTAAAAGCCGGGGAAAGATTTAATTTAAAACAACTTTTGGATTTGGCCCTCATTTATTCCAGTAATGACTCAGCTTTTGCCCTTTCTGAAGTTATCGGAGTTGAAAATTTCGTTGAAAAAATGAATCAAACGGCAAGAGAATTAAAATTAGAAAATACTAATTTTGTTAATCCTACCGGCCTTGACCCGGAAAATTTATATTATCATCTTCCTAATAGAGAATATTTCAATTATTCAACAGCCAAAGATTTAGTAAAATTGGCTCAATATATACTTTTTAACCATCCCTTAATTTTCGAAATTTCTTTGGAAAGGGGTCCTTATCTGGTTAGAAATGGGCTTTTTGATTTATCTTTACCAGCCCCCCACCAGGGTCTTGGTGGGGGGTTCAAGCTCATTGGAGGAAAAACTGGCTATACCGATGAGGCCGGGGGATGCTTTCTAATAGTTTTTCAAGATGAGAAAGAATCCTTTTTTTTCAATTTAATTTTGGGTACCAAAAGAGAGAATAGAGTAGGAGAAATGCAAAAATTAATTGATTGGCTGAATATATGACACTTTTTACCTTTAATGTAATTCGGCTTTTAATTATATCGGCTTTGGCAGCCGGGATTGCTTTTTTGTTGGCACCATATTTAATTAAATTTTTAAACCAAATTAAATTTTGGAAAAAAGAAGCCAGGAAAAAAACAATCACTGGAGAAGAGGCCGAGGTTTTTTATTCTTTACATAAAGAAAGAGAAGTGACAGTGCCCCGGGCCGGGGGAGTGCTAATTTGGCTTACGGTTTTGATTGTAATATTTTTATTTTTTGGTTTATCTAATATTTCTCAGCCCTGGTGGTTAAAAAATTTTAATTTTTTGTCTCGAGCCGAAACCTGGCTGCCTTTATTTACTCTGGTAGTGGCAGCAATAGTGGGATTGGCTGACGATATTTTACAGGTTACTGGTAAAGGAAAATATGTCGGCGGAGGAATGGGATTTAAAAAAAGATTATTAATTGTTATTTTAATTGGCCTGGTTGGGGGTTTCTGGTTTTATAGCAAACTTGGCTGGGATTCAATTCATATCCCTTTACTTTTTAATTTTCCCGCCGGAATTGATTTGGTTCTCGGCTACTGGATTGTCCCGCTTTTTGTTTTGGTCATGGTTGCCTGCTGGTCAGGCGGAGTAATTGATGGATTAGATGGGTTATCTGGCGGTGTTTTTGCTTCAATTTTTGGCGCTTTTTCTATTATTGCCTTTGCTCAGGGAAAAGCCGATCTGGCCACTTTTTCTGCGGCTATTTCGGGCACTCTTTTTGCCTTTTTGTGGTTTAATATTCCGCCAGCCAGATTTTATATGGGAGAAACCGGGATTTTGGGATTAACCTCAACCATGGCAGTTGTGGCATTTTTAACCGACTCGGTAGTGGTCTTGCCAATTATTGCCGGTATTATGGTCATTGCCGTCGGTTCAATAATTTTGCAATTGCTTTCTAAAAAATTTAGAAAAAAGAAAATCTGGCTTTCCACCCCAATTCATCATCACTTTGAAGCCCGGGGTTGGCCATCCTATCAAATCACAATGCGTTTTTGGATAATCAGCATTGTCTTTGCCTTTTTAGGAATGGCCATCCGCCTCCTCGGCTAATATTCCAAGGTGCCACCTTGGAAAAACAATATGAAGGTAGAATTTTTGAGGGAAAAATATCCTAAGTTTGTTTACCAAAAATATTCTTACCAAATCTCTGGTAAGAATTTGGAGATTTTTTTTGATTTCAAGATTGAACCCAATCTAAAATTCCGGTCAAAAATTATTATCGAAAATATTAACCAGAATCTTCCAAGGTGGAACCTTGGAAAGATAGATAATTTAGTTTTTCATTTAGGGTTGATGGAAATCCCCAGTTATTGGAAGGCAACTTGCTCGCCGATAATTGAAGTTGAAGCTGGCAAATTAAACAAAGAACAAATTAAGTGGTGGGAAGATTTAATCATCAAAGGAATGGGTCAATTTTTCTACCAAAACAAAATTAATTTTCGCCAACCAAATTTCCTCAAAATAAGGAGTTTGGGGAGGTTTGACCTTCGCAAAGCTGACACAGGTCCGACCTGTGATAGGTATTTAGTGCCCTTTGCCGGAGGAAGGGATTCAATCGTTACCTTGGAGAATTTAAAGAAAAAGGGAGAAACAGCTTTATTTTTAGTAAATCCTAATGAACAGATAAAAAAAGTTGTTAAAGTAACCGGCATAAAAAAACAAATTATTGTCAGAAGGACAATTGATAAAAAACTTTTGGAATTAAATAAAAAAGGATATTTAAATGGTCATACGCCATTTACTGCCGTCTTGTCTTTTTTAAGCGTTCTTTGTGCGGTTTTGTTTGATTATAAAAACATTGTCTTTTCTAATGAAAAAAGTGCCGATGAAGGTAATCTAAAATATCTGGGGAAAATGATAAACCATCAATGGGCAAAGTCTTCTGAGTTTGAAAAAATGTTTAAAAAATATTGTAAAAAATTTCTGGTAAAAAATATAAATTATTTCAGTTATCTGCGGAAATATGGCGAACTGGAGATTTCAAAAATGTTTATAAAATATCCAAAATATTTTTCGGTTTTTTCCAGTTGTAATGCTGGTATGAAAATTGGAGCTAAACCAATAAGATGGTGTGGAAATTGTGCCAAATGCCTTTTTGTTTACGCCACTTTCTATCCTTTTTTGGGAAAAAAAGAACTTTTAAAAATTTTCGGCAGAGATATTTTTGAAAACAGAAAATTATTGCCCGTAATGAAAAATTTAATAGGGTGGGGGAGAGTAAAACCCTTTGAGTGCGTGGGCACAAGAAAAGAAAGTAAATTGGCGTTTTCTTTGTGTCTAAAGAGAGCCAAAAAAACCGGGAAAATTCCATATCTGTTGATGAAATTATAAACTGGTAGGCGAAAGATGTCTTTCTCCCCGTTAAAATACTTTATTTTTAACGGGGTTTATGTTATCCTAAAAATAAAATGCTGGAGAATTTGAAAGATAAAAAAATACTAATTCTCGGTTTTGGCAGGGAAGGGAGGGATACTTTTAGGTTTTTGAGGAGATTGTTCCCCGGAAAAATGATTGGGGTGGCTGATAGATTAAAGATTTCAGATTTAAGATTTAAAATAAAAGATAAAAGAGTAAAACTACATCTGGGGGAAAATTATCTTAAGGCGTTGAAAAATTATGATGTGATTATTAAATCCCCAGGGATACCATTTAAAATATTACCGAGGACGGACCTCCGCAAGATTGCTTCCCAAACCAAGATATTTTTTGAGAATTGTCCGGGGAGAATTGTTGGGATTACCGGAACGAAAGGGAAAAGTACAACTGCCTCTTTGATTTATAAAATTTTAAAGGAAGGGAGCGTTAAGGCTCACTTGGTAGGCAATATTGGAAAACCAGTATTGTCATTTTTATCTAAAGATGTTCAAGGTAGAACCTTGAACAGGAGGGATATTTTTGTTTATGAATTATCCAGTCATCAATTGTATAATCTTAAGAAATCCCCTCATATTGCTGTTTTTTTGAATATTTATCCAGAACATCTGGATTATTATCGAAATTTTAATGAATATCTAAAAGCCAAGGCAAATATTACTAAATATCAAACTAAAAAAGATTTTTTGGTTTATAACTCTGGCGATAAATTGGTTAGAGAAATTGCCAAAAAATCCCAAGCAATTAAAATTCCAATTAAAGGAGTGTATTACGATTTAGACAAAAATACTGCCAGGGCGGTCGGGAAGCTCTTTAAAATTCCTAAAACAACTATTGAGAAAGCAATCAGAGAATTTAAACCCCTGCCTCATAGATTAGAATTAGTTGGCACTTTCAAAGGAATCACTTTTTATAATGATGCTTTATCAACTATTCCGGAAACTGCTATTTTGGCTATGAAAACCTTAGGAAAGAAGGTTCAAACAATAATGTTAGGCGGTTTTGATAGGAAAATTGATTTTAAAAAATTAGCTAAACAGGTTTTAAAACAAAAAAATATAAAAACTGTAATTCTATTTCCGACCACTGGAGAGAAAATTTGGAAAGAGATTCTCAAAGAATCTAAGGGTAAAAAAGTACACGTCCCTTTTTTTGTAAATAATATGGTAGATGCGGTAAAATTAGCTTATCAATATACTGAAAAAGGAAAAAATTGTTTGTTGTCATGTGCCTCGCCCAGTTTCAGTATTTTTAGAGATTATAAAGAAAAGGGTAATTTATTTAAAAAGTACGTTAAAAGTTATGGTAAAAGATAGTAGTCGCCCAGATTATATATTGATTATTGTTACGGTTATCTTAATAATTTTAGGAATAATTATTTTGACTAATGTTTCAGCTCCGCTTTCCCTGGAAAGATTTGGCACGACTTATTATTTTTTAAATCACCAGTTGTTATTTGGTCTTTTGCCGGGACTGATTTTAGCTTTTTTGGCTTTTCGAATCCGTCTGGATTTCTTAAAAAAATGGGCTCCTTTATTGCTTCTAATAAATTTAATTTTATTGGCCTTGGTTTTTTTGCCCGGGTTAGGTTTTGAGTTTAGAGGAGCAGCCCGATGGATAAATTTGGGTCCAATTTCCTTCCAGCCCTCAGAGTTTTTAAAATTGACTTTTATTTTGTATTTAGCGGCCTGGCTGGCCAGCCCCGTTAGAAATCAAAGATTTTCTAACGGGGCTAGCCGGCCCCTCCACCAGCGCGCTGGTAGAGGACATTTTAGCCAAACGAGGTGCCCCGCCCTTTCCGGGAAAGGCCGGGGAGGGTGGTGGGAGGGTCGTAGTCTCCTGGCTTTTTTAATCGTAATTGGAATAATCAGTTTGCTTTTGATTTTTCAACCAGATATTAGTACCTTAGGGATAATTATTTTAGTGGCTGGCCTGATGTATTTTTTAGCCAAGACACCCCTCTGGCAGAGTTTCTTGATAATTTTCATCATAGCTACTTTTCTTTTTTCTTTAATCAAATTAGCCCCTTATCGAGCAGCTCGGTTTTTAGTTTTTTTTGATCCGGCAGTGGACCCAATGGGAATTGGCTATCAGATAAAGCAGGCTCTGATTGCCGTGGGGTCTGGCGGAATTTCTGGTCTGGGGTTAGGAATGTCTCAGATGAAATTCGGTTTTTTGCCCCAGTCAATAGCCGATTCAATTTTTGCCATCTTTGCCGAAGAAACCGGATTTATTGGCAGTACTCTTTTAATTTTTCTTTTTTTAGTATTTTTCTGGCGGGGATTTAGAATTGGGAAATTATCTCAGGATAAATTCTCTCAATTGACCGCCTGGGGAGTAACTGCCTGGATTTGTCTCCAAAGTTTTATTAATATAGGAGCAATGATTGAAGTTTTACCCCTGACCGGCATTCCCTTGCCATTCATCAGCTACGGCGGGTCGGCTCTAGTTGCCGAACTGGTGGGAGTCGGGATATTATTAAATATATTAAGACAGAAAGTATGAAAATATTATTCACTGGTGGTGGTACTGCTGGTCATATTTTACCAATAATTGCCATAGCCAGAGAAATAAAGCGAATTTATCCAGAGCCAGATCTTCAGTTTTTTTACCTTGGACCCAGAGATGAATTTGGCCAAATTTTGCTTTCCCAGGAAGAAATAAATGTAAAACATGTTTTCTCTGGCAAAATCAGAAGGTATTTTGACTGGAAGGTTCCTTTCCAAAATCTGATTGATGTCTTATTTAAAATCCCGCTAGGTATTCTTCAGGCTTTCTTTTATATTTTCTTTTTAGCTCCCGATTTAATCTTCTCAAAAGGCGGGTTCGGTTCAATACCGGCAGTGACGGCCGGCTGGTGCTTAAAGGTTCCCATTTTTTTACACGAATCAGATATTAGCCCGGGCCTATCTAATCGATTTTTAAGCAAATTTGCTTTAGAAGTTTTCATCTCTTTCCCAGAAACGGAACATTTTAAACCCTCAAAAATAATTTTAGTGGGCAATCCAATCCGAGGGGAAATTTTAGAAGGCTCAAAAACTGATAGCCAAAAATTGTTTAAATTAAGCGGGGCAAAGCCGGTAATTCTAATTTTAGGTGGCTCCCAGGGAGCTCAAAGAATTAATGATAAAATCCTGGAAATTTTACCGGAACTTTTAAAAAATTTTGAAATAATTCACCAATCTGGCGAAAAAAATTTTGGCCAAGTAGAGGCTGAATCAAGAGCAATACTTCCTAAAGAATTGGTCATTTTTTATCATCTTTTCCCATTTTTAAACGAAGAAGAACTAAAACAGGCCTATGCTGCTTGTGATTTAGTTGTCAGCCGGGCCGGTTCAGGGACCATTTTTGAGATAGCCGCTGTCAGCAAGCCAAGTATTTTAATTCCTTTACCGGAATCTGCCCAAAACCATCAGGTAAAGAATGCCTATGCCTATGCTGAAAAGAAAGCGGCAATTGTTTTGGAAGAGGTTAATTTTACTCCCCATTTTTTCCTGGAAAGATTGAAATATTTATTTTCCCGACCTGAAGAGTTGGAGAAAATGCAAAAGGCAGCTGAGGAATTTTCCAAACCTCTGGCAGCCAAAATAATCGCTGGCTACCTTGTTGAATTTTTAAAATAAACGGGGTAAATTAAAACTATGGAACCTGAGGAATTTAAATTCCGAAAACCCGGTGAGGTCCGAACTCGATTTGCTCCTGCTCCAACCGGTCTTCTGCATATTGGCGGAGGCCGAACCTGCCTTTTTAACTATCTTTTTGCCAAAAAAAATGAAGGGGTTTTTATTTTGAGAATTGAAGATACTGATATTGAAAGGTCAGGCCCGGAATATGAAAAAGACATTATGGAAAGTTTAAAATGGTTAGGAATTGAATGGGATGAAGGCCCGGACGTTGGGAGTGCAACCCCCGATTACGGACCATATCGACAAAGTGAAAGATTGAACATTTATGCCAAATACTTGGAAAGGCTCTTGGCTGAGGATAAGGCCTATTATTGTTTTTGCTCGGAAGAAGAATTAGAAGCTCAAAGACAGTATCAGTTATCAATTGGAGAGGCGCCTCGTTATTCTGGAAAATGTGCCAATCTTTCCAAAGAAGAAGTTCAAAGATTGAGAGGAGCAGGAGAACCGGCGGTTATTAGATTTAGGGTACCTAGCAAAAAAATAGAGTTCAATGATTTAATCAGGGGCAAATTAGAATTTGAGACCTCTTTAATGGGAGACATTGTCATTGCCAGGGACCTGACTGCCCCTTTATATAATTTTGCCTGCGTGGTTGATGATTTTGAAATGAAAATCAGTCAGGTCATCAGGGCCGAAGAACACATCTCTAATACCCCAAAACAAATCCTGATTCAAGAAGCCCTGAATTTTCCTTCGCCCCAATATGCCCACCTGCCAATGATTTTGGCGCCAGACAGAACAAAGTTATCAAAAAGACATGGGGCGGTGGGTATTTCCGAATTTAAAAAAGAGGGTTATTTACCCGAGGCCTTAGTTAATTTTATGGCCTTTTTGGGTTGGAATCCGGGCGGAGAAAGAGAAATTTATTCAATGCCCTCTCTGATTAAAGAATTTTCTTTAGAAAGGGTCCAAAAGGGAGGGGCAATTTTTAATATCAAAAGATTGGATTTCTTGAATAGTTTTTATATTCGTCAGAGGTCAGTTGAAAAATTAACTGAACTTTGCCTGCCTTATTTAATTGAAGCCGAACTTATCGAAAAAATATGACCAATCCCGAGGAATTAAAATTATTTGAGGAAAAGGGGGCCGAATTTAAAATAAAAGCAACCGGGGAAGAAATTACTTTAGATTGGTTAAAGAAAATTGTCTCAATTTATCAAGAGAGATTGAAAAAATTATCGGAAATTAGCCAATTGACCGATTTTTTCTTTAAAGACAAGCTGGAATATGAAAAAGATTTATTAAGATGGCCCCCGGCCCGAGAGGGCCTCAGGCCCGGAGGGCGAGAAATGACCGATAAAGAGATTAAAATTGTCCTTGACAAATTAGAAAAAATATTATCTAAAATAGAAGCTGGGGATTTTGATAAAGAAAACCTGGAAAGAAGATTATTGCCCGAGGCCGAAGAATTTGCTAAAAAGCTCGGTAAAGCAGGGGATAGGGGATATCTTTTGTGGCCTTTGAGAGTGGCCCTGACCGGAAAAGAGGCCTCGGCCGGGCCCTTTGAGATAGCGGAGATATTGGGAAAAGAAAAAACTTTAAAAAGAATTAAAGAAGCCCTAGACAAAATTTCTTAGAGAAATTTTGTCGGGCCCGACGAAAATTTTAAAAATTTTCGTATAGGGCAAAAGAGCTATTCTAATTTTCAAATGGCGATAAAAAAAATAATAGTAATTTTAGTAATGTTTGGTGTTTTATTACCAAGTTTTTCTTTCGGCCAAAACCAACTAATATCGCCGTCGGAAACCTTGGAAGAGGCAAAAGAAATAGGGGAAAGAGTCATTAAGGGAGCAATAGAGAGTTTACCAAGAATTTTAGAAAGAATTTGGAAAGAAAAAGTTCTGCCTATTTGGCAAGGGATGTATAATTGGGCTAAAAAAAACCTCTGGGACCCTTATATTTGGCCATTCCTTAAAAACATTTGGCAAAAAATTCAGGCTATTTTTAGAAAAAAAGTGGAAAAAAGAAAAGAAATTATTGAAGAAGAATTCGAAAAAGAGAAAGAGAAATTAAAAAAAGAAGTCAAAGAAGAAATCATACCCAAAACCACTCAATCTCTCTGGGAAAAATTCAAGGAATTAATAAAATGAGGCATTTTTTTGGTAGGGGAGTATAGTTTTTCCACTTGACATAGGTCTTTGACCTATTTATTATTAAGGTAGAAAAGGTCGCATAATTAAACTTAAGAGTTTCTTAATTAGACTAGTTTATGGAACAGAGTTCAAAACCTATCCCCTCTCATTTCTCAGATTTTTTAGATTGGCTTGAGATTGAAAAAGGTTTATCTTCTAAATCTCAAGAAAATTATGCTAGATTTTTGAAAAAATTTTTGGATTGGCTAAAAATAAATAATTTAGAAAATTTAAAGCCCCATGAATTAACTCCCGAATATGTTCGGAAATACCGCCTTTTCCTATCCAGACAGTATCTTTCCAACACCAAACAACCTCTCAAAAAGTCAACTCAGAGGTATTACCTTATAGCTCTTAGATCTCTCTTAAACTATTTTACTGACCGAGATATTTTATCTCTGCCAACTGAGAAAATAAAATTAGCTAGAGATAAAAGTGAAAGAGAAGTTCGCTTTCTTACTGTGGAACAATTAGAAAAATTATTTTCGGCCCCCGACACCTCTACAGTCCAGGGTTTAAGAGACAGGTCTATATTGGAAGTTCTTTTTTCCACCGGGATGAGAATAGCGGAATTAGTAGCTTTAAATCGAGAACAATTTAAATTAAAATCCGGAATGAAAGAGTTAGAGCTTTCAATTATAGGCAAAGGAGGAAGAATTCGACCTGTTTATTTTTCAGAACATGCTCTAATTTGGCTAAGAAAATATCTAGAAACTCGCCAGGATAAAGAAAAGGCATTATTTATTAATTATCGAAGTAAAAAAGAAGCTCCTCTGAGATTAACCCCGCGTTCGATTGAAAAAAAAATAAAAAAATACGCTATCCTAGCTGGGATACCATTAACTATAACTCCCCATGTGATGAGACATAGCTTTAGTGTGGACTTACTCAGTCAAGGAGTAGATATAAGAACCCTGCAAGAATTTTTGGGTCATAAAAGTATTTTAGCTACTCAAATTTATGCTCACGTTACCAGTAAACGCCTCCGCGAAATTCATCGAAAATTTCATAGTGGTAGAAAATTAAAAATATGAAACATATTTCTGACGAAGAAAAATATGCACCAGCAACCTGCCGGCAATGTCTAATGAGAAAAATTGCTATTTTAATTGTTTCAGGAAAAGTTAAGGCAACAGAGATTACAAAACGCCCGCCATTAAAAAGCTTTTGGAAGATTAAAAATAAAACTAATAGAAAAAAAATAGGCCAAAAATACAGCATGGCGAAGCTTGGCATAGCAAAACAATGGAACAGATCGAGGATTTCTTTCTTCGCCAAGGTTACAAGGTAATTCGAGAACCCATCCTACATTGGGGTCGCGCTGATTTAGGAATATTTAAGAAAAACAAGCAAGATTTATATATTGAAGTAGAAACTACTTCTTTCTTTAAGCTTTGGATGAATTTAAGAATAATGGAAAATTTTACTTTTTTAATAGTCCCTAATGATGATAAATTAATAGAATTTGTTAAAGAATAATCAAAAAAGCCGAAGAGTTGTCCCCAATCGGTTTTTTGCTTTTTTATATTAACTTTATTACTGGCCGAAGCGGCGCTGGCGATGAGCGTATTCTAAAAGGGCCTGGTCTAAATCCTCTTTGGTAAAATCTGGCCAGTATTTTGGATAAAAATAAAGTTCACTGTAAGCTGTCTGCCAGATTAGAAAATTGGAGATTCGTTGCTCTTTACCGGTTCTAATAATTAAATCAACGTCAGAAGTCCAGAGATTTTCTTTAATCGTATTTTCGCTAATTTTTTGAGGAGGGATTTTCTTTTCAACAATCTTTTTGATGGCCTCAACAATTTCCGCTCGACCGCCATAACTTAAGGCAAAATTGACCGTCATTTCTTTATTGTCCTTGGTCAACTGTTCAATCTTAGCAATTTCTTTCTGAAGCGATTTTGGCAATGTTTCTTTTTGGCCAATCACCCTTACTCTAATTTTATTTTTATGAAGATGTTTAAAATGATTGCTGATGGCTTTTCTGGCTAATCTCATTAAATAATTAACCTCTTCCTTTCCTCTTTTCCAATTTTCAGTCGAAAAAACAAAGAGGGTTAAAATTTTTATTCCCTTTTCTTTGCAATAGTTTATTATTTTCTTTACTGTTTCCAGGCCCTGGTGGTGGCCTTCAAAAACCGGCAAACCTCTTTCTTTTGCCCATCTTCGATTGCCATCTAAAATTATACCCAAATGATATGGTAATTGGTCCATAACCATTTTTAAATAAGGAAGTCGCCTTCTATTTTAAATTCTTTTGGTAAAAGCCAGGGTGTTTTAAACCCCAAAAAATAAACCAGGCGAGTGGCCATTTTTGAAAAAAGAATTTTTGTTGAAAAAAAGTTTTCCACCGTTTTCTTATATTTTAAAAAATCTGGAAAATTTTTCAAGAGTAGGCCAGCAGCCATTAATCCCCAGATTACTCCTCCCCCACTCCAGGGTTTGGTCAGGCCGGCGGCATCCCCACAAAGAGTAATTCTGGGATTTTCCGGTATTATCAAACCTTGAGGGACAAACGCTGAGTTTATTTTTTCTAAAGAAAGGTTATTTTTCCTTAAAAATTCTTCTAAGAGGAGCTTAGCTTCTTTTGGCTTGTCAATTATCCCATATTCAACCTCGCGAGCAAAGCGAGAGTGAGAGATGAAGGTAGAGCCTTCAGCGATCTCTTTGCCGCGGGGAATTTTCCAAATAAAACCCGATTTTGTTGGCCAAGTCTCAACAAAATTTGAATTATCAGACTTTGGAATGAAACCTTGAATTGCTAAACGATAGTCAGGTGTTGGTAAGCCCAAATTTTCCCTGACCACCGAATTTGACCCATCGCAACCAATTATTTTTTCAAATCTTTCTTGAAACATGCCGAGAACATTTCTCGGCACATTATACCCGAGAATAATTTCGGCGCCAGCCTTCTGAGATAAGTTAGCTACCAGATTGTCGAGCTCAAAATGACTCATTACAAAAAATCTTTTTGGAAATCTAATCTTTATAGTCTTTTTGGGGAAATGAATTAAAACCGAATCTATTTGATTTTGAATTAATTTTTGGCTCTCCGGTATAAATTCTAAGATTCTTTCACTAAATAATCCCGAGCAGGCCTCTTTGCCAATTTTCTCTCTTTTTTCAAAAACCGTCACCTCCTCACCTTTCTCAGCTAATTTCCAAGCTAGATATAATCCGCAAATTCCCGCTCCAATAATTGCTATTTTCATATTCGATTTTTATTGGCTCTTTCTCTTGGGTTTTTGCCGCGATATAACCCATGGCAAAAGAAAGCAGAGAAATTAAAATCACGCCAATTACTAATATTATATCGGATTGATAGGTTTTGACAAAATTTTTTATTTTTGCTAACATAAAAATGCTACGAAATACGAAAAAGTACGAATATACGAAAACGTTTTCGTAGTTTCGTAAATAAATTCGTAATTCGTAGAGAAATTATGGCAAAAACTAAGGCCACGGGAGCAACAAAATTAGGACGAGATTCCTTACCTAAATATCTCGGTATAAAATTATTTGAAGGCCAGAAAGCAAAGGTTGGTCAGATTTTGGTTCGTCAAAGGGGAACAAAGTTTTTCCCCGGAAAAAATGTGGGCCGTGGTGGCGACGACACTCTTTATGCCCTAAAAGAAGGCAGGGTCAATTTTGTTACAAAAAGAAAAAGAACTTTCGACAAATCTCAGAGAATTACCAAGCTGGTTAATATTAACCCTTAATACTCGCCTTAATAAATTCTCTAAATAATGGGTGAGGCCTCAACGGTCTTGATTTATATTCTGGATGAAACTGGGTTCCCACAAAAAAGGGATGATTTTTCAGTTCAATTATTTCCACCAGGTCTTTTTCGGGGTTAATGCCAGCCATAACCATTCCTTTTCGCTCCAGCGCCTCTCTAAACTCATTATTTAGCTCGTAGCGATGGCGATGACGCTCAGAGGTCTGCAAACACCTATAAGCTCGGAAACTAAGGGTTTTTGGCTTTATTTTACATTTATAAGCCCCCAATCTCATTGTCCCGCCATATTTTTTCTCTCGGATGAGGGCTTTTTGTTCAGGCATAACATCTATTACTGGATACTTCGTTTTTTGATTAAATTCGGTTGAATTTGCTCCTTTTAATCCGCAGACATTTCTGGCAAATTCCACCACTGCCAATTGCATCCCCAAACAAAGTCCCAGATAAGGGATTTTTTGTTTTCGGCAAAATTCAATTGCTTTTATCTTTCCCGCCATTCCCCT
>Ga0210031_1001658_pt1 | contig 13448 bp, 14 predicted proteins | sample CryGeyCG2014_080_FD_185455 | JGI IMG/M metagenome (GOLD analysis project Ga0210031, IMG submission 185455) | Groundwater microbial communities from aquifer - Crystal Geyser CG03_land_8/20/14_0.80 (SPAdes) (version 2) | ecosystem: Environmental > Aquatic > Deep subsurface > Groundwater | place... | reverse complement strand
TACAGATACCATGATAGATAAGATATGGGGGTAAGACTATATAAATGTTTTTACGAGTATGATTTAATTTATAAATGAGGGTAATACAAATCTACGACGGGGGAAGCGAGCAACTCGTAAAGTCAGGCTTCAGGGAACAAAAAACAAAAACAGCAAAATACAAAATAACAGAGAATGGGTTTGAGGTTGGGTGATTATATTTTTACTAAAGATACCAACATTTTCAAGTTATCATTGTTAGAGTTGAATAATACACGAATGCTGGGAAACCAAGCCATGTTGTAGATATTCCAATCATGGCAACTATTTGTTTCACTTTTTGCTTATTTTTGTTGTGAAAAAGTTGACAAACAAATAAACCATATAAAATATCTAATACAGCAATAAGAAACATGCTCATCCCTATAATGAGATACTCTATTTTAAATGGAAATTGGTAGTGTTGAGAATTAGCATACATGCCAAAAAAACACATACTCTCAACTATAAAAAACATGCCTACACTGATTATCGTTATGCTACCAAGTGTTGAAGCAGTCCAATGTTTTAGATTGATACTTATTCCTCCACTTAATAATACTATACCTAAAACGAACCACATAGTAGCACACACTTGATGTGTTTGATATGCCCGATAGTCAAATGTCATTGTGGAGGAAAAACAAAGCATTTCTAGAGAAAGAAGTAAAAAAAATATGCCTACCGCAATTAAGCAACCTGCGATGGCTTTATTCTTGTTCTCTGACATGGATACATAACGCATTAAAATTATTATAAAAAAGAATAGCCATATCGGAAGCAGCGAAAGACTGTGACCTATCATTTCACAAATAGGTGCTGTCACCTCAACCCCCCAACCACCTTCTCTACATTTCTCACTATTTCCGCATTCCTTATCAGCCCAGCAATTTTTTCAATCTCAGGATACATTACCCTATCATCCTCCAGTTTTTTAACATACTTTCTGATTGTTTTGTATGCCTGCTGAACACCAACCCCTGGCTTTAACGGCTTATGAAACTCTATTCCCTGGGCCGCGCAAATCATCTCAATCGCAATAATGTGTTCAACATTCCTGATTATCTCTTCTGCTTTTCTTGCTGCTATTGTTCCCATGCTTACATGGTCTTCCTGGTTTGCAGAGGTTGGTATAGAGTCAACTGATGCAGGATGCGCTAAAACCTTGTTCTCGGAAGCAAGCGCTGCTGCTGTGTACTGTGTTGTCATAAAACCAGAGTTTAATCCTGATTTTTTTGTTAAAAATGGTGGGAGATTACTCAGTTTGGAATCAGTCATCCTTGCAGTTCTTCTTTCAGAAAAATCCCCTATTTCTGACACTGCTATCCCAAGAAAATCAGCTGCAAATGCTATTGGTTGACCATGGAAATTACCAGATGAAATGGATTCATTTTCAAATATCAGTGGGTTGTCTGTTGCAGAATTTATCTCAATTTCAACAACCTTTTTAACCCAGTCAACAACCTCTTTTGATGCGCCAATCACCTGAGGCATGCATCTCAGAGTGTAGGCATCCTGGATTTTTTGGCAGTTTCTGTGTGATTTTATTATTTCACTGTTTTTTAGGAGTAATCTAAGATTATGTGCAACATCAATTTGACCTTTATGTTTTCTTACCTGCATAACCTCAGGATCAAATGCCTTATCTGTTCCTTTCAACGCTTCAAGACTCATGGAACCAGCAATTTCAGAATTTTTGACTAGTTTTTCAGCATCATAAACAGATAATGCAAGAACAGCGGTCATAACAGATGTACCGTTAATAAGCGCAAGACCTTCTTTTGACTCCAATTTTAAAGGTTTTATCCCTGCTTTTTTCAACGCATCCTTTGACTTCATCCTTTCCCCATTAAAAAATGCTTCGCCTTCACCAATGAGTGTTAAAGCCATGTGCGCAAGCGGTGCAAGGTCGCCTGATGCGCCAACTGAGCCTTTTTCAGGGATAACAGGTAGCACGTTTTTGTTCAGCATTTCAATGAGTTTTTCAACAATTTCAATTCTTACACCTGAAAATCCTTTTGATAATGCGTTTGCCCTGAGCAGCAATACTGCTCTGACAATCTCTTCTGATAAAGGATTCCCAACGCCAACCGCGTGACTTCTCAAAAGATTTTTCTGCAGTTCCTCTATTTTGCTGGGGGGTATTTTTACGCTGCAAAGTTCTCCAAAACCTGTGTTTATACCGTAAACAACCCTTTGTCTTTCAACAATTTTTTCCAGATTTTTTCTTGATTCAAAAACTTTTTTTCTCCCTTTCTTTGATAAAGCAATCTTTACATGATTTCTTGAAACAGAAATCATGTCGTTCATGGTCAGATTTTCACCATCAACATATATTTTTTTCATATTCTCACCTCAACACTCCACATTTTCATGTTCTCACCCGAGCATGGGTATTTTGATATTGCTTTTTTTCACAAACCGGATGGCATCCTCATACCCTGCGTCAGCATGCCTGACAATACCAATACCTGGGTCTGCAGTGAAAACCCTTTTGATTCTTTCATCTGTTTCCTTTGTTCCATCGCATACAACCATCATTCCTGCATGCGTAGAAAGACCTATGCCTACACCACCGCCGTTATGAACTGCAACCATGTCAGCACCTGCTGATGCATTAAGCAATGCGTTAAGCAGCGGCCAGTCAGCTACTGCATCACTCCCATCCTTCATTCCTTCTGTTTCCCTGTAGGGTGATGCAACAGAGCCGCAGTCAAGATGGTCGCGCGTTATCGCTATTGGACCAATTTCATTATCCCTGACCATTTTATTAATGATTAAAGCAAACCTCATTCTTTCATCGTATCCAAGCCAGCAAACCCTTGCAGGAAGTCCTTCCCATGGAAGATATTTCTCAGCAAGTTTTATCCAGTTTGTTAGTTGCTTGTTGTCTGAGAATTCCTTCATCACAACCTTATCTGTTTCCAGTATATCCTTTTCATTTCCTGTTAATGCAACCCATCTAAATGGTCCTCTGCCTTCACAGAACATTGGTCTTATGTATGCTGGAACAAAACCAGGGTAATCAAATGCGTTTTTCACGCCTGCCTTAAAAGCCTGACCTCTGAGATTGTTACCATAATCAAATGCTACACTTCCTTTCTCCACAAATTTCAGTATTGTTTTGCAGTGCAAAGCCATGCTTTCCATGGATTTTTTAATGTATTCCTCAGGGCTGTTTTTTCTGAGTTGAAAAGCCTCTTTCAAGTTACTGCCATAGAATCCTTTAGGCACATAACCATTGAGTTCATCATGGGCAGATGTCTGATCAGTGACAACATCAGGAATAATGTTTCTTTTTAAAAGCTCAGGATGAACATCCGCACAGTTCCCTATTAAACCAACAGACAATGGTTTTTTTTCATCCTTTGCATTTTTAACAATCACCAATGCTTCATCTAAATCATCTGTCATTTCATCACAAAATCCTGCCTTTATTCTTCTTTTTATCCTTTTCTCATCAACCTCAACAATCAATGCTGCACCATGATTCATTTTTATTGCAAGAGGCTGAGCACCACTCATTCCTCCCATGCCACCAGAAAGGCAGAATTTTCCTGATAAATCAGAATTGAAATGCTTTTTTGCGCATGCAGCAAACGTTTCATAGGTTCCCTGTATTATTCCCTGCGTTCCAATGTAGCACCAGGAGCCTGCTGTCATCTGACCATACATTATCAGCCCTTTTTTTTCAAGTTCATGGAAATGCTCCCAGTTTGACCAGAATGGTACAAGGTTTGAGTTTGCAATAAGAACCCTTGGAGAATTCATGGTTGTTTTGAAAACACCAGCAGGCTTACCTGACTGTATAAGAAGTGTTTCATCCTCTTCCAGTTTTTTTAAACTTTCAACAATTTTATCATAGCATTCCCAGTTACGCGCTGCCTTTCCTGTTCCACCATAGATAATAAGTTCATCAGGCTTTTCAGCATTTTCAAGATTGTTTTGAAGCATCCTAAGCAGCGCCTCTGTCCTCCAGTTTTTACAAGAAATATTACTGCCCCTGTCTGCTTTAATCATGACTCATATATTGGTGTGCTGGTTTTAAAAGTTAACGATTAACCTCCCAGACAAGATGCCCAATCTCAGGAATTATCAGTTTCTCAACCCCGAGTTTCACAGCATCTAGGGAACCAGGGAGGCAGATTATAATTTTGTTTTTCACAGCACCAGCAATGCTTCTGCTCATAACAGCAGGACTTCCAATCTCCTTATAACTCAGGTATCTGAATATTTCACCAAAACCATTCAGTTTTTTATCAAGCAAACCTTCTACAACATCAACAGTAATATCCCTTCTGCTTGCGCCTGTACCGCCATTTGTAATAATAACCTGAACATCATCATTATTTACCAGCTTTCTAAGCTCATCCCTGAGTAATTTTTTCTCATCCCTGATGATAGAATAGGAGATTATTTTATGACTGTTTTCCTCAAGTTTTTTCATAATGTATTTCCCGGATTCATCATTTTCTTTTGTCCTTGTATCAGATACTGTGAGGACAGAAACATTCACATTTTTCAATGCATGGCATTTATGCTCCTTGAAGCCCATTTTATCACCCCATTTCAGACGTCCCCATTCCATAAATTCCGTTTATATTTCCTAAATATTTATGCTCACCAAGATACATTCTAAACATTTTTCCGCTTTCCTTGAAATCATATTTTTTTAAAAGATAAACACAGTTCTTATTTGCGGCTGGAACACCAATGTACAGTTTTTTACCAAGAGTGTTGTTTAACATTTCCTTCAACATTTCTTCTGCAACATTAATCTCTCTACAAACCCAAGGACCAAGAATAATTCCAAACCTGTTTTTCATACCAATCATATAACCAGTGATTTTACTTTCCTCCTCAAAAACAAAACATAGTTCAGGGGCAGATTTGTACAACCCCAGTATTACTCTCCCTCTATCTGCCCCAAAATATTGCTCATCAAACCCTGCTATCTTCTCTAAATCTTTTTCATCCATATTTCTCACATTCTTTGACTCTAATTTTCTGCCAACACTGTTAAACATGGATATATCTAATTCTTTCTTGAATCCCAGTTTTTCATATAAGAGAGAAGATATTGGTCCCGCCTCTAATCTTATTGTTTCCACACCTTTTTCTTTTAGATGATCAATAGCATGCCTCATTATAGATGTGCCAATACCTTTTCTCCTATATTCTGGCAGAACAACAAGCCATCCAGTCCATGCCAGTTTATTATAAACTATTGTGGTAACCATTCCTATCTTCTTTCCATCTTTTTCTGCAATAAAACATCCATTTGGCTCAAAAGAAAACAACCTTTCAAAATCCTCTTTAGTATAACCCCAACCCAACATATCACTGAGTTCTTTACAGAAAATAAAATCATTTTTTGTCATTGTTCTGATTGATATATCCATTTCATTCACCCTTCACCTTCTCAACAACCTCAACATTGATTATTCTTGTCTCAGGATACTGCCCTTTTTCGTCTTTTTCTACATACTTCACCATGTCCCATATTGTGAGCAAAGCAACGGTTACACCTGTCAGCGCTTCCATCTCAACACCTGTTTTATATTCCGCTTTCACCTCACAAACGCATATAATAGAATTTTCTCTAACATCGAAGTCAATGTCCACAGCTGAAACTGGTACAGGATGACACATGGGAATAAGCATAGATGTGTTTTTCACAGCATTTAATCCTGCAACCCTTGCAACAGTAAACACATCACCCTTCTTCACTTTTTTTTCCTTTATTGCTTTTATTGTTTCTTTTTTCAGTTTGATTTCTCCTTTTGATATTGCCTTCCTTTTCACAGTTGGTTTTTCTGATATGTCAATCATTTTATCGTCCAAATATAAAGGGCTATATGTAGATATAAAAGTTGTGAGGAAAGGGTGCTGTTCGTTACAAGAGCATTTAAGTTTTGTCGGTTTTTATAATTACAAAAGATAATTACAAATAGAAAGATTTATTAATTACAAAGTCATACATACATGTGAGGGATGAAACATGAAAAAAGAAAAAACATCAGGAACTAAAACAGAAAAAGAGATTCTAAAGACAGAATTTGATGAAAAACAAGCGGATACTGCAAGATTTGTTGCATGGCTAACCAATGGGACATACTATAAAACAAAGGATAACACATTTAAAATAATCAAACGTTCGGAATTAGGAAAACTTGTTAAGGAAAAATATGATTCTCAGAATTACGAGGAGGCAGAGGAGATTCTCGCATCTGCAAGAAAAACACTTGACACTGTTGTTGAAGATGAAATGGCACAGGTTTACTCAAAAAGTATAAGAGTAACGACACCTACATTTTTAAAAGTCACAAAAAATGCAGAAAAATTAAAATGCACTAGGAGCGATATCGTCAGAAGTGTACTTGCGAACAGAATGCAGGTAACAATTAAGAATTTGTCAAAACAGGTTCAGTCTAAGGAGAAACTTGAAAAAATACAGAGAATCCTAAACTCATGGGAAAGAAAAAACACCCAACGTCCTAGAAAAAGAAAGAAAGGGATATTGAACGAGATACTCTGTGGAATACCTACCGAAGAAGAGTATTTTTCTTTACACGACTATATACCTTACACACCACTAGGATTAAACAAAGAAATAGAACAGTGGTTAGAGTACAATTTTGTCAAAGGATGTACGGAAAGCGGCATTGACAAAGGCTCTGCAGAAGGTCTTTGGCATAACTCTAACTGGAATACAGATGTAGACCTGTCCATTCATTCCTCTAATGATACATGGGCCTTTTCATTAAAAAGTGGTGACTATCTGATGTCGCTTGACTTAGATAATGTGGATGACCCTGAGATATACACAAAACTGATGACTAAGGCAAACATTCTAGCGCCAGTGGGGATATATTTAGAGGACGAAGGATATTCTACTTGGAATATAGAGGAGGGTAGTATTCCCCCATTTGAAAAGGTGGAAGATGCTGAAAGGTTTTTTGAATATTGCCATAGAAATAAGGGAAAAAAAGTTGGTTCTCTCTTATTTTATTATGGTTTGATAGACCTCCCTGTTAGTGGAAAAATCCAAATCAGGAAGGATAAACAAAAAAGGGTTTTGTTCAACGGTATTGCAATAGATGAAGACCATAAGGAAAAACTAACTAATAATATTCTGGAGCAGTTATTACAGGCAGTAGATGAAAAAAGGTTGCTGAAACAAGATGCAAAGAAATTAGAGCAGAAATCTTTAGATGCTTTATCAAAAAATGATATTAAAACCAGCAGTGAAATTACAGAGAAGCTATCATTTCTGAATGAAACAAAAAAATTATCAGCCCTTCTCGCTAGCACATTAGTATCATTTATAAACTCAACCCAAGTAATCACATTTACAATTCCAAAACCCCTTGTAACCCTGATGGGTGCTACAATTGAACAAATGGATTTAGATACGCAACTTTCTGAAGAGGTATGATTATGGAAGAAGAGGCTTCAAGCAAGCCTCAGAAACAGGTTGTCCTGATCATAGACCACGATAACATGCATCTTGGTGTTCAAGACTGGTTACATGAGAATAAATATAAAATACAAATCATTAAAGAAGTTGCTGAGAAATATGGTGTAGTATGCAAGGACTTGTCTAAAGTATATCTGGGCCCATACTATCATGAAGTGCAAGGGAGAGAAAAAAGATTGAAATATAACAACACACCAGAATCTCGTAAATGGAAGAAAGAACTTAAAAATCAGCGTCATTATCTTGAAAGTTTCAATAGGATTGGAATGAAATATACCATAACAGAAAGTCACAATAAGAAAAGTCTTGCAGATCAATATATCCTTTGTAACATTATGGAAATGTTACATCATAACCCTAAAATCGATGTATTTGTGTTATGCACAGGTGACAAAGATTTCATTCCTTTAGTTAAAGAAATCAAGAAACATGGAAAAATGGCTGTTGGTATCGGTGTTGGCAACGGGAATGATAGAGGAGAGAACTCGTTCTCCGACTATTTAATAGACACTTATGCCAAATGTGATTTCGAATCCTATAACTATACAGAGCTTAAGAAAACATGGGATGAAAAACATAAGCCTAAGTTTGATACCAAGGGTGAGTGAAATTCGGAAATGCGATATTATGGGGGTATAAAAATGGAAATTGAACATAAATTAGACGGAACTCAAGTAGAGTACGGCTTCATTTGGTGGAAAAAGAAAAACGAGAATGAGAAATATAAACAAGTTTTTCCTGAAGGTGAGTTTACTATAGATATACAAGGGAAAAAGTTGTCGGGCAGAAGGGTTGACTGGAAAATGGGGCGGGTCTCAATTGGAAAGAAAACAATGCAAGAGATATTCCAGAAAGGGGACATTATTTTAATTTCAAAGTATTCTAATGATATTGTGACTGTAATGAAAAAGGATGCAAAATTCAAGCAAAAAGTCACAGAAACTGTTGATTTACCCTTAGTAACAAAATTAAGAGAGTCACAGCGAAACAGTAAAGAGTCTACACTTTTTGAGAAAGTGTTGGTTGAAACTTTCAATACCTTAGGATTTCGCGCTAAACATATTGGCGGTAGAGATGAACCTGATATTTTTATCAACGACAAATTCAACATAATCCTCGATTCTAAAACAACAAAAGAGGGAGTGATAACTGAACGGTATATTAATTTTGATGCAATGGAAAGATATAAAGAAAAATATAATGCAAAACATATTGGGATCGTAGCTCCTGGTTTTTCTGAGGGTTATATAAGAGAAACTGCTGAAAAGAAAGGTTTTGTCCTTATCGAAGCTGAAGCAATTTGTGAGATATTGAAAAATCATAGTGACTATTCATATGAACCAAAACAAATTGTTAAAATATTGTTTGAGTCAGGCAAACATATTATTACTCCGAAAGATATTCCATCATCCACTATCGAGCAAGAAAAGTTAATAAAGATTATTGCCAAGATTTTGTCAGATATAGAATCGATAGGTAAACCCTCGTTTTCTAGTCGAGAATTACATATTGCGTATTCATGGCAAAAGCTTAATTACGAAGTTGATGAGATAGAAAAGGCATTAAAATTTTTATCAAGTCCCCCATTTAGTGTCCTTCAAAAGCAAGATGATGAATATTATTTGACAAGTGATATCAACTCCATACTAAAGAAAATTGGGCTATTACTGCACGCATTCAAGATGAGGGGGGGAAGGATATAAGAAATCTCATCTGATGAGAGTGTTTCTTGATAGTTCAGTGATTATTTTTTCTACCTGAGACGGATTAATAACCATGATATGTTCTGTATTTCTTTATCCATTCCCTGAAGAAGAAATCATCTATCCTCATGTTGTAAACCAACCCTGATTTTTCTAATGCGCCTAAAGATTTTTTAACATGGCCTGAAGATTTTAATTTATATTTTTCTATGAAAGATATGGAGTAGCCTGCTTTATCCTCCACCGCCATCGCAAGCAGAAGCCTGCGCTGCATCTCACTTCTTATCTTGTTCCATACCATCTCGAATCCGGGGGTGAGAGAAGACAGGATTTTTTCATCAAGCGCCTGTTTTATTGTTTCTTTGGTAATTTTCTTTTCTGTTAGATACCATGCCTCATGGCAGATGCACTGAACATAAAATGGGATACCTTCACTGAATTTTATTACCATCTCTACTGCTTCATCGGTAATATATTTATTTGTGGCATTAAATTTTTTGATCATAAAGTTTTTTAGACAGTTATCGGGCATCGTTTTCAGTTCCAAAAATCTTGCAAACCTGTAAAAAGGCCTATCTTTCGATTCAAACATCAGGGAGATAGTATGCTTTTCACTTCCTGTGAACATGTAGCTAACATTTTTATGTGCCTCGGTTATAGCCCTAAACAGTTTTTCTATTCTTAACCCATTGAATTTTTCTATTTCCTGAAACTCGTCAAAACAAACAATGATCCTTTTATTCTTTTTTCCAGCAACCCTTTCAGGAAAATTTAATGCATCTTCCAAAGCATCCTTTGTTTCTTTAAAAACAGGCTCAATTCCCATTTTTCCCTCTTTATCAACAAAAACCCTGACATTAATTTTTTTGAATAACCCTTTTAACTCTTTAGATAGTTTTTCAACTGAGGAATATGTTCTCTTTATAGTTTCATCAATAAGCACTGATGCTAATGCTTCTCCCGTTTCAACTCCCTGCAGATTTATTCTGAATGCAATTGCTTTCCTGCTGTTATTTATTCGTCTAAATGTCTCTTCCACTAGGGATGACTTCCCAAATTTTCTTGGTGAATACAGGATAATATGCTGCCCACCAAGAAGGCCTGCTGTAAGCTCTTTAATTTCTTTCTCTCTGCCAACAAAATGCTCTTTTGTAACTATGGAACCATAAACAAATGGATTCTTCATATTATTCATAAGGATAGAATAGTATAACATTTTATAAACCTTTCGGTAAGTTACCAATTGGTTACTAAATTAAGTTACCTTTTGGTAACTAACTTAGCTGTCTATTTTATCTCCTCCTTCCATATAGGCGCAACTTTTTTTAACCCATCAATCAAATATTCACATGCCCTGAAAGCGTCTTTTCTATGCGCTGATGAAACTGCTATTAGAACAATGTTGTCCCCTATGTTTAAACTGCCGTATCTATGTATTATCATTATTTCATTCACATCAAATCTTTTTCTTGCATTATTTTCAAGTTTTTTCAGCTCTTTTTCAGCCATCTCCTTATACATTTCTATTTTCATCTTCTTTATATTATCATCTCTCACTATGCCAAGGAATGAGACAACTGCGCCGACCTCTGGTTTTTTCATCTTTCTAATAACCTCATCTGCTGAGAAATCATTTTCTGTTATTTTAATCATAGCTATCCGCCGCCAACCGGTGGGAAGAATGCCAGCTCATCCCCCTCCTTGAGTTTTTCATTTAGTTTTGCATAACTGTGATTCAATGAGGCTATTGTGTAGTCCTTCAACTGCTCAAGCGCAGGATACCTTTTTATCAAACTGTTCATTACATCATTTATTATCGCATCCTTTTTAACATTCATCTTGATTTTTTCCTTCCCGACCGCATCCCTGTGCCCTGCAAAGAACTTTACTGTTATTTTCATTTCATCACCAGTACGGCTTTCTCATATATATTGCTTTCTCAAATGCCTCCATTAATTTATTATCATCTGAATTATTTTTTATTAAACCTGCTATGTCCACGCAGTTGGAGTCAAAAAGGCATGGTTTGATTTTTCCATCAGAGGTTACCCTTATTCTAAAACAGTTTCTGCAGAACTCTGAATTGTGCATCGGCCTAACAACCTCCACCTGAACCTCCCCACCATTAAATGGTAGGAAATATTTTTTCCTGTGATGCATTCTTCTAACCTCAATCCTCAATGCTTTTTCCTTTAATTCTTTCTCAATATCCTGCAAGTCATGATGATATTTTCTATAAAAACCATCATTGGCATGTTTCTTGTCAGTTTCAATTTCAATCAGCTGAAGTACAGCATTATTTTCACCAGCAAATTTTATCATATTTTCTGTTTCATTTTCATTAATATTTTTCATCACAACCGTGTTTATTTTTACAGGCATTATTTTCGCAGCAGTTTTTATCCCTTCAATTACCTGCTGAAGGTTGTTCACACCCGTAACGTATTTGTATGTTTCAGGGTTTAATGAGTCAAGGCTGACATTCACCCTGTCCAGCCCTGCATTTTTTAGAGCAACGATGTATTTGCCAAGTAATATGCCGTTTGTTGTCATGGAAACCTCATCTATGTGTCTGGAAACTTTTTCCACAATCTCAACAACATCATTCCTTAAAAGCGGCTCACCGCCAGTAACTTTCAGTTTTCTAATCCCAATCCTTTTACCAGCATCAGCAACCCTTTCAATCTCCCTGGGAGACATTTCACTATCACTTTTCTTCTGCCCTTCATTATGACAGTAAAGGCATCTCAGATTGCATTTCTGGGTAATAGAAATGCGCATACCACTAATCTCCCTACCATACCTGTCAAACATCAATATGTGTATGGAAGCATAACGGTTTAAAGTTTACTATATTACATCTATCTTCTCATCGACAAGCACAGGATTTTTATAAATCTCCTCTTTTATAATCTCACTTGTTACAGCGTTTATAATCATAACTCCTGTTTTTCCCTTTATGTTCCAGACCGGAAGATAATATAGACCTGACAGGTTTATGCTGACTGCATCTTCTTTCGGCTTAATCTTTCTCTTCTCAAAAATAATCGCCACGTCCCTTTCATCCATAACCTCAACGACTTTTGTGTTAAGTTCAATAATCCTTTGGTAAGCAATCCCCCATGTTTTTTTCTCAGTAATCCTCGCTGGAAGTTTTGCGTACCCAGAATGAGGTATTCCTGTCTCAATATCCATACTCCATTCCTCTGCTTCTTTTGTGACAGCATTAACAGCGACTACACCAACGTTCTTTTTGGTGTCAAGACTGCCTTCAACCAGCACCTCGCAGAAATAGTTATAAACGTAGTATGGTATAAGTTCCAGGGCAACAGAGGGTTCACCCAGTTTTTTTCCCATTGCCTTTGCATCACTCATTCCGATTTTCGGGTTTATAATAAATTCTTTCCCCTCCTCCTTCTCAAAAAACATGCCACTCCCTGCTAACAGCACCGCTTTCCCTATTTCCTTTTCCAGCTGGTCTCTATCCCATAAAATGATATTTGACGTTTTTGCAAAACTTTGCAGTTCATCATCAAAAAATTGTGTGGAGGCAAAAATCCTTTTATCCGCTTCCCCTGTCAAAAGTTCAGCAATCTCCTCCTTAGCAATATCCCCGTCCTTGCAGCCTATTATTATCTTTGTTCCATTCTTCACAGCAATTAGCAATCTCTCCCCGCTTACAGCAAAACCGTGTGCCTTAAAAACATTGCTAAGAATATCTTTGATCCTCATCGCAGATGCATGGATTTTCAGGATATTTAATATTATCATAAATGATAAAATATATCTATCCTTACTACTGTTACCTATTTCTATCCTGCGCTCATTTATCATTTGCTCCACAGATTTCTTTAAGAAATCTGTGCGCTGAGAGGAATTTGTCCCAAATTCCTCTTGCTCGCAAATCCATTTCCTTCGCAGATTTTGCTCTGCAAAATCTGCTCTCTGCAGGGAATTGCTTTGCAATTCCCTGCGCTCACAGAAATTTCCGAAGGAAATTTCTGTGCACTGCGTGGAATGACTATATCATTCCACGCGCTCGGAGATTTTCTTTCAGAAAATCTCCTCGTGCGGGGGTAGCCAAGCCTGGTCAACAGCCTTTTTCTTTTCTCTTCAGAGAAAAGAAAAATGTCTGGCGAAAAAGAAAAGAGAGGAGGGATTGCATCAGCAATCCCTTATTTTTTCTTTCTTTTTCACCAGTGGCTGACCAACGGCGCAAGATTGAGGGTCTTGTCTCGAAGGGGTTC
>Ga0210031_1001654_pt1 | contig 13472 bp, 13 predicted proteins | sample CryGeyCG2014_080_FD_185455 | JGI IMG/M metagenome (GOLD analysis project Ga0210031, IMG submission 185455) | Groundwater microbial communities from aquifer - Crystal Geyser CG03_land_8/20/14_0.80 (SPAdes) (version 2) | ecosystem: Environmental > Aquatic > Deep subsurface > Groundwater | place... | reverse complement strand
AATAATTATATGATCTTAGTGTCTTGGTATCTTAGTGGCTGAATAGTCACAAAAACTTTAAAAAACCAAAAAAAGGCTTGACATGGGTGTTATTGTTTTTTACAATAATATCGTTACCTGTCTCATCTGCAGCACCGATATTACATATCTATCATCTCTACCACGCATATACATCTGAATGAACATAACTGTCTGGAGGTCCTGATCATAAGGGGAAAAGGTGAGGAAATCAAAGAGATCGGCGATCGGTTTATCGGCGCCAGAGGGGTAAAACATGGGAAACTTTCCCTGACAACCACAGGGAAAGACCTGAGATAGGATAGGCGGGCAAGATTTTTGGGGTTTTGTAATACAAAAGATTGCAGGAAAAGGTCCAAAAGTTCATAATGAGATAGAAAGAATTCTCTAAGGAGGGCTTATGATGATGACAATACAGAAAAAATGCTTATGTCTTTTGCTGGTCTTTATCTTCTTCGCAGCCTGCGCCAGGTACGAAAGGAAGGTTGTACCTTTCAAAATGCCGTCCGCTTATTCCAATGCTACAGAGGTCTCGGGTGGGGTCATAGCGGCTAAGGCGTATGATGACGTGAAAGAGGCAAAATCAGCTTTTGGATTTGATATCATAGGAGCAGGAATTTTGCCGGTTCAGATAACCTTTGATAATAAGGGGGGACACTCTCTTGAAGTTGTTTCCGATCGGACTTTTCTGGTTGATACAGAAAATAACCTCTGGCCAATCATTGATGCAAGTCTTGCCTATGATAGAATAGAAAAAAAGACGGAACTCGGTAAGGTTGCGAGAGAAGCGGGGAAAACGGGTTTACTGGCCGGTACGGCAGGAGCAATTATTGGTGCAGCAATCGGAATTGTGTCGGGGCACAATGTGGGTGATGCGGCATTAAAGGGAGCTGCTTTAGGTGCGGCAGCCGGCCTGACTTTGGGAGGCGCTAAAGGACTAAGCCACGAAGATGTACAGAGTCAGATAGGGGAAGACCTCCGGAAACGAACCTTAGAAAACCGGGCGGTACAACCCAAAGAGATCGCACATGGTTTTATCTTCTTTCCAGGTGAAGCAAGAAAAGCTAAGGAGCTGCGACTCCAGATTAAAGAGAAAGATACTGGACGACAATATCCGCTTATTATGGAGTTTGATGGTCTCGTAAAAAGTAAAAAATCAAATTAGCAATCATCCTCTCATCAATGCATTTGCCGCAATCACCCGCTGTATCTCATTGCTTCCCAGGATCACTTCGTTAAATTTCGACTCCCTGTATATCCTTTCAATGGGATACTCTTTCGATAAACCATAGACGCCATGGACCTGAAGGGCATCGGAGGCCACTTCCCGGGCGGCGGCAGCGGTAAATATTTTCAGCAGTGACGATTCGGCGGGAACCTTCTCCCCTTTGTCTATCTTTGCGCCAATAGAATAAAGAAAAGCGCGGCTGGCGGCAACTTTTGCGGCCATGGTTGCCAGGTTCCACTGTGTCATTTGAAACTTCACACCAATGGGAACACCCCGGTGGGTTTTTTCTTTTGCGTACCGTACGGCCTGATCCAGTGCCGCCTGGGCCAGACCGACATTCCCGGCGCAGGATGCCACCTTGGCAAAGACCTCCACGCTCAGTAGGATATCGAACCCTTGACCTTCCTCTCCCAGGATGTTTTTGGCTTCCACCCTGACATCTTCCAGGATAATATCACCATTATCCATACCACAGAAGGCAAGAAAATCCCCTCTCTTCCCCGCTATGTATCCAGGATTTTGCGTTTCTACCACAAAGGCGGTAACCCCTTTCTCCGTCAGGGCAAATATCACTACGATGTCGGCAAGGCCTGAATTGGTTATAAATCTCTTCGTCCCGTTAAGAACCCAATCCTCTCCATCCTTGACCGCCCTGACCTTCAGCTGCATTGGATCAGAGCCGGTATCCGGTTCGGTAAAGGCCCAGGCGCCTTTTAAGGAAGCGGTCAACAAACCTCTCAGGTACTTCTCCTTCAGGTACTTACTACCGTAATTCAAGAATCCATATGCCGCCATGAAGGAAACAATGGAGGAGTAAATAAAAGTGATATAGGTATAGGAAAGCTCCTCTATAGCTAAGAGGAAACTGACAAAGGAGGCCCCGGATCCACCCCATTCTTCCGGAAACGGCAAACCGGTTATTTTCATCCCGTTTATTTTCCGGATAAGATTATCGGGTATTTTCTTTTCTCTTTCTATCTGGCCGATTAACGGTACAATCTCCTTCCTGGCAAATTGTCTTATTGTGTCCCTGATATTCAGTTCCTCTTCGGTAAAAGCATAATCCACTTTGACGCCCTCCTCTTTTTTGCAAGATTAGAATCAGAAGATTTGCAGGTGCCCAGGACTCTCTGGCCTGCTTCCCTCACAAATTATCATAACACACCTTCTGGATTTAGAAAAAGCTGAACTTTTCGCATCGCCTAACTTCACGATCCGAAGCAGGGTTTCCATACCTTGACATCTGCGATATTTATGGTTAAAGTATACGTAAATTGTATTGAGAAACCTATAGAAGAGAGGCCCTATGAGATTTGACAAATTTACCTTAAAGGTTCAGGAGGCCATTCAGGATGCCCAGACTCTAACAAACAGCTACGGGCAACAGGGAATAGATGTGGAACATCTTCTGCTGGCCTTCCTTAAACAGCCGGAAGGGATTGTCGGTGAAATCATAAAAAAATTAGGAGTGGACCCCCGGCATATTGAAGGTGAAATAAAAAGAGCGCTGGAGGGGCTGCCGAAGGTCGAGGGTGCGGGCACCGGCCAGCCCTACATAACCCCTAGATTAAATAAGGTGATGGATAGCGCCCTTGCCGAGGCGGCACGATTAAGGGATGAGTATGTAAGCGCTGAGCATATCCTGATTGCGATTACTGATGAAAAAGAGGGACGGGCCGCAGGTATCCTTCGCCGTGCGGGGGTCACAAAGGACAATGTTTTTAAGGTCCTTGTAGAAATCAGGGGGTCTCAGAGAATTACCGATCCCAACCCGGAGGAGAAATATCAGGCCCTGAAACGCTATGCAAGAGACTTCAATGAACTGGCCCGCAAGGGTGCTTTTGATCCCGTCATCGGAAGGGATGAGGAAATCAGAAGGATCATGCAGGTCCTTTCCCGGAGGACAAAAAACAACCCCGTCCTTATCGGAGAACCGGGGGTTGGAAAAACCGCCATCGCGGAAGGTCTGGCCCAGCGTATTGTCAACGGCGATGTACCGGAGAATTTGAAAAATAAGCGGGTCGTTGGCCTCGACATCGGAGCGCTCGTGGCAGGCGCAAAATACCGGGGGGAATTTGAAGAGAGATTGAAGGCGGTTCTCAAGGAAGTGACGGAGGCCCAGGGCGAAATTATCCTCTTTATAGATGAGATACACACCGTTGTGGGCGCCGGCGCGGCTGAGGGAGCCGTTGATGCATCCAATATGTTGAAACCTGCCCTTGCCAGGGGCGAGTTGCGCTGTGTGGGCGCCACCACCCTCAATGAGTACCGAAAACACATCGAAAAAGACCCTGCCCTCGAACGGAGATTCCAGCCTATCCTCGTGAAGGAACCGACGGTAGAGGACACTATCGCCATACTGCGCGGCCTCAAAGAGCGTTATGAGGTCCATCACGGCGTAAGGATCAAGGATTCGGCGATTATTTCCGCCGCCACCCTTTCTCACCGTTATATCAGCGACCGGTTTCTGCCGGATAAGGCGGTTGATCTGATTGATGAGTCCGCCTCACGCCTCCGGATCGAACTGGACAGCATGCCGGCGGAAATTGATGCGTTGGAAAGAAAGACGATCCAGCTGGAGATTGAGCGACAGTCTTTGAAGAAAGAAACAGACAGGACATCTGTGGAAAGGCGTGAGAAGATTGATAGGGAGCTTGCGGAAATCAAGGAATCCATGGACGGAATGAAACTACACTGGATGAGTGAAAAGGAGGCCATCAAGAGAATCCAGGAGATCAAGGGAAAGATGGAGGCTTACAAGACGGAGGAATTAAACGCCCAGAGGAGCGGAGATCTGGCCCGGGCGGCGGAAATCCGTTATGGGAAGCTTGTGGAACTTGATCGGGAGCTGGAACAGGAGCAGGCGAAACTCTCAGAGACACAGCAAGACACAAAAATGCTCAAGGAAGAGGTGGATGCGGAAGATGTGGCGGAGGTTGTGGCAAACTGGACAGGCATTCCTGTTGCGCGGATGATGGAAAGCGATATCCAGAAACTGATACACATGGAAGAGAGACTTAAACTAAGGGTTATCGGCCAGGATGAAGGCATTGCCGCCGTCTCCAGCGCCCTGAGGAGGGCACGTTCGGGACTTCAGGACCCGAACAGACCGATAGGCTCCTTCATCTTCATGGGACCTACAGGTGTCGGTAAAACAGAGCTTGCCCGGGCGCTTGCCGAATTCATGTTCGACAATGAACAGGCCATGATCAGGATTGATATGTCCGAGTTTATGGAGAAGCATTCCGTCGCCAGATTGATCGGTGCCCCTCCCGGATACGTAGGATACGATGAAGGGGGATACCTCACCGAAGCGGCAAGGAGAAGGCCATATTCCGTCCTGCTGTTTGATGAGATAGAAAAAGCCCATCCCGATGTGTTTAATATCCTGTTGCAGATACTGGATGACGGGAGATTGACCGACGGCCATGGCCGGACGGTAGATTTCAAGAATACCATCGTGATCATGACCTCCAACATCGGCGGACAATGGATACAGGATCCTTCCCTCAGGGAGGAGGAGAAACGAACCATGACCATGGAGGCATTGAAGGCCGCCTTTAAGCCGGAATTTCTCAATAGAATAGACGATATTATCACTTTCCGGGCGCTTTCCCTCGCTGACATAGATCGTATTATTGAGATTCAAATCGGTCTGATTCAGAAGAGACTTGAAGGACGGAAATTGAGCCTTGCCTTGACAGAAGGTGCAAGAAGTTATATAGCCAATGCTGGTTACAGCCCTGTTTACGGGGCAAGACCATTGAAGCGGGCCCTCCAGAAATTGATCCTCGATAACCTGGCGATGAAGCTCCTGGAGGGGACATTTGCCGAAGGCGATCGTATCACCGTTGAGGCGACAGACGGCGGAGAAATGATTTTCAGAAAAGATATAGTCTCGGAGGTGTAACATGAATACCATAAAAACAGCTTTGTTATTGGGCGCCCTGACGGGTCTTCTGATGCTGATCGGGGGATACTTCGGCGGTCAGCAGGGGGTCATCATCGCCTTTATCTTCGCCATGGTGATGAACTTTGGAAGCTACTGGTTCTCAGATAAGATAGTACTGAGGATGTATAAGGCGCAGGAGGTATCGGAAGGCCAGGCCCCTGAACTCTATTCGATAGTGAAGGATTTAGCGTTAAAGGCATCCATCCCCATGCCCAGGGTCTACATTATCCCGGGTGATGCGCCGAATGCCTTCGCCACGGGACGAAACGAGACCCATGCCGTCGTGGCCGTGACAGAGGGGATATTAAGGATCCTGAACAGGGAAGAGTTAGAAGGTGTTATCGCCCACGAGCTGACCCACATCAAAAACAGGGACATCCTCATCGGTTCCATTGCCGCAACGATAGCCGGAGCTATTGTCATGCTGGCCCATATGGCACAATGGGCGGCGATCTTTGGCGGAGTAAGTCGTGACAATGATGAAGAAGGCGGTGGCGGTATCTTCGGTCTCATCATCATGGCCATTCTGGCGCCTCTTGCGGCAACGCTGATTCAGATGGCGATCTCCCGCTCCCGGGAGTACCTTGCCGATGACGGCGGGGCGCAGATATCAAGAAAACCTTATGGTCTGGCAAGCGCCCTCGAGAAAATGGCGGGGGCCTCACAGGTGATCCCCATGAAGGTAAACCCGTCAACGGCCCACATGTTTATTGTAAGCCCCCTGACGGGGAGATCCCTGATGAATCTCTTCAGCACCCACCCCCCCATCGAGGAAAGGATCGCCAGGCTGAGGGGTATGAGGCCGCGGTAATCATACAGGAGGTATATATTTCATGGAAGAGGAGAAAAAGGGGTTTTCCGTAAAGGATAAGCGCATCTTTGATGAATCAGGAGATGTGCGTAAAGAGGAACCACAGAAGGAAAAAGAAACAAAACTCGGCGAGGAAAAAGAAAAAGAGCAGGTCCCTCCACCGGAGGCGGAACAGCAGGAACAGCGCTATGAAGATAATTATCCGGAGGTCAATTTCGCAAGTTTTGTGATCTCTTTGAGTACCTCAGCGATGTATCATTTTGGTGATTTCCCCGATCCGGCGACAAAAGAAGCGCAGAAAAATCTCTCTGCCGCAAAACAGACGATTGACATTCTGGGCATGTTAAAAATGAAGACGGAAGGAAATCTCGATGAAAACGAGAAATCTATACTAGAAGGCTTGCTCTACGAGTTGAGGTTGAGATATGTGAAAGAAAAAACCGGACAATGATCAGAAAACTATCACCGGCAAAGGTAAATTTACACCTTCACGTATTTCGGAAGCGGGAAGACGGCTATCATGACATCGCAACCCTGATGCAAAAGATAAGTCTCTATGATGAAATGACATTTTCCCCTATAGAGAGCGGCGTCGCGGTGAGATGCCCGGGCAGTTCCCTGCCGGAAAATGAGGATAACATCGTTTACAGGGCAGCAAAGACCTTTTTTTCTTGTGCTTCCTGTACGTCCGGCATTGACATTACCATCAAAAAAAAAATCCCCGTTGCGGCGGGCTTGGGTGGGGGAAGTTCCAATGCGGCCACGACACTGATGACCATGAACGAGATGTTCGAGTTCCAATACAGCAGAAATGATCTAATAAAAATAGGAGCAAAATTGGGGGCAGATGTCCCCTTTTTCATTTATGGAAAGACGGCATGGGCCCTCGGCATTGGCGATCGCCTTCAGGCGGCGGACAACATGCCTCTTCTGTGGTTTGTCCTGATAAATCCGTGCTTTGCCGTCTCTACAAAGATGGTTTATGAAAATATAAATTTAAGATTGACAAAAGAATCAATAAATTATAACATCCCTTTTTTTCAGACAGTAGATGATCTGTTAAAAGTCCTTCGTAATGATCTGGAGCAGGTAACTCTTGATCTATATCCTGTCTTACGGCACTTAAAGGATCTTTTGCTGGTATATGGGGCATTGGGCGCCCTGATGTCGGGCAGTGGGCCGACCGTTTTGGGAATATTTTTAGAAGAAAAAGCAGCGCTAAAGGCAAAAAAGGCCTTGGAAAAAACGGGTAGGGGAGCGTGGTCTGTACTGATGGCACATTCTATCTAACTCGGATAAACCGGGGAAGTGCCTAAAGTGAACTAAAGTTGGAAGTGCCTAAAGTGAAGGTAAGATTTTCTAACTTTAGGCACTTTAGCTCACTTTAAACTTCACACTTTAGTGACTAAGGATGGGGCGTCGTCAAGCGGTAAGACACAAGATTTTGGTTCTTGCATACGGAGGTTCGAATCCTCCCGCCCCAGCCAGTCGTATGTTGTTGAGTTTGCGCCTCGCGGCTTCGCCGCTCGGCGCCAAAATTCCAAAGGATTTTCCGGTCATTTTTGAGGGAAATTGAAATTTCCCGATCCCATAAAAGCGGATTCGAGCCATGAAGCAACAGAAAGAGTTATTGTTTAATTCTGTTACCCAAAGTTGAAATTTTGCTTATAATAATAACAAGTAAGGTTAATCTATGGCCAAGAAAACAGCTAAACAAACAAAGCCCCTCTCTCGTTTAGAGCTAATTAAGCAAATTGATAAAGAACGCAATTCGGCGGTAATTTGTTATGTTACTGGAGATAGAGAGAATTTCAGTGCAAAAATTGGAGATGATGTTATCCCGCTATTTTTTAGACACCTTGAAATAATCGGCAATAGAGATAATATTGATTTATTTCTTTATACTAGCCCGAGTTTCCTAATTAAAGTTTACCATGATACATAACCATTTGTGAATAGTAGAGTTTTGGGGTTTTCTAACTATGCCCTAAAAATAATAACAGAAAAGACTTTAAAATAGAGGTTGACTTTCAATTTAATATGCCCTAATATCTTCTTCAAAAAGGAGGTGTGGGCATGGAACGGCTTGAAACCAAGAAGGTCAGCGGTCATACCTATTACTATTATTCCGAGTGGGGCTGGGTTAACGGCAAATGCAGACGCAAGTGGCAAAAATACCTTGGCAAATTGGAAGATATCGTCAAGGCCTGCGAGGGGAGAGGGCCAGCCCCGGCCTATGCGGAGATCTTTCAGTGGGGTTTGCCCTCCGCCTTGTGGCGGGAATGTTCCCTGGCCAGCGTGATGGAGCAAATCGATGCGCTATGCCCTAAGCGTAATCAGGGGCTGAGTACGGGTCAGTACCTGGCCATCGCGGCGCTCAACCGTGCGATTCGGCCCCAGAGCAAACGCTGCATGTGGGAATGGTTCTCCCAAACCGTGTTGCTCCGCTACCTGCCTGAGGCTTCCAAGGAGGCCCTCAGTTCGCAGCGCTTCTGGGATCATATGGGCAGAATCGACGCGGATACGGCAGCGGAGATATGGAAAAACATTCTAAGGGATGTGGCCGAACGTGAAGGGCTGGATCTGTCTTCGATTTCCTATGACGGAACGAACTTTTACACGTTCATCGACACCTTCAACCTTCGATGCCAGATCGCCAAGCGCGGCAAGAACAAACAAGGGCGGAGCAACCTGCGGCAGGTCAGCTATGCGCTTTTCTGTTGTGCGGATGGCCACATGCCTCTGTTTTACGATGTCTACGAAGGTAACCGCAACGACGCCAAGGAGTTTCCACTGATCCTGCAAAGATTCAATGCTTTTCTCGGCGAGTTTTGCGTGCAAGGATGTGGGCCGGCGGATATCACGCTGGTCTTTGACAAAGGAAACAATTCGGCGTCCAACTTTACCCTGATCGATGGGATGGGACTGCACTTCGTTGGCTCGGCGAAGCTGGACGAACATAAGGACCTGGTGCGTATATCCAACGACGATGTACGCTTTGTTCCTTGCGAGGCGGCCGGGTTGGAAGGGACTAATGCCTTCCGGGTCGAAAAGGCGGTCTATGGCAAGGAGCGGATTGTGGTGGTGAGCTTCAGCCAGAATCTTTTCAATACCCAGTGGCTGACGCTGCAAAATGACACGCACAAGGCCCTGGAGCAGCTTTGCGCGTTACGCCAGAAGCTGCAGGATCGGGCTGCTGGCCTGATTCAGCGCGGCCGCGCGCCCACGGTGCAGTCGGTGCAAAAGCAGTGTGAGGGCATTTTGAGCCGACAGTACCTGAAACAGATTATCAACGTGCAGATCAGCGAAGGCCCTCAGAATACAGCACAACTGGACTACACGATTAATTCGGCTGTTCTTAGTGAACTATCCGACACCCACCTTGGCAAGACCCTGATCATTACAGACCGGGCGGCCTGGGATGATGCCAGAATCATCCAAGCCTATCGCGGCCAGTTCATCATCGAGAACGTCTTCAAAGAGATGAAGGATCGCAGGAACGGCACCTGGTGGCCACTGAATCACTGGACAGACTCCAAGATCAGGGTCCATGGGCTCTATTGCACCATCGCCCTTTTATTACGAGCGCTGATGTGGCGGCGCATAACAAAGGCGGGGGTTCGACTTTCCATGAACAGACTGCTCTCAGAACTTGACGACATTCGGGAGGTGATTAATATATATGCCAAAAAACGCGGCCAGAAGACTGTCCGCAGGCAATCTGTGCTGAGCAGAACCTCAGAACTCCAGGACAAACTGATCGCGATTCTTGGCCTTAAGGAAGAAGCGAACAGAGTTTTAGGGTAAGGATTCACTCTGCGAATTCTTATACATTACAGCTATTTACATATGACCTTTTTCATAAATAGGAAACTCGGGATAGAGAATGTTCCCACTGGTGTCTGCCAAAACTGTGGGGAACAGTATTTTAAGGCGGAAATTGTGAAGGAAATGGAGAAGTCGGCCCATTCCAAAGAAAAACCTAAAAAGATAATCGAAGTTCCTCTTAAAGAATTGAGGATAGCTGTTTGAGTATCTGCACATACATAAATAATAGATGCTGATGAGTATCTGACACCGATAGGTCCCTTTCTGAGAAAATCGAGCCTGGATGAACTGCCGCAATTGTGGAATGTTCTGAAAGGGGATATGAGTTTTGTGGGTCCCCGGCCTGCGTTGTTCAATCAAGAGGATATGATTGCTTTGCGGACGGAGAAAGATGTTCATCGATTAATTCCAGGGATCACAGGATGGGCGCAAATCAATGGTCGAGATGATATTCCGATTCCGAAAAAGGTGGAATTTGACAAGTATTATTTGAATCACAGGTCATTTTTCTTTGACTTGAAAATATTGTTTTTGACCCTTTCGAAAGTACTGCGACGTGAAGGAGTCACACACTGAAAAAGGGCGTGAAGATTTCTCGATGCATTGGTGCATTACCTTCGAGTGGCTTAACGGTGATGCTTGGCGGGTGGATCTGGTACAGTATCATTAGGAGGAACTGATGGCTGCTGAATATATGGTGACAAAGGAACCCCGAATGTCCCCGGTCCATCCGGGGGAGATTCTTCGTGAGGAGGTCCTCCCTGCACTAAAATTATCAGTAAGCGAAGCGGCGAGGCAGCTTGGTGTGTCCCGGCAGACATTGCACAGAATCATGGCTGGCACCCATTCCATTACGCCTGAGATGGCTGTGCGCATTGGTAAATTTTGCGGCAATGGCCCCGGCTTGTGGCTGCGAATTCAGCAGCGTCATGATTTATGGCATGTCGAGCAGCGACTGCGGGATGAAATCGATAAGATTCCAACCCATGCCGCGTCGGTGCACCGATAAGTAATCCTTTTCCCTTTTAAAAATTGGTTGACAATTGTCCGTGAAGTGGTTAATATTCGTCCATGATTAAACGGCATATCCTAAATAAGATTCTGGAAGCGCTTTCCGATACTCCGGTTGTGTTGTTGAGTGGTGCGAGGCAGACCGGCAAGAGCACCCTGGCAAAATGGCTGGCGGAGGGCTCCCATCCGGCGCGGTACATCACCCTCGATGACGCTGCGGTTTTTGCCTCGGTCAAGCAGGACCCCGCAGGTTTCATCCAGGGTCTCGACGGTGCGGTGGTGATTGACGAGGTTCAACGGGTCCCGGAGCTGTTTTCCGCTATCAAGCTAATTGTTGACCAGGAGCGAAATCCGGGACGTTTCCTGTTGACGGGTTCGGCCAATGTATTGCTCCTCCCCCGCCTTTCCGATTCCCTGGCGGGCCGTATGGAAATCCTGACCCTCTGGCCGTTTTCGCAGGGTGAGAAGGAAGGGGGCGGCGATGCTTTTGTCGATGCCGTCTTTCATGACCAGGTTCCTTTCGTAAAAGGTTCAGAGAATCGTTCCGACCTGATGCAGCGCCTGCTGACGGGCGGCTATCCGGAGATGCTTCTCCGGGTGAAACCGGCCCGGCGCCGAGCCTGGTTTTCCGCATACATAACCACCATCCTACAACGGGATGTGAAATATCTGGCCCAAATCAACGGATTGACGGCTTTTCCGAGGCTATTCTCGCTGCTGGCGGCCAGGACGGCGACGATTCTGAACATTGCCGAATTGTCCCGGAGCATCGGCCTGCCGCAGACGACCTTGAGACGTTACCTGGCGCTATTGAAGACGACCTTTCTCACGGTCCTGCTGCCGCCATGGTCGGGAAATTTCAGCAAGCGCCTGGTAAAGACGCCCAAACTTTACCTGAATGACACGGGATTGGCGGCCCATCTTCTTGGCGTTTATTCGGAAGAGATGCTGGGGGATGGCCGGTTTCTGGGCCCGTTGCTGGAAAATTTCGTCCTTCTGGAGCTGCTGAAACAGGCGTCATGGAGTGAAACCCAGCCGCGACTTTTTTATTTCCGCACCCAGGCGGGACAGGAAATCGATGTGGTGATGGAGGATCCGGCGGGACGCATCGTCGGCATCGAAATCAAGGCGGCGGCCACCCTGACGGGGAGGGACTTTGCAGCCCTGAAGGATTTTTCGGAAAGCATGGGCGATGCCTTTCACCTCGGCATCATTTTGTATACGGGTAGCGAACCGGTGTCTTTCGGCAAGAATTTACATGCCCTGCCCGTGTCAACCCTCTGGAAATAAATAGGGGTATGGAAAAAAGGGGTGACAGCATCGCTTTGCCACTATCGGGGGTGGCTTGAACAGACGTACATATGAAACGCATTTTTGACCTTGTTGTTGCAATTATTCTATTAATTCTTCTAAGTATACCAATGTTATTCATTGCATTGATAGTAAAGTTAACTTCAAAGGGCCCGATTTTATTCTGGTCAGATAGGATTGGCATCAATAACACGACATTTAAAATGCCCAAATTCCGTACTATGCGAATTGATACACCTGTAGTTGCGACTCATATACTTGAAAATCCTGACAAATACCTTACCCCTATAGGTTCTTTTATACGGAGATTCAGTCTGGATGAATTGCCACAATTATGGAGCGTTTTGAAGGGAGATATGAGTTTTGTAGGTCCAAGGCCTGCCCTCTATAACCAGGATGATTTAATAGAACTGAGAACAAAAAAGGGTATACATAAGCTTACTCCAGGAATCACTGGCTGGGCGCAGATCAATGGCCGAGACGATTCCGATTCCGAAAAAGGTGGAATTTGATGAGTATTATTTGAATAGTATAGGAATTTCCTTTTTCACGCAACCTGAAGGTTGCGACTACCGGTAGCCGCAGGATTTATCCTGCGTTAATTTAATTACAGGTCATTTTTCTTTGACTTGAAGATATTGTTTTTGACGTTTCTGAAGGTCACTCGCGCGGAAAACGTCAGCCACTAATCACCGTGACCGAAGAAGATATGCATACATCGTTGAAGTAGTAAAGGATGTTTTTCCCATAGCAACGAAACTCACCTCGCAATAACTATCAAGCTTACAACTTAACCATAGATGACAGGACTGTATGCTGGGAGACCATTGCACAACCAAAATCATAGCATGAAGCCATACAAAATGTTATCCAAAGCGGAGAAATTTCTGGAAACGATTTTGTATTCCTTGATATTCAATCCTTTCGCCAAGGAAGACAGCTTTTTCAGGTCTGCCGGCCGGGGATTAGTTTTGACCTCGTAGGCTTTTTCTTTGTTGAGAATAAAATCAATCTCAACGCCTGATTTTTTCTGATAATAGTTCAGTTCTCCGCGAAGTCTCAGGTTTTGGGAGACGCTGTTTTCAAACAACACCCCTGCATCCAGTCTGGCAAGATGATTGGCCAGTCCTGTGTCACAGATATAGACTTTGGGAATTTTCCTGAGCTCCCCGTTCCTTCCCCGGCTGAATGGACGGATGGTTTTGATGAAATAGGTGCTTTCAAGGAAGGCGATATAGTCATTCAGCGTTTGACGGGAAAGGCCGAGTTCGCTGGAGAGTTTCTGAATGTCAAGTTGCGAGCCGGTTCGCTGC
>Ga0210031_1001653_pt1 | contig 13472 bp, 14 predicted proteins | sample CryGeyCG2014_080_FD_185455 | JGI IMG/M metagenome (GOLD analysis project Ga0210031, IMG submission 185455) | Groundwater microbial communities from aquifer - Crystal Geyser CG03_land_8/20/14_0.80 (SPAdes) (version 2) | ecosystem: Environmental > Aquatic > Deep subsurface > Groundwater | place... | reverse complement strand
ATTTTCATCGGGATAAACTCCAGCAGGGACCCAGTATACTACTTCAAAAGTCCCTTCACTTTTTTTGTCATTCCGGGCTTGACCCGGAATCCAGTGTTTCTGAACTGGATTCCCGCTTTCGCAGAGATTTTAAAGGTGCAATTTATTTTACATTGGGACCTGTTTTTCGGTTTTCCCTGAGATGACAGGGGATAGTTATAACACATAGCAACATGCAAGCTTCCCTTTATTGAGGAAGAGAACACCGAACCGGTAACCCTATACAAGCTCTTTTGAAATAGATGTCCCTGTCATTTCAGGGAAAACTGAACCGAAGCTTCATTTTCTACTTGAAACGGAAATCGAGTTTAAAATCATAGAGCCAGGGGATCGTTGGTTTTACCCCCTCTGAAGAAAGCCTTTCCGGCATATTTTCGTAGTGCTTCTTCATGAGATCGGAGTTGGGTGCGTTGTAATAGGTGACCACAATGGTATCACGCTGCACGCGGATGTCACCCTCTAATCCCTTGAAGAAATCTTTGGCCAGGTGTGGGGCATCCCATTGATCCATAGGAGATCCGAGCCGTTGTCGCATCATGAAGCAGGCAGCCTGAGCGATCAAGGCCATCGTCATCTGCCCGTAACGGATGTTCAAATTCATCGTGCCAGCGCGATCCCACCCCAGAGCCTGGTCATTTTTGAAAAACTCCTCGATGTGCCATCGCTCGGGGTAATTGACAGAGAGGTCTTCCATTTCATCTCGATCACGGGTACAGAGAAATGCTTTAAAGTCGTAATCTTGTGGACATTCGCCTTTACGTTGAATAAATTGGTAATAGGGGCCATCATGACTCCTGATCATGGAGTAAGGCTGCTTGGCGGTAGCATACCCTGCCCAATGGCGAGTAAAGGCTTCACTGGGTAACACATGAATCGCTCGGAGCACAGACTGATTGTAGGGCATCGGGACTAATAGATCAAACGGTGACTGGGAAGAAACCCATTGAAAAAGCTCTCGACTGTAATGTTCATTGTCCGCCAGTGCAAGGGGCTTATCCCCATTGAGCTTTAGGATCGAGGCGGCCAAAGAGAGAAGTTCGGGGGTAGCCTGCGTGACGGTCCTGGCAGAGGAGGCGGTGGTAAAACAAAGAGGCTGTTGGGTCTCTGCATCCAAACAGAAGAAGGTTTGTGCCATTTTGGCTGGGTTTGACTCTTTATCCTTTTGACGTCGAACCATCTGTCTTTTACTACTCGATTTCATGCGATGGGGATCAATGACGATGATTTTTCCCTTAAAGTGGTCAAAGGTCTGTCGCACCTTACCCAGGGCAATCTGTAACCGCTCGGCCTCCGACACGCAGTGGCTATCTAACAAATGGTGGATGGCAGAGTCGGTAGCAATAAAGGGTAAACCATTGGCCAATTCAAAACCCTTTTGGCTCAGGCTTCGTTTCATCCGAATGCCATTGACACATAAGGCGCTTTCGTTGATCAACTGCAAAGCCAGTCGAGGTTCGACCTGTTCATCCGGCATCTGGCTCCAAGATTTGAGTAAATCCCATGTTCCGAGTCTGAGATATTCGGGGATCAACAGCCAGATGCCAACCAGGGTTCCTGAAATCTTATTGGCCAACAGCTGTCTCACACCCCGTTCAATCTCATGGGGGTCACTTAACTCCAGACGCACCTTTTCTTTCGTTCGATGGGTTTCAATCTTTACCGGTGCGTTTCCGGGACGATACAAATGCAGTTTTTTTTTGAAGGCCATATTCCGAGACCACCCGTTCCACACTTCGGATGGCAATCAGATACCCATTTTGGTTCAGTTTTTGGGCCATGACTTCCGGAGACATATTCGGATCGAGAAAGCGATACCGGATGATCTGACGCACGACCTCATGGGTTCTGCGGTAGTTGGCTTTGGGGCCGGTTTTAAGACTTTTGAGCCCCTCAGCGCCTTGGTCCATAAACTGATACAGGATTTGGTAGTAACGCTGTCGCGTATAGCCAAACTTTTCTGCGGCTTTGGCAGGGCCGAAACCTTCACATTGGCCCTCAAAGAGCATCGCAAGCTTAAGAGTGATTTCATCCTCTCCCCTGACGGGAAGGGATCCTTTGGGACCTAATAGAGACAATATGCCGTTATGGATCTCGATCATAAGCTCCCTCCTCTTGGACAAGAGATGAAGGCTTATCTGTCTGATAAGCTTTAGGAGGAAGATAGCATAAATGGACAAATGTGTCAAATTAATTATGGCGCTTTATTTCCTGGGCAATGTTTCATCAAATTTGGGATAAGTTTAAAATACACCGTTAACAAAGGCATATTATATATTATCACAAGAATGCCGTTCACATACAATCGCCATATTTAATTTTACAATAATGAGGCAAACAGATTCCTTATTACGAATATGCCTAACACTTTTACTTGTGTATTTGAAATTCTTGTCTCTAAATGTAAAATTATATGCCGCTTTAAAATCTCTGCTTTCGCGGGAATGACCCGATGTCTTATCAATTATGGACTCCTTAGTAACTCTTTACAAAGAATCAATATATTGATAATGAATTAAAATATGAAAATTCTACCTCTCAAAATTTCTTTGCTCTTGATGGGGCTGAGCGGTATCACGGCTCAGATTGTCCTCCTCAGAGAACTGCTTGTTTCCTTCCTCGGCAATGAACTCACCCTTGGTGTCATCCTGGCCAATTGGATGATCCTGGTGGCCATCGGCTCTTTCCTTATTGGTAAATCTGTTGAAAAAGTAGATAAAAAAATAGAATTTTTTGTGGTATTCCAACTGGTCTTTTCCTTAGCCTTCCCTTTTGCCATCTTTCTCTGCCGAATATTTAAAAATATTCTCCTCACGACCCCAGGAGAAGCTCTCGGGTTCGCCCCCATATGGTACTCGTCGTTTACAATCCTTCTCCCTGTATCCCTTCCCTATGGAGCCCTTTTCACTTATGGATGTAAACTCTATTCCCAGTATGGCAAGGACGAGGCTTCTTCTGTCGGAAAGGTCTATCTTTTCGAAACCATCGGATCCATCATCGGAGGCTTGCTCCTGACCTTCCTTATGATTCAATATCTCAATTCATTTGAGATCGCCTTTCTCATCTCTCTGATGAATCCCCTCATTGCAACCTTCCTTCTTCCACCCATCCCTAAGGCTCGATTTTTTTCGTTTCGAAATATTCTTTTTTCCGTTTCCATATTTATTGTACTTTTTTTTGTTTATTTGCTTTTGACTCCCTCGGCGAAAAAAATCGATTCTTTTTCTATCAATTCTCAGTGGAGAAATTTAAATGTCATTCATAATGAAAACTCCATCTATGGAAATATTTCTGTTACGCAAAGAGGAGAGCAGTTCACCTTTTATAACGACGGGGTACCATCCATTACCACTCCCATACCGGATATTGCTTCCATTGAGGATTTTGTTCACTTTCCCATGCTCTTTCATAAAAAACCTGAGTCTGTGTTAATCCTGAGCGGGGGGGCTGGAGGAATGATTCATGAAATTTTGAAATATCCTGTAACGCATGTGGATTATGTTGAGCTGGACCCCCTTCTCTTGAAGCTAGTCCAGAGATTTTCAACCCCATTGACTCAATCCGAACTCTCAGACCAAAGGGTAAAGATCCATTATCAAGATAGCCGGCTTTTTACTCAAAGAACCGGAGAACGATTCGACATCATTTTTATCGGGCTCTCTGCCCCCCAGGCTCTTCAGACCAACCGATTATTCTCTTTAGAATTTTTCTCCACGGCCAAGAGGAAATTGAATCCCAATGGCATCCTCGTGCTTTCCCTCCCCGGTTCTTTAACCTATATCAGCCCGGAGTTGAGGGATTTAAACGGGTGCATCTTAGATACCTTAAAAAGTGTTTTTGGATCGGTGAGAATCATCCCCGGCGATGTCAATCTCTATCTGGCTTCTGACTCCAATCTTCTTGACCTGCTCACTCCTAAGGAGATTGCAGAAAGGCTCGAAGAGAGAAAAATCCAAACGAGTCTCGTCAAGAAAAATTATATCGAATACCGGCTGCATCGGAGATGGCTTCAATGGTATTGGAAATCCATGGAAGGGAGAAGAATCCATATCAATTCAGATTTTCGTCCACTGGGTGTTTTCTTTAATCTCTCCTACTGGAATGCCTTGTTCTCCCCCTATCTCACAGGAATCTTTAAGTGGTTTGAGGGATTTCATCTAACCTTTACCCTTATCAAAATCATTCTCATCACCATCATCCTTTCAATCATTTTTATAAAAATGCCTCAACACTCGAGACACGCCGTCACTTATTCCATCTTTACGACAGGTTTGACAGGGATGATATTCAGCTTGGCACTTATCTTCACCTTTCAGACTTTTTATGGTTTTCTCTACCACCAGATCGGCCTTTTGGTAGCCATCTTCATGGCCGGAATCGCCTCAGGTAGTTTCTTTATCACGAACCTTTTCGATCGGATGAAAAATGATTCTCTCCTTTTTTTGAAAACAGAAATAGCTATTATTCTCTTTTCCATCCTGCTTCCCTTTGCCTTCCTCACCCCCTCTCATCATCTTGAAGATAAGGTTGTCTATGTCATTCTCTATGGAGCTATTTTAATCATGTCTTTTCTTTCCGGAATGTTTACCGGCATTCAGTTTCCATTAGCCGTTAAGATTTATTTAGACAACCCTTCAAGGAAAGGGAAGCTCGGACAAACAGCCGGATTGCTCTATGGAGCGGACCTATTCGGAGGTTTCTTCGGAGGACTGCTCGGAGGCGTTTTTCTTTTGCCCCTCTTGGGCTTAAAGGAAACCTGCTTCATGATGGCCATGATCAAAATCAGCAGTGGGTTACTCTTCTTTTTATTTATGAAAATCCAAAAGGCTAAATGATGAACAAGGGATTGAGGGGGCTGCGAGTAAAGGAAAATGAAATGGGTGACCCTTTAACCTTTGTAACCTTTGGATTAACCATTAAGATCCCCTCGAAGAAACGCCGTTATGCGGTCGAATGCTCTGGGGTCTTGGACATAAAACAAATGTCCCCCTTCGAACATCTCTAAACGTGACCCGGAAATCTGTTCCTTCATGGCCTTAAGATTGAGAGGTTTTGCAATCCCGTCGTACAAGCCACCGCAGATGTAGACTGGCATCCGTAGATCAGGGAGCCGCTCGTACGTATCGTGACGTGCGCGGGCCTCCAGTTGTCGGCAGGCGCCGATATGGCGCCCCGGCTCATCTGCTCCCACTCGCAGGCCCGCCAAGGTCTCGTCAAACAGTGCTTGAAATTGAGCAGGGTTGTCATCCCGCCAGATTCCATGCCGTCGTATGTCACGCAGTTGGATGATGCAGCGTACATATTCTTCAAGCGGGAGGTGGGCAAGGTCGTCCAAAGGATATGAAGCTCCCCCCGCACCACCACTACTTGTGCAGGCTAAGACCAAGCGTTCCACCCGGTTCGGATACCGCAGGGTGAACTCTTGTGCCACCATCCCTCCGAACGAAATACCCATAACCAAGCAACGATCCCATCCGATTGCGTCCAACAATGCGTTGGCATCCTCGGCATAATCGACCATGGTATAGGGGATATCCGGCCGTGAGGTTTGGCCGAGACCGCGTTGATCATAGGCGAGAATCTTAAAGTGTTGGGCAATGGCCATCTCGAAAATACTGGGTGAGCGGCGTAAATCACCCCCTGTACCACTGATGACGAGCAAGCGTGGGCCTGTGCCCCGGATCTCGTAATACATCTTGAGGTCACGAACGTTAATAAATGGCATAGCTCACTTTTTTTTACACTTTTCACTATTATTTTTTGTTAACGGGTAGATCAGACACCTTTACCCTTCCATGGCTGCCAGGTACTTAATCTTCTCTATCTTATCTTCCCCTAAGCCATCGAGGTCAGCTTTCTCGAGCCACCTCTCCTTCAGGAGCCTCGCTAATACGAATACCAGAACAGAATACCTGAAATCGTACTTCTCGTCGGTTTTTTTTCTTTGTTCCGACAAGAAATCGTGAATCCCCCAGATATCAGCCGGCCCCTTGACGTCTGCAACCATTTCCTTGAGCTTGGACGCCAATGTCGCGCATTCCCTTTGGTAAGCCAGATCAAATGCCTGCCTTGCTACAGCTTTCTCTATCTTTGACCACTTCAGCCCGTTCATTTGATAAGTCAATGATCCTTTCTTTGGGGTCTAACGATTATTGAACTGCGAGTTATATTTTGCTGAAATCTTAGACCTGGGGTTGTATTTTGTCAATCGGAATTTCGGAGATTCAAGGGAGATCAAATTATTATTTATTTTATCATTACAGTTAGTTGAAGTTGAAAATTAAAGTTAATGTTGCGTATAATTAATTCGTCGAAACTAATTTCAGGATATTCTTGATGATAGATTCGAATTCGCCTCCTAAAGAAGCCCTATTCTATAAGAAAATGGATGGCCAGGATGTTCAATGCCTCCTCTGTCCGAGGGAATGTATCATCAGCGATGGGAAAAGGGGATTTTGCAGGAATAGAGAAAACAGAGGAGGAACATTATACACTCTTGTCTATGGGAGACCCTCTGTCGTCGACATCGGTCCGATAGAAAAAGCGCCTCTCTACCACTTCATCCCTGGCCATTTTAGGCTCTGCCTTACCTGTGCGAGTTGCAACCTGAGATGCAAACACTGCCAAAACTGGCATTTATCCCAGAAAGCCTTTGAAGAGTTGAACCACTATTCTTACGCGCCTTCAGAGATTGTCCAGGAGGCAAAAAATCATCAACTTTTCTCCATCTCCTTCACTTATACAGAACCCACGGTCTACTATGAATATCTCTATGACATCTCTATGATCGCCAGAGAGAATGGAATAAAAACTTCTATTGTCTCAAACGGCTATATCAATCAAGAACCCTTACTGAAGCTTTTAAAAGTCCTGGATGCCGTCAAGATTGACCTTAAAGGGTTTAGCGAGAAATTTTATAAAGAGGTTTGTTCAGCAACACTCAAGCCTGTCCTGGAATCCCTTCTCACCGTTAAGAAACAGAATGTGTGGCTGGAGATTGTTAATTTAGTCATCCCAACTTTAAATGATGATCCCAAAATGATTGATGAGATGTGTCGATGGACCAAAGAGAATTTAGGTCAGGATACCCCGCTTCACTTCACCAGGTTTTCCCCAAATTACAAATTGTCCCATCTCTCCCTTACTCCAGTCTCAACCCTGGAGTCTGCTTATGAGATTGCAAAGAAGAATGGTTTGATGTATGTATATATCGGAAATGTTTCGGGCCATGTTCATAACTCAACCTTTTGTCCCTTTTGTAATCGAAAGGTCATTCATCGAACAAACTTCGATATCTTAGAGATGAATGTGGTGAACGGGAGATGTAAGTTTTGCGGATCTCTTCTACCGGGGAAATGGGGTTAAATTTAGGAAAGAGGGTCCGGACAGAAAACCAGATCCTGAAATCGAAGACCCTGAACTTGTTTCAGGGCAGGGTTTAGGGATGACATTACTTGATTCAGGGCAAGATTCGGGATGACAGAAGGCCTACACTATTCATGTCATGAACCCTGAAAATGTCATGCCGAACTTGTTTCGGCATCTCTTCAGGGCAGGTTTATTTCAGTATCTCTGTAATTTCGATCCGATTGGAAGGAGGTTCAAAAATGGATCTTTTCGATTTAACTGGCAAGGTGGCATTGGTTACAGGAAGCACAAAGGGATTGGGCGAAACTTCAGCAAAAGCCTTGGCTAAGGCTGGCGCGGATGTAGCAGTCTGCGGCCGAAATCAGGCTGACCTCAAACGGGTATCAGCCGAAATTCAGGTGATGGGAAGAAAGTCTGCAGGATTCGAGTTGGATGTGCTTTCCAAGGAAAAAGTTACAAAAGGTATTGAGAAGGTACTGAGCCACTTCGGTCGCATCGATATCCTCGTTAATAACGCAGGGACAAACTATCGTGTTCCTGTCCTTGAATATCCTGAGGAGAAGTGGGACTTGATTATCAATACCAATCTGAAAGGATATTTTCTTGTGGCCCAGGCTGTCGTTCCTCAGATGATCGAACGGGGATACGGCAAGGTGATCAATATGAGTTCAATTTTTGGAAAAGTGGGGCTCGCCACACAACTTGCCTATGCCTCCTCTAAGGGTGGTGTTGACCAGATGACTAAAGTGATGGCTCTTGAATGGGCTAAGCAGGGCGTCCGAGTCAATGCCATCGGTCCGACCTACTTTGAAACCGAAATGGTGAAGCAGATTCGGAACGATCCGGCGAGATTCAATTTTATCATTGAGCGAACTCCTATGGGTAGATGGGGTTATCTCCCCGAGTTGGAGGGAACGGTGATCTTCCTGGCCTCGAAGGCTTCTGATTTCATTACCGGCCAAGTCATTTACGTTGACGGTGGCTGGACAGTCTGGTAACTGCTGCAAAAAATCGCATAGAGCATAGCGCATAGAGTCAATTTTTTACCCCTTGCGCTATGCTCTATGCGCTATGCTCTATGCGCTATGTTGAGAATCGGAATTAAATATTGCGGCGGATGTAACCCATTATATGAAAGGGTGGAGATGATTCAACAGGCTCAATCCCAATTAAAAGATCGATTCCTTTTTCTCCGCCATGACGAACCGGATATAGATGTATTGGTTCTCATGAGTGGATGTCACAGGACCTGCGCAGGAAAGGATCTGAATACAGTAAAGATTCCCCTTTGTTCAGTCACAGTAGAAAATGATTTTGATACCTTAATAAACTGGCTAAAATCACTTGATCAGAAAGGAGATTTCTGATGAGTTCACCGAATCAATCCAGACGATGGCTTGGCTTATACCCAAAAGATTACTCTTCTGACTTGACTCCGGAGGCCACAAATTCTTTAGACCATCTTCGAAAAACAGTTCAATCACATGGGCAGAGTCCTGCTCTTTATTATTTCGATAAGGTCATTTCATACAAGGAATTGGATGAGATGAGCGATGCCTTTGCCTGTGCTTTGGTAGACCTTGGTGTGAAGAAAGGGGATCGTGTATCCCTTTACCTCCAAAATATTCCACAATTTGTTATAGGCCAATTTGGAATCTGGAAGAGCGGGGGGATTGTTGTCCCTTTAAATCCCATGTACAGAGAAAAAGAACTCTCTTACTATTTCCGGGACGCATCAGTGAAGATCCTCGTCTCCATGGAATCCCTTTATGGAGACATGATTCGCAGGGTGGCCAAAGAAACAGGCGTTCAGCATGTGATCACTACCTCAGAACTCGATTTTCTCGATTCAAAAAGTCCACTCCCCTCGATCTTAAAAGGAGTGGAAAAAGTCAAGGGGCTGGAAACCCAGGACTTCGTCATTCTTCTTGAGCGGTATCGAGGGAAGCGCCCTCCAGAGGTCAAGCTTTCGCAAGAGGATGTAGCCTATCTCACCTATACCTCAGGGACCACAGGTCCTCCGAAAGGAGCAATGAATACCCACGGAAATGTTGTTTTTAACTCTGAGGTCTACCGTCATTGCTGGAAGTTGACTCCCTCGGATATTATGTTGGGGGTGGCTCCTTTCTTCCACGTGACAGGAATGGTCGGCCATATTGGAACCTGCATCGCTTCCGGAACTCCTCTCGTTCTATTTTACCGTTTTGATCCCAAGACAACATTTCAGATGATCGAGAGATGGAAGGCCACCTGCACCATCGGAGCCATCACAGTCTTCATTGCATTGATGAATGATCCGGAAATTGGAAAGTATAATCTTTCCAGCTTCCGAAAAGTTTATAGTGGAGGAGCTCCTGTGATCCCTGCTGTCGTAGAACGATTTGAAAAACTGACGGGGACTTACATTCACAATGTTTACGGTCTTACTGAAAGCACTTCACCTGCTACTCTGGTCCCACTGGGATTGAGGGCGCCTGTAGACCCCTCGACTGGAGCCATTGCCATTGGAGTTCCCATTCCAAGCCATGAGGCTAAGATTATGGACCTCAGTAATCCTGAAAAGGAGCTTCCTCCTGGGGAGGTAGGCGAGTTGGCTGTCAAGGGACCAGGTATCATTCCAGGATATTGGAACAAACCCGAAGAAACCGCTTATGCCATCCGGCAGGGTTGGCTTTTCACTGGAGATGTGGGTACAATGGATAGCAAAGGATGGGTCTATCTCTTAGACAGAAAGAAGGACATGATCATTGCGTCTGGATTCAAAGTCTGGCCAAGGGAAGTGGAAGATGTCATCTACCTTCATCCCTCTGTTAAAGAGGTCGCAGTGGTTGGGGTTCCAGATCCATATCGGGGAGAGACCGTCAAGGCCTTTGTGGCTTTGAAGGAAGGATTCGAAGGCAAGGTGACTGGAGAAGAGATCATGGCCCATTGCAAGGAACGAATGGCTGCCTACAAATATCCCAGACAGGTCGAGTTTGTTAAAGAGGTACCCAAAACCGCCACCGGGAAATTTCTCCGTAGGGCCTTTAGAAACCAATGAATAGATGCTGAAATAAATTCAGCATGACAATGGAGTCAAGGTTTTTCTGTCATCCCGAACTTGATTCGGGATCTCTGTTTTTATTATTGTTATTTGCTTAGAAGGAGAAGAAGATGAAACGTATTGTGACCAAAGAAGATTATATCCAGAGCCTCAAAGACCTTCATCATGTCGTCTATTACAATGGGAAACGTGTAGAGGATATTACAGAGCATCCCGGTCTTCGTCCTCACATTAACTCCGCTGCTCTCACCTATGAGCTCGCCCTTCGTCCTGAACATGAGGATCTGATGACAACCACCTCCCATCTCACAGGTAGGAAGATCAACCGGTTCACTCACATCCACCAGAGTGTGGACGATCTGATCAAAAAAGTTCAGATGCTCCGGCTGATCGGCCACGAGACAGGTTCGTGCTTTCAACGATGCGTAGGGTTCGATGCTTTGAATGCCACCTACATGACGACTTATGATGTCGATCAAAAATATAAGAAAGACTACTTTGAGCGATTTAAAAAGTATTTAATCCACGTCCAGGACAGCAATGTGATGTTAGTGGGCGGGATGACCGACCCAAAGGGAGACAGATCTCTTCCACCCAGCAAACAGGCAGATCCCGACCTCTTTACCCACGTTGTAGAACGACGATCCGATGGAATTGTCATTCGTGGAGCCAAGGCCCATATGACAGGAGGTGTCAATTCCCACGAAATTCTCCTCATGCCAACCCAGGCAATGAGAGAGGAGGATAAAGACTACGCCCTGGTCTGTGCTTTACCGCTTAATGCACCAGGAGTGGTGCTCATCTTTGGGCGTCAAACCAATGAAGAACGAAAATTCGAAGAAGGAATCGATGCTGGAAATCCCTTCGGATCTGTAGGAGGAGAAGCTTTAATCATCTTTGATAATGTCTTTGTACCTCGGGAAAGAGTCTTTCTCTGCGGCGAATATGACATGGCTGGAATACTCGTAGAACGATTTGCCACTTTACATCGCCAGAACTACGGGGGCTGCAAGGGAGGGGTCTCTGATATTCTGGTAGGGGCCACTGCATTGGCTGCAGAGTATCAAGGAACAGCCGGCGCTTCACACATTAAAGAAAAACTGGCAGAGATGATTCACCTGGCTGAAACCATTTATTCAGGATCTGTGGCCTGTTCTGCCATGGGATACAAGACACCTTCCGGAGCTTTTTATCCGGATCCTCTTTTAGCCAATACAACGAAACATAATGTCACGCGTCACATCTATGAGATTGCCCGCCTTGCCCATGATATCGCTGGAGGGATCGTCGCCACCATGCCTTTTCAAGGAGATCTGGAGAGCAGTGAGGTGGGCCGTTATGTGAAGAAATACTTAGCGGGCGTCAAAGGGATTCCTGTTGAAGCCCGGATGAAGATTCTCCGGCTGATTGAAAATATGAGTGGAGGAACAGCCCTGGTCGAGTCCATGCATGGCGCAGGATCGCCTCAGACCCAAAAAGTCATGTATGGAAGATTGGGGAACCTTGAGCAGAAGAAGCGCTGGGCAAAACGCATTGTGGGAATTGAATAATTGAAATGGATAGCAATTCATTTGGTAGATAGCTTTCATTGATTAATACAAACGCAATAAGTAAGATGCTGAAACGAGTTGAGCATGACAAGAAAAAGTGTGTCATTCCGAACTTCTTTCGGAATCTCGAACTTGGCAATGACAATAAATCAATTGCGTTTGTATTAGTTTCCAACAAAGTGAGGAGGCTGAATTTTTAGAGATTTTTTGATTTCTTTTCTACTTCTCTCCAGAAATCTTCGTGCCGAACACCCCTCCCCTCTCGAATCTGTTGTCTTGCCAAACTTAATATCTTCTGAAACTTGGGAGAGTAAGCTAACGTCAACCGCTCTATCTCATCTTCATCGTCAACGGAGAGCAATACCGCTGCTGGTTTCCCGTTTCGAGTAACAACCACTGGACCCCGTTTGCTTGCCTTCAAAAACTCACTAAAACGAGCTTTCACATCGGCCACTGATGCAATTTTCATAGTTTTACCTCCTTCCCGCCGAAAACCAAGCGATTCCGTTCTTTCACACCGATCGCCAATATGTGCACTTCATGAGATTCTATGTTTATATCGTAGAATACTCTAAACCTATTATCTGGCCCAAAACGAAGCCCCCATTCAGCTTCAAACGTTACTGGTTGTTTCAAAGGTTTTCGATTTCTCGTTTCTACATCTGGCTCAAACTGTAATTCATCCTCAATGGTGGCCCGAATGAGCGAGTAATATTTACGTTCGATTGTCTTGAGGTGTAGTTTTGTTAGAGGAGCATAAATCAAAACAAATTTTTGTTTCAGCGACATATTAACTATAATTATAGTCATTTATTAGATATTTGTCAATCTTGCCTTTCAGGTAGGTCCTAAAGTTAATCCTTTTAAAGCTTGTATGAAGATTCTCCGGCTGATTGAAAATATGAGTGGAGGAACAGCCCTGGTCGAATCCATGCATGGCGCAGGATCACCCCAAACTCAGAAGGTGATGCACGGAGGATTAGGAAATTTGGAACAAGAGAAGCGGTGGGCCAAACGGATTGTAGGGATTGAATAAGCATGGAGTCCTAACACCAAGAAGGAATCAACCCATTGTTTGGCGACTTCACCTACAAATGTTCGGTTCAATATGGGCACAGATGTTAAGGATTACTGATCGAAAGAGTACAAATGTCACGCTTAACCGAACACTCCTCCAGTGGTAAGAGAGTGATGTTTGAAGTGTCTGTTAGAAGCTTATCCTTAGGAAACAATAACTGCCTACACAAACGCTCCTAGAAAATGCGCGAAACTCGAAATGTGTCCAGTGTTCTGAAGGCGCTGCTTGACTCTACCGAAGTACTTATGATGAAGCAATGCGGTGGGGTTACTCTTTGAGTAGGTAAGCTCTTTATACTTATCATTCAGAGCATACTTTAAGTACTTTGCTGCGAACTGCGCTCTGTTGAGTTCCTCCTCTGAATACCCCGGAAGCAATTCCGGGTCTTCCACCCGAA